>Ga0187817_10000017_pt1 | contig 48634 bp, 46 predicted proteins | sample NC_wetland_sal_i_17_FD_132431 | JGI IMG/M metagenome (GOLD analysis project Ga0187817, IMG submission 132431) | Wetland sediment microbial communities from Neuse River Estuary, North Carolina, USA - SO4_2 | ecosystem: Environmental > Aquatic > Freshwater > Wetlands > Sediment | place: USA... | reverse complement strand
TCTTCCATGCGCGGCTCCTCCTTTTTCCAAAAAGGAATTTCCACCGCCAGCCTACGCTGACGGCAGGAGTCGCGCTTTCATATTTTCATCCCGAACCCGGCCGTTCTGTGGAGGGTGGTGAGGGATCTGCTTTTCGCCTTCGCCGCGTGCCGCATCCTTCATGGGCGTTTTACCCCAACGAAGGAAGGGGGGCGACACGATCACGCACGTGCCGCGGGCCCGGGATCTGCCGCTTGCGGAACGTTGGCTCTGACACCTCGCGCGAAGAATATTATTCGATTGCACAAAGCATCGAGAACCTTTGACCTTTTCCCGGCCTCGTAGGCCTCGGTAAGCACATGGCCGATAAATAGCATGTTCTTGTCCAACCGAGGCACATCGGTGACGGTGACTCTTTGCTTCTGCCTGACGGCCGACTCGTGCCTTTCCCATTCTACCTTTCCAAAATCACCCTCGATTACGTCCCCGATTTCAGTCGGCCACACGACCAGATCAGGCCTTTCAAAAATCACCGTTGGAAACGGATTTGGCATCTCAATGGAACAAAGACGCAGGAGGGCGAGATTCTCCCGTTCGCGCTGTTGCCGGTTGACATCATGGCCATCGGCATCAAAAACAACGAAGGTCGGAATTTGCAGGCTCTTTGCTATCGCGAGCGCTTGAATCATGCTCCCCTTGCCGTTCGTCGGGACGATGTGACAGCCAAGTCGGCGGAACTCTTCCATCCTCTCAGTCAAGGTGAGATACGTGGAGACGTAAGCCAGATCCTCAAGCCCTTCAACCAAAATAAGGACCGGCGAGAAGAACATCTCGTTGAGTCCAGGCTGAAGCGCCTGCTCTACTTTGAATTCCATTCCTCTCGACAGCGCTCGTGCCTCCCCGTATGCGCCCGCTATCCTCTCGGAGAGTTCCTGGAAACCAAGACTCCTTATGCAAGGTTGGTCTTCGGCAAGCTCCTGTCGCACGACTCGAACGTCCTCGAACCCCCTGCCCGAAATAAAATACGGGCTGTGCGTTGAAATGACCACCTGAGTGTTGGTTCTGCTGAGCTTCTGGAGGACCGAAGAAAGATGCCGTGCCTGTGGAGGATGTTGGTAGAGCTCGGGTTCATCGCACGCCAGCAACAATCTAGGATTGCCAGTTTCTCCGCAACCCGAGAGTTCCTGGAGCAGTGTCAACAAGAACGACCTTTGGAACCCGTCCCCTAGACGCGCGAGAGCTCCCTGGAAGCGGCCCTCTCCGGCGACCACCTCCGCGAGAGGCTCCATAATAGAAATATACTTGGCCGGATCATTCCGCCACGCCAATGTCAAACTCGCGTCCGGATGTGCCCACTCCTGCAATCGTGTGCTAAGCGACCTTGACAGTGCATCGAGAGCCTCCTGGTTTTCCAGCAGGATTTCTTCGTATCTGCTCTCAACTTGAGCACGGAGCTTCTCAAGCGGCTCAGAGAAGGACATTTTAGATCGCACTGTCCGCTCCAAGAGCAAACCTAGCGCACTCTTCTTTGCTTCGAGCTGTTCGGTAGATGCATCCTTGACGGCAGGTACAAAGACCCACTCGATGTATTTCCGAAGGCGGTTTGAACCCTTGGTGAAACCGTAGAATTGGTCGTCTCCCGCTTGGAGTTCACACAACTCCGGATGACTTGTCTCAAAACCGCTCAACGCATCCGTCATTGCCGGTTTGGTCGCGGCTGATGGCAACGCTGGCTGCGATTCCCTAATCCGCGAATAGATATTTCTCAGGTCAGCAACGGAAGCCCCATCTCCCTCGGCTTTAAAAAACTCCGCGAACGCCGCCATGACCATCCGCTGTCCCTTCTGCTTAACCTCGGCCGAGCGCAACTGCCCGTTCCAATTGGCGACCGCGGAAATCACAAGCTGGCCCTGACGGAAGTAATGCCGGAAATCCTCCTGAGCCTCCGGCTCGAGGTCCGAAAACGTCACAGTTATGACTACGGGCTTTGAAGTATCTTTCTTATGAAAATCCTCTTCCTGCAAGGTGAGGAGGTCGAGCGGGGAGTCCCTAGTGTCCCTAAAGAAAACCCTTAGCGCGGTCAGTATGGTTGATTTACCACCGCCGCCCGGTCCAACCAAGCACGTATAGTCGTCGAATGCTATTGTTTGGTCTCGAAAACACCGAAAGTTCTCAAGCCTCAACTTTGTTAGTTTCATTCGAATCCCACCTATCCACACCCGAATGAGTTGCAGTGAACGGATTGTAACCCCGATTGACGGCCGGAATCCGCATCCTTCGGTCCCTCCATTCTAATAGGTACAAAATGACGATCCGACCAGGGATCGTCATCCTGAGGGAACAACGTGACCGAAGGATCTCTCTTCACGATCCGACGAGGATCATCAACCTGAGGGAGTCCACTTGGTTGGACGACCGAAGGGCCCCGGCCGCCCGCCCGGCTAATCAACTTCTAATCGCGACACCGCAGATTAGAAACGCACCTAAACCCTTTAAAATCAGCGCCGGCACCCGTTCTAATCGCAACAAAAGTGGGGGTCTAAAATTAGGCTAAAGCGAATCAAAACCGAAAACACCACGGCCCGTTCGCCGTCGCGAGCCTTTTCTAGCCACTCGTCACTCGCCACTGCACAGCGCGGGAAGTATGTTAGGCTTGGTGTTTATTTTTGCGCCCATGAGCTCACCAAAGACAAATCCGGTGCCCCAGCGGCCACTGCCCAGCCAGGGAGTGAAGGACGACGAAGCCGCTTTGGTTGCCGCCGCCAAGGCGGGCGATCCAGCCGCGTTCGAGACGCTTGTCAACCGGTACGAGCGCAGGATATTTCGTCTTACGCAGAACGTTACCCAGAACAAGGAAGACGCCGAGGACGCCATGCAGGAGGCGTTCCTCAAGGCCTATGAGCATCTGCCCGAGTTCCAGGGCAATTCCCGCTTCTATACCTGGCTGGTGCGCATCGCTGTGAACCAGGCGCTCATGAAGCTGCGCAAGCGCCGCCCCAACGTCCTCTCGCTCGACGAGGAGATTGATACCGGCGAGGATATGGTCCCGAAAGACGTGAAAGACTGGGGGCCTTCGCCCGAGGACCGCTACAAGCAGACCGAGCTGGGAGAGATCCTCTCGTCCGCCATCGCGGAACTGGACCCTTCTTTCCGCATCGTTTTTCAGCTCCGGGACATCGAAGAATTGTCCACCGAGGAGACAGCCGAGGCGCTGGGCATTTCCGTGCCGGCCGTGAAATCGCGGCTGCTGCGGGCACGTCTGAAGCTCCGCCAGAGGCTGGCCCGGCAATTTCAGCAGGAGGGACGTTCGTGAAGTGCAAATCGTTGATTAGTGAACTGGCCGATTATTTCGACGAGGGATTCGATCCGGCCTTGCGCGCCGAAATCGAACAGCACCTCGCGAAATGCAAGAAGTGTCAGATCGTGGTAGACACGTGCAAGAAGACCATTCAGATATTCTGCAATTCCGAGCCCGCCCCGCTCCCCAAAGATGCCCGCCACCGATTGTACGCAGCCCTCGAAAAGAAACTTCGCCGCTCCTGCACCTGATCCGCTTTTTCAATTCGCACGCGATGGCTTTCGCCTTGCCCTCTCAAAAAATAAAAAACGAGAATTAGAAATTGATTCGATATCGCAGCACGCGCGATTGCGGAGCGTCCAACACCAGAAGCTCTCCGCGCGGGCTGACGGCTAAGGGAGGAGACACGCGATTATTCCAGCCCAATTGGGGAGCGAGATCGAAATCGAGCTTGGGCGCGGCCGCTTCGGTGAGCGAGCCGGTGAGATCCCAAACGTGGAGCGTGTGGCCGTCGGCATCCATCACGAACAGGGCGTTCTTGGACACCGCGAATTCGCCGCTAAGATTCCGGCCAGTTCCTTGCGCTCTCGCATCAATTTCGGAGACAAGCTGGCCCTCGGGAGTGAATCGCAGGATGCGATTGCCGGGCGGGTCGGCGACATAGAAATCGCCGTTTGGACCGGCAGCAATGGTTTCGGAACGGCTCGGCGCGGCGCCCGCGAGCGCTCCCCCGGGTCCCAAGGGCCGCCAGGATCGCAATAAGCGCAGCCGCGATGTGTAGACGAAGACCTTGTCCGCGCCCGCATCGAGGACCTCAACGGTGCCGTCGTCGCCGACCGCCACGCTGAGCGCATCTTCGGCGGCACGATAAATCCCCCATCGCAATTCGCGATAGCGGTCGCCATTGGGAAAGAAGATCAGGACGCTGTGGCGATCGGAATCGGCGACATACATCGCGCCGCCATCGTCCACGGTGATAAAGGCGGGATCGCGGAGCGAAACATCCTGAAACGAAAGCAGCGGAGTGCCCACTGGGTCGAACTTATGGATGAAGCCGCTGCCGGAATCGGCGATATAGACGCTGCCGGCGGGATCCGTGGCAATCGAGGAGGGATGATCCAATTGCCCCGGGCCGTCTCCTTTCACACCCCAGGCGCCAGCGTAACGGATGGAAGGAGATGCTTGCGCGCGCGATTGCGCCGTGGCTTCGCGTCGGCTCGCCAGGGCGCACAGGCAAACGGCCACCAGCAGAGCGCCAAGCAACGCGGCGCGCAGCGACCGGCGGCCGCGCCACGATATTTTCCCCGCGCCTGCCTTGCGACGCGCGGTCCATGTTATTTTTTCCGCGCGCGATTTACGTCGCGCGCTTGGGTGCCTCCGGCGCAAAACCATTATTCCTTGACCCTGCGGACAACAGTCTGAACCATGCGATAGATTCGCTTCTCGGGCGTGCCGTTGCCTATATCCTCGAATTCGAAGGTGACTTCGCCGCCCGGCACTCGCGGCGGAGAAAGCGTGACGGGCAACGCACCGCAGAGGGCGCTTTCGACGTAGGCGGTCTCATACCGCTGGTTCTTCCGGCTCCAGGTATAGACGCGAATCGAGGTGAAGTCGCAAGGATCTCCTTCGGGTCCGTGCGCTCCGAGGACGAGATATTGTGGCCGGTCATTTCCCACGTCCGCGCCTGCGCCGCCCGGCACGCGATCAAGCACAAACCACGCGACGATGCGCAGGGCGGCCGAAGTGGCGTAATCCGGCAGCGGGGGCGGAACATCGAGATCAATGAAGCGGCCAAGGACCCAGCCGGCCAGCGGGGCCTGCCCCGGCGGATGCGCGCGCACCAACCACCAATCCTCTTTCCTGGCCGAGTCCGGTTGGGAGGGAGGTTCTTCTTCCTCGGCGCCCTCACCCGAAGGCGCCGCCACAGGGACCTCGACGGCACGGCGCTCGAATAATTCCACTGGAACTTCCTTGCCCAATTGCGAGATGCGCTGAGATTCACGACTGGGCTCGAGGTGCAGATTGCTCAGCACGCGCGTCGCCCCGCGGGCTTCCACCGGCAGGGAGGCCGCTCGCGCGGCGAGGTCTTGCGCTTTCTGCCAGAGATCAGCAGAAAGAAGCTCCTGGTCGGTTGTCCAGCCGACGACGCCGGAGGGCGTGCGCACCTCTACTTGATCCTCGAAATGATCCAGAACCACGAGGCGCTCGCCGAACGAAACGGCCGCCACCGGTTCGCGGACTTGAGCGGAGGTGCTCCACAGGATCACGTTACGATCCCCGGCATACGCGACGCCAAGCGGATGCTTTGTATGGTGGGAGCGAAAGTAAATGGCGGCGGAAATCACCAGCACGAGCACGAAGCCGAGAGATATTTTGCGCACCATGGCTCGAATTCTACACGATTGGATGCGGGTAGCTCCTATTCAGCACGGGCAACATGAGCCGGCGAGGCACCACGGAGCCGCGCGCAAGCTTTCTGCTACAATCCGGGATGCCGGCGGAATGTTTCGGCTGATTGCCGGCGGGGAGAAGCGCGATGCAAAGCCTCGAAAAGCTGAAGCCGCTGTCGCTGCTGCTGCTGCGCGTGGCGCTGGGAGTGATTTTCGCCTATCACGGCTACCCGAAGTTGTTCACTCACAGCCGCGAAGCGATGCAAGGCTTTGTCCGCATGGGCTTCCCGGAATACTTCGCGATCCTCGCGGGGGTGATCGAGTTTTTCGGGGGATGCATGCTGATCGCCGGGCTGTTCACGCGGCTTGCGGGATTGCTCCTTGCCGGCGAAATGGCCGTGGCGCTGTGGAAAGTACACAAGCTCTTCGCGGCGCCGCTCGCCGTGGACAATTACCAATTCCCTCTGGCCCTTGCGGCGGGCGCGTTCGTGCTGGCGACGATTGGGCCGGGCCTGATCTCGCTCGATCAAGCCATCTTCAGGCACGGCGGAAAGAAATCGGCCCGCAAGGCAAAAGACAGGGATTAGCAGGCTTCGCTAACATCCTGTCGGCAGGCAGGCTACAAAACTGCTCAGAGCAAGAGGGATTCTTCGACTGCGTCCCGCGCCCCGCAAAGCGGGGAAAACCAAGAGCGCGGGACTTCGCTCAGAATGACCAATTTAGAGAACCGCTGCGCTAGGCAGGCTGCGCCGAATGAGGCGCGTTCGCGGGCGGTTGCGGCGCGGCCGTGGCCGGCGCGACCACTGCCGGAACCTCCGGCATAATCAGCCACGCCACAAAATAGCCCAGAAAACCCGGAAGAAACGTCACCGGAAAGATAGCCACGAACACCCAGACGAGCCGCACCATCGTGGAATCCACTCCGAGGTATTCGGCAACGCCGCCGCAGACGCCGGCAATCCTGCGGTCCGTGGACGAGCGCATCAGGCGCTTGTGCATCGGCGGCGCGGATTGTCTGGCGCCGCAAGAGCTGCAGAAATTCGAAAAGCTGGCGATTTCCCTCCCGCAATTTGCGCAGAACATGGCTCGTAACCTCCCGGCAGGCCGGCGCCTGCCCTCTTCATTCGGTTCTAGGATACGCCTGAACGTTCCCGCAAGGGAATGCGGAAATCCTATGGATACCGTACGCGCTGTGCCGACAGCCGAAGCTGGGATTCTTCGGCCATCTCCGGTTTCAGGAGTCCGGTGGACTCCACCGGAGTCCCGATACCGGACCTCATCGGATGGCCTCAGAATGACGCGCTATAGCCTGCGAGGCTAAAGGCGAACTCGCGAGAATATGGGTTAATAGGCGGCGAGATCGCGGACGGCGCGAACGATGTCGTCCGATTGCGGCAGGATCGCGTCTTCGAGAAGCGGGTGATAGGCGCAGAAGGTGTCCGTGGCGGCCACGCGACGGACGGGGGCGTCCAGATCGGAGAACAGCTCGTCGGCGATGCGCGCGGCAATCTCGGCGCCGTAGCCCCATGAGCGCATGTCTTCATAGGCGACCAGGACGCGGTTGGTCTTGCGGACGCTGGCCGCAATTGCCTCCCAGTCGTAGGGGCTGAGCGTGCGGAGATCGAGGATTTCGACAGAGATGCCTTCGCGGTCGAGCGCGGCCGCGGCAAGCTCGGCGAGGTGCACCACCGCGCCATAGGTGACGATGGTCGCGTGCTTGCCCTCGCGCACCACGCGCGCCTTGCCGAATGGGATGGTGAAATCCGCGCCCGGATACTGCGAGCGGTTATAGGGCTGGCGGTAGAGATGCTTGTGCTCGAGGAAGAGCACGGGATCATCCGAGCGAATCGAGGTGCGCAGCAGCCCTGAGAGATCGAGCGCGTTCGAGGGCATCACCACGCGCAGCCCTGGAATGTGCGTAAACACCACCTCGCCGGACTGGCTGTGATAGATCGAGCCGCCCGCCAGATAGCCTCCAATGGGCGCGCGCAACACGACCGGGCATTTGAAGTGTCCCGCCGAGCGCCAGCGCAGCACGGCCATCTGTGTGCGGATTTGCATCATGGCCGGCCAGATGTAATCGAAAAACTGGATTTCGGGCACAGGCTTGAGCCCGCGCACGGCCATCCCGAGGGCGCGCCCTGCGATGGCTGCTTCGGCGATGGGCGAGTTGAAAACGCGCTCTGAGCCATAGCGGCGCTGCAAGCCCAGGGTGGCCTTGAAGACGCCGCCCTTGCCTTTCACCTCGGCGAGCGATTCCTGCCGGCCGCAATCGGCCACGTCCTCGCCGAAAACGACAATGCGTTCGTCGCGCTTCATCTCGTCCGCGAGGGTCGCGGTGACCATTTCGAGCATCGTGAGCGAAGGGCCGGTGAGCTTCGGCGCGGACTCGAATTGCTTGCCCGACGGATCCACGTCCGCCGAATACACATGGGCGTAAATGGAATCCTCGGCGGGGAGTTCGGCGGCGAGGGCGCGGTCGGTGGCGGAGAGGATTTCGCGCTCGACCTCGGCTTCCAATGCCTCCATTTCGCGCTCGTTCAGGATGCCCTCGCGCACCAGAAAGAGGCCGAATTTCGGGACCGGATCGCGACGGGCCTCGGCCTCGCGCTCGGCGGGCGTTTTGTAAAGCTTCTCGTCGTCGGAAAGCGAATGCGAATAGGGGCGGGTCACATGGGCGTGAACCAGGGCCGGGCCGGTGCGCGCGCGGCAATGCGCGGCGGCGCGGACAAAGGCCGCGTAGCTTTCGAGCGGATCGGTGCCGTCGCATTCCTCGATGTGAAGATGCGGAAAATTCGCGGCGAGCTTCGAAATGCTGCCGCCCGCCGTTTGCGATTCCACCGGCACGGAAATGGCGTAGCCGTTGTCCTCGACGAGGAACAAGACAGGCAGCCGCCCCAGGCTCGAGGCGTTCAGGGCCTCGAAAAACTCGCCTTCGCTGGTGGCGCCCTCTCCGCCGGAGACATAGGCGATTTCGTCGCCGTGGGAGGAGACGAATTCACCGAGCGGGGCCTGGCGGGCCTGGGCGAGCGCCTTCGGAAACCGGGAATAATAAAGTGAGGCCTCCGCCGCGCCCACGGCGTGCAGCCAGTGCGGGCCAGTCGCCGAAGAACAGGAGACAATGTCCAGCCGCGGATTGGCCCAGTGCGAGGGCGTCTGGCGCCCGCCAGACGCGGGATCGTCCTTCGACCCGACGGCCTGGAGCAGCATGTCGTACGGAGTGATGCCCAGCATGAGGGCGAGGGCCCGATCGCGATAATAAGGGAAAAACCAATCGTAGCCCGGCTTCAGCACGAGTCCCGCAGCGGCCAGAACCGCTTCGTGCCCGGCGCAACTGATCTGAAAATAAATCTTGTTTTGGCGCTTGAGCTGAATTTCGCGGTCGTCCAGGCGGCGCGACAGGAACATCGCGCGGTAGAGGCGGACCAGCGCGTCGCGGCCCAGGCCGTGATACTTGGCCGTGTCCAAGCCGGCGCTTCTATCCTTTACGGGAGAGGCCATACGTTTTGCCTCCGCGACAGAGGTTCGGCCGAATAAGTTACCGCCCATTATATCCAAATTGGCGGTCTTGCAAGCACAGAACGACAATCATTACTAACTTGCTTGGGATGGAGCATGACTCTGGGATATACTTGCGGGCCGAGCGCCTTCCAGTAAGGCGCCCGGCAAAACCTCTCCGAAGCGATGGGGCTGACGGGTCCGGCGGCCATCCAGATTTTCACCGCGCGATTTGCGCGCGGCTATGCTCTTGCGAGCTAAAACAGTGCTTGAACAACCCGATAGCAACCATCCGACCTCCGGGCCGCGCGGGAATCGTCAGCGAATCGCGGTGATCGGAGGTTCCGCCGCGGGTCTTTTCGCTTCCGCGTTGCTGGCCCGACGGGGCCTTTCCGTGCGCGTGTTCGAACGGATCGAGGCGCTGGAGCCGGAGGCGCGCACGCTGATTGTAACGGACCGGATGCGCGGGCTGCTCGGCCCGGCCGCGGAAGGCAGCGTGGTCAACGAAATCCGCCGGTTCGAGCTGTTTACGGATGGGCGCGCGGCGACGATCACGCTCGACCGTCCGGACCTGATCATCGAGCGTCGCGCTTTGATCCTGGCCCTGGCTCAAGAGGCGCAGCGGGCGGGCGCCAAGATCGAGCTCGGCTGCCGGTTTCACGCCCTGCATTCGCACGACGAAAAACTCCATCTGGAAGTCGAACGGTGCGCCGACGGCAGCCGCGAAACCATCCAGGCCGACGCGATCATCGGAAGCGATGGCGCCTCGAGCCGCGTGGCCCGTGCCGCAGGCTGGGCGCCGCTCGAAACGGCGCCTCTGCTCCAGGCCATCGTACCGTTGCCGAAGGATATGCGCCCGGATACCGTGCGCGTCTGGTTCGTTCCGGAGGAGACGCCGTATTTCTACTGGCTGATCCCCGAATCGCCCGAACGCGGGGCGCTCGGCTTGATCGGCGAGTCGGGGCCGGAAACACGGCGCCACCTCGAGCGCTTCCTCGAAAAGCGCGATCTCGATCCCATCGAATTCCAGGGCGCGCGCATACCCGTCTATACGCGCTGGATTCCGGTGCGGCGGCGAGTGGGCGGCGGAGCGGTGTACTTGGTGGGAGACGCGGCGGCGCAAGTGAAAGTGACGACGGTCGGCGGGATCGTCACGGGATTCCGCGGCGCGCAGGGCGTCGCCGAAGCCATCTTGAACGGCGGAACGAGCCGCGAATTGCGCGCTCTGCGCCGCGAGCTCGATCTGCACCTCTTGTTGCGCCGGTCGCTCCACGATTTCCGCCAGGTGGACTACAGCCGTCTGGTGGACCTGCTCAACGACCCAGCCAAACGGTCTCTGGGCGAGTATTCGCGGGACGAGGCCTGGAAAATTCTCTGGCGCATCTGCCTGCGCCAGCCACGCTTGATCCTTCTCGGGCTGCGCGGCCTCGTGATGCGAGGCCGTTCGCTTCACCGGCCTGGGCCGCAAGCCCGGTAGCCGGTGCTATTACCGCACGCCATTCCTTGAACAAGTTTCCGTCCTAGGTTCACCGCCATTACACTACCAAGGAGCCATTCTAAGGTTTCACATGTACATCCTCGGCATTTCGGGAATGGGGCACGACCCGGCGGCGGCGCTGCTGGATGATGGAGCGGTGATCGCCGCCATCGAGGAGGGCAAACTCTCGCGCCAGCGCGAAGCGGAAGGCATTCCACACAACGCCATCCAATTCTGCCTGGACCGCGCGGGAATTCGCTGGAGCGATCTGGACCGCATCGCGGCGGCGAGCCGGCCCGTTCCCTCATGGTCGCGGCGAGCGCTGCTGCGCGCGAAGATCGCGCCGTTCCATCCCGTCTCGAGCGGGTATTACCTGAGCCGCGCGTTCGGCCACCTCGGCGCCGGATTGAATTATTTTCGCGTCTTGAGCGTTCTGGCCGGCGAGCCGAAGGATCGCGTGCGGGGATTCGACCACCACCTCGCGCACGCGGCAAGCGCCTATTTCGGATCGCCCTTCGAGCGCGCGCTGATCGTCACACTCGATCAGGATGGCGACGGCCGCGCGGGGTTTGTGGGCATTGGAGAGGGAGCGGGAATACGCGAGCTCGCCTCCGTGCCTCTTCCACATTCGCTCGCGTGGGCCTACCGGCAGGTGACGCGGTTGCTCGGGTTTCGTCCGCGCGGCGATGAGCATAAGACGCAATGGCTGTCTCTGGGTGGGGAGCCTGCGTTCGCTGGGCTGTTTCTCGAGATGCTGCGCCGCTTCCCGGGTGGCGCCCCTCGACTCAACACGAAATATTTCGGCCGGGATTTCGCCGGCGAACTTTCCTTTACCGATGCGTTCTACTCCCGGCTTGGAATCAGCCGCGGGGCCGAGGCGCGAATGGATGATGCCGTCCGCGCCTGCATCGCCGCGAGCCTGCAGCAAGCGTGCGCGACGATTCTCAGCGAATGGCTGGAAACGCTGCGGGCGAAGACCGGCGCGCGAGCCCTGTGCCTAGCCGGCGGGCTGTTCCTCAATCCGCTGCTCGTGGCCGCCGTCGAGAAGCAGACCGCATTCGACGATGTGTTCGTCCAGCCCGCCGCAGGGAACGAAGGCACGGCGCTGGGCGCGGCGTGGCTCGCCTGGGACCAAGCGACGAGGCGACGCGCTGCACCGATGTCGAGCATGTACTGGGGCCCGGCGTACTCGAACGAAGCGATCAAGCAGGTGCTCGACAATTGCAAGGCGCTCTACCGCTGGTGCGATTCCGAGGATCGCGTGATTGACGAGGCGATCGGGCTTCTAGCGTCGGGCAAAATCGTGGCGTGGTTCCAGGGCGCGGCGGAGTTCGGGCCGCGCGCGCTCGGCAATCGCAGCCTGCTGGCGTCGCCCTGGGCGCCCTACGTGAAGGAAAACTTGAACGACTACATCAAGCACCGCGAGGCGTTCCGCCCCTTCGCACTCTCCATCCCCGAAGAAGACGCCGCGGAATATTTCGAGTGCTCCCGCAACGCGCGCTTCATGGCCACCATGGCAAGGGCAAAAGAAAAGGGCCGGAAGTTGCTCGACGCCCTTCCCCAAGGATTCCTGCTCCGGGACGGCCTTGTGCGCCTGCACACCGTCACGGCGGAGAGCAACCCGCTGTTCTGGAAACTCCTGAAGCGGTCCGCCACGCGCGGGCCCGCTCCCATCCTCGTGAATACCTCCTTCAATCTGTTCGGCGAACCGCTCGTGGTGACGCCCCGGGATGCGATGCGAAGCTACTACTGCTCCGGGACGGACGCGCTCGTGGCGGGAAGTTTTCTCCTGACCAAGTAACAGCCGATTATCGCGAGGCGGAATCCGCGGCGCGTGCTCCCAGAAATTCCTGGCATTGGCGCAGCAGGAAGTGGTCCGTCATCCCGGCGATATAATCGCAGACTACGCGGTGGCGAGGCTCTGCCTGGGCCGCTTCGGCGTAATACGGGGGCATGCGATGGGGATGCTCGAGGAAAAAGCGGAACAGAGAATCGAGGGCGGCTACCGAGCGGTCGCGTTCCTCGGCGATGGCAGCGTGGGAGTAAAGGCGTGCGTTGAGGAAACGCTTCAGGGCGGCGTTCTGCCGCGCCGCGTCCGGAGAGAACGCCGCAAGCCGCGACGTTTGGCTGCGCACATCCTCGACCGTTCGCACGCCGCTCGCTTCGATCCGTGCTCGCGTGCTTTCGATCAAATCGGTGGCGAGATGATCCAGAACGCGCTTGAGCGCCTCGTTGAACATCAGCTTGTGGCGTCCCTGGGGATAGCGGCGCTCGACTTCCGCGTAGGCCGCATCGAACACGGGAACTTCGGCGCGGAGCATTTCGAGATCGAGCAGGCGCGCCTCGAAGCCATCGTCCAGATCGGCGGTGTTATAGGCGATCTCGTCGGCTAGGTCAATCAGTTGGGCTTCGAGCGGCGGCCGCTCGTCGAGTAGGTATTCGGCCAACTCCGGGAATTCGACCGGGGAATAATCCCGCGAATGCTTAATGATCCCCTCGCGGACCTCAAAGGTGAGATTCAATCCCGGGAAATCCAGATAGCGCTGCTCGAATTCCTCGACGATGCGCAAGGCATGGAGATTGTGGTCGAACCGCCCGCCGTGCTCGCGCATGAGGGCGTCGAGCTGCCGCTCGCCGGCGTGGCCGAAGGGCGGATGGCCGATGTCGTGAGCCAGGGCCAGCGCCTCGGCGAAATCGGTGTTGAGGGCGAGCGCGCCCGCGACAGTGCGCGCGATTTGCGCCACCTCGAGCGTGTGCGTCAGCCGGTTGCGGAAATGGTCCGAGTAGCGCGTGGTGAAAACCTGCGTCTTGGCTTCGAGCCGGCGGAAGGCGCGCGAGTGGATCACGCGGTCGCGGTCGCGCGCGTAATCGCTGCGATAGGGATGCTGCGGTTCAGGATAGCGGCGTCCGCGCGAGCGGCGGGCATCCGTGGCGTAGGAGGCCGGCGCCATCTCCATCCGCGCCGCTTACGACTTGCCAGGCAGCAGGGCGAGCGCCTGATCGGCCTGGTCGGCGAACGGCGTGCCGGGATATTCCGATTTGATTTGCTCGTAGAGCTTCGCCGCTTCGGAGGGATTCTTCTGGGCGTAATGCTGGGCGAGAGCGAACATGGCCATGGGTTTGGGGACAAACACGGTAGGCTTGGCGATCAGTTGCTGGTAGATTTTTTCGGCTTCATCACCGCGGCCCGTTTGGTCGTCGAGTTGGGCCAAGTTGAAACGCACCACCGAGGCGGTGTCCTCGTCCGAGTGCATCGCCGCCTGAAGCTGCTCCCGGGCATCGTCGTATTTGCCTAGCTTCTCCAGGCTTAGTGCGTCGTAATAGGTGGCCAGCTTCCCCGGCCGCGTGTGCTTGTATTTCGCGGCGACCCCGGCGAATTTCGCGGCGGCGTCGGTATATTTTTTCTGCTCGTTCGTGTAGAACGGCTGGTCCGGGGGAGTCGGCTGCCCTGGCGTAGGAATGCGGGCCTGGAAGATTTTCATGGCGTTGTCAAAGGCGCTGGAGGCTTTCGCGGTTTCTCGCTGCTGGTATGCTTGCCAGCCGAAATAGGCCAATGCGGCGACAACGAGCGCCGCGAGGAAATACGTTGTGAATTGCTGATGAGAAAGGACGGCCTCGATGCCGTGCGCGAGGCCTTCGCGCACTTCATCCTTCTTCAGCTCTTTCCGGGAAATATGCTGCGCCACAGCTGTGCTCCGAGGAAGATTCCCGCTGCTTTCATCCTATCACAAATGGGTTTTCGGCGCGCGCGCTCGCTCGCGCAACTCAAACACCCGCGAGGCGCGAACAACCCGCCGGCGCTTGCGCAGCGTACGGTGCGATGACCCGTCCCGGAGGGGCGGAACGGGTCCAAGAGCCTGCCGCTTGCTATACCTTCGTGACGTTTTCCGCCTGGAAGCCCTTCGGGCCCTGGCGGACCTCAAACTCGACAAGCTGGCCTTCGTTCAGCGATTTATATCCATCCATCTGGATGGCCGAGAAATGAACGAAGACGTCCTCTCCCGATTGGCGCTGAATAAAGCCGTAACCCTTCGACGCATTGAACCACTTCACCACACCCTGTTCTCGAGCCAACGTAGATACTCCTCTTCGAGTGATCTCCCGATGTGGGTGCTTGTAACGCCAGCGGGCAGCGCGCAGCAGCCATTTTGGGGCTGGCGCTTCCCCCGGAGGACAACACCCCCTCAGCGGCGGGATTCTGGCATAAACCGAATCCCATGTCCAGCGTTCGTATGGCGCCATGTCGAACCCAGGCACAAGGGGTTCGGGAAACATTAAGGATAGCTACAGCAGGCGTGGGCCCCGACCTGCTCCGTCAGACGCGCGGAATCGCCCTGGATTTGGGTCGGATTGGTGTCTGCGCCATGATCCCCCTTCCGTTCCATTGCGCCGATTGAGAGCAATGGGAAGTCCTATGAGATCGCGACCGGCCAGGTCCCTCGTTTGCTCCCAAAAGTGTTTGAGGGCAGCTATTGCGGCGCTCGCGATCACGGACATCAATACTCCTGACATACCGCGACAATAGGGGCCGCAACGCCTCAAAATCTACTGTCCGAACGTCTAAAAATGGTTCACGTTTTAGTACTGTACCTTCGCAGGGCCTGATTACCTGTCCTAGCAGGCAGGTAGCTGTCCTGACGGCCGGGTACCGCCCGCGTGCGCTAATCCGCGGCCTACGGCGGGGAGCTCGCCGGTCCGGATGCGAGTGGCTGCGGACGCCTGTGTCCGGACCGGAGCGCGGGATTCCGGTTTGCGTGTTACTATTGCCGCCGGTTCGCGCCGCAGCTCCGGCGCGGACGAATGGAAATGGAACGCACGATTGGAAAGCGATCCCGTTTCTTTGCCGCCGCGCTTTCGCTCGCGGCGCTCGTGGCCGCGTCGAGCGTTTTCCCGTCCGATAGTCAACCGCGCGCCACGTCCGTCACCCCTTTCCGTCAATACATCGGGCCGGGAGGCTGCAGCTCCACAAGCTGCCACGGAAGCATCGCCCCGCGCACCGACACGCCCATTCTCCAGAACGAGTACAGCACCTGGATCGTCCGCGACAAGCATTCCAGCGCCTATGCCGCGCTCACCGGAATGGTCGGCGAACGCATGGCCGCCATTTTGGGTCTCGGCAGGGCCGAAACCGCGCACCAGTGTCTCGCCTGCCACGCGCTGGACGTGCCCGCCTCGGATCGCGCCCGCACCTTCGAGCTAAGCGACGGCGTAAGCTGCGAAAATTGCCACGGATCGGCCTCCGCCTGGCTTGGCCCGCACACCGAGCGCTCCTGGACGCACCAGCAATCCGTCGCGCTGGGCATGTATGACGCGCGCGACCTCGTCCTGCGCACCGAAAATTGTCTTTCCTGCCATCTCGGCGACGGGCAGAAATCCGTGAATCACCAGATGATCGCCGCCGGCCATCCCGACCTCTACTTCGAGCTGGACACGTTTTCCGCCGCCATGCCCCGCCACTGGAAGGAATCGGAAGAGCCCGGCGAGCCTGAGGGCAGCGACTCTTGGTACGATGTGCGCGAATGGGCGGTAGGGCAAGCCGTCGAGCTGCGGCAATCGCTCAGGCTGCTTGCGTCGCGCGCGCAGGGCGATGTTTGGCCGGAGTATTCCGAGCTGGAATGCTACGCCTGCCATCACGCGCTTGGCTCCGCCGAGCAAAGCTGGCGTCAGGCGCGCGGCTACCCGAATCGCCGCGCGGGCAATCCGCCGTGGAACGATTCAAGCTACGTGCTGTTCCGCGAGCTGGTCCGCCAAGTGGATGAACCCACCGCGAAGAGCCTCGACGCAGACATGGCTCAATTGGCCGGCCTGATGGATAATCTGAATCCGGATCGCGAAGCCGTGAAGAGCGATGCGCTGGCCGCTGCGCAACTCGCCGACACGCTGGCCGCCAAGCTCAATGCCATGCCGTACGATTCCGCATGGACCGCGCGCTTGATTCGCCAGATTTGCGCCAACGCCGATTCCATCGCGTCCCAGGATGAACACGCCGCGGCGCAGGCGGCCATGGCGCTCGAGGCGCTCTTCACCGCCTACGATCGCAACGAGAAAACCCAGAACGCGCAGGAAGCGCGCGCCGCCATCAACGATCTTTTCGACCAACTGCGTGTTCCCTCGAATTACGATCCCGCGCAGTTCTCCCGCCGCATGCGCGAGGCTGGCTCGTTGCTCCGGTAAGCCCCGTGCGCCGCGCGAGAAGGGAAACGGTTCCATGCAGCGCTATGACCTGATCGTCATCGGCAGCGGCCCCGCGGGAGAAAAGGGCGCCGCGCAGGCCGCCTATTTCGGCAAGAAGACCGCTCTCATCGAGCGCAGCGCGCGCCCCGGCGGCGCCTGCATCAACACGGGCACGCTTCCCAGCAAGACCCTGCGCGAATCCGCGCTCTATTTTTCCGGGCTGGGCCAGCGCGGGCTCTACGGCATCGATTATTCCCTGCGCGAGGGCCTGACCGTGCGTGATTTCATGCACCGCAAGGACGCCGTCGTCGAGCGCGAATGCGCCAACGTGCTGAAGAACCTCGCGGCCCATTCCGTCGAGCTCTACATCGGCGAGGGGAAATTCGAGGATAGCCACACCTTGCAGGTCTCCGCGCCGGGGGGCGGCACGACGCGCCTGGCCGCCGATGTGATCCTGATCGCCACCGGTTCGCGGCCCCATCGCGCGCCCGAGATTCCCTTCGACGACGTGCGCATCTTCGATTCCGATTCCATCCTGCAAATGGAGCGCATCCCCGCGAGCATGGCGGTGATCGGCGGCGGCGTGATCGGCTGCGAGTACGCCTCTATTTTCGCCGCTCTGGGCGCCAAGGTGACGCTCCTCGATGGCCGAGACCGCCTGCTTCCCTTCCTCGACGCCGAAATTTCAGAGCGGCTGCGCGAGCGCCTCGCGGATATCGGCCTGCAATTCATTTTCGAGGACCGCGTCGCCAAAATCGAGAAAACGGATGCCGCCATTCGCCTGACGCTTCAGTCCGGCAAGGTGGTGGAAGCAGAGACGGCGCTCTTCGCGGCCGGCCGGCGCGCCGCGGCCGATGGATTAGCTCTCGAAAAGGCTGGGTTGGCGCTGAACAAGCGGGGATACATCGAAGTGAACGAGTCGTATCAGACTTCCGTGCCGCACATTTACGCCGCCGGCGATGTGATCGGCTTCCCCGCGCTCGCTTCCACCTCAATGGAGCAGGGACGCGTGGCCGTTTGCCACGCCTTCGGCTTCGATTACAAAAAGCGCCTGGCCCACATGCTGCCTATGGGGATCTACACCATTCCCGAAGTCTCGAGCGTGGGCGAAAGCGAGCAGTCGTGCGCCGAAAAAGGAATCCCCTGCGAAGTGGGCCGGGCGCAGTACGCGCACAACGCCCGTGGCTATATCGCCGGCGACACCAGCGGCCTGCTGAAGCTCGTCTTCCGGCGCGACAGCCGCAAATTGCTCGGCGTGCACATCGTCGGCGAAAGCGCCACCGAGCTGATTCACATCGGCCTGATGGCCCTCGACGCCGGCGCGGCGCTCGACATCTTCATCGAATCCGTCTTCAATTTCCCCACGCTCTCCGAAATGTACAAATATGCCGCCTACGACGGCCTCGGCAATCTCGCCGGTCACAAGCTCCGCGAAGGCTAGCAGCTTGCTGAAATGGAGAGCCTTTTAGGGGGTCGGAGCTTTAGCTCCGACATAAGCCGCTAAAAATCAATGGGCTTTAGCCCCTGAGCCAAGTCGTTTCGATTTTTCAAGCATGCTGTTAGCTCGCCGCAAACGCGCGCATTAGTCCGTGGGGTTGCGCGGGAAACTTAAATACGGCAAGCGTACGCCTCCGACCATCACCTGATCGGCGCGAATCGCGGCGGGCGCCGTGAAACAATCCGTCGCGCCGGGCGGACATCCCGCCGTGCAGCTGCCGGAACCTGCGGAGCCACAGGCTCCGCCGTCGGTGACGTAATCGTCCTGATCCACTCCATCGCCGCTGACGCCCAGCCCACCGACGAGCACGCCATTCACATAGAGCGGCTCCGAGCCGGGGAAGAACACGATGCCGCTCTGATTTTCCGCGTCATTCGGCCCCGGAGGTCCGGGGGCGTCCGCGCCCTGCGTGCACGGGTTTCGCGTATCCTGCAAATACAAATTGAAAAATGGGCCCGCGGCCGTGCCGTTGATTCCCGGCGGGTAGAGCGGCTGCGCGCCGAATCCGATGGTGCGGCTCGTCACCGCCGTTCCCAGCGGCACCTGCTCCAAATCGGCGGCGATGCGCGACGTCCCGCTGAAATAAATCACGTTGCGCGCCTTCGTTGCGGCCACGTCAATGCTGAAAACCGTCGAGTCGGGCATCTGATAGAGCGCGATGATCGTGCCGTCGAGATCGCTCACGGCAATCGCCATGTGCGCTCGCGATTCGAGCGGCAGCCGGATCAGCGCGCGCGTTTGGTTGGCGGTGTTCACGGCGTTCGTGATGATCGTTCCGACTTGCGCCGCCGTCAGCCCGCCCACCGGTCCATTCGACGGTCCCACCAGATATTCCTCCGGCGGCGGCCCCGCGCTTGCCACTGGCGTCACGATATAATTCGCGGGATTGAACGGCCCCGAGGCCGGCGTCAGATCGGCGGGCGGCGTCGTTTGATTCACAAACGGCAGCGCCACGCCGTTGATCACCACTTCGCCGGGCGGCGGCAAGGGCAGCGGCAGGGCGATCTGGTCCACGTTGCTGAGCACCGTGGCGAACGCGACGTATTCCGCCACGTCCAGCGGCACGCCCGCGATGCCGATCCCGCCCACGTCGTGCCCGGCTTTGAAGATCGGCACTCCGCCGGGATTGACCGCCGTCGCGTCGCTGTCCATCGTGTCGGCCTTACCTGTGGCGATTCCCAAGCGGTCGGGCGCGCCGCCGATCGTCTTCGCTGGAGGCACGGCTTGGCCCGGAAGATAATTGGTGGAAAGGGTGCACCCGCGATTCGTGTTTTCGATTCCGTAAAGCGCGCCGTTCGACGCGTTATCCACGCCAGGAGGAAAGTGAACGCCGCTGATGTAGCGCACCGTGCGCGAGGAAAGTGGCGCCTGATCGTTGCTGAAAAATGCGCCGGTGCGCGCCAGCGCGACGGCCAGCTCCGCCGGCGCGACCATGTTGCCGAAGTTGCCGGGAACCGTCGCGGGCGCAGAAGGCCCTTGCCACACCGCCAGGATGTTGCCCACGCGGTCCACGATGGCGATGGCCATCGTGCTCGAATTCGCCGTCTGCGCCGCCGTTTCGACCAGCGCCGCCACATCGGCCTGCGTCAGGAACGCCGAGCCCGCCGGCGGCTGCGGAAATTGAGGATCGCCGCCGCCGCCTCCTCCACCGCCTCCGCCCGCCCCTCCCCCGCCGCACCCGGCAAGCGTCATACTCGCCGCCACGCACATTCCCAAGACTCGCCGCAGCGACGCACTTGCCACGCTCGCGCGCTTTTCTTTCATGGACTCCGCCCATTCCTACCACATCGCCCCGCCATTCTCAATCCGTGCAGGTATCCCTCCTCCCGAAGAGCGCCCGCGCCCCGCCTGGAGCAAAGAAATGGCGAAGAAAAATAGATGCGATTTTGTACCGGGTAGAACGGAGGCCGATCCTTTGTTTTCAATGACTTACCTCGAATTTGGCTTCCACTTTTGTACCGGGTAGAAATCTGCAAGCCGGAGGCTAGAGGCCTGTCGCTGGGGCTATGATGAATGGCTCGAATTTTCATACTCCATTATAACATATCGTGGAATCTAATTGCAATAGGAGAAACTGGGAATTATATACTTGACTTCTAAAAGGGATTTCGCTATGATTTGGCTCAGAGGACAAGCCAATGAACCGAAGCACGATAAGCACCTTCAAGTTGTTTGAGCTAATCCCCGACGCGGAAGCCGCCCGGAAGTACCTCGAAACTCGGCTGTGGCCGCAAGGCGCGAAATGTCCCAAGTGCTCCAAGACAGAACGCGTTCATGCCAAGAAAGACGGCTATTACTACTGCAATGCCTGTGCTCTGACCTTCACGATTCGGACAGGGACTATCTTCGAGTGTTCCCACGTTCCGCTTCACAAGTGGATTTATGCCATGTATCTGCTTGTTACCGCCCGTAAGGGCATATCCTCACTGCAACTCGGCAAGGAAATCGGCATCACCCAAAAGTCCGCGTGGTTCGTCCTACAGCGGCTCCGCGAAGCTTGCAGCGACGGTCTGCCTTTGCTTCGAGGCATCGTTGAAGTTGATGAAATCTATCTTGGCGGAAAAGAATTCAACAAACACATGAAAAAGCGCATGTACGGCGACAAGGGCGTTCCAGCCAAAACAGCAGTTGTTGGTATGCGCGAGCGCGGCGGTCGTACCAAAGCCATTCCCGTTGAGACTGTGAGTGCCATTAGCCTAGAAAATGCAGTCCGCCAGAATATCAAAGCGGGTGCTACGCTTCATACCGATGAATACCCGGCCTATCAGAGACTCGGTAAGACCTACACCCACCAAACCGTCAACCATAGCCTCTCAAAGTACGTTCAAAACGGCGTAACCACCAACAGCGTTGAGAGCGTATTTGCCCTTATGCGCCGGGGGTTGCACGGCATCTACCATCACGCCAGCAAAAAGCACATCAAGCGGTACGTGGACGAATTTACGTGGCGACTGAACGAGGGCAACGTCAAGCGGCATAGTTTGGAGCGACTGGATTCGTTTGTGGATGCGGTAGTCGGAAAGAGAATCAAATACAAGGAATTGACGGCATAAAATGAAGAAATCAGACAAGCGGACGCGAACTAAGAAGCGAGGAAAATATCAGAAAAAACTATCACTGTATGGCCTCAAGTTTGAGGGCGTGGTGGAGGCGGTGTTGAAATATAGACCGAAGAAAAAGAGAAGTTAGGACTTGCGAGGTTCTATCCAGTTAACGGCGGGGGTGAGAGTCGCAAGAAATAGTTGGCCCCCGATATTTTTTATCTTCTGGGGGTCAAATTGAAGGGCCGCATCCGAAGCACATGCCCAAACATATTTTTTGGCGGCATCAATAGCTTCACCTAATGAAATATTCTCATCTCTCTGCCACACCTTTTTCCACGCCTCGGTCCGAAAGTCGCGGAAATTGTTGTCTTTATCATGCGCAAGAATTTCTGCCACCTCATCATATCCAACCCGGAGACTGTTTGCAAAACGCGCGGGAGAGCAAGTTATCTTGCAGGGCACCGAAAAACCGCTTCTACAATAAGTAAGGACGCGCTCAGCCATTCCCGGTACACCGTAAAAATAGCCAACAAATTGCATTCTTAGGGTATGGGGGTTATCAGCCCACCGATCCGTTGTGTTTGCAATTTCTTTGTGTATTTTGTTTCCAACTTTGGCTACAAAAAGGTCTGCATACTCTTCTAAATTCGGAATGGGAATGCTTTTTAACTCGGAAGCTACTTGCGAATAAATCGGTTTAAACCAGTCGATTTCGTTTCCATCCGCGTCCTTGTCGGGCAGCGATACCGCGCCGCTTAACCCATAAATTAAAGTGAAACCGATACCAGACGTATCAAAAATTTTTTGTTCCTCTAATGATGGCGCGCCTTTACTCCTATTGCCAAAGCCATCAGATGCGGCAACGAAACCCTCTTTTGTATAAATCATGATGATAGCTGTTGACATCGGCGTGGTACGTATACCACGCGGGCGGGTCGTTTGACCATTTGGAATCCATCGGATACGGTCGTAGCATCCAGTCGGAGAGGTGTGGCATGCGGATTCGGTAGAATATAGAAAACCGGACATTTTCACCTCGCTTGGAAGTTAACTATATAATTCCCGGAGAAACTTTTACATGGTTCTAGTACGTGGCCACGGGGACACAGAGGCGCGGAGGCAGAGGAAGCAACGGGGGTAGAGGAAGCAAAGGAGATTTCTTGCCACGCGGTGGTTCTCGTACGGCCCAGGTGCCGCCACTTCCAACTTTTGCAAAGAGGGCGCGCCTTCGACGTAGTAGATGTGGTCGCCTTCGCGCAGCCCGCTGGACCGCGGAGTATAATCACCACCGGCCTCACTGCGGAGTCGAAAATCGGGCTCCGCGCGAGGCATTCTTGGCTTGTGCAGCTGTGCTAAAGAACGAGGCCCTGACTGTCTGAATTAAAGGGGAGCACTGCGAAAGCGAAGCGTTCGAGTAAAGAATGGAGAGAACATGGACTTAATCAAGGAATACGGAAGTTTCTGGGCCAGGAATCCAGAGAACATCCGAGAATACAGGGAACTCGTCCGAAGCAAGGCCAGCGGTGTTTACGTCCTTTACAGCGGCTCGGCCCCTGTTTACGTTGGCAAAGGTCACGTCAAGACTCGCGTGACGAAACGTGACCGCGGAGGATCCAAAAGTCCCTATTGGGATCATTTTTCTTGGTTCTTGGTCGACAACTCAAACATCGAGCATGAATTGGAGGCACTCCTTCTGAAAGTCCTGCCCTTCTACCTGCGCAGTCTTAACAAACAGACGGCTCATTTTCGCGGGGCCAAAAAGCGTGAGGACCACCACCCTCAAACCTGCCTGAAGCTTCCGAAGTCGCTGTCCGCACTCAACCGCTAGGGCGCGGAGGCAGCGCGGCGTCAATTCAAGGTGTAGCGGACCTCGACGTGCATCTCGATGGAGACGGGCTCACCGTTCAGGGTGGTCGGCTCGTATTTCCAATTAGCGACGGCTCGCACCGCCTGGGCCAGGAGCAGCGGAGGCCCGCTGACGACGCGCTCCTGCACGACGTTTCCGTGCTCGTCAATGATCGCATCAATGACCACGGTGCCTTGAATTCCCGCCTGCCTGGCAAACGCCGGATATTCAGGCTGAGGGGTGTAGATCCCTTTGGGCTCCTTGACGTTGCCTCCCACGCGAACGACCCTATGCACTGGAGCGGCTGGCGCGGCAATGGTCGGAACGGTCGACGTCCCGATAATGCTCCTGAGGACATCGCTGCCCTCGCCGCCGGCAATTCCTCCCTCTACGCCGCCTTCCACGCCGACGTTCGATGAAGGAGCATCTCTAACGACAACGATTCTCGGTGGAATCCTGGGAGGCTGGAACAAATGGTTGCTCGGCAGGCGGACCGGCTGCCTGATGGCCCGCTGGACAGAGGGCGCGGGCGGCGGTGGCGGCGGAGGAGGCGGCGGTGCGGTGAGCCAGGTGTTTTCAAGCGCCTGCAAATTCAAGTTGTCCGTGAAATACAGCGGCACGATGACCAGGGCCGCGAGCACAGCGACGTGAACAATCACGGACACGAGCGATTCCAGGAGCGTGCGCTGGGATTTGCCAGGCTCTTCGAGCATGGCGGCGATAAGGGCCTCGTGCGGCGCCTGGGTGTGCGGTTGTGCTCCGCGGGGGGTTCGATTTCCTGTCGGTGGATGGACGGCAGGAGGCATTGCATGGCTGACCATGGCTCACCTCCTTCTTGTCGCGATGCAGAAGGGAAGCTCGAATCGGGCCGCAGGACGCGACCGGCACCGGCCGAGGGGAACCTGCCGCCGCTTCCCTCCTTCGATACCCTTGTAACGCCATTGCCATCGCGGCGCGGCGATGCAGGTCACACCGAAGAGTGACGCGCATCACCAGGCGAGCAAGTAGGCAAAAGAGGTAAAGGAGGTAGAGGAAATTCCCCGCCACGGGAGTTCGCGGCGCGGAGGCAGCAGCGCGGCGTCAATTCAATGTGTACTGCACCTCAACGTGCATTTCGACAGAGACCGGCTGGCCGTTCAGGAGCGTGGGCTCGTATTTCCAAGTAGCGACGGCTCGCACGGCTTGGGCCAGCAGCAGCGCAGGCCCGCTGACGACGCGCTCCTGGACGACGTTCCCATGCTCGTCAATAAGCGCATCGATGACCACGGTGCCCTGAATTCCCGCGCGCCTGGCGAACGCTGGGTACTCAGGCTGAGGAGCGTAAAGCTGCCTGGGCGGCTTCACGTTGCCTCCCACGCGAACGACCCTATGCGCTGGGGCGGCTGGCGCGGCAATAGTCGGAACGGTAGGCGTCTCAATGATGTTGCTGATGGGATCGCCGCCGTCGTCGGTTCCTCCCAGCACGCCCACGTCTGCTACGCCGATGTTCGGTGAAGGAGCTTCTCTAACGATCTCAATTGTCGGTGGAACATTATTGGGCGCGTACAGGTTGTTGCTCGGCGGGCGGACGGACTGCCTCACATCCTGCTGCACAGCGGGAACGCGTGGCGCGGAAGGCGGGTGCGGCAGGACGAGCCACGTTCCAAGCGCGTGCAGATTCAAGCTGTCCGTGAAATACAGCGGCACGATGACCAGGGCCGCGAGCACAGCAATGTGAAGAATCACGGACGCGAGCGATTTCAAGAGCGCGCGCGGGGGCTTGCCAGGTTCTTCAAGCATGGCGGCGACAAAGGCATCTTGGGCGACCTGCGGGTGGGTTTCGGCCGGATGGCTGGTCATGACCTTGCCTCCTTTTCGCGAGGCAGAGGAAGGTCTAGCCGGACCGCATGACGCGATCGGTGCCGGCCGCGGCGGAATGTGCCGCCTCTGGCTCTCGTTTAGGGCCTTGTGACGCTGTTGTGTTAGACACCAAATGCCGGGGCGGGTTTCCGCGGCTCTCTTGAAGTTTCGCACACGGATGAACCGTGTACGCTGTGCCAAGCAGCGACGCTGGGATTCCTCGGCCATCCCTCCAGAACTCGGCGGACAAGCCTCGTCGGATGGCCTCAGAATGGCGACCGCTATTTGGCTTGTGCGAGGCTAAAGGCAATCTTGCGAGGGATGTGCGCTAGTGATAGGGGTCACATTCGAGGGTGACACGCATCATCGCGGGCACGGCGGCGCGGGGTCATCGTGGCAACGGAGGCGGAACATGGCCACAGCCGCGAAACCGCTGGAGCTAACCCAGCTAAACAACATCCTATTTCCCACGGATTTTTCGGCGCCGTCGGAGACGGCGCTGCCCTTTGCCGCGTCGCTGGCGCGCCGGTATGGCGCGACGGTGCACGCGCTACACGTGTGCAGCCCCGGACCGTTCGTGTTTGGCGCACCGGACGCGCTCTCTGCGACGATGGAGGCCGAGCAGGGAATGGCGCTCGATCAGATGCGGCAGGTGGAAGCACAACTGACCGGATTGCAACACGAGACGGTGGTGCAACGCGCGCTCAACGTGTGGGTGGCCGTGGAACAGGCGATCCGCGATTTTTCGATTGACATGATCGTTCTGGGCACGCATGGACGGACCGGCGCGCAGAGATTCCTGCTCGGCTCGGTGGCCGAAGAAATCTTTCGGCGGTCGCAGGTGCCCGTCCTGACGGTCGGCCCCGCGGTGCGGACCAGCACCCATTGCGGCGGCTTGTTCCACCGCATACTCTTCGCCACGGATTTCAGCGATGCTTCGGTGGCCGCGGCGCCGTACGCGGTTGCGCTCGCGGAAAAAAGCGGGGCGCGGCTGGTCTTGCTGCACGTCGCGCGGATGTCGGACCTTCCCGAGAGTGAGGGCGACCGGAGGTCCGAGTGGTCCGTTGCGGAAATGATTCACCGGCTGTATGAAACCGTGCCGAAACGGGCGCAACTGGCGATCCCGCCGGAAGTGGCCGTGGAATACGGGACGCCCGCCAAGCGAATTGTGGAAGCCGCCCGGGACCGTAACGCGGACCTGATCGTGATGGGAGTTCGTCGCGCGCACGGACATTTGACCGCGGCGACGCACGTGGAGCGAGCCACCGCGCATGACGTGGTGGCGCACGCGCCGTGCCCGGTGCTGACCGTGCGGGAGCAGTGAAAAACGAGGAGCGCGAATGCTAGGAGGGTTGCACGCCCCCGTTCTTTTGGGTATCGCCATTCTTCTCACGGCGCTCTGCTGGGGGTTTGGGTTCTACGTTGCCGACAAACGGGTCTACATCGTTGCGCCGCTTGCGATCGGGTGTCTTGTCTGCCCGTTGGGATATGCCCTCGAGAGCCTGGGCGCGCCTGCCTGGGGCGTTGTGGCGGGACCGATTCCTGTGGACGTCTTGCTGCTTTGGTATGTGCTGCGGAAACCACAGAAGATGCTGGTGGCATTCGTAGCAACCTGCACGGTCTATCTTCTCATGCACATTCCTCTCAGCGCTTTCCTGCGTTACGACTCGCTAATTCCGGCGTGGAAACTCCACTCTTAGGACGTAGCTTCGCGGAGCTGCATTGTAAAGGCTAGCTGCGCGCCCCTTTTGTCTTGTAGTATCGTGGGAACCGAGCGGGCCCGTAGCTCAGCTGGTTAGAGCAGCGGACTCATAATCCGTTGGTCCAAGGTTCGAATCCTTGCGGGCCCACCAACTGTTTTTAAGTCTTGTGATCACAGTCAGTTAATCCTTGCTTCTTTTGCGCTGTCTTCCAACTTGAGAACATCTGAGAACAAAACTCCGGCCACTCGCTCGACAGCGCGACATGGATAAATTATTGCAAAGGATGGTCGGGGGGAGTGGATTTGAACCACCGGCCTCCTGGTCCCGAACCAGATTCCAAGCCTTATTGAAATCCATGGATTCTTGTTGATTCTAAGTGATCGGTATTGAAATGGTTGCGGCGCACTTGATGAAATTCACCGAGTCGCACGCCATCCATCGCGCCCCTGGGTTCACTGTTCCCAGCCGCCTCCGAGCGCTTGATAGAGCTGCACCAATGCTTGCAATTCATTGAGCTGAGCCTGCGCGAGCGCGAGTTCATCGCTGAAATAATTCGTTTCGTTGGTGAGCACTTCCAGATAATCAGTGACTCCCGCTCGGAAGCGCGTCTCGGATAGCTGCGCGGCCTCTCGCGCCGATTCCGTCAGGTGTTCTTCCTGGATACGGAATTCCCGGTCCTTGCGACAGGCGATGAGCGCATTGGAAACATCCCGGAACGCGCCCTGGATCGCCTGCTGGTAGGTTAAGATCATTTCCTGGCGCTGCGCGTCCGCCAGGCGAACGCCGGACCGAAGCCTTCCCCCTTCGAAAATCGGCTGCGTGAGAGATCCGGCGAAGCTCCACAGGCCGGCCGGTCCGGTGAACAAATTCTCGAGCGCCGAACTTTGATATCCCCCCGTTCCGGTCAGCGAGATTTGAGGGAAGTAGGCGGCCCTTGCCACACCGATCTGAGCGTTCGCGGCAACGAGATTCTCTTCGGCTTCGCGGATGTCCGGCCTTCGCTCCAGCAGCGAAGCGGGAAGACCCGCCGGAACCTCCGGTGGATGCGGTTCATGCGTCAATTGCAAGCCTCGCGGAATCGCTCCGGGGTTATTCCCCAGAAGGATGCTCAGGGCGTTTTCCTGCTGTTCGATTCGACGTTCGAGATCGGGAACCTGCGCGGCGGCCGTGTAAACCAATTCTTCCGCCTGACGCTGGTCGAGCATCGTATCAATGCCGTGTTCCGTGAGATCTTGGGTCAGTTCTAGAGATTCCCTTCGAGAAGCAAGGGTGCGCTGGGAAATTTCAAGCTCGAGATCAAGTTCCCGCAGCTGAAAATACCCGCCGGCGACATTCGCCACCAAGGTGGCAATCACTTCTTGGCGCGCCCACTCGCTGGCCAGCAGATTCGCTCTTGCTTCCTCGGTGGCCCGGCGATAGCGCCCCCAGAAGTCTACGTTCCAGGCCGCGGACACGTCCACCTGCCCCTCGGTGAGTGTGTATGCCGGGATTGGGCCGGTCGCCGGATTGCGCACACTTGTGATGTCGGCGCCGCCGCTAAGGGAGGGGAATTGATCGGCGCGCGTAATCCCGAGTTGGGCCTGCGCCTCCAGAACACGCGCTGCAGCGATGCGCGCGTCGTAATTCTTTTGGAGCGCCGCGCGGATCAAGTCCTGCAACTGCTTGTCCTGAAAGACTTCCCACCATTTCTGATCGCCCAGTGAAACGGAATCTGTCTTGGCCGCTTCTTCCTGCGTCAGCCCGCGATAGGACGCTGGCGTGTCCGTGCTCGGCCTGCGATAGTTCGGACCAACCGCGCAACCAGCAAGGCAAGCGGCACCCACGCACGCGAGGATGGTGGGACGCATTGCGGCGCGAACTCTCGCGGGATGCCAAGTCATCGGTGTCAGTCCGCCACTCCGTGCTCGGCGGCTGCGGCGCCGCCTGCCGCGGGTGAATGGGCGTGGGGCGAGCGGGTGAAGTCGAAGCGGTCGAGCACTTTTTCCTGAAACTCTTCGAGCGAGAGGTAGATCGCGGGAGTGATGTAGAGCGTGATGAATTGCGAGACGATCAACCCGCCCACCACAACCAGGCCCAGCGGCCGGCGGGACGAGCCGTCCGCACCAACGCCGAGCGCGATCGGGAGCGCACCCATGAGCGCCGCCATGGTGGTCATCATGATGGGGCGAAAGCGCTCCATGCTGGCGTCGTGAATCGCCTGAGCATCTTCGATGCCCTGCTCGACGCGTTGCTGCGCGAAGTCCACGATCATGATTCCATTTTTCTTCACGATGCCCATTAGCATGAACATGCCGATATAGGCGTAGAGCGATGCCTCCGCGCCAAACAGCCATAGCGTCAGCAACCCGCCGACCAGCGCCACGGGCAGTGACGAGAGCACCGTCACCGGATGGACGTAACTCTCGTAGAGAATCGCCAAAATCACATACATCACGAAGACGGCCAAGGCCATGAGAATGGTGAGGCTGGAGACTGTCTCGCGGAATGTTAAGGCCTCGCCCTGAAGTCCGCCGCGGATTTGCGGCGGCAGGATTTGCTTTGCGGCGTTCTCGACGAACTCGGTTGCCTGGCCGATGGTGTAGCCAGGCTTGAGGCTGAAGAAGGTCGTCACGCTGGTGAACTGGTTGATGTGATTGACGGATTGCGGGCCGATCACGGGGCGCCAGCTTGCCAGGGCGCTTAGGGGAACGAGGCGCGTGCCATCGTCGCTTTTGATATACAGCAAGTGCAAATCCTGCGGGTCGGAGCGTCCGCTATCATCCACTTCCAGAATCACCTGATACTGGTCGGTCGGCTTCTTGATCAGGTAGATGTAATTCTGCGAGTAGGCTTCGTGCAACAGGTTGACGATGCGCGTTTCGGAGACGCCGTAGAGCTTGGCTTGATCGCGCAAAATCTCGACCTCGAGGTTCGGCGTATGGTTGTAGAGATCCGAATTGATGAACAGGAACCCCGGATACTCGCGCATCCTCTGCATGAATTTGCCAGCCACGGCGTAGACCTCATTCGGATCGATCCCGGAAAGCGCGTAGGCGAACTGCCCCTGCGTGTTGGCCGTGGCGCCGGTGCTGATCTGCAGCACGGGGTTCGGCTGGAGGAAAGCTATCGTGCCGGGAATGTTCGAGTCCAGGGCGCCCATCAACTGCGCCGCCACTGCCTGGATGGGCAGGCGTTCGGACGGATCTTTCAGAAACTCGATTAGGAATTCCTGGTTCGCGGCCAAGAATTGCGAATTGCCGCTCATTGTGAACGTTGTAACCACCGCGGGATTGGCGTGCACCAAGCTTTCGGCCTGGGTCTGATAGGCGTGCATCTGGTCCGGCGATGATCCTTCCTGGGCCACCAGGACGCCGCGGATGAACGAGCTGTCACCTACCGGGAGGAATGATTTGGGGACAATGTAAAAGAGCCAGGCCGTCCCGGCCAGACATGCAACCCAGATCAAAAGGGAAACCCAGCGGTGGCGCAGGGAAAGCCACAGGGTACGTCCGTAGAAGTCGAGCACGCGCTTCTCGATTCCGCCCACCACGCGCTCCATCCAGTTCTTCTTCGCGCCCTCGCCGCGCCGCTGGAGCAGACGGGCGCACATCAGCGGGGTGAGCGTCAGCGAAACGATTCCGCTCGCGAGAATCGAGACGATGATGGTGATCGAAAATTCGCGGAAGATGCGCCCCACCAGCCCGCTCATGAACACCAGCGGAATGAACACGGCGGCCAGCGAAACCGTCATGGCCAGAATCGTGAAGCTGATCTCGCGCGCCGATTTTAGAGTCGCCTCGAAAGAGCCCAGCCCTTCTTCCATCAGCCGAACTGTATTCTCCAGGAAGACGATGGCATCGTCCACGAGGAAGCCGATCGCGAGCGTGAGGGCCATCAGCGATAGGTTGTCGAGGCTGTAGCCCAGCACGCTCATTACGATGAAGGTCAACAAGAGGGAAAGCGGCAGAGCCACGACCGGGATCAGCGTGTCGCGCGCGCGGCCGAGGAAAACGAAAATCACCAGCACCACCAGCACAAAGGCTATGAGCAGCGTCGCCTGCACGTCATTCGTGCTGTTCACGATGGTCGCGGACCGGTCGTAAATCGGCACAATGTCCACGGAGCCGGGAAGTTGCGCGCGCACGATGGGCAGCAAGTTGCGGATGGATTTCGAGACTTCCACAGCGTTCGAGCCCGCGCGGCGAAACACAGCCACCACGACCGTAGCCGAAGGCACTTGATGCCCCCGCACCCAGAATCGCATGTCGATGCGTTCATCCTGCACGCTGTTCTTTGCGGTTGCGACGTCTCTCAAATGGACGGGAGCGCCGTTGCTTTGGCCGACGATCAAATCGTTGTACTGTTCCGCGTCGCTCAATTGTCCTTGCGGCTGGAGCAGGAAAGTTCTGTGCGCGCCATCAAACTGACCCGCGCCCGTATAGCTGGTGCCGTTCTTGATGGCATTCGCGAGGTCGTCCATTGTCAAGTTGCGGGCGGCCAAGGCCGATGGATCGGCCTTGATGCGCACCGCCGATTGCGTGCCATACACGCCCACCTGGCTTACGCCCGGCAGAATGCTGATGCGTTCGCCTACCTGCGTGTTGGCGTAGTCGTAGAGCTGCCCGGCGGTGACTGTGTCGCTCGTGAGCGCGATGTACATCACCGGCTGATCGTTCGGATTCGTCTTAGTGAAGGTGGGCGGGCTCGGCAGGTCCACAGGAAGCTGCCCTTGCGCGCGCGTGATGGCGGCTTGCACGTCGGTTGCCGCGGCGTCGAGGCTCTTCGAGAGCGCGAACTGAAGTATGAAACTGGTGTGCCCCTGTCCGCTGTTGGACGTCACCAACTCCAGCCCGGGAATTTGCATGAACTGGCGTTCGAGCGGCGTGGCCACGTTGTTGGCCATCGTGGCGGGCGTCGCGCCGGGATAGTTCACCTGCACCTGAATTACGGGATAGTCCACGGCCGGTAGGTCGTTCACAGGGAGGCTGAGATAAGCCAGCACTCCGAATAGGATCGCCGAAGCGGTCAGCACCGCCGTCATCACGGGCCGGCGGATGAATGGCTCGGAAAGATTCATGACTTCGCGCCGTCCGGAGCATTTGCAGCGGGCGCGCTTTCGCCAACTTGCACTTTGGCGCCGGGACTTAGCGTCATTTGTCCCGTCACGACGACGCGTTCGCCCGCAGCCACACCATCCGTCACCACGACTTCATCACCTTGGCGCTGTCCCAACGTTACCAAGCGCAGCTCGACCGTGTTGTCCGCCTTGACGACGTAAACGAACGGCCCCTTCTGGCTGATTTGCGTGGCTTGATTGGGGATCAGGATCGCCTGCTTCTCAGTGGCCAGCACCAGCCTCACGTCCACAAATTGCCCCGGCCAGAAATGGCGGTCCGGATTGGCAATCGTAGCGCGCAGGTTCACCGTGCCGGTGCCGTTCTGCACGGCATTGTCGAGGAACGTCACGGTTCCGGTGCGCCCGCCATTCGCCGCCTCCGCGGGGACGCGCACGATGGCTTTCAGCATCCCTCGGTACATCTGCTTCTGCACGGCGGGAAGATCGCGTTCCGTAATCGTGAAGTCCGCGTAGATAGGATTGATTCGCTGGATCAACAGCAGCGATGTGGTATTCGCCTGCACGACGTTGCCGATGTCCACCAACCGCGCGCCGGCGCGCCCTTCAATCGGTGAATGGATGTAGCAATATTCGAGATTGAGCTTTGCCGTCTCGAGCGCGGCCTCGGCCGCTTCGATCTGCGCCTCGTCCACATCCAGTGCGTTCTTCTTCGTATCGTAGTCCTGCTTCGAAATCGCCTTCGTCCCGACGAGTTCCGAGTAGCGCTCGAACTCGGTCTTGGCCAGGTCCATCGCCGCTCTTGCCTGGGCCAGGCTGGCTTGCGCCGAGTCCAGCTGCGCCTGGTACGGGCGCGGGTCAATCACAAATAGAAGCTGCCCCTTTTTCAGCTCTGCGCCGTCCTCAAAATGCCGCTCCGTGATGCGTCCGCCAACTTGCGGCGTCACGGTCACAGATTCAAACGCGCCGCTTTTCCCAATTTCGTCCAGATAGACCGGGACATCTTTAGCGGCAGCTTTGGCGACAGTCACAAGGGGAGGAGGCGGGTCCTGAAGATTAGCCGCTTGGGGGCGCCCCTTATTGCAGCCAGTCCCAGAAATCAAGACCGTCCACGCCGAGATGAAGTAGAAAAATTTGCGGTTCCGTCTCATTCTACCCCCGATCATGATTCCGCCAGGCGCTTGATGATTTCGCTGGCTGCGAACAGCGTTCGCCGGTCCCTCTCGTCGAGCTGGGCGATGGCTTGTGCAAGCCATGTCCGCATCGCATCCTTGGCGCTCTTGCGTACGGCCGCACCCTTGACGGTGAGCGCGATATTCACCTGGCGGCCGTCGGTTGGATGCGGTTTGCGCTCAATCATGCCCATTTCCTCAAGTGCCGCGATCGTGGCCCCCACCGACTGGGGTCTCATGCCTTCCGCGCGCGCCAGGTCGGCGGTCGTTGCGGGTCCGTCTGTAGCCAGGCGCGCCATTACGCTGGCCTCAGTCCATGAAAGCTCATGGGAGGCGGCCGCCGCGCGCACGCGGCGCACCAATATCCCCATTGTCCCTACCAAAAACTCCGTTCTCATTGATCCTGTTGAAGTTGAACGTCCGCCGCGATAGCTTGCTCATACCATATTCACGACCATTTTCTCGCTCTTTTCTTCGATTCGGCAAGGATTTCGAGCGCGGGCAGCATTGCAAACCGAGATCCTCGCCCTCCGCCATCAGCTCTTAGTTTTGTAGCGTTCCCATCGTGGCCGACGCCTTCGCCTGCGTCCGGTCGACAGGCTGCTGTGGGTGTGGCTCTCACGCATCTGGAATGGTTGGCAGTCCGCGCTGCCTATCGTCAAGCCTGAAGCCTAACGCCCGATAAGCGCGATACTCGTCCAAGTGGATTATTTCCGAGTGGGCCGTCACTCGGGAGGAATCATCGAGGCTTCAGGAATGGGCGCATCTCTGGCTACGCGACTGCCCTAATGAGTTTTTGCCAAGAGGGCTGGCGGTTGTCCAACGCGTCGCGCCGCAGAATAAAGCGGGCGACCTTTCGGCCGCCCCTCAACTTTGATTTGCGCTTCGACTGTCAACTTCGATTTACGTTTCAATTTGCACTGTGTGGCACAGTGCAAATTGCACGCGTGCTCACCGCCCGTTGCGTGGCCCCAAAGCTTCGGAGGCTGCGTCAGACGGTATGCCCAGAGTTATTTCTTTTCTCCGCCTCCCGGGTGCGCGTCGGTTTTGGCGTTGTGCTTGTCTCGGTATATCTGGCGGCTCTCGCTATTCTGCTGATGCTCGATCCGTTTGTGCTCGCCGGGCGTCAGAGTACCGCCGTTCGCCGCGCGATCGCTGCGCGCTTCGTTGTGGATTGCGGTTTCGTTGTGTTCGATGTGCGAAGTTTCACCCGGCGTGAGCTGCCCGGAATGAACTCCCTGATTGATGCGATTCTGCTGGCGATCCTGGCGCGCGTTCACACCCATCCCCTCCGGGTGAGCTGGAGTCCCGTGGTTCACCGACGCATAATTGCTGCGGTCGACCCGGGCGGATCGCTGCTGCGAGATCTGATCCTGAGTGCGCGCGAAATGCTGTTCGTTCATCGCGGCGCGCTCCCCGGCGGTCGGCACCGCATGGACGCCGCCCTCGCCGTTAAAGCTGTAGTGGTTGTTTATGATGGTGTTGTTGATCACGGTGCGATCCTCGTATACCCCATGGAAGCCCGCGCCCGTGTGCCACACCGCTGTGTTGTACATGAAGTGGCCGCCGTCCCAGCGTCCGCCCCAGAAACCGACGCCGCCGTACCCAAAGCCGTAATTAATTCCGCCGTAGAACCCAACGTGAGGTCCCCAATAGCCCCCATGCCAGGCGTAAGCGCCGCCCACGAATCCCCAGTAGCCGGGTGTCCACAGCAAACCCGGATGCGGAGGCGCAACCCACAAGCCCGGAGTCCAGAAGTAGCCCCGGGGACCGTAGGCCCAGTAGCCGGGCGTCCAAAGAAATCCTTCGGTGGGGCAGGGGGGTTGCTCATACACCGGCAGCGCCGGCGGTGCCACAGTAATCGCAACACCGACGCCGACTTGCGCGTGCGATGCGGCGGGTATGGCGAAAAGTAAGGCAAAGAACACAAGATGACGAGCCCTCAGCAACGTCCGCATGTACGAATTCCTCCATTTTCCGGATGCCTCCCACCGCACCAAAAGCGGCAGGTCAGGAAACGCGCGAATCATGACAATTATGATACAAATCCCGCCATTGGCGACAAAGAAGAACCTCTGCGTTTCCACCCGGCTAGAGCGATCCGGACAGAGAAGCGCGCCTTTTGTAAGATGTGCCGTTCGCGCAGCCCATTCTGGGTGTATTGTCGGCAATCCGGAAGTTGGGTCGGTCCCTTGATAAGTTCCGTATACCCCGTAATCCTTCCAGAATTGGCGGCAGGCGCGGAGGTCACTGGAAGCTTCATCCGGCCATCCAGGGGCGTGCAGACAATTGTGACTCCCGAATTGAAAGATCAGCCATAGCGCGGAAGTACTGCCATAGCGGAAGACACAACCCGAAGGGGCAGCAAGGACTGACCGAAGGCTTGGACATCGTATAATCTCGACCTCAGGGAGAGATCGGATGACTGCCGAGGAGAACAAGAAACTCATTTGGACCACTATGAATCCTTCGTGCACCAGCAGGACGCGGAGGCGGTGACGACCCACAACGCGATCGCTCCCGCTGCCGGCCGCAACTTCAAATCATTCACGGGCCGGGGACCGTGGCGAATTTTTCGGGGCTGAAGATTGAGTAGGAGTTTGGTGCAACGTAGACGTTAAGTGGGGGTGGTGCCATGGTCGAGCTATCGATTGCGGACGGGAAGTTGATGTTGCACGTCAAAGGCGCGGACAAGCTCTGGGCTTTCAAGAGCAGCCTCGAAATACCACTGATTCATGTCGTGGGCGTTCGCGCGGACCCGGAGGTCGCGAGAAGCTGGTGGCACGGCATCCGAATGCCCGGGACCACTATGCCTGGAGTCATCACGGCGGGGACTTTCTATCAGGATGGCAAACGTGTTTTCTGGGATGTGCATCATCCCGATAAAACCATCGTCATTGACCTGCATGACGAGCGCTACAACCAGTTGATTGTGGAAGTTGCCGATCCAAACGCAGCAATCAACCTGATTCAATCGGCGCGATGAATATGTCCTGGCACGCGTGACGCAAGGGTATACGCGCAAGTGCAACAATAAAATTCACCGCCGAGAACGCCGGTTACGAAACCCAAAACCAACAGTAATGACAAACGCACTTGTGACGACAGAAGTAAGCCAAGTTCGTGGATGGTCGGCTACTCGGAAACTAGGGGGCGGTCTGCCGGTTAGCGTGTTGACGTGCCGCTTGTCCCACTAGTTCGGGGTCATGCTTTTCCATGCAGTCCGCCTCGAATCCGACCATATTGGGATACTCGCGTGTTTTCTTGAACGGTGTGCCGCAATCTGGACACGTCGGCGCCGCCTCGCCTAGCCTGAGCCACACGTGCGGGACGTAGATTATTTGACCCAGCGTGTTGTCCTTCCATTCCTGCCAGTCGCCAAAATGCACACGGGAATTGTCTTCCCAGGGCCCTGGAATATTGTGGATGATCCTCACTCGCTTGCGGCTGTCATTTAATCGAATAAGTCTCATTCGCGCCGCCGCCCGAGACTCCAGTGAGCCAATCGGAAAGTCTCCAGGCTTGGGCATGCTGTTCATCGATTGCCGTGCTGATTCGTCGCGTCGATCTCGAAAGTGCGGTTGGCCTCTTCATGACCGATGTGCTCAATTCGGACGAGGATGACGTTCTTCTTTCGGTCTGTTTGGATGCGCTCCAACATCGCCCTTGCCGCCGCGCGGGACTCGGGTGATCCAAGCGGGGAATTCTCTGGGCGCGGTTCGCCTTCGGGCCTTTCACTGTTGGGCGGTTTAGACAAAAGTGGGTCTCGGTGAATCGCCTAAGCCGAATACAATTTCTGGCTTCGGGCGGCGTTCAAGCATCGCGCGCGCCGCAGCGCGGGATTTCAGCGAGTTGAGTGCAAAAGAACCCGGGTGCACGCCGGGACCGATGGCGGATGAGTGCCACTCTTTGCCTCGATTATTTGTCTGTCGGGCCTTCATCACGGCTGTTGGGCGCTTGGCTTTGAGTTCGCGGGAACCATGGGGGCAAAGTGCCATCTCGGGCGTAGACTTCCAATTCCTCGGTCGTCATCCGTTCGAATGCTTTGGTGAGCGTCATATCCTCAAATTCGATTGCTTGCCGCGCCCTCCCTTCGGTTCGATCAGCTATCTCTCTAGCCGCCTGGACATTGCCGCGAACCGCATCCCGCACCTGAGCTTCCGCGATTAGTTCCGCCCACGTCCGTCCTTCAGGGTCGTTCGGGACTGGCTCCTCGAGCTTGTTCCTGTAGGCATCTGAAAGCGTCTTGCTCTTCGGCCTTCCCGACGGGTTGCCGCTCTGCCCCTTCTTCCAGCGGTAGGGTTTGCCCACGTCCGGGCTAGGACCGCGAAAGCCTGTTTTTTGCTTGTTCTCAGGCATCTTCGGTCCTAACCGGAAACAAGCTTTGGCTTGAGGCCCATGTCGAATAGCCGTTCCAGGGCAACTGCCACGAACGCCGGCTCAATCTCCATTGCAAAACATCGCCTGCCCGTGTTCTCGGCGGCGCAGAGATGCGTTCCTGACCCAGAAAATGGCTCGTAGCACAACTCTCCCGGTTGCGTGTGCAGGAGAATGGGAGTCGCAAAGAGTTCCAGCGGCTTTTCGGTCGGGTGACGGGATTCGATCCCGGGAAGAATGGGGACGTCAATCTGCCAGACCGTCGTCGGGAAGCTCCCCGAATTGCGTTTCGGCTTGTTTCCCTGCTTCCATCCGAAGAAGCACGGTTCGTGCTGCCACATATAGAAGGAATGGGTCAGCACGGGCTTGTTCTTGACCCAGATGATCTGCTGGTGAACGAGAATGCCGCAGTTCCGCATTGCCTGTTCAACTTCGATCTGGCGCTGTGAGGCGTGCCAGACGTAGATCCCAGCATCGTCTTCGCACACGGCCAGTGCCTGTCTCAGGAACGCCTCGTAGAACGGCCCGAGCGGTTCGGTCTTCTGCTTGTCGGCGTAGCGTCCTTTCCAGTCCTTGTTCTTGCCATCCGAGAAATCCTTCGAGGGGTGGTTCTTCGCGTCGTAGGAGACCAGATACGGAGGATCGGTAGCGCAGAGACTTGCAGTCTTTCCGTCCATGAGCGCAGCGACATCTGAATCGCTGCAACTGTCGCCGCACATCAGCCGGTGCCGCCCGATCTCCCAGATCTGGCCGCGAGCGGTCTTCCACTTCTCCTGTAGCTCGGCAGCCTGGTCAAGCTTCGGTTCTGGCGCAGAGAGTTTGTCGCTGCGAAAGTCTTTGAGCAGAGCATTGAGTTCGTTCTCATTCCAGAACTGCGTGAGGTCCACGTCGAGCGAGGCAAGCACCTCGGGATTCCACTCGAGGTCGAGTTCGCCCACGCGGTTATCGGCAATCGCAAGTTCCCTCGCCTTCTTGTCCTTCTTAAGGTCGAGATCACCGCGTCGCACAGCCACAAGCGACGAGCCGTCGGATTCAATCACGGCGATGGATTTCATGCCCGCAGCGACTGCGGCTTCGATGGTCTTGTTCCCCGCAATTACGCGATCACGGCGGTCCACGAGTACCGAGCGCCCAGCACCGTATTTTTCCAGTGACTCTTCGAGCAGTCCGCGCCCGCGCTTCGTCCCCTTGTTCGCGTTCTTCTCGTCGAGGACCAGCTGCGTGATCGGAACGACGCGGACTTTGGGCTTCACCTTATTACTCCCAAGTTGCCACTGACTTCTCAAAATCTTAGGTTCGAATAAGGGTTCAAACTTGAGAACAACGTGATCACAAAACGCCCCAAATACCGTGCCAAATCGTCATGCATGACGTAGATAGAGGCTAGACGAATCAGCAACATAGAGTTTCTAAAGTTATCCGTTGGTCCAAGGTTCGAATCCTTGCGGGCCCACCATCCGCGGCGTGTGAGAATCCAGGCGCGAGGCGCTAGAGCAGGCGGCGGGTGCGCATGGTCACCTCGAGGGTTTGGCCATTGCGTTCGAGCAAGAGCTTGTACTTGTGGCCGACGTCGCGGAAGAGCTCGCGGACTTCGGCGAGGGTCATATCGGCGGCGGCTTCGTCGTCAATGCCAGCGATCACGTCGCCCTTCTGGATGCCTGCCTCGGCCGCTGGCGTTTCGGGCTGCACGTGGACGATTTCGAATGTCTTCAGGCCGGGCCCTTGGGCGACGATCACCAGGCCGCTCTTATCCTCTTCATCCTCGTCGGCGAAGTGCCCGTTGGGTTCGAGAATCATGCGTTGATGCGGGAAGTCGAGAATGGCGGTGAAGCGGCGCAGCATGCCTCCGCCGATTTCTCCGGCCAAATGAGAATCGCGCGGCGCGCCGGCCGGGCGTAGATTGCCTTGCGAAAAGACGGCGATCGGCCGTTCGATCGAGTACGGTCCCATCTCGAATTCCCTCAGGCGCCCGATGACGTCGCCGTGGCCGGCGTCGATGGTCTTGACGTGCGCGGCGAACAGATCGTGCGATTCGGCGTAATGCTCGGAAATGGCGACGGGCGCGTCCATCGCCGTGTTGACGGCAAAGCCGGCCTCGACGGGCTTGAATCCAGGGAGCGCGATCTTTGCTTGAACCACAGGGACGCCGGCGGAAAACGTCAGATGGAACGCCGCGCCGTGGCCGGAATACTGGAAGGCACTGGGGTCGTAGAGCTGGACTGTTTGGCGCTCGTAATTGATGGCCACGACCACGGCGCCCAGAAAATCGGCTCCCAGGCCGCCTTCGTAATCGCGTCCCACTTGCGCGCCAAAATCCGCCTTCGCCGCGACGGAAAGAGAGACCAGTGGAACGTCCACGCCATTCAGATCGAGGAGTGGTTTCGCGATCGTGTCGCCGGCTAGTCCGACCTCCGCGGCACGGGTGGGATCGATTGAGGACGCCGCCGCGGACGAATCCAGCTCGAAGAGCGAAGGCTTGCCGCCGTTGACGGCCACAGGCAAGAAAACCAGATTGCCGATAAACTGGGCGGGAACCTGGGCTGCATTTCCTCCCAGCGGGAAATGCACGCCAGCAGGCGCGGGCTGTTGCTGCGCCTGTTGCGCGGGGCGCGCCGCGAGACCCATCGAGAACGCGACAAGCCCCGCAAGAAAGACGGCCCGCGCGCGCGTTCGCACTTGAATTCGCCGCATCAATGCAATTACTATTCGCACGAAGACCATAGCACAAAGCGGCGGCTGTATCTAAACGAAGGGGCAGTTGTATATGGACGATTGGGCCGAGGTGGACCGCGCCTTGGGGGTTCTGGCGGCCTCCGGGAATGCGGAAGTCCGCGAGGACGGCGAATGGCTGGCGGAATTCGCCACGCTCGAATGCGAGGTGCGCCAGTCGGGAAAGAATTCGCTCGTGCGGCTGCGGTCCGGCGAGCGAAACCTGACGCGGCGCGTGCTGCGCGTGGCCGAGCAGTCCGCCGACCGCATCGTGCTTGAAGTGCAGCGCTTCGGGCGCGCGAAGCCCAGCCGGCTGGAATTCGTGCGCTGCGATTCGCCGCGTCCCGCAGGACGCGTGACCCGCGAGCAGTTTCGCGCGCGCTTTCGCCGCATCCTCTCCGAGCGCTTCCCCGACGCTATCATCGAATCCATCACCGCCGCGCCTGATCTCGAGCACTCCTTCTCCGGCCTCTACGCGCGCGGGCGAATGCGCGAAGGGGAGTGCGCGTGGGCGTTCCTGGCGGCGCCGGGCGGCGGTGCCCGCGACAGCACGGCCATCGAAGGCATCCTGGCGTTCGGAATCATCTGGCTCGATTGGAGCCGGAGCCACGCCGAACGGCGCGCGATCGAGGGGCTACGGTTGTTTGTGCCCGAGGGGACGAGCCGCGCGTTGCGTGAGCGCCTGCTCGCGGTTTCGCCCACGGCGCGCGCGGAAGTCTTCGAGTTCCGCGAAAGGGACGGCGAGATGCTGCGCGTGGAGGCCGCGGGCGAGGGCAATTTGGAAAGCTGGCTGGTTCCGCGGCGCGAGGCGGAATCGTTGTGCGCGGAGGCGCGCGAAGCCATCGGGCGGATTCATGCGCTGGCTCTGCACCTGCCGCCAGCAGGCGACGAGATCCGGCTGCGATTGCTGCCGGGGGCGAAAGAGGTGGCTATCTGCTTTCGCGGCCTGGAATTTGCGCGTTGGTCGCGCGAGGGGCTTACCTTCGGTCTGAGCGACTCGCGCGAGCGGCTGACTGCGACGGCCGAGCCCGCGCTCGACCGGCTGGTCCGGCAGATCGATCTACGGCGCAGCTCGCTGGCCACCGAAACCACGCATCCGCTCTATCGCGCCGCGCCCGAGCGCTGGCTGGAAACGCTGATCCTCGAGGATCCTGCGCGGCTCGATGCCCAGCTCAACCCGCGGCATCTTTACTCCCAAGTTCCGGCGCTCGCCGCGGGCGACCGCGGCGTGCTCGATCTGTTGGGCGTGACGCGGCGCGGGCGGCTGGTGGTGATCGAATGCAAGGCGTCGGAAGACATTCAGATGCCCTTCCAAGCGATTGATTACTGGCTGCGCGTGCGCAGGCTTCAGCGAGAGGGAGGTTTCGAACGCTTCGGCTATTTCGCGGGCGTCGAGCTCGACCCGCGGCCGCCGCTGGTCTGGCTGGTGGCGCCGGGGCTGCGCTTCCATTCCGCCACGGACACGGTGCTGAAATATCTGTCGCCGGAAATTCACGTCACGCGTGCCGGCTTAAACGAAAACTGGCGGCGCGGGTTGCGCGTGATCTTCCGGCAGTAATTCGCAAATCGCTAAAAAGTGGGGACAAAAAAGGGGGGAAGCGGAACAGGTTGTGCCTGCCTCGCTTCCCGGGGTGTGTCCTAGAAGTGTTTGACTATATAGATGCGCGCGAGCCGAAAAAGTTGCATTTAATTTCCGTAGGGAGGCTTCGCGGAACGCTCAGTAGAAGAGGTACTTACGCCACTTTTCGTCGCGGTGTCCGATCATGCGCATCAACTGCCGCGAGGTGTGCAGCGTGAATGGACGCGGCCGGCGCTGGAGCTTCAGCCCGGCTTCCTCGGGCGTGCGATCTCCCTTGCGGTTGTTGCACACGTAGCAGCACGCGACGAGATTTTCCCACGACGAGCGGCCGCCCCGCGAGCGCGGCACCACGTGGTCGAGCGTCAGCTCCGCCGCGGGAAACGCGCTGCCGCAGAACTGGCAGGTGTTGCGGTCGCGCAGCAGGATGTTCTTCCGCGAAAGCGCGCGGCTTTGCTGCGGAATGTGGCGATAGCTGACCAGGCGAATCACGGAGGGCACGGCGATGGCTTTCGACGCCGAGTGCACCTCGGCGTGGTTCGTTTCCTCGGCCTGCGCTACTCCCTTCAGCATCAGCACCAGAGCGCGACGCACGGCCGTCACGTTGATCGGCTCGAAGGTCGCGTTGAGCACCAGCACGGGCGCTTGCATCAGCGAAGGGCGGCCCGTCGCGGGCGCTTGCGGCCTGACAAGCGATACCCTGGCCGCCGTGGCGGGATCGCGCGCCACGCCGGTCAGCCCAATATGAGGGCCGACGTGGGGCCGAGGGCGCAAGCCGCTTGTGATCCGGTTATCCATTTCCGCGCCGCAGACTACACTCCTGGGTGCACTATTCAAGATGCTTGCCGCACCCTTCTGGTTTCTCCCGTTTGCTGCGCTTCCTGTTCGGCACGGCGAGCCTGCCGCTACTGCCGGCTACCGCCGTGTCGGGCCCGGAGGGGACCACCCGGGGACGATGCGCGCCACGGTCAGGCCGAGAACCGCGGCCGCGCCAGCCTTCTTCAAAGCACGGGCACACGCATCCAGCGTCGCGCCAGTCGTCATTACATCATCTACCAGCAGGACGCGCGCCTTGTCAACCCGGTGCTCTTCGCGCGTGGCGTAGGCGCCACGGACCACCTTCCAACGCTCGCTGCGCGAAAGCAGCAGCTGCGGAGGACGCGGCTTAATTCGCTCAAGCACGTCCCGTTCGAGCGGCAGCCCCAGGCGCTTCGCCAGAGGCCGCGCAATCAACTCGGCTTGATTGTAACCTCGCTCCCGGCGCCGCTCCGGATGCAGGGGAACGGGCACCAGCATGTCGGCGCGCCATTCCGGAGCCTCGCGCGGAAAGATTTCGGCGAGCCGCGCCGCGAACCAATGGCCCAGCCGCGTGACCTCCTCGTATTTCAGGAGCGTGATCAGTTCCGAAAGCCCATCGTTGTAAATGGCGAAGCTTCGCGCGCGGTCGAAGGCGTAGAAATTAACGCGGCAAAGTCGGCAGAGCGGCTGAACGGCCTCCGCCGCCACCGCGGAAACGAACGGCCGGCCGCAGCATTGGCACATGGGCGCGCGGATCCGCTCGAAGGAGTCGAGGCAAACCTCGCAGACAGGAATGCGGCTGGCGTTCGTGAGCGTCTCGCCGCACACGCGGCACGGCGCGGGGAGAAGCACCGATGCCAACGCGTCGAAAGCGCCTTTCAGGATCATGGTACGGCGCGACACTACCGCAAATTAACCGCGAAGTGAAGTCCCGGAGGATGGTTAAAACGGGGAACAGCCAGGGCCTATCCAAGACAACCGCATTACAGCAGTCCCTGCTCCTTCTTTTCCTGGCAGGTGAGGCAATAGCGCGTCCACGGCACGGCTTCGAGCCGCTTCTGCTGGAGTTCCTGATGGCAGGAGACGCATTCGCCGAAGCTGTTCTGCCGGATGCGCGCGAGCGCGTCGTCCACCAATTGCAGGAGGGACCGTTCCAAGTGCGTCTGGCCGAAGAGAAATTCCTTGGTGTAGGAGTTGGCGGCCTTGTCGGCGAGATCCACCGTGGGGTCCTCGTCGGCTTCGCGGCCCTCCTGCTGGGTGCGGGCGATATCGCGCACCAGTTCCTCGCGCCGCGTGGCCAATTTCTTCTTGTAATATTCGAGCCGCTTCTTGTCCATAACCCGATGCCTCAGGCAGAGCCAAAAGCCCTGCGGAAAATGAACTATTGTAGCGGCGGCTCCGCCGCTTGTCAATTCAGCAACTGCGGAGCCGGCCCGCCGTGTTAATCAATACCGAATATCAAGAGATGCTTTCTATTGCCAGAAGGATGCGGGAACCTCACACTCTCATTGGAGGCCTCGCAACAAGCGCCCGCGCTGGGCTGCAATCTTGAGAGAAGCTCGCCATGGCTGATGATCTCACAAAGCCGTCCGCAGGTTTGCCGAAAGGCGAGCGCCGCGAGGCACCCCGCTATCCCTTTGTCGCCACTGCCGAACAGATCGAGCTGATGACCGACACCCGGCTTACGGCGCGCGTATCCGAATTGAGCGTCAAAGGCTGTTTCCTCGATTCACTGAATCCGTTTCTGGAGGGAACCAAGGTGAAGGTGGTGATCGTCCACGGGAACGAGACGTTTTCCACGCTCGGCAAGGTGATCCACTGCCAGCCGAACCTGGGGATGGGAATTGCCTTCAGCGTGGTCGCGCCCAATCAGCAGGAGATTCTCAATAAGTGGCTCGCCGAAAAGAACGCTGGCGGTTGAGAAGCGTATCCAGCGAAATCATCCCCGGGCCGAAAATCAGCACCAGCAGCGAGGCGAAGAGAAAGGTGTAAGGATCGGCGGTGTAGAATTTGCCGGGATCGGCAATGATGGAGAACAGCGCGGCACGGTCGGCGGTGATATAGGCCATCAGCATATCAATCGTCAGCGCCAGCGCGGTGATCCGCGAGAGAAGCCCCACGATCAGCAGGATGCCCCCGACGAATTCCACGGAAGATACGAAGGCGGCGGTTTGGGCCGGCAGCGGCAAGCCCAGGCTGGTGAAAAAGTCGGTCACGCGCGGAAGATTGTGAAGTTTGGCCCACCCGTTCTGGGCGAACTGCCAGCCCCAATACAGCCGCACAGCGAGAAGCAGCGGCGCCTGCCCATACGAAACGGTCTTGACGAACCACGCATGCATTCGCTGGATTTGCATCCAGAAATTTTTCATGGCCGCCTCGAAGCGATCCGTCTCGCCAACCCGTGTGAACAGAACCAGCCGAGCGCGGCCCAGTTCTGAAACCATTGCTCCACGCTCGACGGTCGCCGGGCGGGAGGGATGGAGCTTCCGCGGAAGGCCGGGGCGATGGCGCGCCCGAGGGATTTGCCGTCGCGCAGGGCGCGCAAAATGAGGAACTCCTCGCGCTCCAGGCGTCGGAAGTAAACGGAGAAATTCAGGCGGTGCACCGCGAGAAAAATGGGACTGGGCCGGAGGCTCGCGACGGCCAGCACGCGCTTGCGCTTGCGGCGTTCGCTGAAGGCGTTACTGGCGAAGTCCGTATCGGAATTCCTGCGGACCTCGAGAAGCAGGTTATCCACCGGATAGCGCAGGTCGAGAAGCTGGATATAAGGCTGAAGCTTCAGACGAAGACTAGGGGCCGCACCGCCAGCCAGTTCCTCGGAGCGGAGAGGCGGCTCGGCTTTGCCGTCGAATGCCTCGATTTCGGCCCATTCGAGCCGCACCATCTCCAGGGCCAGCTTCTGCCGGGAGCCGGCCCGTTTCGGATGCTTGCGCAGCCAGGCTTCGAGGCGCGAACCGAGATTGCGGAGCGTGAACGAGCGCGAAGGACAATCCGTCAAATAGGCTTTGGCGGCGGCGGCGAAGCGGCGATCGCCCAGCACCGCGCGCAGGCCGGGAAAATCCTCCGCGAAGCTGGACTGAATTCGAAACCAGTATTGGCGGTTGTAGATTTCCAGGCGCTCGAAGGAGGTGAGGCGGTCGTTCGGCTTGATGAAGCCGGCGGCGACGGCGGGCATGGCTCGTCCGTCGGGAGAAATCCGGCGCATGTGCTCGGAGGGCGTGAGGGGCATCATGACGGCGCGAGCCATCCGGCGCTGGATATCGAGGAGAGTCATACGGCGGTGGCGAGAGCGGCTCTCGCGAGGAAGCGGTTGGCTTTCAGGGCTTCGTCGTGGACTTCCTGGAACGAGGGGATGCTGTCGTCCCATTCGAGGAGCGTGGCGGTGTGGCCGACGCGCTCGATGGCGCGCGCGTACAAGGCCCAAACGGGGTCAATCACGGGATGATCGTGCGTATCGAGAATGTATTTCCGGTACTTCGAGTGCCCCGCGATGTGGATTTGGGCCACGCGCTCGGCGGGGACGCTGTTGACGTAGTCCCGCGGATCGAAATTATGATTTTGCGAGGAAACGTAAATGTTGTTCACGTCCAGAAGAATTCCGCAATCGGCGCGCTCGACGACCTCGTTTAGAAATTCCCATTCGGTCATCTCGGAGACGTGAAATTCGGCGTAGCTGCTGACGTTTTCGACGGCCACGGGAACTTCGACGAAGTCGCGCACCTCGCGTATTTTCTGGGCGGTAAGACGCGCGGCCTCGAAGGTGTAGGGCATGGGCAGCAGGTCGTGGGTGTAGCGGCCGTCGACGCTGCCCCAGCAGAGGTGATCGGAAAGCCAGGGTGTCTTGGTGCGCTTCACCAAGTCCTTCAGGCGGCGAAGGTGCTCGCGATTGGGGCGCTCGGCGGAGCCGAAATACATAGAGACGCCGTGCTGGACCACTTTGTATTGCTCGAGAATCTGGTCGAGGATGTGGAGCGGCCTGCCGCCATCCACCATGAAATTTTCGGAGATAATCTCGAACCAATCCACCACGGGCTTGCGCGTGAGGATGTGGTGATAATGCGGCGCGCGCAATCCGATGCCGATTCCGAAATCGGTGAAATTGTTGAAGCGATTGGCGGGCATGAGCGGCTCCGTCCGCTCAGAGAGGAACCCGCGTGCCGGATTCCTCTCCGAAGCGGAACGAGATTGGTTTTGAACTTAACGGTGTAGATGCCGGAACGACATCAATCGGGCATCTTCGAGCCGTCGGTGGCGCAGCCGCCCTTGCCCTTGCAAGAGTTCTTGCCCGCGCAACCGTTGTCGCCTGACTTGCAGCCGCCCTTGCCCTTACAGGAATTCTGGCCCTTACAGGCGTGCTTTTCCTTGCCCTGGTCCTGATCTTGCGCGCCCGCGCTGACCGCGGAAGTCTTCAGCCCGGGGGTGAGGTTGGATGCTCGAACGGCTGCGCCACTGCCGGCGATCAGGCCCGCGAGGGCCGCGCTCGCCATCAATGCTTTCTTCGATCTGGTCATTGCGTTTATTCCTCCTCAGAGTGATTGCTTACGGTATTTCCTTCAGGCTGAAGTTCCGCCCTGAAGCTTTTTCTGCAAACTCTCACCGCTGTTGGCTAAGTGCGCATGGGTAGAAAACCACCTGTGCGCCTGGGCAGCGCACATCGAGCCTCGAAAGCGGGGAAGGACGTCCCCCAAACCCCCACGCGCCAAGCATGGGTCCCGAGTACCAAAATACGATGACACAAACCCCCGCGCCGATCAAGGCTCGGGCAAGCCTGCACATGCTTCCCTGTGGCCTTGCGCAACGGTTATTGTGATGCGGCTGCCTCTCGAAAGTTTCAATCAAAATGATGCAATGTTGCTTACGAGCCGAGGGGCCGGACGCTCGGAAGGCGTTATGCCGATCGCGCGTGCTTGGAGGCGGCGTCGAGGATGCCGTTGAGGAAGGCGGGAGCGCCTGCGGAAGAGAATTTTTTGGCGAGCTCGATGGCTTCGTCCATGGCGACTCGCGGCGGGGTCGCGCCGGAGCGCATCTCGTAAATGGCCAAGCGCAGGATGTTGCGGTCCACGGCGGCGAGGCGTTCGAGGCGCCAGTTCTCCGAGAGGCCTTCGATGAGCTCGTCAGCGGAATCGGCGGCGGCGACGGCGCCTTCGAACAGTTCGTTGGCAAATTGACGGGTGGAATCGGTGGCGCGCGCCGACCTCCAAAAAAGCTGCTTGACGCGCGCTGGGGCCTGGCGCGTCATGTCCCATTCAAAAAGCATCTGCAGGGCGAACTCGCGGGATTTATGCCGGAGTTTCATCGGCGGCGGGGAGAATTTTTCGAGAGTTTGCGGAACAGGCGCGCCATTTCGATGGCTCCGAGGCCCGCTTCGTAGCCTTTGTTGCCTCCCTTGAGTCCGGCGCGCTCGATGGCTTGCTCGAGCGTGTCGCAGGTGAGCACGCAAAACGACATGGGGACGCCCGAATCGAGCTGGGCGAGCTGGATGCCGCGCGCGGTCTCCGAGGCGACGTAATCGAAATGCGCCGTTTCACCGCGGAGGACGCAGCCGATGCAAATGATGGCGTCGAAGCGGCCGGTGGCGGCGAGTTTTTTCGCGGCGAGCGGAATTTCGAACGACCCGGGGACGCGGACGATTTCGATTCGTTCCTGAGGGGCACCCGCGCGGGAGAGAGCGTCGAGGGCGCCCGCCAGCAGCCGGTCCGTGATGAAGCTGTTGAATTGGCCGACGACAATGCCGAAGCGAAAGCCGGCGGCGTTGAGTTCGCCGCGAAGAGACGGCGGTTTTCCCCCAGGTGTCATGGGCGGGCGTTTCACGGCGTAGCGAGGGGCAGCAGGAGATTGCCGCCGCGCTGGCGCGCCTCATCGAGACCTGCTTCGGCGCGATTAATCCACTCGGTGACGCGATCCTCGGATTCGTCGTTGGGATGCGCGGAGGCTTGCGCCACGACGGCGCTGACGGTCACGTCCCGAGTTCCCCAAGGAGGCTCGACCGACGCGGCAACCTGCCGCAGCTTTTCGGCCAGGGCGCGAGCGCTATCGAGAGGCGTATCCGGAAGGACGAACACAAGCGACCAAGCCGTGTATTTCACGCCGATGTCGGTTTGGCGAACGGCGGAAGAAAGCGCGCGCGCGAGCTGTTCGACCAAGCGGCCCACGGCCGAAGCGCCGTGCTGGCGGAGCAGCTCGCCGCCGCAGTCCACCTGCAG
>Ga0187817_10000016_pt1 | contig 49311 bp, 41 predicted proteins | sample NC_wetland_sal_i_17_FD_132431 | JGI IMG/M metagenome (GOLD analysis project Ga0187817, IMG submission 132431) | Wetland sediment microbial communities from Neuse River Estuary, North Carolina, USA - SO4_2 | ecosystem: Environmental > Aquatic > Freshwater > Wetlands > Sediment | place: USA... | reverse complement strand
GATTCTCGACGAGCCCGAAGCACTCGCGCTCGAACTCGACAAAGTCTGGGCGCGCATTGAAGAGGCGCACGGACGCAGTGGAGTGGGAAATCTGGTTCGTCCCGCCGATCTTTATCTGACGCCGCAAAGCTGGCGGGAAAAAACTGCGGCGCTTGCCGGAGCCGATTTCGAATATCTGGCGATGGCGCGTGAGGCCCACGAGGCCCACGAAGAAAGAACGGAAGCTGCCTTTCTTTCGCAGCCGGCCACGCGCTTCCACGGCGCGGTACCCGCGATGATCGAGCAAGTTCAGAAGTTGGTCGTCGGTGGCATGCAGGTAGTTCTTGCCGTCCCCAACACGGGAGAAGTCGAGCGGCTCGCCGACATGTTCACCGAGTACAACGCTTCGTATCGTCTGGGAAGCCGCACCCGCAGCGGAGAAAGCTATGCCGATGAAACTTCTTATTTTGCCGGCGATGTTTTCACCACCACGCTGCTGAAGGCTTATCTTCCCGACGGTTTCGTCTTGCCGGAAGCGCATCTCGCGATCTTTGGGGCGCGCGATCTGTTCGACGAATCGGACCTGGTGGCGTCACGGCCGCAACGGCAGAAATCGAAAGTCTCGGCGTTTCTGTCGGACTTCCGCGATTTGCAGGTCGGTGACTACGTCGTCCACGTGGAGCACGGCATTGGACAGTATCACGGATTAAAAGAAATCAATCAGGGCGACGGCGCCTCGGAATTCATGCTGCTCGAATACGCCGAGGCGGCCCGGCTCTATGTTCCGCTGACGCGCCTCGATCTGGTCCAGAAATATCGCTCGGCGGAGGGAGCGAAGCCGGTCCTGAATCACCTTGGCACCCAGGCGTGGGGAAAGACCAAAGCGCGCGTGCGCAAGGCGATGAAGGACATGACCGACGAGTTGCTCAAGCTCTATGCGCAGCGGCAGTCCGCGCAGGGCCACAGCTTCCCCGCCGATACCGAGTGGATGAAGGAATTCGAAGATTCGTTCGAATACAACGAGACCGAAGACCAGGCGCAGGCCATCGCCGACGTGAAGCGCGACATGGAATCGCAGCTTCCGATGGATCGCCTGCTCTGCGGCGACGTTGGTTACGGCAAAACTGAAGTGGCGATGCGCGCTGCTTTTAAGGCTCTAAGCGACAACAAGCAAGTCGCCGTGCTCGCACCCACCACGGTTCTCGCCTTTCAGCACTACGAAACTTTCAAGCAGCGATTTGCGCCGTTTCCGCTAACCGTCGAAATGATCAGCCGTTTCCGGACCCCGAAGCAGGTCAAAGAAATTTTGCAAAGAGTGGAAGCGGGCAAAGTGGACATCCTGATCGGCACTCACCGCCTGCTCTCCAAGGACGTGAAGTTCGCCGATCTCGGCCTCCTGGTGGTGGACGAGGAACAGCGCTTCGGCGTACGTCACAAAGAACGAATCAAACAGATGCGCACGGAGGTGGACGTGCTCACCATGTCCGCGACGCCAATCCCGCGCACGCTGCATATGTCGATGGTGGGACTGCGCGACATGAGCGTGATTGAAACTCCGCCCAAAGACCGTATGGCGATTCAGACGGTGGTCGCAAGTTGGGACGAGAAGCTCATCCAGTCGGCGATCGAACAGGAACTTGACCGCGTCGGCCAGGTTTATTTCGTCCACAATCGCATCGAGACGATCTGGGAGATTGCCGCCAAGATTCAAGCGATGGCTCCGAAGGCCCGCATCGCCGTAGGCCACGGACAAATGGGCGAGGGCGAACTCGAGAAGGTGATGCTGAAATTCATGCATCACGAAGCCGACATCCTGGTGTCGACCACGATTATCGAGAACGGCCTCGACATTCCGCTGTGCAACACGATCCTCATCAATCGCGCCGATCGGCTGGGCTTGTCGGAGCTTTATCAGCTTCGGGGACGGGTGGGCCGCTCCAACCGCCGCGCATACGCCTACCTGCTTCTGCCCGCGGAAATCGAGTTGACGCCCGTCGCCCGCCGGCGGCTGGCTGCGCTCAAGGAATTTTCCGACCTGGGCGCCGGTTTCAAAATTGCCGCCCTCGATCTGGAACTGCGCGGAGCCGGAAATCTTCTGGGCGGAGAGCAGAGCGGCCACATCGAAGCGGTGGGGTTTGAACTTTATACGCAGATGCTGGAGCGTGCCGTGCGCGAGATGAAGGGCGAGGCGGGCGTGGAAGTCACGGAAATTCAGCTCAATCTCGGTCTCAACATCCGCATTCCGTCCGACTATATAAAGGAAGAGAACCAGCGGCTGCGGATGTACAAGCGCGTTGCAGGAGTCGAGACGGAATCGCAACTGCACGACGTGCGTTCAGAGTTGATCGATCGTTACGGCGAGACGCCGCGTGCGGTACGCAACCTGCTGGAGTACGCCGCGCTCAAGCTGCAGGCGATGCGAGTCGGCGCCAACGCGATTGAACGCAAGCGCGAATTTGTGAACATCAAGTTCAGCCAGAATGCCTTGATTGATCCGGGCAAGCTGGCGCGCTTCGTGGCGTCGCAACGAGGCACGCAATTTACTCCGGACGGGACGCTGAAGTTCTCAATCAAGATCGACAGCGCTGAGGGGATCTTGCAAACGCTGCGCGATCTGCTGGAAGAGTTGGAAGCGCGCGAGGAAGCAGCACGCGAGGTTTGAACGTGAGCAGTACAATTGCGAACGACGAACGACTGACGACGAACGACCAACGACGAGCGACCGCCCTATGACGATGAGAGTCCGCAAAGCCGTTTTCCCTGCCGCCGGATTGGGTACCCGCTTTCTGCCCGCTACCAAGGCCCAGCCCAAGGAAATGTTGCCGCTGGTCGATAAGCCCATCATTCAGTATGGCGTGGAAGAGGCGCTGGCCGCGGGATGCGACCAGATCATCATCATCACGGGACGCGGCAAGAGCGCGATCGAAGATCATTTTGATGTCAGCTACGAGCTGGAGAAGATGCTCGAAGAAAAAGGCAAGCACGACTTGCTCAAGATCGTGCGCCAGATTTCGGACATGATCCACCTGGCCTACGTGCGCCAGAAAGAGGCGCTGGGCCTGGGACACGCTGTGCTCACCGCGCGCGAACTTGTCGGCAATGAACCGTTTGCCACCCTGCTTGCGGACGATGTCATCGATGCCAAAGTGCCGGTGCTTAAGCAGATGATGAGCGTATTTGAGGAGAAGCAGTGTTCGGTGATTGCGACGCAGGTGGTCGAGGGGCCGGCCATCTCTTCTTACGGCGTGCTGAAGGCGATAGAAGTTGCGGGCTCCGGGGGCAAACTGTACGAAGTTCTCGACCTGGTGGAAAAGCCGAGGGTCGCGGACGCGCCATCGAATCTGGCCGTGATCGGTCGCTACATTCTGACGCCGGCGGTTTTCGAAACGCTTTCGAACATCAAGCCGGGCGCCGGCGGCGAATTGCAACTTACGGACGGGCTGCGCGGTCTGCTGCAACGCGAGAAGATGTATGCCTACGTTTATGAAGGCCGCCGCTTCGATACTGGCGACAAACTCGGCTTCCTCAAAGCTACGGTTGAATTTGCGCTGAAACGCGAAGACCTGGGCGGGAAGTTCCGGGATTATCTGAAAAGTTTGAAGCTTTAAGGGTCTGCCGCACTCACTCTTCCATCGCCGTATTCAGTTTCCTTGATTTCTCTTCCACGCCGCGCGCCAGGTTCGCTTTGTGGGTTTCTAGTTTCTTCGCGATCGCCGAATCCGCGAGCCCTAGGATCTGCGCGCCCAGGATTCCAGCATTGGTCGCGCCGGGCTTGCCGATGGCGACAGTTGCCACCGGTATGCCGGCGGGCATTTGCACGGTCGCCAGCAGGGAATCCATGCCCTGTAGGGAAGTCGAGGGTATGGGGACGCCGATGACGGGCAGGGTTGTGTGTGCCGCGATTACGCCCGCCAGATGCGCTGCTCCGCCCGCGCCGGCGATGATCACGCGAATGCCGCGCCCGGCGGCTTTGCGGGCATAATCCGCCGTACGATCGGGTGAGCGATGGGCTGACGTTACATCCATCTCATAAGGAATCCCGAACTCATCGAGAGCTTTGCCGGCTTCGCGCATGATCTCCAGGTCGGAGTCACTGCCCATTACGATTGAAACGAGTGGCTTGGCCATAGTTGGTTTGAGTTTCTATGAAGTCATAAATCCAAACAATGCGAATTAAAAGCGCTCTACCTCTTCTTCAGCGCCCTCGCCGCAATGTCCTTACGATAGTGTGCTCCGTCGAACCTGATTTTCGCGCACGCTTCGTAAGCGCGCTGCATGGCCGTTTCCAGTTGCGCCGCGCGTGCCGTTACCCCGAGCACGCGTCCGCCGGAGGTATAGAAGGCGCCATCACGTTTCGACGTGCCGGCATGGAAGACTTTTATGTCGTCCAGCTTCGCCGCATCATCCAGGCCGGTGATTTTCTTGCCTGCCTCGTAGGTCCCCGGATAGCCTCCAGAAGCCATCACCACGCATACCGTTGCATCGTTCGACCACTTGAAATCGCCGTCGCTGGTGCGGCCGTCGATCGACGCCTCCATCGCCTCGACCAGGTCGCTTTCGAGGCGCATCAAAATGGGCTGTGTCTCCGGATCGCCGAAGCGGCAGTTAAACTCCAGCACCATCGGGCCCCGCGCGGTCATCATCAGGCCGCAATAGAGAACCCCTTTGTATTCGGCGCCTTCGTTCTTCATGCCGGCGATGACAGGACGGATGATGTGGGCGAGCAGCCAGTCGCGCATCTGGTCATCTACTATAGTCGGCGTCGTGTAGGCACCCATGCCGCCAGTGTTCGGGCCCGTGTCGCCCTCGCCCACGCGCTTGTGATCCTGCGCACCAGCCAGCGGCGCCACCCGCTCACCGTCGCTCACAACCAGAAACGAGAGTTCGTCGCCTTGGAGAAACTCTTCCAGCACCACACGCGATCCGGCTTCGCCCAACATCCTGCCGCTGAGCATTTCATGGGCGACGGTCGCGGCTTCGTTCTTGGTCTTGGCGATGACCACGCCCTTGCCGGCAGCCAGTCCATCGGCCTTCACCACAATTGGAGTATGGAAGTGCGGGAGGGCATCGCGCACCTGTTCCGAAGAATCGCAGATCGCATAATGCGCCGTGGGAATCCGGTGGCGTTGCAGAAATTCCTTGGCAAAGCTCTTGCTGCCTTCAAGCTGTGCGGCCGCTTGTGTTGGCCCAAATGTGCGCCAGCCTCTACGCGTGAATTCATCCACCACGCCCAGCATCAGCGGCAATTCGGGCCCCACAATGGTGAGATCGGGCTGAATCTGGTTGGCGAGCGCAAGCATGGAGTCGAGGCTCTTCACATCGACCGCGACGCACTCGGCCTCGTCCGCGATCCCGCCGTTACCCGGCGCGCAGTAGATTTTCGTCGCCCGCGGCGACTGCCGAAGCTTCCACACCAGGGCGTGCTCACGTCCGCCACTGCCAATGACCAGGATCTTCATAGCCAAGACATTTAAGGGTAGGGGCGGAAGAAGATGATGTCAAACGAGAAGAGATTGCAGAGGTCAGATTGCGGAGGTTTTCGGTTTTCACCTCTGCCATCTGACCTCTAACCTCTGACCTTTCCGCAATCTTTCCCTTAACTACGCTTAATCCCGCCGTATAATCTGTTCACGTGATCACCGTCTCCAAAGAGGACTATCTCAAAGCGATTCTCGAAGCCGAGAGCGAAGGGGAGACCGTTATTTCGGCCACGCTCGCGCACTGGCTCAAAGTCTCGCCTCCGGCCATAACCATGGCGGTGCGCCGCCTGAAGAAAGACGGCTTGGTGCGGGTGCATGCCGGCGGACGCGTTCGCCTGACGGCCGCCGGGCGAAAGATCGCCCGTAAGCTGACGGTGCGCCATCACCTGATCGAACGCATGCTGGCCGAAATCTTCGGAATGGAATGGTACAAGGTACACGACGAGGCGGAACGATTGGAGCACGCCGTTTCACCGGACTTCGAAGCCCGGCTGCTGGCCAAGCTTGGGCGCGGAGTCGCGTGTCCGCACGGCAACCTGACCGAACTGGAGAGTCCCGCCAGCCGGCGCCATCGCGGCCTGCTGCTGCTGGCTCAGGCAGAGTCAGGGGAGAGCTATCACGTGAGTGGCATCTATGAGCGGGATCGCCGCCTCCTGGAATTTCTCGAGCAGCGCGGCATCCGGCCCGGAGCCAAAATTCATGTCGCGCACCGCAATTACGACCAGACGCTGACCCTTACCACCAGCGCTGGCCGGGTTTCCCTGGGTTTATCCGCCGCGGAAAGAGTGTGGGTCAAACCGGCGGATGAGAGAGCCGTCTCCAAAGGCTAAGTTCGTCCCTCGTCGTGCAGCCCTTAGAAAGGAGCCTCTTCTTTTGTAGGGCATACGGCATCGCTAAAGCGGTGCCCCTGATGCGACGGCCTGATTGTTTCCACAGCTTGCTATCTCATAAAAGTAATTAACCGTAGTTTATGTCCTGATGTATACTCACGCTAATAAGCCAGCGAGCGGCATTACTCTGGTTGTCCCGGTCGCACCGCGTCAAATGGAATGAAGGGGACGAAGACATCAACGCAGCCGTGCCTGGGGACCGCATCGCCGTCCCGCGTCTTGAACGACCACGCTCTAAGCGACCCGCAAGCGTCTGCCCAAGACGTTGTCATCACGCATGAGGACATCGATCGGGCGCACGACCGCGAACGCGTCTCTGCGACGCGGGCGCGGCACGGATTCCGGCCCCGGTTGCGGTTGTTCTGGTTGCTGATTGGCCCCGGCATTCTTGTGATGCTCGGAGAGAATGACGGTCCCAGCATGCTGTCCTATGCGGCCACCGGGGCGCGGTTTGGCATCGGATTCTTCATACCGTTCATCGTGCTCACCTTCCTCATGGCTTGCGTGGTGCAGGAAATGACGGTGCGGCTGGGCTCGGCTACTCATCGCGGACATGCGGAGTTGATCTTCGACCGCTTTGGCCCGTTCTGGGGCTGGTTTTCGATGATCGACCTCATGGTGGGCAATTTTCTGACGCTGGTCACGGAATTTATCGCCATCCGTGCCGGGCTGGGATTTTTCGGGGTTCGGCCGGCGGTTGCGGTTCTGGGAGCGCTGCTCGTGCTTTCGATCGCGCTCATGACGCACCGCTACTGGACGTGGGAGCGAATCATTTTAGGCGCTGCGCTATTTAACCTGTTGTTCGTGCCGGTAGCGCTGTTGACCCATCCGCACTGGGGGACGGTGGGCCGCGCCCTGGTGACCTGGGGGCCTCTTCCCGGTGGGGTTACACAGGAGACGGTTCTGATCCTGCTGGCCGATATCGGAGCGACGGTTACCCCGTGGATGCTGTTCTTTCAGCAAAGCGCGATTGCGGACAAGGGCCTTACTACGCGTGACATCCGTTTCGGGCGCGTGGACACGGTGCTGGGAGCAGCTTTGGCCACCGTCGCAGCGCTCGGAGCGATGCTGGCGACGGCTCCGCTGTTTACGCACCACATGGCGGCGGAAAATTTCCAAGCCGCCGAATTCGCCCAGGCACTGCAACCGTTGATCGGGCACTGGGGTGCGGCGCTTTTCGCCCTGGGCATCTTCGAAGCGGGAATGGTCGCGGCCATTACCATCTCGACTTCCTCCGCGTACGCGTTCGGAGAAGTTGCCCGGCGTCCGCACAGTTTGAATCTTCCCTTCAAGCAAGGTAGGTCGTTCTATCTCGTGCTGCTGGTCGAAGCTGCGGCCGCCGCGGGGTTGGTCTTGATCCCGGGAATTCCACTGGTGTACATCGTGCTGGTGGTGAACGTGATCGCCGTCCTGGCCATGCCTCCGGCCCTGCTTTTTCTCTACATGGTGGTGAACGATCGCGAAATCATGGGCGACTTGGTCAGCCCCTTATGGGCAAATGTACTGGCGCTGGGGGTCGTGACCATACTGATCGGCGCCGGCCTTTTGTTTGGAGTCAGTGTGGTCGCGCCCAATGCGCTAGCACTGGTTGGAGGCAGGTAGATGAAAAAAGAATTCGAGTCTGCGACCGCCGCGGAACTGAGCCGCGAGGACTTCGCTTCGGTGATGACGTCCCTGGAGCCGGACCAGCTGATTTCTGCCAAGGAGCAACATCATTGTCCTCGGCGGCGGCTCACCCGAACCGAGATGTTGCTGTTCTGGGCGCTCAGGATCTACCTGGTGTTTATGGTTGGAGTTGTGCTCTATCAGATCTGGACGGGCGCGCGGTAGCATCTTCAATTTTGTAATTTGGAAATTTCGCAATTTGCCTCGCGGGTTTTCCCGCGTAGACTTTGGACAGGCGAGGCGCCCGCCTCTCCACTCGCCCGCCCACACGAGCCCCTCGAAACCAATTACACTATTACTTTCGAGTCTGCATTATTTCCCGGTCCCGTTCGGGAGCTTATAAAGGAAGGTTATTATGACATCCAATAGTTTTGGCGCTCGCGCTACTTTCAAAGTCGGCAAAAAAGAGTACGAGCTTTATCGGCTCGACGCTCTGGACAGGCAGGGCATCTCCACCCGGCACCTGCCGTTTTCCTTGCGCATCCTGCTGGAGAATCTGCTCCGCACCGAAGATGGGCGAAGCGTGACGAAGCAGGAAATTCGTGCGCTGGCGGCGTGGAACAAGAATTCGAAGCCGGAAAAGGAAATCGCCTTCACGCCCAGCCGCGTCCTGCTGCAGGATTTCACCGGCGTTCCGGCGGTGGTCGATCTTGCCGCCATGCGCGACGCCATGAAGCGCCTGGGCGGCGACCCGAAGCTCATCAATCCGCTGCAGCCCGCGGAACTGGTGATCGACCACTCGGTTCAGGTTGACGAATTCGGTTCATCCAACGCTTTCGATGTGAACGCGCTGCTTGAATTCCAGCGAAACAAGGAACGCTACGCGTTTCTGCGCTGGGGGCAGACCGGCTTCCGCAATCTCGCCATCGTGCCGCCGGATACCGGAATTGTCCACCAGGTCAATCTCGAATACCTGGCGCGCGTGGTTTTTGTGCACGAAGAAGGCGGAAAGCGCACGGCATATCCCGACACGCTCGTGGGTACGGATTCGCACACGACCATGATCAACGGGCTCGGCGTGCTCGGCTGGGGTGTCGGCGGCATTGAAGCCGAGGCTGCCATGCTGGGACAGCCCGTCTCCATGCTGATCCCGCTCGTCGTCGGCGTGAAACTTACCGGTCGCTTGCGCGAAGGCGCCACGGCAACCGATCTGGTCTTGACTATCACCGAGATGCTGCGCAAGCACGGTGTCGTCGGGAAATTCGTCGAATATTTCGGCCCCGGTTTGCAAGATCTGCCGCTCGCCGACCGCGCGACGATCGCGAATATGGCTCCAGAATATGGAGCAACTTGCGGTATCTTCCCGATCGACAAAGAAAGCCTGCGCTACCTGAAACTCACCGGACGCAGTGACGAGCAGATCGCACTGGTCGAAGCCTATGCGCGCGAGCAAGGACTTTTCCACGATGCCAAAACGCCCGAGGCCGAATACTCCGAGTTGCTGAGTCTTGATCTGGCGACGGTCGAATCGAGTCTCGCCGGACCGAAACGGCCACAGGATCGAGTCGTGCTGTCGCGGGCGCGCGAGTCTTTTGAGCAGGCGTTGCCATCGCTGATCAAGCCGAAGGCCAAGGCCGCGGCTGCCGCTCCGGCGGAGAATGCCTTCAAACTGGTCAACAACTGGGAACAAGAGGGTGGAAGTCCAAATGCGATTGGTGTCGAGGACCCGAATGTTCACGAGCACGTTTCCGGCGATGGCAAGGTGGCGCTGCAGCACGGTAGCGTGGTGATTGCGGCAATTACGAGTTGCACGAATACATCGAACCCGTCGGTGCTTATCGCTGCCGGCCTGCTGGCGAAGAAAGCTGTCGAACGCGGCCTCCAAGTTCCCGTCTGGGTGAAAACCTCGCTCGCTCCGGGATCGAAGGTTGTCCTCGACTATCTCCAGAAGGCTGGCCTGATGCCGTATCTGGAGAAGCTGAAGTTCCATCTCGTCGGCTACGGTTGCACCACTTGCATTGGGAATTCGGGTCCGCTGCCGGTCGAAGTTTCGAAGGAAATTGACGAGAAAAATCTGGTTGTCGCCTCGGTGCTCTCCGGCAATCGAAACTTTGAAGGCCGGATCAATTCCGAAGTTCGCGCCAACTATCTGATGTCGCCACCGCTGGTGGTGGCCTTCGCTCTCGCCGGACGCATCGATGTTGACCTGCGCAAGGATCCAGTGGGAAAAGGCAAGGATGGCAAGCCGGTTTACCTCGCCGACATCTGGCCCTCGCAGCAGGAAGTCGAGCACTCGATGGCGAGCGCGATTACGTCGGAAATGTTCCGAAAGAGTTATGCCGAGGTGTATTCGGGAGACGAACGCTGGCGCGGGCTGCCGGTTCCGAAGGGCGAGACTTACGCGTGGGAAAAAGGCTCGACTTACATTCGGCAGGCGCCGTACTTCGACGACATGGCCCTCAAGCCGTCCGCCGTCGAGGACATTAAGGGCGCGCGCGTGCTGGCCGTGTTCGGCGACAGCATCACTACCGATCACATTTCCCCCGCCGGTTCAATTAAGAAAGATAGCCCTGCGGGCAAATATCTGATCGCTCATGGCGTGCAGCCGGCGGATTTCAATTCTTACGGATCGCGGCGCGGCAATCACGAAGTCATGGTGCGGGGCACTTTCGCCAACGTCCGCTTGCGCAACAAAATGGTGAACACCGAGGGCGGATTCACCCGCCACCTGCCCGATGGCGCCGAAATGTCGATCTTCGACGCGTCCGAACAGTACCATGCTGAAAAAGTGCCGCTCGTGATTCTCGCGGGCAAGGAATATGGTTCCGGATCTTCGCGCGACTGGGCGGCCAAAGGGCCGCGTCTGCTCGGCGTGCGCGCCGCGATTGCGGAAAGCTACGAGCGCATTCACCGCTCCAACCTCGTCGGCATGGGCATTCTGCCGCTGCAGTTTCTGCCGGGAGAAAATGCCGAGACGCTGAAGTTGACCGGCGAAGAAGTATTCGAGATTGCGGGGATTCGCGACGTCGTCGAGAAATCCTCTTCCGGCCGCAAGATTACCGTACGCGTGAAGGGTGGGAAGACAGCGGAGTTTCAGGCGATCGTTCGCATTGACACTCCGCAGGAAGCCCTCTACTACGCCAACGGAGGCATCCTCCAGTACGTGCTGCGGCAGCTGCTCACGGGGAAAACGCAGCCGGAGGCGGTCACGGCGTAGTTGCCGAGATTCGCTCGGGCTGGACAGCGGGGGGGGGCAGCATTGCCTAGGTGGAACTTCCCTGCGTGCTAATCTCAAATTCCCATGTCCATTGCAGCCCAATACATCCCTGCTGCTTACAGCCTGACCGCGGTCGGGATTTGGGGAGCGAGTGATTTTCTCGGCGGAGTGGGCGCGCGGCGCGCCAATGCGTTTCTGTTTACGGCTATTGTGCATATGAGCGGCCTGTTCCTGGTCGGCACGCTCGCGCTGATGACCCACGCGCCATTTCCGGGAAACGCCAGTCTGGTTTGGTCGCTGCTTGCCGGGTCGGTTGGAGGCATTGGTCTGGCCTTGTTTTATCGGTCCCTGGCAAGCGGAAATATGGGACTGGTTGCGCCCGTGGCTGCGGTTCTGGGCGCCGCCATTCCCAGCATCGTGACTGCTTTCGCAGAAGGATTTCCGGGCTATCGGCACGCAGTCGGTTTCATTCTCGCCGGAATCGGCGTTTGGCTCATTTCACGTACGGAAAGTGGCGTTGGCCGTCCCCAAGGCTTAGGCATGGCTGTGCTGGCTGGAATCGGCTTCGCTGGTTTTTATCTCTGCATTCATCAGGCGGGCAACGCCTCCGCATTGTGGGTCGCCACGTCCTCGCGGTCCGCATCCGTAATGGTAACGGGAACAATCGTTCTGTTCGGAAGGCATCTCCGCGCGGTGCCCGCGCCGGTGCTGGCTATTGCCCTGGTGGCCGGAATCCTCGACATCTCTGGCAGCGTCGTTTTCATCCGCGCCGCCCAAACTGGACGCCTGGACTCCGCGGTCGTGCTCAGTTCGCTCTATCCCGCCATTACCGTTTTGCTGGCTCGCATCTTTCTACACGAGCACTTCAGCCGTGCCCGGACCATCGGTATGGTCGTGGCGCTGGCGGCGGTGCCGATCATTGCGGGGTGAAGAAAGGTGGATAGTGGATGGTTGTTAGTGGATAGTTGCTGGCGACTGGCGTTCTTGCGACCACTATCCACTATCCAGTATCCACTGCTATTCTGACTTCATGGCCCTGGTCGAAGTCCGCAGCCTGACCAAGATTTTCGACCTCGCCGAGTCCCCGTTTGGTGGCCGGGGCTCGGGTGAAGTTCGCGCCGTTGACGACGTTTCCCTCGACATTCACGAAGGCGAGACTCTTGGGCTGGTCGGCGAATCGGGGTCGGGCAAGAGCACGCTTGGACGGCTCATTCTTCGCCTGATCGAGCCGACTTCGGGCGCGATCTTTTTCGAGGGCATCGATCTCTTGAAAGCGAACGGCTCCGAACTACGCCGTCTTCGCCGAGACATGCAGATCATCTTCCAGGACCCGTTCGGCTCGCTCGACCCGCGCTACCGTGTAGAGGATGTGATCGCCGAGCCGCTGATTCTTCATCAGAAGATCATCGGTGAAAACCTGAGCGGCGAAGCTCGCCGCCAGCGTGTGCGGGAAATGTTGCGTGCGGTGGGAATGGATGAATCCGCCATGCCCCGTTTTCCGCACGAGTTCTCCGGCGGCCAGCGCCAGCGCATTGGCATCGCCCGCGCGATCGCGCTGCGGCCGAAGTTCATCGTTGCCGACGAACCGGTTTCCGCTCTCGACGTCAGCGTCGGCGCGCAGATTGTGAACCTTCTACAGCAACTCCAGCGCGATTTCCGCCTGACCTACTTATCTATCTCGCACTCCATGCCGGTGGTTCGCTACCTCTCGAGCCGGATCGCGGTGATGTATCAGGGCAAGATTGTCGAGATCGGAAGCACGGAGCAGATTACTGCCCAACCGCAGCACGCTTACACGCGCAAGCTGCTGGCGGCCACACCGGAGATGGCAGCGTCGTAGCCGGTCACTACACGAGCATTTACAATTGCTCCGCTATCATGCACACCGCGGACGTCGTTCTCATCGGCGGAGGAATTGTCGGCTCCAGCATCGCCTACCACCTCGTTGCCGCCGGCTGTAGGAGCGTTCTCGTGCTTGAGCGCGAAACCGCGCAGGGCAAGGGTTCCACGGGCAAAAGCATGGGCGGCGTGCGCGCCCAGTTCTCGACCCCCGTCAACATCCAGATGTCGCTTTATTCGATCCCGTTCTATGCCAGCTTTGAAGAGCGTCTTGGCTATCCCTGCGACTATCGTCCGCAGGGGTACCTTTTTTGCGCAACCAACGAAAACCACATGGCCTACCTGCGTGCCAATTACGAAAAACAGGTTGCCATGGGATTAAGAAATGTGCGGCTTGTCGCTGGAGACGAAATCCGCGGGCAATTCCCGCAGCTTCGCGGCAATGACATTGTGGGCGGCAGTTTTTGTCCTACCGACGGTTTTGTCGATCCCTACAGCGCCATGATCGGCTTTATAACGTGGGCCAGCGACCACGGCGCCACGCTTTGGAAGAACGCCGACGTAACTGGAATCAAGCGTAACGTCGACGACGGGAGTTTCGAAGTCGCGACCACGCGCGACACAGTATTCACGGGCACGGTTGTTAACTGTGCCGGAGCCTGGGCGGCTTCGATTGCCAGGATGGTTGGCATCGATCTGCCGGTCGAACCTTTGCGCCGGATGCTGGTTCCGACAGAACCGTTCGACGAATTTCCGCATACCGCTCCCATGATTGTCGACATGTCCAACGGCTTCCACTTTCGCCCCGAAGGCCGCGGATTCCTGCTGGCGTGGAACGATCCGGAAGAAACGCCCGGCTATAAGACCGATTTCGACGCAGCCTTCATCGAGAAGATCCTGACCCGCGCCGCGGATCGCGTGCCCGTGTTCGAAAATGTGGCGGTCAATCCCCAGCGAGCCTGGGCCGGCCTCTATGAAATGACGCCCGATCATCACCCAATTCTCGGCGAATCTCCGCAAGTGCCAGGCTTCTTCTTCGCCAACGGCTTCAGCGGACACGGGGTGATGCATTCGCCCGCCACCGGAAAAATTCTGAGCGATCTTATTCTGACGAAGAAGACCGATCTGATCGAGGCGTCCCTGCTGAATTTCCAGCGCTTCGCCGAAGGCCGGACGATTCATGAGACGGCGGTGCTGTAGCTCGGCAGCGCAATCATTTATGATGGCCGCGAAGAGAATCTGACCACAGGGGGCACAGAGGCAAACAGGGGACAACTGTGAATTCTCTGTGTTCCTCTGTGTCCCCTGTGGTTATGATTCTCGCAAACAAAATGCCCAAGGAACTCAACTACTGGCTCACCACCGTTCAGATGCCCACGACCCCGGCAGTGCCATTGCCGGAAAGCGCTGACGTCGCCGTCATCGGCGCCGGATACACCGGGCTCGCCGGCGCTCTCTCTCTGGCCAAACGCGGCGCGAAGGTCGTTGTGCTGGAATCGGAAACCATCGGCTGGGGCGCGAGCTCCCGGAACGGCGGCATGGTGCTCACCGGGATGAAGCTCGGCGTCAACAAACTCATCTCGATGTATGGACGTGAGCTGACGCGCCGCATGTACGCCGCGTCGCTGGAGACCATCGCCTCGGTCGAGCGCGTTGTGAAAGAGGAGAACATCGCCTGCGATTTTGCCCGCACCGGACACCTCGAAGTCGCCTGCAAACAGGCGCATTTCGACGACTACGCCCGCCAGGTGGAAGTGATCGCGCGCGAATTCAACCACCAGTTACGCGTCGTGCCCCGCGACCAACTTCGCGGCGAAATCGGCTCCAACATTTACTACGGCGGCATGGTCGATGAAATCTCGGTTGGTCTCAACCCCGCGCGCTACGTTGCCGGACTCGGCGCCGCGGCGATGCGCGCCGGAGCCCAAATCTCCGAGCGCACACGACTGCAAAATGTGCAGCGCGAATCGCGTGACGGTGCGCCTGGGTTCAGGCTTAACACCTCACGCGGCAGCATCTGGGCGCGCAACGTGCTGGTCGGAACCAGCGGCTACACCGGCGCGGCAACTCCCGCGCTGCGGAAGAAGATCATTCCCATTGGGTCCTTCATCATCACCACCGAGGTTCTTCCCGAAGCGCTGGCCCGCGAACTAAGCCCGCGCAACCGTCAAATCTACGATTCCAAGAATTATCTTTATTACTACCGCATCACCCCCGACAATCGCATGTTGTTCGGCGGTCGCGCCGCCTTCTTTCCTGAGACCGATCAGACCATCCGCAAGAGCGCGGAAATTCTGCGGCTCGGAATGATTGATGTTTATCCGCAACTGCGCGACACCAAAGTCGAATACGTCTGGGGTGGTACACTCGATTTCTGCTTCGACATCATGCCGCACGCCGGCCAGATCGATGGCGTGTATTTCGCCCTTGGATACGCTGGACACGGCGTTGCCATGGCCACCTACCAAGGTCAGAAGATGGCCGAGTGGATTGCGGAAGGGAAGACCGACAACCCTTTTACCGAGATCCCTTTCCCCGGCGCGCCCCTCGGCCTGTACAACGGCAAGCCGTGGTTTCTGCCCTTCGCCGGGGCGTACTACAAAGTTTTAGACTGGGTGTCGTAGAGGCAGGTGTCAGGTCTCAGGTGTTAGGTCTCAGGAAGAACCTGAGCCGCCTTTTGGTTTTCCTGACACCTGACACCTGACACCTGACACCTAAGACCTTCTTGGAGAAACCCATGTCCATCTTTGGCCTCATCGAATACTCCGACGCCAGCCCCGAAGTCCGCGCCATCTACGACGACATCATGGCCACGCGCAAGACCGACTGGATCAACAATTTCTGGAAGGCGATCGCACACGATCCGGTGATGCTCAAGCGGACTTGGGAAGACATCAAACAGATTATGGCTCCCGGAGCGCTCGATCCGCTCACCAAGGAAATGATCTATGTCGCCGTCTCTGTCACCAACCAGTGCGAATACTGCATCGCCTCGCATACCGCCTCTGCCAAAAATAAAGGCATGACCGATGCCCAGTTCAAAGAATTGATGTCCGTGGTCGGGATGGCGAACGAGACCAATCGCCTGGTCGTGGGATACCAGGTGGAAGTCGACGAGCGGTTCAAACCGCAACCCGGCCAATGAATCAGGTCTCAGGTGTCAGGCCTCAGGAAAACCAAGAACGGTCCCAGGCTTTCCTGACACCTGAGACCTGACACCTGAGACCTGACACCTGAGACCTGACACCTGAGACCTGACACCTGACACCTGACACCTGACACCTGACACCTAAGACCTTTTCTGTTGATAACCCGCTTCTGTGAAGTTTTATAATCTTGTTGTGGGGAGCAAGACTCGAATCATCAGACGCAAATCAAGAATCGAAACATCAGACGCAAATCGCAATTTAATGATCGCGCTTGAAAGAGGTTGAGCATGGCCGAGATGACGGTGACTCCAGTTGCAACCCACGGTTTCTTCCTGGATGGGAGGTGGCTGGAAGAGGGCGACATGGTCGACATACGCGCGCCCTACGACGGCGCCCTCATTGCGCATGTCCACCAGGGACGCCGCGAACACGCGGAAGCTGCCTTTGGCGCCGCGGTCAAGGCTTTTGGGACCACCCGGCGACTGCCCGCCTTCGAACGTCAACGAGTTCTGCGTCAGATCGCCGTCGGCATTCACGATCGCAAAGAAGAGTTTGCCCGCACGATTGCGCTGGAAGCGGGCAAGCCCATCAAGAGCGCTCGCACCGAGGTTGATCGCGCCGTCTTTACCTTCAACATTGCCGCTGAGGAGACGGTCCGCGGATACGGCGAATACTTGCCGCTGGATTGGCAGCAGTCGACCGCCGGGCGCTGGGGCATCGTCAAACGCTTCCCGATTGGTCCAGTTGCCGGTATCACACCCTTCAATTTCCCTTTGAATCTGGTCGCCCACAAAGTTGCCCCGGCCATCGCCGCCGGATGTTCCATGGTACTCAAGCCGGCTCCCGAGACGCCGCTCACCTCGCTGCTGCTCGCCGAAGTGATCCAGCAGGCGGGATGGCCCGACGGTGGATTCAACGCGGTTCTGCTCTCGAACGAAGATTCGGGCCTGCTCGTGACCGACGAACGCATCAAGCTCATCAGCTTTACGGGTAGCGCCGCCGTCGGCTGGGCAATCAAGAACAACGCGGGAAAAAAGAAAGTTGTTCTCGAACTGGGAGGCAATTCCGGCGTCATTGTCCACAGCGATGCCGATCTCGCCTACGCCGCCGACCGCTGCGTTACCGGAGGCTTTGCTTACGCCGGGCAGTCCTGCATTTCCGTGCAGCGCATTCTGGTCGAGCACTCGGTCTACGGAAAATTCACCGAACTGCTGCTGGCGGGCGTCAGCAACCTGAAAGTCGGCGATCCCCTCGACGAGTCGAGCGACGTTGGCCCGCTCATCCGGGAAAGCGACGCCATCCGCGCTGCCGACTGGGTGCAGGAGGCGGTGCGCGGTGGTGCGCGCCTGCTGTGCGGCGGCAACCGTAAGGGCTCCTTGTTCGAACCCACTGTGCTTACAGGCACTAAGCCGAGCATGAAGGTGAACTGCCAGGAGATTTTTGCGCCGGTGGTGACGGTTGAACCCTACACCGATTTCGCATCCGCGCTGAAGCAGGTCAACAGTTCCGCCTACGGCCTGCAGGCCGGACTTTTTACTCGCGACGCCAAACTCATCTTTCAGGCCTACGACGAACTCGAAGTGGGTGGCTTGATCGCCGGCGACGTTCCCACCTTTCGCATCGACCACATGCCTTATGGCGGCATTAAAGATTCCGGACTTGGACGCGAGGGGCTGCGCGACGCGATTCAAGAGATGACAGAACCAAAGCTGCTGGTCATGAATCTGCGCTGAGTTTCGAGTTGGGCGGAGAATTTTCCAGAAGCCAGATACGAATGTCAACCTGGGGTCCTAACTTACGGTCAGGTTCAAGACAATGCTTCTAGCTTCTCCCAGGATTCAACTTTTTTCGGATCGAAGTCTGGAATGGAGCGAAGGAAATTCTGCACACCCTGTTCCGTTTCGCCCCGCAACTGTTATACTCGCTTGTTTCAGTGTCGTACATCACAGCACTATGTGACGTCGATCATACGAGTGCGGGGTCGGCCGGAACTGGCGCGAGCGAATTTCGCAATAACCAACTAATCACGATCAATGCAGATTTTTCCGCGCAGCACTAATGCAATCTCACGGGCCTCGTTGTTCGGCCCGGTCTTCGTGGTGGTGGCCCTGTTCTGGGTGCTGGCACAGTTGCAGCGCTCGCCCTACATCACCTACGCGGGAGTTAGAAAGTCGCAGCCGGTACCCTTCAGCCACCAGCACCACGTGACCGGGCTGGGCATCGATTGCCGCTACTGTCACACTTCGGTGGAACAGTCGAGCTTCGCGGGGATTCCGCCCACCAAAACCTGCATGAACTGCCACTCGCAGATCTGGACGAACGCTGCGATGCTTGAGCCCGTTCGCGCCAGCTACCGCACGGGCGAGTCGCTGCAGTGGACGCGCATCAACCAGCTGCCGGATTTCGTCTATTTCAACCACAGTATTCACGTCGCCAAAGGCGTTGGCTGCAACGACTGCCACGGGCCGGTGGACGAGATGCCGCTCATGTACCAGGAGGCATCGCTGCAGATGGAGTGGTGTCTCAATTGCCACCGCGCGCCAGAGAAATTTCTGCGTCCGCGCGAACAGGTATTCAACATGCGCTACCAGCAACCCTCCGCATCGTTGCCGGTGCAGGTTGATGGCGCCAACTACACCGACCAGGACTCGCTCGGTCTAGCCCTGGTGAAGAAATACCAGCTGCGTACCGTGCAGGACATTACAAGCTGTAGCACTTGTCATCGCTGAGATATTTGCTGAGATCCTGCGATTGAAGATGAAAATTGAATTTTGGGAGTTGGGGCGTTAGCCACGAAGATGGAAAACGGTAAACCGAATCGCGAAGACGTTTGTCCCGGCAAGAAACTCGACCGGGCTGCGGTCGAGCGGCAACTCCAGGAGGCGAAGGGACCCGAGTACTGGCGCAGCTTGGAAGAACTCGCGGGGTCGCCCGAGTTCCAGGACATGCTGCACCGCGAATTCCCCAAGGGGGCGTCGGAGTGGCTCGATTCGGTCTCGCGCCGCGGGTTTCTCCAGTTGATGGGCGCGTCCCTCGCCATGGCCGGCATGACCGGATGCACCAAGATGCCCCTGCAGGAGATCGTTCCTTACGTCCGCCAGCCCGAGCAGGTCATTCCCGGCGTCCCGACGTATTACGCCAGCGCGTTCACGCTTAGCGGCTATGCGAATCCGCTGCTGGTCGAAAGCCATCTCGGCCGTCCCACCAAGATTGAAGGCAACAACCAGCATCCGGCAAGCCTGGGCGGCACCGACGTATTCGCGCAGGCCTCGATTCTGGGGATGTATGATCCCGACCGCTCCCAGGCCATTACTCACCTCGGCGATGTGGCGCCCTGGGCGGAGTTCGTGAAGGAGACCAAGGGCTCTCTCACCGTGCAGAAGGCATTGGGTGGCGCGGGCATTCGCATTCTCACGCAGACCATCTCTTCGCCCACACTGAAAGACCGGATGCGCGCCTTCCTGGCCATGTATCCCAAGGCCAAGTGGCATGTTTATGAACCAGCGAACCGCGACAATGTTTTTGAAGGCGCGAAGCTCGCATTCGGCGAGCCGGTGGAGACGCGCTACGACTTGTCCAAGGCGAACGTCATTGTTTCCCTCGACGCCGACTTTCTCTCCGCGGGCTTCCCGGGGAACGTCCGCTACATCCGCGATTTCGCCAGGAAGCGCAATCCCGACGCGGAAATGAACCGGCTGTATGTGATCGAGAGCACGCCTTCCGCGACTGGAGCCAAAGCCGATCACCGCCTCCCGCTGCGTGCCGTGGAGATCGAAGGTTTCGCCAGAGTGCTTGCGCCCGCATTGGGCGTGAATATCGGCGGAGCTGCCTCTTCCGGAGAACATACGAAGTTTGTCGAGAGCGTCATTGAGGACCTCCAGAAAAATGAGGGCGCGTGCGTGATCATTGCCGGCGACCATCAGCCTCGGGCTGTGCATGCCTTGGTCCACGCCATGAACATGGCGCTCGGCAATATCGGCAAAACGGTCATCTGCACCGACCCGGTGGACGCCAACCCGGTCAACCAGACGGAATCTCTCCGCGACCTGGTTTCCGACATGCGCGCGGGCAATGTGGACCTGCTCGTCATCATGGGTGGCAACCCAGCTTACGATGCACCCGCGGATCTTGGTTTCAGCGACTGCCTGAGGAATTCCAAAGTTGCCCTTCGCATTTACCACGGTCTCTACGAGAACGAGACGGCCGAACACTGCCACTGGAGCGTCAACGAGGCGCACTATTTGGAAGCCTGGAGCGATGGCCGCGCCTATGACGGAACGGTCAGCGTCGTTCAACCGCTGATCGCGCCGCTTTATTCCGGCAAGAGCGCTCATGAAATGCTGTCAACTCTGATGGGCGTCTCCGATGCCTCGGGCTACGACATCGTTCGCGGCTACTGGCAGAAGCAGCACACGAGCGCGGACTTCGAGGCATGGTGGCGCAAGACACTCAATGACGGATTCGTCGAGGGCTCGGCTTACACGCCGAAGGCGGTTTCGCTAAAGCCCCTCTCGCTCCCCGCCGTAGCTTCCCCTCCCGCAAACAGCCTTGAGGTCAACCTGCGCCACGATCCCTCGGTCTACGATGGTCAATTTGCCAACAACGGATGGCTTCAGGAGTTGCCGAAGCCCATGTCGAAACTGACCTGGGACAACGCCGTCCTGATTGGCCCGAAGATGGCCGACCGCGAAGGCATCAGGACCATGGACGTGGTCACGCTCGAGTTGGGAGGACGGAAGGTCACCGGCCCGGTCTGGATTCAGGCTGGCCATCCCGATCATTCTGTCACCGTGCATCTCGGCTACGGCCGCCGCAAAGCGGGACGCGCCGGCACCGGCGCCGGATTCGACGCCTACGCGCTGCGCACCACGAATGCACTCTGGTTCGCGGCCGGCGGCAAGGTCACCAAAACTGGAGACCACTATCAGCTTGCTTCCACCCAGGGCTACCAGTCCATGGATACGGGCGACGGTGCGACTCGTCCGCTGGTCAGAGAAGCAACGCTCGAGGAATACCGTAAGGATCCGAAGTTCGCCAAAGCGGACGAGCCACCGGCAGCGCTCACGCTGTACCCAGGCTTCGACTATAAGAAGTCACCCGACGCCTGGGGAATGACTATTGATCTTAACGCCTGTGTGGGCTGCAACAACTGCATCATCGCCTGCCAGTCGGAGAACAATATCGCCGTTGTGGGCAAAGAGCAGGTGGTGAAGGGCCGCCACATGCACTGGATTCGCGTCGATGCCTACTATCAGGGTGACCGCGACGATCCCAAGGCCCATTTCCAACCGGTCCCCTGCATGCAATGCGAGAACGCACCTTGCGAACTGGTGTGTCCAGTGGGCGCCACCGTCCACAGCAGCGAAGGTCTGAACGATATGGTCTACAACCGCTGCATCGGCACACGCTATTGCTCGAACAACTGTCCCTATAAGGTGCGGCGCTTTAACTTTTTGCTGTTCCAGGACTGGGATACTCCGCAGTACAAATTGATGCGCAATCCCGACGTCAGCGTGCGCAGCCGCGGCGTCATGGAAAAGTGCACTTACTGCATCCAGCGCATCACCCAGCATCGCATTGACGCGGAAACCGCGGCGGTGCGCGAAAATCGCCCGTTCAAGATCGAAGACGGCTCGTTGCAGACCGCCTGCCAGCAGTCCTGTCCGGCCGACGCAATCGTCTTCGGCAACATCAACGATCCCGACAGCCGGGTGGCGAAGCTCAAGGCGCACGACCGTAACTACGGATTGCTGGCCGACCTGAATACCAGACCCCGCACCACCTATCTGGCCGAGATTCGCAACCCTAATCCCGAACTGGAAGCGTAAGCGGAGCACACATCAAGAGATGCCAGACCATCTGGACGAAGTCAAAGTAGCGAACGAGCGGGCGCCGGTCATCGAGCCCGGGCATACGTTCGCCACGGTCACCGACAAGATCAGCTCCATCGTGCTGACCCGTCCCACTTCCATGGGATGGGTGGTGGGATTCGGAGCCTGCTTTCTTGCGACGATGATGTTGCTGTACGCGCTCGGCTACTTGTTCCTGAGAGGCGTGGGCATCTGGGGCATTAACATCCCCATCGGTTGGGGCTTCGCCATTGTCAACTTCGTGTGGTGGATCGGGATCGGGCATGCGGGAACGCTCATCTCTGCCATCCTTTTATTGCTGCGGCAGTCCTGGCGCAACTCGATCAACCGGTTCGCCGAGGCCATGACGCTGTTTGCCGTGGCGTGCGCCGGCGTCTTCCCGGGTGTGCACACCGGCCGCCCGTGGCTCGACTATTGGATGTTTCCCTACCCGAACACCATGCAATACTGGCCGCAGTTCCGCAGCCCGCTCATGTGGGATGTTTTCGCGGTTTCGACCTACTTCACCGTCTCGCTGATGTTCTGGTTCATCGGACTCATCCCCGACCTTGCCACCCTGCGCGACCGCGCCGAAAACAAATACGCGCGGATGATCTACGGCCTGCTGGCCATGGGATGGCGCGGATCCGCTCGCCACTGGGCACGCTATGAGACGGCATATCTGCTGCTGGCTGGTCTGGCGACGCCTCTGGTGCTCTCGGTACACACGGTGGTCAGCTTCGATTTCGCCGTCGGCATCGTTTCCGGCTGGCACACGACGATTTTCCCGCCCTACTTTGTGGCAGGCGCTATTTACTCCGGCTTCGCGATGGTGTTGATGCTGGCGATCCCAATCCGCAAGATCTATGGCCTTGAGGACTTCATCACCGACCGCCACCTCCAGAATTCGGCCAAGGTCATGCTCGCCACCGGCTGGATTGTGGCGTACGGTTACGCGATCGAAGCCTTCACGGGCTGGTACAGCGGCAACCGCTACGATGCAAGTCTGCTCTGGAACCGTCTGCACGGTCCGTACGCTTTCTGGTACTACATGTTGCTGCTGTGTAACATCGCCACGCCCCAATTGCTCTGGATTCGCAAAATGCGCACCAGTCCGCTGTGGCTCTTCCTGCTCTCGTTCGTGATCCTGGTGGGTATGTGGCTCGAGCGTTTCGTCATTGTCGTCCTCAGCCTGACCCGCGACTTCCTGACTTCGTCGTGGGGGATGTACTACCCAACCGGGTGGGACTGGATGACCTTCATGGGAACCATTGGGATGTTCCTGATGGCCATGTTCCTGTTCGTGCGCATCCTGCCCATGATCTCCATCTTCGAGATGCGCACACTCCTGCCAGAGGCGGAGGTGAAGCCGGAATGAAGACACTTCCCGTTTACGGCACCATGGCGGAATTCGCCTCGGCCAACGACCTGGTAGCCGCAGCCCGCCGCACCCATGAAGCTGGCTATCGAAAGATCGACGCCTACAGCCCGTTCCCAGTGGAAGAACTGGCCGACGCCATTGGCTTTCACAGGAACCATGTGCCTCTGGTGACGCTGATCGGCGCAATCACCGGCGGGCTCGGCGGCTACTTGATGCAGTATTGGATCGCGGTCATCAGCTACCCGGTCAATGTGGGAGGCCGTCCCTACCACTCCTGGCCGGCGTTCATCATCGTCACCTTTGAGATGACCATCCTGTTCGGCGCCATCGCGGCGGTATTCGGCATGCTCGCACTGAATGGCCTGCCCATGCCTTACCACCCGGTCTTCAACGTGCCGCGCTTTGCCCTGGCCAGCAAGGACCGCTTTTTCCTGATCGTGTTTGCCACCGATCCTAAGTACGACGCGAAAGGCACACGCCAGTTCCTGGAAGGCTTGAACGCCCGCTCTATTTCCGAGGTCCCCGGTTAAGCTATGGCGAACGTGCGAAAATTCGCGCCGCTGGTGTTGCTGGCGATGATGATGATGGCCAGTGTCGGCTGCCGTCTCGATATGCACGTGCAACCGCGCTACAACCCGTTGGCGAAAAGCGACTTCTTTCCCGACCAGCGGGCGGCGCGTCCGCCGGTCGAAGGTACGGTGGCGCGGGGAGACGAGCGCGCCGACTCCTACTTCTATACCGGCAAGATCGGCAACAACGACGGCGACTTCCTGCCGTTCCCGGTAACGAAGGAAGTTCTGCACCGCGGACGCGAGCGCTTCAACGTCTACTGCTCGCCCTGCCACTCGCGCCTGGGCGATGGCAACGGCATCGTCCCCTCGCGGGGCTTCGCTCGCAAACCGCCTTCCTATCACATCGAGCGCTTGCAAAAAGCCCCGATCGGCTACTTTTTCGACGTGGCCACCAACGGTTTCGGCATCATGCTCGATTATTCCGCTCAGATTTCTCCTCGCGATCGCTGGTGTATCGCAGCCTACATTCGGGCGCTGCAGTTGAGTCAAGACGCGACCACGGCTGACGTCCCCGCCGGCCAGAACATCCCGTCGAAGGTTCCGGAGTTCACCGAACCGGGCACAGGTGCGACTTTGCCGCGCGCGGTGCCGACCCCAGCGAAAGCGGAGAAAGGGGAGACGGAATGAGCACGACCCGCGCCGAGCAGCTCGATCTCACCCCGCCTCCGATCATCAAGGTTATCCAGAAGCGATCGCTCGCCATCGGCGGGATCGCGACCGTGATCGCGCTGTACATCGCCTTCACGAACCCGGCGGTCTTCTTCCGCGGCTATCTCCTCTCGTATATGGATTGGCTGGGCATATGCCTCGGGTCGATGGCCATCCTCATGGTCCGCCACATGACCGGCGGCGGTTGGGGCACGGTGATCCGGCGCGTCCTCGGGGCTTCCATGCGCACGCTGCCGCTGCTCATCCTGCTCTTCATCCCAATGCTCTTTGCCGTGCCGAGGCTGTATCCGTGGGCAATGCCACTCGATTCCATCACCGATCCCGCCATTCGCGAGCACCTGGAAAAACATTCGTTTATTCTGCGGGATTACCTGAACTACCGCGGCTTCGTGATCCGCGCCGTCATCTACTTTGCCATCTGGTTCGTGTTGCAGTATTTGCTCAGCAAGTTTTCCTTCGAGCACGACCGTCCGCCATTCGCCGACACCAGCGCGCGCTTCAAAATCGTAAGCGCTCCCGGCATCATCCTCTACGCGCTCACGATCTCGTTCGCCTCGATCGACTGGGTCATGTCGCTCAACCCGAGTTGGGTCTCGACCATCTATGGGCTGATATTCGTGGCGGGTCAGTTGATCGCCGGCCTGGGCTTCGCCATCGTCATCGAGCGGATATTGTTCAAGTACCGCCCGATGTCGACTCTGCTCAAGCCGAATTTCGTGCACGACCACGGCAATTTCATGCTGACCTTCATCATGGTGTGGGCCTACTTCTCGTTCTCGCAATGGCTGATCATCTGGTCGGGCAACCTGCCGGAAGAAATTACCTGGTACTACCGCCGTCTGCACGGGGGATGGCAGTTCGTCGGCCTGTTTCTGGTTGTGTTTCATTTCTTCGTCCCGTTTTTCATTCTGCTGTCGCGCCCGTTCAAGCGCGACATTACGCGCCTGGTTTGGCTGGCTGCCTGGATGCTCATCGTGCGCTATATCGACCTGTTCTGGCACATCGAGCCGACCTTCTCCGAGACTTTCACCGTCACTCTGGCCGATATCGCCATCCCCTTTGCCATGGGCGGAATCTGGATCTCGTACTTCTGCCGCAACCTGAGTTCGCGCCCGCTGGTTCCCATTTACGACGCGACCGCGCAGGATGTATTGGAGCCGGCACATGAGTGAAGACAAGATGACGAATCAGCCCGCACCGGATCAGCCCGTCATCCATCAGCAGGTGACCAATCATGACGGCTACGAGCACGAGGATCTGAGCTCGAGGGGACCGTTTTATTTTATGGCAGGTCTGGCTCTGCTCTGCCTCGTCATCTATCTCATCGTGTTCGGCATGTACCGCCTCCTCGACCGTTACGAAGCGGCGCACCAGCCTCCCGTGAGCCCAATGGCGACGCCGGAGGCCGACACCCGTAACGTCACCCATGAGAACGCACAAACTTTCCCGCAGCCGCGCCTCGAAGAGAACGAGCGCACGCAACTTCGCCAGCTCATCGAGGATCAGGACCGGAAACTCGCCACCTACGACTGGGTGGATAAAAACAAAGGTACTGTGCGGATTCCGATCGACCGCGCCATGGAGTTGATCGTCGAGCGCGGTTTGCCGGTTCGCCCGGAAGGCTCGAATGCGGCGCAGACTTCCGCGCCGGTAAAGAAGCAAACTCCCAATGCGCCGGCGAAGAAAGCCGCCGCTTCGGGCAACTGATTTTTTTGGCCATCGAGCGCACTGGCCGGAGCCGTGCAACCGGCGCGCCAGGGAAGGACGTAGGCAGTGTGTAGCACAAAGCAGTTCGCGAACTCGATAGCGGCAGGCTTTCTCGGTCCAGCCCTCGTCTTGGTGTTTCTGGCGGGAGCCGCCTGGGGCCAGGGCATGAGCAATGGCGTTATGTCGCCCCCACCCAATGTGCGCCCGCCGGGATTGAAGAACGTCGGCATTCAGCAGAACCTGAACCAGCAGATTCCACCGGACCTCGTCTTCACCGACGACCTGGGCCGCAAGGTGCGACTGGGTGACTACTTCGGCAGCAAGCCGCTGATCCTCAACTTTGTTTACTACGGCTGCCCGATGTTATGCGGCGAGGAGCTTGCTGGCCTGGAAAGCGCTCTGCGCGTGCTGAAGTTCGATATCGGCAAGGAGTTCGAAGTTATTACCATCAGCTTTGACCCCAAGAACACTCCTGAGATTGCCGCCAAGAAGAAAGAGCAGGTTCTCCGGCCCTACAAACGACCCGGCGCCGAGCGGGGATGGCATTTCCTGGTTGGCGAGCAGGGCGCGATTGACGCGGTGACGAAGGCGGCCGGATTTCAGTACGAATACGACCCAAAGACAGAACAGTTCGCCCACTCCACCGCCATCATGGTGTTGACGCCGCAGGGCAGGATCGCCCAGTACTATTACGGCATCGACTATCCGCCTAAGGATCTGCGGCTGGCCCTGGTGGAAGCATCGCAGAACCGGATCGGCAACGTGGTCGACGAATTACTCCTGTACTGCTATCACTACGATCCCGAGAAGGGTAAGTACAGCGCCACGGTGATGCGCGTGCTGCGATTGATGGCGGTGGCCACCTTGCTGTGCCTCGGGGTGCTCTTCTTGGTGATGAATCGCCGCAGTCCAGGCAACTTTCAGGGAGCAGTCAGGTAATCATGTTCGGACACTTTCCACTTTGGCCGGAGAACGCCTCCACAAACGCGGGTAATGTGGATGCCCTCTACATTTTTCTGCTGATGGTCTCGGGCATCATGACAGTGTTGATCTTCACCGTGCTGACGGCTTTTGCCGTCAGGTACCGCAAACGCAAGGGCCAGCGCGCCGAACAGATCGAAGGTTCCCACCAACTGGAAATCACCTGGTCGATCATCCCCTTCTGCGTGATGCTCGTGTTTTTCATCTGGGGCGCGGTCATCTACTTCCAGGAACGCACACCTCCACAGGACGCCACCGAGGTCTACACCGTTGCCAAGCAATGGATGTGGAAGTTCGAGCACCGCGAAGGACAACGCGAGATCAACGAACTCCATGTGCCGGTCGGCCGCGACGTCAAAATGATCATGACCTCGCAGGACGTGATCCACAGCTTTTTCGTACCGGCCTTCCGCATCAAGCAGGACGTGCTCCCGGGCCGCTATACGACTCTCTGGTTCCACGCAACCAAACCAGGCACCTACCACCTGTTCTGCTCCCAGTACTGTGGAACTCAGCACTCTGGAATGGTTGGCTGGGTGGTGGTGATGGAACCGCGCGACTACGAAGCCTGGATGAGCGGCGGCGGCAACCAGCCCCTGGCGGTGACTGGCCAGAAACTGTTTTCCGAGCTGGGCTGTGTCACCTGTCATCGCTCGGACATACAGGGCCGTGGCCCGAACCTGGTCGGCGTCTTCGGCAAGCCGGTGCTCCTCGAAGATGGCCGCACCGTGACCGCTGACGAGAATTACGTCCGCGAGTCGATCCTGGAGCCGGGCGCAAAAATCGTAAAGGGTTTCAAGCCCGTCATGCCGACCTTCCAGGGGCAGGTCAGTGACGAGCAACTGAATGCGCTGGTGGCTTACGTGAAATCGCTGGCGGCGCCGCAGTCGGGACGCCCCGCCAATGCCAACGGCATGGCCGTGGCTGCTCCAAAACCTTAGTTGGAAAAGTGCAGGTGAGGTGAATGGCAATAGCTGACGTATCGGATTCCGGAGAACGCGAAAACTACCTGAATGCGGGCCACGGGCTCAAGTCGTGGCTTCTGACGGTGGACCACAAGCGCATCGCGCTGCTCTACTTGATCTCGATTACCTTCTTTTTCTTTATTGGGGGCCTCTTCGCGCTGCTCATCCGCCTGGAGTTGCTGACCCCGGCGGGCGACCTGGTCCAGGCCGACACCTACAACAAACTGTTCACCATGCACGGCCAGGTCATGGTGTTTTTCTTTCTTATCCCCGGCGTGCCTGCCGTACTCGGCAACTTCCTCATCCCCATCATGATCGGGGCCAAGGATCTCGCCTTCCCGCGCATCAATCTGCTGAGCTGGTACCTTTTCATCATCGGGGGCACTCTGATGATCTACACGATCCTCAATGGCGGCGTCGACACCGGTTGGACCTTTTACACGCCCCTCAGCACCGAGTTTCTCAAGACCAACGTTATCTCCGCCATCGTCGGTATCTTCTTCGCGGGCTTCTCGTCGATCCTCACTGGGCTGAACTTCATCGTGACCATCCACCGCATGCGCGCTCCCGGAATGACCTGGAACCGCCTGCCGCTGTTTGTCTGGGCCCATTACGCCACCAGCATCATTCAGATATTGGGTACGCCCGTCGTGGCCATCACCCTGGTGCTGGTAGCGCTGGAGCGTCTGTTCCACCTGGGCATTTTCAATCCCGCGCTCGGCGGAGATCCGCTGCTGTTCCAGCATCTTTTCTGGTTTTATTCCCACCCCGCCGTATACATCATGATTCTGCCCGGCATGGGCATCGTCAGCGAAATCGTTTGCTGCTTTTCACGCAAACGCATTTTTGGCTACAGAGCGATGGCGCTGGCCGTGCTCGGCATCGCTGTGATCGGGTTCCTGGTCTGGGCCCATCATATGTTCGTGGCCGGCATCTCCATCTACGCCGCGCTCATCTTTTCGCTGCTGAGTTATTTCGTAGCCGTGCCCTCGGCCATCAAGGTCTTTAACTGGACCGCCACCATGTACAAGGGGTCCATCACCTACCAGACCCCGATGCTCTATGCCTTCGGCTTCATCGGGTTGTTTACCATCGGAGGATTGACCGGCCTGTTCCTCGCCTGCCTGGGCATGGACGTGCACGTGCACGACACTTATTTCGTCATCGCCCACTTCCACTACGTCATGGTCGGAGGCATGGTGATCGCCTACCTCGGCGGGATGCACTTCTGGTGGCCCAAAATTTCCGGCCGCATGTATCCCGAGGGCTGGGGTAAACTCGCCGCGCTCATCGTCTTCATCGGATTCAACCTGACGTTCTTCCCCCAGTTCATCCTGGGTTACATGGGCATGCCGCGGCGCTATTACGCGTATCCGGCCGAATTTCAGATCCTGAACGTGCTCTCGACCGCGGGCGCAACCATTCTCGCCGTCGGCTACCTGCTGCCTATGGTCTACTTCTTATGGTCCATGCGCTACGGCAAGCCGGCCCCGGCGAACCCATGGAACGCCGCAGGTTTGGAGTGGCAGACCCACTCGCCGCCCCCAACCTTCAACTTCGACGAGCAACCGGTCGTGACCTGGGAAGCCTATAACTACGACCAGATAGACGAGATTCCGGAGACGGAGGAGGTCCGCGTTGGACACTAGTCGCGCGGTAGTCGACGAACCCGCACACGAGAGCCCGGCGTTGCTGCACCATTTCGCGACCAAGGGACAGCAGAAAAATGCCGCCAGCCTGGGCATGTGGGTGTTCCTCGCTCAGGAAGTGATGTTTTTCGGCGGCATGTTCTGCGCCTACCTCGTCTACCGCTACAAGTACTTCGGGGACTTCGGCTCCGCCAGTCAGCAATTGAGCATTACGCTCGGCACGATTAACACGGCAGTGCTGATCTGCTCCAGCTTGACCGTGGTTCTGGGTATCCGTGCCATCCAGCTTGGCAAGCGCATGGCGCTCGTGTTCTGGCTGATCGCTACCATGGTTCTGGGACTCGCCTTCCTTGGCATTAAGGCCGACGAGTACGCGGAAAAATTCGAGAGGCATCACGTGCCCGGAGCCAGCTTCAGCTATCACGAACTGCTTCCCGGCCAGATGAAGCTCCCCGCGGCGGAACGCCAGTATGCTAACCCCCATCACGCCGAGATGTTCTTCTCGCTCTACTTCGCCCTGACCGGCATGCACGCTCTGCACATGGTGGTCGGCGTCGGCCTGTTCGGATTCCTCGCCTACATGGCCTGGCGGGGCAAATACACTGCCGATTACTACACGCCCATTGAAAACGCAGGATTGTACTGGCACTTCGTCGACGTTGTCTGGATTTACTTATTCGGTTTGCTGTACCTGATCGATCGCCACAGGTGAGAGAAGCCATGTCTGATCACAATTCCGCTTCCGAACAGATGCCCGAACACACTTCCGAACACATTTCCTCGTTGGCTTCTTGCCTCGCGGTCTGGCTGGCCTTGCTCGCGGGCACGACCCTCACCGTAACTGCCGCCTTCATCGACCTCGGCCCATTCAACACCGTCGTCGCCCTCGCGATTGCGACCACCAAAGCCGTCCTCGTCGTGCTCTTCTACATGCATGTGAAGTACACGCATGAGAAACTGACCGGCCTGGTGATTGTGAGCGCGATCTTCTGGCTATTCATCCTGCTCGCCCTCAGCATGGCGGATTACACCACCAGACTCTGGCGCTGACAGTCCCCCTTCGACCGTGCGCCACAAGAATGGATCGTACAATGCAATAGCCGCGAAGCGGCGGCATTCGTTAGCCCAGCGCGTAAGCGCTGGGAACGCTGAAGCGGGAAGGTCACGAATTCCCGAGGGATGACACTCCCACTGTGACACCGAATCCGGCGGGTCGACAATTGCAACGCAGCTTGCAAATGCCGCTGCCCACGATATAATTCCCTTCAATGGCAACGGGGTCGGAAGCCACAAAAGCGCCGGGGATGGTGCCTGACGAGCTGAAACAAGAGCCTCGCTCCAAGGGCCTGACTACTCCTCGCAAGAAAAAGCCGAAAGAACTAGCCGTCATCACCGAGTGCTGCACCGGCTGCGCCGGTTCACCCGCCTGCGTCGAATATTGCCCGGTGGAAGATTGCATGTTCTGGATACCGGACGTCGATCACCCGCCGTTCGGCCGCATCGAGGTAGATCCCATTCTCTGCATCGGATGTAAAAAGTGCGTCAGCAAAGGTCCGGAAGGCTGTTTCCTCGACGGCTGCCCGTGGGATGCCATTGTCATGGTGGACACGGCGGAAGTGGAAAAGGAAGTCGGGCCGATGACGTACTAGCGGGTCTTCACCGGGTTATCGGCAAACCGTGCCGAAGCCCCCTTGGCTTCTTCCTAAGTGTCAGAGCAAACACGCGGTTGACAGATTCAATCCGCAGCTAACGTTGACCTCACTACCGGTTAGCCGGGAGTGGCCCACTCAATCTGCAAAGCCACGTTGGGTTAGCCACGCAGCTAGAAGAGCAAAATATGCAGGGGCATTGGGCGCCTCTTTGGGAAAGAACTTCGGGTCCACTTGGTCCTTCGGGTCGACACCCAACATCATCGTATGGTCGGCTCCCGCCACGACAACTGCTTGAACGTTCGGGTGCTTATCGAGCCGGTCGATCGATAACCGAACCGGCACCCAGGGATCATCCTGACCGTACAGCATCAGCACTGGTGCTGATACCTTATCTAGCTTCGTCATCGGATCAAATCGCATCTGTTTCAGCCAGCTGGAAGTCTCCGGACTGCCGACTGTGTCATCCATGTAAATCAGCGGAAACCATGGTCGCTGTCGCGCCGCATTGAGAGCCCGCTCGGCGCTCGCGCGATCAAGCCTGCCGCGCAGATAGTCATCCACTGCACGTCGCGCATGCAGAGCTGTCGCGATCTCCTCTGGCCCATAACCGTGAATGCGCAGAATATTCTCCACCGCGAAGTTCATCTGTACGTCCGGTGTCGTCATGGGTGCAGACACGGAAATGGCAAACGCCGCCTTGGGGTCGATCGCAGCGGCCGCAAGCGCGAGCCATCCTCCCTGGCTGATGCCCCAATATCCGATTCGCGCTCCATCTACATGCGGATTGGCGGTCAGCGCATTGCGTGCCGCGAGGCCATCTTCCGCCAGAACCTGAAAGTCGTATTGGCCTTCACCGCTTCGCCGGTCATACATAAACACCGCGACACCGAGCGGAGGAAGGATCTGCTTGAGGTGCTCGTAGAGCGGCAAATCTTGCGATGGCGAAGAAGCCCCATGCAGCACCACAATCGCCGTCCCCGGATGCTGGCCCGAGGGATAGTAAAGCGTTCCGCTGAGCCGCGTCCCATGGCTTAGGAACGCAACATGCTCCTGTTCAACACTGGCATCCAGCGCTACATGCCACGGAGTGCGATTTACCTGTGTCTTCGCCTCCTGCTGCGCCCCTGCCGGAAAACATTGCAGCGCCATCATTAGGATCGCGGCAAACTTCATAACGTCATTCGTCCCTCCCTGTTCGACTTGTGCGGACGACGTGTTCCGGCTAACTTTACTTCACCAATATCCACGCTAAGTCTTTGACAAATAAATACTTTACTGCAAGTCCTTATTTCTCAAAGACCTGGCGGCACCAGGTCGGCTAAGTCTTTGACTTCAAAAGACCGATACGAGGGGGAAGCTTCGCTCCAGCTTTAGCGACGCTTACTTGCTGGCTCTCTCCTGAATTGCCCGTTCGCTCGCAATCGCCTGCTGTCGCACCCGATCCGAAACTTCGGGCAGCTCTCTTTGGTAGGGACGGATCGCGGGAAGATCCTCAAGCTGACCAATCAGATATAAGGCGCGAAGAGCTTCCCAGACCTGTTCTTCCCCAGGTTCGACGGTCGCAATCACAGTTCCGGGATCTACGCTGGCTCCTGTCGCCATCGAGAGTGTGCGCACGCGGCCGGTGATCGGCGAACGCAGTTCGCGCGTCTGCTGACCATCCTGCAATTTCGCGATGAGTCCACCCTGATGGATCGCGGTGCCGACCGCCGCTGTATCCATGATCCGCCCAGCAGTGGAAGCGGTAATCGTAACCGGCTGCAATAAAGAAACAATCTGTGGTCTCCCCGAGCTGTCGCCGAAGCTGACCAGAGACAGCGCAGCGTTGCCACGCACCATCAAAGAGGGGTCGTCCAACATCTTCAAGAGTGCCTCATGGAAGCCGCGACCTGCCGGATCTTGTCCCATCACCCAAGCGTCTGTGCTACGGACCTCCTCGCGCGGATTTGCGGAGAGTCGCACCAGAGCGGGATACCAGCGTGCCGCGCTCGGGTCGTGCCGGCTCATGCGTTGGCCGAGTTGCACAATGGCGTGCTGAATGTGCCTTGGATGGCTGTTGTCATTGAGGTATTCGCCCATCTGCTTGTCAGTGAGCGCGCGGCCAAACCAGGTGCTCCACCAGAACATGAACGGCATGAGCACCACCAGCCACGCCGTCAGGAAGAATAGGATCCGATTGCGCGTGGACATGCGGGGACGCGACGGCTGCGGCGCCGGATGATTCCCGATGTTCGGGGGCTTGTCTGGAGGCACGAGCGGAATGGGTTGTACAGCCATGCTTGGCTTCCCGCCCCTAGCCTTCACTTTCTTTGGGCTGGGAGTCTTGTTTCGCGGGAGGTACATTTGCAGTTGGTTTGGGCATGACCTTGGGCGTGACATTGGTTGTCACTCTGGGCGCTGCTTCAGCGGCCACTTTCTTCTTGTCGAGAAAGGCGAGAGCTCCACGGTCTCGCAGCTCCCAGAAAGCATTCAAGAAAAAGACGGCGGAGAGAGTCAGCAGGATCAGACTCATGAACAAGCCGTCCACCGTTGTGACCGTTCCCGTAACGATTGTCCAGGCAATACCCAAGAGAGGGACTATGCCCATGACAATAGAAATCACCAGCATCATCGAAAGCAACAGCCCTCCTTAGTTACTGTTCAGATGGCTTGCAGCCCTGCCCAACGAAAGACGAAGAATGGGCCGACGGCTTCATCGACCCAGACTCAGCTTATTGCGTCTTGAACGTTGCATCTACGGTCTTGCTGTCTTTGGCCGCCAGCGTGACCTTTTGCTCCTGCGTACCCATCTTTTCCTGCACGAAGGCTAAGGTGTAATCGCCGGGAGGCAGACCCTTGATTTCGAACTTGCCGTCCGGTCCAGTGACCGCATAGAACGGGGTCTTTACAACGTTGACATACATCTTCATCCACGGATGCTGGTTGCATTTCACTGGGAGCATGATTTCCTCCCGTGCGAAAGTCTTCTCCAGGGGCGCTGACTGAGGAGGTTGCGACTCATTCCACTCACGGTTATCAGCTGGAGTGGGATGGATATTGTGAGTGGTGGGGTCACTGTTGACGATTTTCAGCGTCTGTCCAGCCATTACTCCCAAAACATGGGGATGGTACTTGCAGCCGCTCTGATCGATGGTCACGGGATCTTTCGGAACGTCAAACGTCTGGTTCCCCAAACCTTCCTTCACGTACACGAAGACGTTGGCCAACTTGTTGCCGTTAGCCACTACGTTCTCGGCCATATTCATGCCCTTGCAGGCCGGATCCTGGCTCATGTCAATCTTCGCTGCCTTGGGAGCGGTCCCATCAAGACTCACCGTGCCGCTGACACTGGCCGCAGTCGCTGGATCGATCGGCGTCGCCGCGGGCGCCGCTGCCGTACTTGGAGCGGCCGACTGTTCTTCCGGCTTCTTGCTGCATGCAGTCAGCAAAACGAGGCCCACCAGCGCACATAGGCTGAGGGTAACTAACCATTGTTGTCGATTCATGATTTGCCTGCACCTTTCCTGGAATTGGAATGAGATCACTTCCATATTCTACTGCCCGCTCGTCCCCACTGGCTTCTTCACGGCGGGCGGCGGGATACCCCGAGCGCTTCCACCGGCTGGCTTTGCAGCAGGAGAAGTCCTGTTCCCGCTGGCTTGTCTTCGCCCCATAGCTCCGGCCACGCGGCGCTGTTCTTCCGGAGTGAGCTGGAAAATATAATCCACCAGTAGCCGGGTGTGATCCTTATCGTAACCCTGGAATGAGGGCGGCGTCGGACCGGCGAACACCCAGCGGTTGTTCTCGCGTTTGAACAAGCCCGAGGGCATTGCCGTGCCCGGACTGATGGCTTGAGGATCGATGATCCAGCGTTGAACCCAGTCGGGCTTCAGGCGGTCGCGCGCTAGCAGAAAGTTGGGCGCCGTGGCATTGCGATCATGCGCGGCATCGCCGGTCGCATGACACTTCAGGCAAGGCGCCGCAGTGCTGGAGAACAAGCCGCGCGCCATGTCCGTTTCCTTCGCCGTTAACGTCGTTGGCTGCTCCGGGATATACGGGAACGGCTGCCGCGAAAGTGCCGCAAAGAAGCGCACCAGCTTGCCTAGTTCGTTCTCCGAGAAGCTGAAAGTGGGCATCCGCACCTGGAGATACGAGCGCACACCATTGCGGTCGTTGTCCGTATCGCTCAGCGATGGATTGGAAAGGAAGCGCAGCAGCCACTGCGGGTTGACCCGTGCGCCTTCGGTTAGCAACTTGGGCGGAAGCTGTTCTTGCGCATCCTGGTAGCGCTTCATTCCCATCAAAGCCGTTTGCTGGCCCGGAATGAACTGGTGACAGCCCATGCAGTTGTACTTCTTGACCACCCACCAGCCTTCCTGGATGTCGCGGCGGTAGTCGAGAGGCCGGTACTGATACGACTCCGGAAGCGCGCTCTCCTGGCTGCCCAAGAGGAAAGTGGTCAGGGCGCGAATTTGTTGGGGAGTCAGGTGCACGTTCGGCATGCGGAGTTTTTCCGTCTCCGACTTGATCTTCCCCTGGTCCCATACATTCGGTTCTGCCAGCTTGTGCTCGAAGAAGCCCAAATGTGAGTACCAGGGTCCGTTCGCCGGTCCCTCCGGGAGGCGCGCACGATCCTCCGGATCCTTGATGGGTTCGCCGTCTCCCCGTTGCGCCATCTCCGTCAGCAGAGCGAAGTCCAGGCGTTCGATGGGCTTGCTGCCTTCGAAGGTCAACTCCGTACCGATTCTTCCCTCATCCTCAAGACCAGCGATTTCATGGCATCCAGCGCAGCCGAAGTTTTGGATCCACTTCTTCCCTTCGTCCTTCAACTTGGGATCGTCCATGAAAGCGGCGTCGGGATAAGAACTGGGCACCTTCTTTTTCAGAGTGACGAGGTAGGACGCGACGTCCGCTGCATCCTGCTCGGTCAGCCGCAGGCTGGGCATGACCGTCATGTTCTGGACTTGCAGTTCGTGGCCGTCGTTCGGACACTTGCTGTGTTGCAGGTCGAAGACAAAGGGCAAGCCCTTCTTCGCATAGTCTTCGGGGCCGATATCCTTTTTCTCGTAGAGACAATAGGGACGCGTTCGCTGGCGCGCGTTGTGCACCCAACGCGCGAGGTAATCGTAGTTTGCCTTTTCGCCGACGCGTGTGAGGTTAGCGGCAAAGCTTCCGCCCTGCATCTGATCGCCTTCGCCGATCGAGTGGCATCCCAGGCATCCGCGCGTTTCAAATAGTTCCTTGCCGCGGCCGGCATTTCCCGGCTTGTGCTTAACCGGCGGATCTTGTAACGCCGACTGCCACAGGTACGCCGAGATTGCCTGAATCTGCTCGTCGTTGAGCCGGAAATTCGGCATCCGCGTCGCGGGACGAAAATCGGTCGGCTTCTTCAACCAGACGGGAATCCAGTTCTTGTTGAGCTTCAACCGGACGTCCTTCAGGTTCGGTCCGACTTTCTTCATGTCCTGCAGCAGGCTTTTCGTGGTCCGGTCGAGTTGGACGATGCGCAAATCCAGTTTGCTGTTTGCAACCCGAAGCGCCACCGCCTGATCGTTCAGGTGATTGGCTTCCTCGTTGGTCTGTGCGGCATCGGCCTGCTTCATCAGGTACGCGGCCTGCTTCAGGTTCTCCTTCTTTTCCTGCTCCATTTGCTTGATCTGTTGCGCGATGGAGTTCAGGTCCTCCGGTTCTTTGTCGTAACCTTCGAAACGGTGGCAGCCCGTGCAGCCGCGTTGGCGAAACAAGTCTTTGCCCTCGCTGAGAGTCCAGCCTACATCGCCGCTAACCAACACCATGTCGGCGGCGTGGCAGGTCTGACAGCCGGCCTCGACGTTCGGTTTCGGGAACAGCGGCCAGAGCCAATGCTCGTAATTTCCGTGTGCCTTCTCAACGCTCGTGGTGGCCCGTCCATTCCCCTGATGACAGGGAGAACAGCCGAACTTGTCCGGATCATGGGTCTTCAGCAATTCAGGCTCTGGATGGCTGGTGAAGGCCCGCGCATAGTCGTCGGGCGGTTTCCCTTTTGGCGCCATGGATGCCGCGGTCAGCTTGACCGGCTCGCGAATCCCCATGTGGCAGGATTCGCAGCGATCCACAATATTCGCTTCGGCCACATTGATCTGGAGGATTTTCGGGTCCAATGCCTCGGTTTTGTCCTGCAGGCCGCGAATCTGTGCCGGCGTCAGGTTCACCATGTGTTCCGACACATACGCATCGAGCTTCGTTTTCAGGTCGCTGACGGGCTTGATCAGCTCGCCCAGTTCCGCGCTAAGCTTGGCTCGTTCCGTCTTGAGGTCATTGTAGGTTTCTTCGAGTTGCGGGAAGCTGTAGGTCGCCCTGCTGCCGTCCGGGTACTCGACGACCGCCGTCTGTTGCTTGTACTTCTCCAGATCTTTGAGCTTGCTTTGCTTCGAAGAGGCGCTGGTGGTGGTCTCGATATCGTAGGTCAGGGCATTCACGTAGGCGCGGCGATCGGTGAAGACGTTCTGCACCGCCAGGATTTTCGCGCTTAGAGTGCGCAGCGCGTCATTGATCTCCCTCATGCGCGGTGACGCCTGCTGATTCGCTTGCTCGTAATCCTGCTTCAGCTTCTGGTATTCGCTATTGCCCTCGACATCTTTTTCCGACTGCGTCGAGGTGGAACGAGCCGTCTTTAGAAACGTGGAGTAGCGGTCCTTCCACTCGCGCTGGTAGGCCTTCCAGGGGCGCTGTCCGAAGTCTTCGTCCCACAGCGCCCAGAATAGCGACGCCATCAGAATCACCATTGACACCACGTACCAGGACGCCAGTGATTTCTGGACCAGCGGATCATTATCGGGGACGGGCTTTTCGGGCACCACTTCCTCCTAAGCGTTGCGCGCACCTAAACGTTGAACATCTAAGCGTTGGCCATTTAAACGTTGAACCAGGGCGTAATCCACACGTACTTGATATGAAACAAAAGCCGCAACAGCATCTTGATGGGCAGGGCGAACATGGTTAGCACGAAGAAAAACATGATCGAATACTGCAACAAGCTCATGCGCTTGTAGTCCTTCGGGTTGTAGCGCCGGAAGAAGGCGTGCAACCCGAACCCGCCCAGCGTGTAAAATCCGCCCACGACCACCGCTCCAAAGATCGCCTTGGCCCAGTTGGAAGTAATTCCGAAGATATCCGGTAGATCGCGATTGACCTCATAGATGAGGCGATTGTGGTCCCATGTCTGCCCGGGCCAAAACCATTGCCACCCCGGTCCGCGAATGAACGTCCCGATAATGATCATCGAGACCCACAGCACAATAAAGCCGAACAGGAACGTGCCGATGGCGAACTTGCGCTGCTTCCAGGTGTAGTAGCCGCTGCCCAGCGGGTTGGTATCGATGTAGGGAATCACCATCAGCCCGATGATGATCAAGGTCGGCATCACGACGCCGGCAATCCAGGGATCGAAATACACCAGCATCTCCTGGAGGCCGAGAAAGTACCAGGGCGCCTTGGCCGGATTCATGGTCAAATTCGGGTTCGCCGGCTCTTCCAGTGGCGCATTCAGCGTGATCGACCAGATCATCAGGATAATGGTGACGATGATGGTGGCCAGAAACTCCACGCGCAACAGAAATGGCCAGACGTGAATCTCCTTCTGCCATCCCGGCTGAAAAGGCCAGGTCTTGCGATATTTGGTTTTGGCTAGAGCCGCATCACCTTCCAGTTCCGTGATCAACTGGTCGTTGGCGTGCGCCTGCTTCCATGCCAAATAAATATAGAAGGCGAGCAGCGGAATCAGCGCCACGATGGGCACGTTGTCAGGGGCGGAGACGATTTCCCACAGCTGCTTCCAGTCCATAACTATTTGCGCGCCTCCTTCACCTCGGATTCGAGCACGACGGCCGCCGGGCCCGAGATGCCGCCATCCTTTCTCACGCGCCAGAAATGCACGATCATCAGCACCGAGGCGACGATAGGAATGCCGATGCAATGCCAGATGTAGGAACGCAGGAGCGCGTTCGCGTCCACGATTGAGCCGCCCAGCAAGCCGAAGCGAACATCGTTATAGGGCGTCATGCCTAACTGCGGACCGAAGGGGCCTTCATGTCCGAGGCCCGGCGTAGCGCGCGCCATGTTGGTACCCACCGTAACCGCCCAGAATCCGAGTTGATCGTCGGGCAGCAGGTATCCAGTGAACGAAAGCAGCAGCGTGAACACCAGCAGCAGCACTCCAATATTCCAGTTGAACTCGCGTGGCTTCTTGTACGAGCCGGTCAGAAACACCCGGAACATATGCAGCCAGACCGTGATCACCATCAGGTGCGCCGCCCAACGATGCATGTTGCGCAATAGCTTCCCGAAGGGCACATCGTGCTCCAGGTAGAGCACATCACGGAATGCCTGTACCTTGGTGGGGTGGTAATAGAACATCAGCAGCACGCCGGTGAAGGTGAGCACGACGAACAGGTAGAAGGTGATTCCTCCCATGCCCCAGGTGTAGCTGTAGCGCACCGCGTCGCGGTTGATCTTGGCCGGATGCAAATGCAGAAAGACGTTCGACAGGACGCCCAGGGCGCGATTGCGCGGGGTATCGTCGTGCTTGTGACGGAAAATGGAAGTGTAAACCTGAGTTTTGGTCGGGTCCTTGAGCAGTTCGACCTGTTCCTTGGCCTTAGCCGGCAGGTCGGTCTTGAGTGACTGCACATCTTCCTTTACACCGGTGGTCACTCGCTCCAGGATGCTGGACGTCTTCCCGTTTTTCCCGTTCGAGCTATTCTCTTCAGCCATTTTCGTCTCTTTCTGCTGGCGCACCTGGCGATTGCCGCCAAGGCGCGGGCCGTTCAACCTTTAATCGGACTCACGTCGGCAGATAAGCACCTGGATCGTTGAATTTGCTCGGCTGACCCTTGGGCCACTGATAAAGACGGGAGGTGTCCACGACGATTTCGCCGTCTGGAGCCAGCTGGATGAAGGCGCGGTCCATAGGCCTGGGCGCGGGCCCCTCGAAATTGATCCCTTCGTCATCGTAGCCGCTGCCGTGACAAGGACATTTGAACTTGTTTTCGCTGGCCTTCCAATCAGGTGTGCAGCCCAGGTGGGTACAACGAGCGTAGATGACAAAGATACGATCGGGTCTGCGATCCACCCAGATGCGATACTTCTGCTGCCATTTCGTGTCCACACCCAAACCGTAATCGGAGGGATATCCGATCTTGAACACAGTGGCTGGTTCGAAAAGAGTGCGAGGCAGAAAGAAACGGAAAAAAGCCAGAAACCATGCGGTCAGGAAAGCCGTGACCGACACCCACACCAGCCGGCGGCGGCGCTGGTTGACCGTACTGTCTTCCGGACCCACCGCGGCCACGCCCGCGGCGGCGGCCGCCTTCGAGGTACCCACCGCAGTCGAACCTACATAAGGAGTAGCCGCTCCTCCCTTAGCCGGGGGCGTCTTGGGCGCATCCGGATTGTCCGCCATGATCCTCCTCCTGAATCTGTTCTTTGCGCTTCAATCGGCGGCCACGGAATGCGCCACCGGTTTCCTCTCCTGATCCTGAACCATCGTTTCCGTTTCGCCGATCGCTCCTAAGACCGATGCCGCGAGGGCTCGAATGAAAGTTGGCGAGTCATTGAGGCCTCGCGTCATTTCAAAGCGCTCGATGCCGAGCCGCCCAGCCTCCTCGCGCGCATGATGATCAATCTCTCCCAGGGTCTCGACATGGTCGGAGACAAATGAAATTGGGACGATGCATACCCCGCGCCGCTTCTCCGAGGCTACTTGCCGCAGCGTCTGGTGCAACGACGGCTCCAGCCATCGGCTGGCGCCCACCTTGCTCTGATAGCACAGGCGATGATCGTTCGACCATTCTCCTTGTTCCATCACCAGGCTTACTGTTTCTTCAATCTGCCGCTGGTAGGGGTCGCCCTTGTCGATCACCGATACCGGGACTCCGTGCGCACTAAAGATGAGATGCACATCGGGCGCTTGGGGGAAACGGGCAAGCGCCTCGTCAATCCTCTCCACTACGGCTGCGATGTAGAGCGGGTTACGATAAAAAGTTGTGACACAGGAAGTCGGGACTGCGCCTGTCCATTGCCGCCGCCACTCGTTCAAGCTGCTGCCGGTCGTCGTACTCGAGTATTGCGGATAAAGAGGTAACAGCACGACTTCGTCCACATCCGCATCCTGGAGTTGGGTGATCGCCTCGGCGGTGAATGGGTGCCAGTAGCGCATCGCCACTACGCAGCGCGCATCGACGCCTTCTCGTCGAAGCAGCGTTTCCAGAGCACTGGCCTGCTGCTCGGTGAACCGGCGAACGGGAGATCCTCCGCCAATGGCCGCGTAGTGTTGGGCCGCTTTTTTCGCGCGCGTCTTGGAGACCAGCGTGGCCAGCGCACGCCGGCCCAGCCGGGAGAACGGGAAGTCAATGATGTCGGGATCGCAGAAAAGATTGTAAAGGAAGGGTTCGACTGCCTCCAGCGAATCGGGCCCACCGAGTTGGAAAAGGACTACACCAACACGTCTCGAAATCCCCACCATTCTGTCGGTCCCCACGGAGGTGGGCCGATGTTACTAAAAAGCCGTCGAGTTCGTCAATGCGCGACCGCTCTAGGTTTGCGCACCGATGAACGAGAAACGCGATGGTCAGTGCGCAGAGGAATACAGTTCGTACCCCCCTTGCACAAATCACATCGAGCTGTGATACACTTCGGCCGTTCACGGGGTACCGCATCGGTTCGGCGTGCTCGAACGAGCAGGGGAGCCGATTCACAGGGATGCGGTCGGGGGTCTTGGGTAGATGGGGCTCGTACTTCTCTGTGTCATCTGGCTAATTACCATAGCCAGCACCTACTTCTTCATTGCGAAAACCTGGTGGCTCCCCGCAGGAGCTTCTGCTGCAACCGCCGCGATCGACCATCAGTTCATCGTGACTTTCATCCTGATGGGCGTCATTTTCGTGGCCGCCCAATTTGCGTTGGGATATTTTGTCTGGAGATATCGCGGTGAGCCGTCCGCTAGCCGCGCCGACTATTCCCACGGCAACCTCACGCTGGAAATCATCTGGACCACTCTCACCGCAATCCTGTTCATCGGCCTGAATTTGGTGGGGAGTCCCATCTGGGCGGCGGAACGTTTTCGTCCGGCGGCCGACAACGCCACGCGGGTAGAGGTCACCGGCATGCAGTTCGCCTGGTACTTCCGCTATCCCGGCCCCGACGGCAAATTCGGTATCGCCAAGCCGGAGTTGGAAGATCCCTCCGCAGGAGGGGAAGCGGCGTTGGGCCTGGATCCGTCGGATCCGGCGTCGAAGGACGATGTAGTCACGGGCATTATGGAAGTGCCCGTGAACCGCGAAGTGGAAGTCATTCTGCGCGCGCACGACGTCATCCACAGTTTTTTTGTACCTGCCATGCGTTTCAAACAAGACGCCGTGCCAGGCCTGGCGATCCACATGCACTTTACTCCAACCGAAACCGGCGACTTCGAAATCGCCTGCGCGGAATTGTGCGGGCTCGGTCACTACAAGATGCACGGCATGCTGAAGGTCGTCAGCCAGGACGAGTTTGACAAATGGTTGGCAGCTCGGGAGGCGGAGAAACAATAAATGGTTGCCCAGGAATCCCACGCACATTCGGCCCCTCAAGGCTTCATCCGCAAGTACGTTTTCAGTCTCGATCACAAAGTCATCGGCCTGCAGTATTACTTTCTCGCGCTCACCGCGGTTTTTGTCGGCATGGCTCTCTCCCTGCTGATGAGGATCCATCTCATCTGGCCGATGGCGATCCTGCCGTTGCTGGGCGAGATCAAGCCAGAAACCTATCTCAGCCTGGTCACCATGCACGGAACGATCATGGTGTTCTTCGTGCTGACGACCGCGCCCCAGGGCGGCTTCGGCAACTATTTCCTGCCGATACAAATCGGCGCGCCCGACATGGCCTTCCCCGTCCTGAACATGCTCTCGTTCTGGACCACCTTCCTTGCCTATCTGGTAATGCTGGCTGCTTTTTTTGTGGTGGGTGGAGCGCCGCTTCACGGTTGGACCGGGTACGCGCCGCTGAGCGCACTGCAATCCGCCGGGCCGGGTGAGGGTTTGGGTGCCGACCTCTGGATCACCAGCATCGCGCTCTTCTGCGTCGCCTCCCTCATGGGCGCTCTCAACTTCATTACCACGACGCTCGACATGCGCGCCAGGGGTATGAGCATGTGGCGCATGCCTCTGACCTGCTGGTCGTGGTTCATCACTGCCATCCTGGGCCTACTGGCCTTTGGCGTTCTGCTCTCGGCGGGCATTCTTCTCCTCATGGACCGCAACATCGGCACCAGCTTTTTTGTGCCGCTGGGCACCGTTAACGGCCAGCTCACCGGACATAAAGGCGGTTCGCCGCTGCTCTGGCAGCACCTTTTCTGGTTCTTCGGTCATCCCGAGGTCTACATCGCCATCCTTCCCGGGATGGGTGTGGCCTCGCAGGTGCTCTCGACGTTTTCCCGCAAGCCGATCTTTGGCTACAAGGCGATGGTGTACGCCATGCTGTCGATTGGCCTGCTCGGGTTCATGGTCTGGGGACATCACATGTTCATGAGCGGCATGAGCCCTTACTCGGCTTTTGCCTTCTCGGTAATGACCATGGCGATCGGGGTGCCATCCGCCATCAAAACCTTCAATTGGCTGGGAACCCTTCACAAGGGCCGCATTCGATTCCATTCCCCGATGCTGTTTGCTATCGGCTTTGTGTCTTTGTTTGTTTCCGGCGGATTGAGCGGCCCGTTTCTGGCTCAGCCGGCGCTGGATATCCCATTACACGACACCGCCTTCGTACCCGGCCACTTTCACCTGATTATGGGAGTAGCCGCCATTTTCGGGATCTTTGCCGCAACCTACTACTGGTTTCCCAAGATGTTTGGCCGCATGATGAATGAGCGGCTGGCGCGCATCCATTTCTTTTTCACGCTGATCGGCACCTATGCCGTGTTTATGCCGATGCACTATCTGGGTCTGGCGGGCCAGCCCCGGCGCTACTCGCAACTGACTGAACTCAAGTACCTGCATCCCCTGCTGCCCCTAAACACCTTTATGACGTACGCGGCGATCATAACCGTCGCCGCTCAGCTGATCTTTCTCTTTAATCTGTTCTGGAGCATGTTTAAGGGGCCGAAGGCAAGCGATAACCCGTGGGAGGCAACCACGCTGGAGTGGACCACCGCGACTCCGCCTCCGCACGACAATTTCGCGGGACGTACTCCCGTAGTCAATAACGGTCCCTACGAGTACAGCGTACCCGGAGCGCCGCGCGACTACGTGATGCAAACTGACCCCGCAACCGTGGCAGCACACTAATTAAGTATGGCGAGTTTCACTCCAACGGTTCCGGCGCACCACCCCACAACCTCCCGGGGAAAACGTGCCGATCTGCCGCCCGTCGCAGGTGGTGGAGACGGAGGGCGTCCCGATCCCGGCTCGCCCGATTACGGAGGCCGCTTGCGCCGGGCTCGCCTCGGGATGGCGGTAGCTCTGACGCCTATCGCAATGTTGTTCGTAGCCTTTACCAGCGCCTACATTGTGCGTCAGGGGCTGCCGACCTTCGATCCGAATACCAACAAAGTGGTGCACGACTGGATCCCCGTGCCGCTGCCCACCATACTGTTTCTGATCAATACCTGCGTGCTGCTGTTGAGCAGCGTGACCATCGAGTTTGCGCGGCGGCAACTGGCGCGGCAAGTCGCGCTTGAACCCGTCCAATCCATCCCGGGTGTATCCCTGGGCAGGGAAAGGAAATTTCCCTGGCTGGCACTAACCATTGTTCTTGGATTCTCCTTCCTGGGTGGACAATGGCTGGCTTGGAGTGATTTGGCGGAGCGAGGGTTCTACGTCGCCACTGGCCCCAGCAGTTCTTTCGTGTATCTGCTAACGGGAACGCACGCCGTGCATCTGTTCGGAGGAATTATTGCCCTGCTTGTAGCGGGATTGTCCGTGGTGTTGAACCGGCCGCTGCCATCGCGCCGGATTGTAGTGGATGTCACAGCCTGGTACTGGCATTTTATGGCCCTGTTGTGGATTTACATTCTGGCGCTGCTCGAGTTCGCGCACTAGCCAGACAAGGAGACTGAACGCATGGCGGAAGCTGCCTTGCCGCAAAACGTCGCGGCGATCTACGAGCCGTCGCTATTCGGCACGTATTCGAAGAAAGTCGGGATGTGGCTGTTCCTTCTGTCCGACTCGCTCACTTTCGGCGCGTTGTTGTATGCCTACAGCTACGGACGCATCTCCATCGCAAATTGGCCGACGCCGTTCCACTCCGGCAGCATCATCAATGCCACCATCATGACCGCGTTCCTGTTGACCAGTTCGCTGACCATGGTCCTCGCGGTCAACGCCGCGGCCCGTGGAAACGAAGGCGCACGGCGTCTCTGGCTGCTCGCCACCATGGCCTGCGGGACCGGTTTTGTAGTTCTCCACGGCAGAGAATGGAGCCATCTGATCTCGGAGGGTCTGCGGCTGTCCATCTTCCCCGCAGTCCCGAATCAGGAGACGGCTTCCGAATTCGTGAACGTATCGAAAGCGGTGCCCCAGTTCGCGTCAACTTTCTTTGCGCTCACGGGAATGCACATGCTGCACGTCACGCTGGGAGTAGTTTATCTCGGCATCATCGCGCTGCGGCGTAAGTTTATCCCCATTCTTTTCGGGTGCTGGCTGGTCGCTTGGCTGGCGACGCCGTCGTACAGCCCGTTTCACTATGCCGCTCACGTGCTGCTGATCGCAGCTCTCGCCTGCTCACTGATTTTGTGGTTGAAGCCCAAGGTGTATGACGCGGCCGACACCGAAGTCGCCGGCCTGTACTGGCACTTTGTCGACCTGGTGTGGATGTTCATCTTCCCCCTTGTCTACATAATGTCCACCAAGATCATCTAGGAGTTGGAAAGACAAACCTATGGAAGACGCTTCTCAGCTGGCAATTGAAGCCCGCGTGGCCGAAGAGCAACGCCACCACAGTGTCACTCCTTTTTTCTGGGTGTGGGGGACGCTTCTGGTTCTGACCGCAATCGAAGTCTATCTCGGCTATCAGAACATGGAACCCAAGCGCATGCTCACGATCCTGATGGGCCTTTCGATCGTCAAGGCGGCGCTGATCATCGGTTATTTTATGCACATGAAGTACGAGGCGTCGCGCATGAGGTTGCTCACCATGTGCTCGCTGGTGTTCTGTCTGGCCATGATGATGGTCTTCTTTCCGGATGCGTTCCGCATTATCTACTTGGGGGTACGTTGAAGCAACCTGAGGAAAGAACGCTCGGACGTCAGTTGCGATGCGCCGCTCTGCTGGTCGCGGTGCTATTGCTAGGGGCGGTCCCCGCGTTCGCACAAGGCTGCGCCATGTGCTACAGCTCGGCGGCGGCAGCTTCCAAAGATGGGCAAATGGCCCTTAGTAGAGCCGTAGAAGTCCTGGTTGCTCCGCCGCTCGGAGTCATGACCTTGGGAGTGGGGCTGGCTTTGCGCTATGGCAGGAAACGTGACCAGGAACAGAATCTCGACGACGATTCTCTCCCCTTATAAGATCATTCCGAACTCGAAGTCACTTGGAAATGTTCAGGAAGATACACTTCAGCAGATCCGCCGTGCGGATTCGTCTGGCGTCCGATTGCAATCACGCCCGCCCTAATGATCAGTGGGCAAAATACAGTGAAGCGAAATACGCAAGCACTCCGAAAAACGCGATCCCACAAATTGCATAGCAAGTGAAAATCCACGTATTGCGATCTTCGTGCTGAACAGGTTGTGGATTTCCAGATTTCGTCCCAGCGGCCGGTGCATCCATGCAAGGCTCCTGAATATGCTGAATCTGACTTGTGTGCAGAGAACGAACCGTACCCCCACGTCCCCACAGACGCGCGGGCTGAGCTGAATTGTACTCCGGAACGAAGCCGGAAACAGACAAAAATTTGCAAAGGTGGCGGGACCAGCAAGCTCCGGCGACGGCTACCTCAACCGGGATATCGCCCCGTTATGTAGCCTTCCAACTGGTGAATGGTCTGTTCCTGGCCGGAGATGGTCCAGCGGACGAGGTCGCCAATCGACACCACACCTACAACCTCTTCGTCCTCGACGACGGGAAGATGACGAAAGAAGTGGTTGGTCATAATGGCCATGCACTCGTCCACCGTGTTCTGAGGAGTAACGAAGACCACTGGGCTCGTCATGATCTCCCGCACCAACGTCTCCTTCGAAGAGTGCCCCTTGAGGATCACTTTGCGGGCGTAGTCACGCTCCGACAGGATGCCGACCAACCTGCCGTGGGAGATTACAAGCACTGCGCCGATGCTCTCTACCGCCATCTTTTCAATGGCCTCGTAGACGGACTGATCGGGCGTTACGGAGAGGACCCGATTCCTGCTCTTGCTCTTCAATAGCGACTCAATCGTGTCAGTGATCTTCATGAGGCTCCGGCGATCGTGTCCTTAATACCTCGAAATTGGGGAGAAGCGATCTGGGCTGCAGCCATTTTTAGCAGGGATATGGTACTCCGATCAAGTCTATGAGCCAAGAGTTTCTCTGGCGATATACGGCCTATGGGAAAAAGGAAGCCGTTTCAGGCGCGGTCGATACTCTTCTGAGGCGGGACGGAAGATTTCTTCGCCGGGGCGGAATCCGTGGCCGGCGTTTCCAATTGTACGGTCTCGGCACATTCGCCTTGGTCGTCATAGTCGCAGGCCCGGCCCGGGTGCGACTGTTTGCAGCGGGTACAAAATTCAGTGCTCATCGAAATCCCCTGGCGTATTGGGATGTACGCAACGAATGGCCTGATGTTGCTCCTCTAAGGCCCAAGGGGCTGTGACGTGCATCACAAGAGGCTGTGACGCTGTGCCAACCCGCGCCTCCACTTCTGCCATCTGACCTCTAACTCCTGCAATGGGCTTGCGCCTGACGCCCGCTTCCTCCAAGATGTTCTGTACCCATGCCGCAAGACGTCGCCTCACCTCCCGCCCAGTCCGCGCAGCTTGATGCCACCGCGCTTGAAGCCGCTCTTCGCCGCCACCTGCGCGGAGAGGTTCGCTTCGATTCCGGCAGCCGCGCTCTCTACGCCACCGACGGTTCGAACTACCGCCAGGTCCCGATTGGCGTCGTAGTTCCTCGCGACCAGGAGGACGTGTTCGCCACGGTTGCGCTCTGCCGCGACTACAGGGCTCCGCTGCTGGCACGGGGCGGAGGCACCTCGCTTGCCGGACAATGTTGTAACGCCGCCGTGATCCTCGATTTTTCGAAGTACATGGCGAACATCCTCGAAATCGATCCCGCGCGCCACATCGCGCGCGTGGAGCCTGGAGTTGTCCTCGATCGCCTTCGCACCGAAGCCGAGAAGCACCACCTCACCTTCGCTCCCGATCCCGCGACCCACGATCGCTGCACCCTGGGCGGCATGATCGGCAACAACTCCTGCGGGGTGCACTCGATCATGGCCGGCAAGACCGACGACAACATCGAGGCGCTTGAGATTCTCACTTATGGTGGCCAGCGCATGCACGTCGGAGCGACCAGCGAGGAGGACTTCGACCGCTTCGTGCGCGAAGGTGGCCGGCGCGCTGAAATTTATACCGGCCTCAAGTCCCTCGCCGACCGCTACGGCGACCAGGTTCGCCGCCAGTTTCCCAACATTCCGCGCCGCGTTTCCGGATACAACCTCAACCACCTGCTCCCGGAAAGCGGATTTCACGTGGCGCGCGCGCTGGTCGGCTCCGAGGGCACCTGCGTCACGGTTCTCGAAGCCACCTGCCGCCTCGTGGAGAGTCCGCCG
>Ga0187817_10000015_pt1 | contig 50710 bp, 46 predicted proteins | sample NC_wetland_sal_i_17_FD_132431 | JGI IMG/M metagenome (GOLD analysis project Ga0187817, IMG submission 132431) | Wetland sediment microbial communities from Neuse River Estuary, North Carolina, USA - SO4_2 | ecosystem: Environmental > Aquatic > Freshwater > Wetlands > Sediment | place: USA... | reverse complement strand
TATTCAGTTTAGAACTTGCGACGCTTGATCGGTCGCGGATGATATGTAAACGGATCGTCACGGCCACCGCGTCCACGTCGCACAAGTAGTCCCCGCGCAACGAGTAATCCGCAAGCCGAATTGACCCGCTGTTGGTAAGCCTTGTTTTGCCCAAAAAGCATGTCGACTATATCAGCCTCAGTGAGGCTTAACCGCCGCGCTGAGCGACATCAACGCCGATCCCGCTCCCTTCACCGCCCAAACCTACGCCGAGCTGCGCGGGCGCCTGGAACAGACCATTTTCGTCCCGGTGCACAATGAAGCCGCCTCGTTCATGGTCATCGCCCAGGACTTTCCGCCGTCGTCGCCGAAATATGAGACGATCCGCATTCCTCGTCTGTCGCCGATCGTGCGCGGCGTGATCGATCGGCCCGGCTTCTCCTTCAGCACATATATGTCGCAACAGCCCGGCGGACCTACCGAGGTGCATAGCTGGATCGGCCAGATTTTCGCGGAGTTTCGCGAGCTAGAATTGCAGCTTCTGATCGGCGAACTTGAATCGTCGCTGCGCGGCGGCGGCAAAGAGCAGGCTCGCCAAACCGGCTGATCACGCTCGCGCGCGCGAGGCGCGACTAGCTAAATACGAGCTAATGGCCTTCGAAGCTTACCAGCGTGCGCACCGGCACGCCGAGCTTTCTGATCTTTTCAGCGCCGCCCAATTCCGGCAGATCGATGACGAAACAGGCGGCCAAAACCTCGGCGCCAATCTGCTTTAAAAGCTTCACCGCCGCCTCCGCCGTGCCGCCTGTGGCGACGAGATCGTCGACCAGAATGACACGCTCGCCTTTGACCAGCGCGTCTTCATGCATTTCCATTTCATCGATCCCGTATTCGAGCGAATAGCCGACGCTGACGCGTTTAAACGGCAGCTTGCCCTTCTTGCGGATCGGCACGAAGCCGCACGACACCTGATGCGCAATCGCGCCGCCGAGAATAAAACCGCGCGCCTCGATCCCCGCCACCTTGTCGATCTTGCTGCCGGCCCACGGCTGCACCAATTCGTCCACAGCGCGGCGAAACGCCCGCGCATCGCCCAATAGCGTGGTGATATCCCGGAACATAATCCCTGGCTTAGGATAATCCGGGATCGTGCGAATTGCGACCTTCAGATCGTTTTCAAGCGTGTCATTGGTCATCGTCGAAGCCGCCGCCGGTACGCCGCTCAGACCTTGTACTCGGTCGGCGCGCGCGGCTTTTCCAATTCGGGATCGTGCAGGACGGCGTGCCAGACGCGCTTCTTGGTGAAATACAGAAGCGCGGTGAATACGAAGAGGAACACCATGACCTGGAAGCCAAGCCGTTTGCGGGCATCGAGCGTCGGTTCGGCGGCCCACATCAAGAACGCCGATACGTCGCGGCCGTATTGATCGACGGTGGTGGGCGTGCCGTCGGTATATTCAACCTGTCCGTCGCTTAGCGGCTTCGGCATGCCGATGGCGCGACCGGGAAAATATTTGTTGTACTGCCCGCCCGGCGGTAGCGCGAACCCTGCGGGAGGATCGGCGTAGCCGGTCAGGATGGCGTGGATGTAATCCGGACCGTCCTCCTGATACATCGTGAACGCGTCAAAGATGAACCGCGGAAAGCCCGCCTCGTAACTGCGTGCTTTAGCGAGAACGGACATGTCCGGCGGCAGCTTGCCGCCGAGCGCGGCGCGGGCGGCTTGGTCGTTGGCGAAGGGCGGCGGAAAAGTGTCGGATATTTTGCCCGGCCGCTTGAACATCTTGCCTGCGTCGTTCGGGCCGTCTTGCACCTGAAAGGTTGCGGCAATCGACGCCGCCTGTGCCTCGGTGAAATCCGGTCCGCCAGGCTCGGCGAGATTACGAAACGACACAAGCTTGAGGCCGTGGCAGTTCGAACAGACCTCCTGATAGATCTTAAAGCCGCGCTGCAACTGCGCCTGGTCGTAGAGACCGAACGGACCAGAGAACGACCAGTGCAGGCGTGGCGGCGCATCAGCCTCCTGCGCCACGGCAGCGCCGGCGCCGCAGAGCACACTCGCAAGCGCCAAAGCAAAGGCCAGCCCGTGATGACGCTTCATGCGAGCGGCTCCTTTACGCGTGCGCGCCCGGCGACGGCGCTCCGACTGGAACGCCATGCCGCAGCACCGATTCGGAAATCGAATTCGGCAGCGGTTTGGTTTTTTCGAACAGGCCTAACAATGGCAGGATCACGAAGAAGAACGCGAAATAGTAGATGGTGAGAATGCGCGCCGCGATCACATAGCCGCCGGTCGGTTCCTGCGAGCCGAGATAGCCAAGGCCGATCACCGCGGCAAAGAAGATAAACAGGAACTGCCGGTACCACGGCCGGTAACTTGCCGAACGCACGCGCGACGTGTCGAGCCAAGGCATGAAGGCCAGCACGATGATCGAAGCGGCGAGCGCAGTCACGCCGAGAAGCTTACTCGGGATGCCGCGCAGGATCGCGTAGAACGGCAGGTAATACCATTCGGGAACGATATGCGTCGGCGTCTGGCCGGGATTGGCCGGAATGTAGTTGTCGGAATGTCCGAGATAGTTCGGGATGTAGAAAATGAACCAGGCGAACACGATGCAGAACACGCCGATGAAGAACGAATCCTTGACCGTGGCGTAAGGCGTGAACGCCACGACATCTTTGTCGGACTTCGGTTCTACTCCGGTCGGATTGTTCTGACCGACCATGTGCAGCGCCCAGATGTGCAGCACGACGACGCCGGCGATGACGAACGGCAACAGGTAGTGCAGCGAATAAAAGCGATTAAGCGTCGGATTACCGACCGCAAACCCGCCCCATAGCCAGGTGACAATTGAGTTGCCGACTACGGGGATGGCGGAAAACAGGTTGGTGATCACCGTCGCGGCCCAGAAACTCATCTGGCCCCACGGCAGCACGTAGCCCATGAAACCTGTGATTACCATCAGCAGGAACAGGATCACGCCGAGGATCCAAAGCACTTCGCGCGGATCCTTATACGAGCCGTAATACATGCCGCGGGCCATGTGAATGTAGACGGCGACGAAGAAGAACGAAGCGCCATTGGCGTGGATGTAGCGCAATAGCCAGCCGTAATTCACGTCCCGCATAATGCTTTCGACCGAATCGAAGGCAAAATCGACATGCGGAGTGTAGTGCATGGCCAGCACCACGCCGGTGATGATCTGCACGCCGAGCATGAAGGTGAGGATGCCGCCGAAGGTCCACCAGTAATTCAAATTGCGCGGCGTCGGGTAGACGATGAGCGACGAATAGGCCAGGCTCGCGATCGGCAGCCGGCGCTCCATCCATTTCATGAACGCGCTTTGCGGCTGATAAATTGAATCTCCGCTCATCATCGAACCCTGTTTGCCTGATCGAGCACCACGTTATGGACGCGCCTGCGAACGGGTCGTGAGACCAGCGGGCGCTTTGGGCAAGAACTTGGGCAAGAAATCGCGATGCGTAAGCTCCGCCATTGCATTTGCTGTCACAGGCCCGACCTCATTACGTCTTGCCGATCGCCCTTCCGCGCTGCAGACCGCCCGAGTCACGCCCCCTCGCCGGCTAGCCGGAGAGCGGGTTTTCGGCGGCGGAAGAACCGCGCGCCCCCGGCCTGGGGAAGGCCCGGGACGACGCATTCCGGCGGCGTTCTATTGGCACCCTTGCCGGAACAGCGCAAGGGTGGCTTCGGCGCGACGGCCACACTTAATTATCGCCCCGGGATTAATGAGATTTCCCCTCAATGCGCCTTGCTCTTTACCAGCCCGACATCCCACAGAATACCGGAACGATCTTGCGGCTATGCGGATGTCTGGGCATTGAGGCGCACATCATCGAGCCGGCGGGGTTTCCGTCCACTGACCGCGCCTTTCGCCGCGCCGGAATGGATTACCTGGACGCCGTGGCCATCACCCGCCATGCTTCGTGGCCGGATTTTGAAGCTTGGCGCCGGCGCGACGCGTGTCGCGTCGTTCTTTTCACCACTCAGGCGAGCAAGTCCTATCTCGACTTCAGCTTTGCGCCGGACGATGTCCTGTTGTTCGGCCGCGAATCGGTCGGCGCGCCCGAAGCAGTCCATGCCGCGGCCGATGCCCGGCTGTTAATTCCGATGCGGCCTGGCATGCGTTCGCTCAATGTCGCTATGGCCGCCGCGCTCGCGGCCGGCGAAGCCTTGCGGCAGACGGCCGGGATCGGTCGGCAAAGCGGCCGCGACGAACCGCGCGCGTGATCTGCGTCAAACTGCTAAGCCGCAACCACGCCGGGGCGGCCGCCCTCGACTGCGAATGTCTTGAATGTAGAGATTGTGGCCTTGGGATCGTGCGCGTCGGAGACCGTGCGCATCTGCGCCTGCATCGCGTCCGGCGTCAAATCGACCAAGACATAGCCGCGCTGGCGGCTGTCGAAGAAATGCACATGCGGATTGTCCGGCAGCGCCTTCGCGATCGGATCGTATGGCGGGCCATAGGAGGAAATCGAGGTGCCGACGAATTCGGTGGCAACGATCGGCGAAGATTCATCGTCAAAATCGAGCTTGAGATCATTGGCGAAGAACGAATGAATGTCGCCGGAAACGACGACCGGGTTGGAAACCTTGCTGTCGTGAACGTGCTGCAAAAGCCGCTTGCGATTGGCCGGATAGCCGTCCCAATCGTCGGTCGAAAACGCATCGATGCCATCGTGCTTGATGCGAACTTGCGCCATCAGCACATCCTGCGCGATCAAATTCCACCGCGCTTTGCTGTGCGCGAGTCCGGCATAAAGCCAAGCCTCTTGACCAAACCCCATCATGGTGCGCCCGGCCTTGAGCCGCTCGGGACAGCTGGCATCGGTTTCGAAATGTGAGCCGCCTTTGTTGGGCGGGGCGTAACAGGCCTCGCGCGAGCGGTATTGCCGGCCATCGATGACGGATATTTCGATGAGATCGCCCAAGGTGAAGCGATCATAGACCCGCATCAATGGACCGTTCGGCCGCGACAGGATCGGCCGCACCGGCATATGTTCGTAGAAGGCCTGATAGGCCGCCGCGCGCCTGAGCAAGAATTGCTCCGGATCGTCGAACGTTTCGGACCATTTGTCGGCGTAATCGTTCTGCACTTCGTGATCGTCCCAGGTGACGATCGCCGGAACCTGCGCGTGCAAGCGTTGCAGGTCGGCGTCGAGGCGATATTGCGCATAGCGATTGCGATACGTCGGCAGCGTCGCCGCCTCGACGCCATCGCTGTGGCGGCGAACGATCGGCCGATATTGCTCGATGGTCTCGTAAGTATAATCGCCGAGAAACAGGACGAATTCGGGATTTTCGCCGGTCAGATGCCGGTAGGCGGAAAAATATCCGTGCTCGTAATTGGAGCAGGAGACAAAGCCGAATCGCACCTTTGCGGGCGCCGATCCCAGTGGCGGCAGCGTCATCGCATGTCCGGTCGCGCTCACCGCGTCGCCGGAGAGGAAGCGGTACCAATAGGACCGCCCGGGGTCGAGGCCAGCGACATCGAGATGGACCGAATAGGCGAAGGCCTGTTCGGCGGTCGCCGCCCCGCGACGCACGACCTTGGCCATGCCGGGATCGGTCGCAATCTCATAGCGCAGCGTCACGTCGGCGCCGCTCATGCCACCCGACGTTTCCGGATTGCTCGACAGCGGCTCAGGTGCGAGCCGCGTCCACAACACAAAGCCGTCGGCGCGCGGTGCGCCGGAAGCAACGCCGAGGCTGAATGGATTGCCGCCACGCCAGCTTTGCGCGGCGGCAATGCGGGTGAGGCCCGGCGCCGCAATTGCCGTGAAAGCGGCGCCCGCGCCACCGACGAAGCGACGACGGCTGAAATACCTGGAAGTGACCCGACCTTGCATTCTCCCGCTTGCTCCCCCTCACGGCGCGATTGCGGCTATCCAACATCTTCACCGGTTTTTATGACATCCTTACGCCAGCCATCGCCAGCGAGGAAACCGAGCGCAATCATGGATAGCGCCAAAACCGAAGTGCGGAAAGAAACCGCGAAAGCGTGGTTCGAAGGCTTACGCGATCGGCTTTTGACCGCTTTGGAAGACGTGGAACGGGCGCTACCCGCGGGCGCGCCATTGAGCGATCGCGCGGCCGGACAATTCACCCGCACCCCATGGCAGCGCACCGACCATACCGGCGCGCCGGGCGGCGGCGGCGTGATGGCGATGATGAAGGGGCGCGTCTTTGAAAAAGTCGGCGTTCATGTCTCGGCAGTGTTCGGCGAATTCGCCCCGGAATTTCGCAAGGAAATCCCCGGCGCCGCCGAGGATCCGCGCTTTTACGCGACCGGCATTTCGCTGATCGCGCATCCGCATAATCCGCATGTGCCGGCGGCGCACATGAACACGCGTTATGTGGTGACAACAAAATCCTGGTTTGGCGGCGGCGCCGACCTCACGCCGGTGCTTGAGCACCGGCGCCGCCAGGACGATCCGGACACGATTGCTTTTCATGCCGCGATGAAAGCGACCTGCGACGCGCATGCGAGAGTCGCGCCTTACGACAAATTCAAAAAATGGTGTGACGAATATTTTTATCTCAAGCACCGCGGCGAAATGCGCGGCATCGGCGGCATTTTTTACGATTGGCTCGACAGCGGCGATTTCGATGCGGACTTTGCCTTCGCCCGGGCCGTCGGCGAGGCATTTCTCGATATTTATCCGCAACTGGTGCGCCGGAATTTCGAAAAGCCTTGGAGCGACGCCGAGCGCGAAGAACAGCTTGTCCGCCGCGGCCGCTATGTCGAATTCAACCTGCTGTATGATCGCGGCACCATTTTCGGTCTGCGGACCGGCGGCAATGTCGACTCGATCCTCTCCTCGATGCCGCCAGTGGTGAAATGGCCGTGACCCCGCGGCTCTTATCGTAGCGCGCCGAAAATCATCGTCCCGCCGCCGATCACGACCACCGCATCAAGTATAACGGTGTGAACATGAACGGGCAGACGTTCGACGATGAGCTTGGCCAAGAACGTGCAAGGGAAAGCAACGAGCCCGATCAGCAACGCGATCACGATCACGGTTCTGGTCAGCGCGCCTGCCGCGCCGAACACGGCAATTTTGACGACACCCATGCCGAGCGAGACCGCGGCATCGGTCGCAATCACGGCTGCACCTTCAAGCCCCGTCGCCATCAATAGCGACAGCAGGATCACGCCGGCGCCCGTTGTGGCGCCGACCACGATGCCCCAGCCCGCCGCCGCCGCGGCATAGGCTTTGTCGCTGAGCTTATGACCGTGGTGTTTGAGCAGGCGCCGCAGCGGCACTGTGGCGATCAAAGTCGAACCGATGACCAAAGCGGCGCCGCGGCCCGTCAGGAGCGTATAGAGCCAGGCGCCGAGCACGCAGGTCGGCAGCGCCGCGATAAGGGCGACGACGGCGCGCCGGCGATCGAGCCGGTGGCGGAAGGCGGCGACGCGCGCGGTATTGGTGAACATCGCCGATATCGCGATGATCGGCACGACCGGGGCAGCGCCGACGAGCGGCACCAGGATCAGCGGCATCAAAGCGCCGGTGCCGTAGCCCGCGACCCCGCCGGTAACGGCTGACACCGCCGCCAGTGCGACGATGAGCGCGAGCTCCGCAACTGAAACATCGGGGAGAAGCAAGGGGATTCAGCCGTTGACTAGTGCGGTGGATTTGAAGTTCCTACAGTCCAGTCGGAAGCTGTCATAGGAACTTCAAATCCAAAAGCCGCACTAGAATTACATATCTGCTAGTGTCCCTTTGATTCCGAAGTTCGCGTGAGAGCGTGCCGACCAAGCGTACGAACTTCGGAATCGGGACACTAGTGGCTTCCCAGTCAGGACAACAGGCGCCCGCCAGACGGCGAACACCCAGCAGGGGGAGCTAGGCATGGACCTTGGAATCGCCGACCGCAAGGCAATCGTTTGCGCTTCGAGCCGCGGCCTGGGCTATGCCTGCGCCAAGGCGCTGGCGCAGGCCGGCTGCGAAGTGGTGATCAACGGCCGCAGCGAGGAGAAGCTTTCTGCCGCCGCCGCTGAACTGAAAAAGTCTACCGGCGCCAAAGTGATCCCGGTAACCGCCGATGTCGCCTCGGCCGAGGGGCAAAAGGCATTGTTTGCCGCCTGCCCGGAGCCGGACATCCTGGTCAACAACAATGCCGGCCCGCCGCCGCGCGACTTTCGCGAACTCGACCGGCAGAAGCTGCTCGATGGAGTGATTGCCAACATGGTGGTCGCAATCGAACTCACACAGAAGGCGATCGATCCCATGGTCGCCAGGAAATTCGGCCGCATCGTCAACATCACCTCCGGCTCGGTGCGAATGCCGCTGGCCGGCCTTGATCTCTCCTCCGGCGCGCGCGCCGGCCTGACTGCGTTCCTCGCCGGCGTTGCCCGCTCGGTCGCGTCCGCCAACGTCACTATCAACTTCATGCTGCCCGGCGTTTTCGCCACCGACCGGTTGCGCACCTACATCGAGACAATGGCGAAGAAGAAAGGCTTGAGCGCCGAGACCGCGCTCGCCGAGCGGGTCTCGGCCGTGCCGGCGCGGCGCGTCGGCCAGCCGGACGAATTCGGCGCCACTTGCGCGTTTTTGTGCTCGGCGCAGGCCGGCTATATCACCGGGCAGAACATCCTGATCGACGGCGGGGCTTTCCCCGGCGCGTTCTGACGCTTTTCCCCACAAGAGGAACCCAAGGAGATCGTTATGAAGCTCGTTCGTTATGGCGCGCCGGGACGCGAGAAGCCCGGCATGATCGACGCCGAGGGCCGCATCCGCGACCTGTCCAAAATCGTCCCCGACATCGCCGGCGACGCGCTCTCGCCAACGAGCCTCAACAAGCTGCGCAAGCTTAAACCCGAAAAGCTGCCGCTCGTTCGCGGCAAACAGCGCATAGGACCCTGCGTCGGCAAGGTCGGCAATTTCATCGCCATCGGCTTGAATTATTCCGATCACGCCGCGGAAGCCGGCATGCCCATTCCGAAAGAGCCGATCATTTTCAACAAGGCGCCGTCATGCATCTGCGGACCGAACGACAACACCGTCATCCCGAAGGATTCATCCAAGCTCGACTGGGAGGTTGAGCTTGGCATCGTCATCGGCAGCCGCGCGCGCTATCTGAGCAAGAACAAGGCGCTCGACGTCGTCGCAGGTTATTGTCTCGCCAACGATGTTTCCGAGCGCGTGTTTCAGATCGAGCGCGCAGGGCAATGGACCAAGGGCAAAGGCTGCGAGACGTTCGGCCCGCTCGGGCCGTGGCTTGTCACCAAGGACGAGGTCAAGGACCCCCAAGACCTCGACATGTGGCTCGACGTCAACGGCGAGAAACGCCAACGCGGCAATACCGCGACCATGATCTTCGACTGCCGGCACATCGTCTGGGCGTGCTCGCAATATTTCGTCATGGAGCCCGGCGACGTAATCATCACCGGCACGCCGCCCGGCGTCGGACTCGGCATGAAGCCCGAGCCGAAATTCCTCAAGGCCGGCGACGTTGTCACGCTCGGCATCGAGCGCCTCGGCGAGCAGCGGCAGAAGGTGGTGGCGTCTAAGAGGTGATGCTCGTTTAGCGCGACATACGCCCACTCTCGTCACCCGCGGGCTTGACCCGCGGGTCCATGCTGATAGCGAGCAATCGACGCAGCATTCGTGGCGTCTCTGCTACATGGATTGCCGGGTCAAGCCCGGCAATGACGAAATAGATTCCCGTTCTCGCGACGCGCATGCGCCCGAGCTTTGCAAACGGCGCGGCACGTCTTAGTCCGTCTTTGTCTCGTATTTGATCGTCGATTTCACGATCCTCGCTTGGCCGGCCCGATCGAAGCCGAGCACAACCGTGCGCGTGCCCGTGATCAAACTGCCTGCACCATCGATCATGGTGTCAATGGTCACGACGAGCGAGCCATCTCTCTTCCACTCTTTCGCTTCCTGCCAGTTCAGACCGGCGAAATGCGGGAATTTTTTGCCGTGCTTAAGCTTTTCAGGGATGTCCGCCTCGGGCAGGTCAGGCAATTCGGCCTTCTGAAAAGTTTCGCCGCTTCGAACATAAACATCCACGCCTTGAATTGGGTGCCCCAACCTTGTCATCAGGGCGAACCGATTCGAATCGGGCGCCCAGAGCACATGCCAGGAAGCCTGGCTCGAATCTTCCTCGCCAATCCGTTGCAATTTTTTCCCGGATTCCTTGTCGATCAGGTCGATGGAATGCAGGTCCTCACCGTAGGATGTGAGAAAGGCAAATTTCCCGTCCGGTGACGGCCAATCGATGTTTTCGGTCGGCGCGACAACCGGCGTCTGGGCACAGGCCGTTGCCGCAAACGCAACCAAACCGACCAAACAGAGCAAGAGTCGAATGACTATCTGCATTCCGGGCGATACGATCGTCCCAATCCATTTGGCTCCGCTGAAATAATGCATCGGTTACCTTCGATCTAGATGAAGTCAACATCGTCTTTACTGCGGCAATTCGGGGTTTGGTTGCCACGTCTTGGTTGCCACGTCTTTGCCTGAGCTTTTCAAGAAAGGCGTGGATGGCCGGAACAAATCCGGCCATAACGAGGGGCAATAATCACCCCTCCCGCGCCTGCAGCACCGCTTCGGTGGAAATCCGCGACCAGGCCGAGACCTTGTCGCGGAACGCCATGTAGGACGCGTGCACCTTGGCGGCGCCGGCGCTCTTGCCGGCAAACTCGGCGAGCACGTCCTTCGCCTGGCCCCGCGCGGCGCCGATGAGGTCCGCGGGGAATGCGCGGAGCTGCACATTGTCCTGCGTGGTCAGCGCGGCGAGCGCCTCGATATTGAGCCGCTCCATTTCTGCAAGCGCGTAGGAGGCTTCCGCGGCGCAAGCATGCGCCACGATCGCCTGCAGTTCGCGATCGAGCGTTTGCCAGGCTTTCAGCGTGACGATGCACTCGCCGGTGCCGTTCGGCTTGTTGAAACCGGGATAGTAATAGAACGGCGCGTAACGATAGAGGCCGAGCGCGATATCGGAGCCGGGTCCGACGAACTCGGCGCCCTCGATCAGGCCCGACTGCAGCGCCACCAGAATTTCGCCCGGCGCGGTCGTCTGCGGAATGGCGCCGAGCCGGCGATAGACTTCCCCGCCCAGTCCGAGCGAGCGGAGTTTCAGCCCGTGCACGTCGTCGCGGCTTTTGATCTCGCGGCGAAACCAGCCGCCCATGCAGGTTCCGGTATTGCCGGCCATGAACGGCTTGACGCCGAACGGCGCATAGAGCTCGTCCCATAGCGCCTGGCCGCCGCCGGCATCGATCCAGGCGACATGTTCGTTCGGCAACAGCCCGAACGGCACCGTCGTGAAAAAGGCGGCCGCTGGTTCCTTGCCCTGCCAATAAAACGCGGCGGTATGGCCCATTTCGGCGACGCCGGAACCGACCGCGTCGAGCACTTCCAGCGCGGGAACGACCTCGCCGGCTGCGGAGACGCTGATCTCGAGTCGCCCGCCGGACAGCGTGCCGATCCGCTCGGCGACGCGCTCCGCCGACATGCCGGGGCCGGGCAGGCGCTTGGGCCACGAGGTGACCATGCGCCAGCGCATTTTGCCGCTTTGCGCCAGTGCGGGAGCGGCCAGCGCGCCGGCGAGGCCGAGCGCACCTGCCTGCGCAACACCTGCGCGCGCGAGATTGCGGCGTGTAATCTTGGTCATTGCCGACCCCTTTCGATCGAGTATAGGCCTCACCTGCATCTTATGACATCAATTGGGCCCCGCGGAGTGGCACCGAAGCGCTTGCGCGCACGGAATTTTTCCGACAGAGGTGAACGGGGTTGTTAGTTATTTGGGGAGGGTGACATGGGAGCGAATTTCGGCATCGCCGGAATGGATTGGCAACAGCGGGTCAACTGGGACCGCTTACGAAAATACCGCACCGAGCGCGCTCGCGCGATGATGAAAAAGCACGGCCTCAGCGCGCTCCTGTGCATGTACGACGAAAATGTCCGCTATCTCACCGGCACGCTGACCCCCGGCTGGAACCGGCTCAAGCCCGGCCTGCGCTACGCGATGCTGTGCGGCGACGGCGCGCCGATCCTGTTCGAGCAAGGCGATCTCGGTTTTCAGATCGAACGCCATTCGCCGTGGATCCCCAAGGAAAACGTCCGCCATTCGTTCGCCTGGATCAAGGGCGCGGCCGGTCCGGCCTCCGTCCAGCAGGTGACGAAATTCACCAAAGCGGTGCAGCAGGCGATGCGCGAGAACGGCGTCGCCGGACAGAAACTCGGCGTCGATTTCATCGACATCAACATGATCGCCATTTTCAAGGACAACAATATCACCTGGACCGACGGCATGAGCGCGATGATGGACGCGCGCGCGGTCAAGAACGAGGACGAGCAGGAATGTTTCCGCATCGTCGGCGCGATCGGCGATGCCACGCATTGGGAATGCATGAAATTCTTAAGGCCCGGCATCACTGAAAATCAGGTGACGGCACATCTGATGCAATATCTCTACAACATTCCCGGCATGGAAGACGTCGAGGACGTCATCGTCTCGTCGGGCCCGAACACCTGGCCGAACTGGCGGAACTTTTCCGATCGCATCATCCAGCCCGGCGACATCGTATTCATGGATTTGGCGGCGCTGACCTGGAACGGCTACAAATCCTGTTATTACCGCACCTATTGCGTCGGCAAGGAGCCGAGCAAGGAACAGAAAGAGACATACGAGATTGCGCTGAAATGGCTCTACGATTCCATCGGCGCGGTCAAAGCCGGCGCCACCACGCGCGACATTGCGCTCAAATGGCCGTCGGCGATGGAAACCTGGGGCTATGAAGACGAAGATCAGGCGGCGGCAAATCTCTGGGGCCACGGCCTTGGCTTGGCGCAATACGATCCGCCGGTCATCTCGCGCATCTGGTCGCTCGATCATCCGGTCGAAATCAAAGAGGGCATGACGTTCGCGCTCGAAACCCAGCACGGCAAAAAATTCCATTACGGCGTGCGGATCGAGGAAATGCTGATCGTGCACAAAGATTCGATCGAGATCGTTTCGAACTTCCCGGTCAAGCAGATCACGGTCGTCGATCCGCTGCCGGGCTACGGCGATCACGTGCGGTGACGGCGACCTAAGCACCGTCATCCTGAGGCGCGAGCGAAGCGAGCCTCGAAGGATGAACGGCCCGAGGTGTCACCCTTCGAGGCTCGGCCTTCGGCCGAGCACCTCAGGGTGACGGGTTCAGGCAAGATTGATGAAGCAGAGCTTCACACGCCCACTCAGTTCGGTTGACGCCACCGACGCATCTTGCGTCGGTCCAAAAGCGGCAAACCTGGCCACGCTCGCGCACGCCGGATTACCGACGCCGGGCGGCTTCTGCATCACGGCAGATGCTTATCGGCGGCAGATCGAGCATCTCGGCCTCGCCGATATCGTGCGCCAATACGCCGAAGCCGATCAGCCGGCGCAGCGCCGCCTCGCCGTGGAAATTCGCCTAAAACTTTATCAGCAAGCGCTGGCGCCGGAGCTTTATGACGACGTCATCGCCGCGTGGGGGACGGAGCAAAAGCCGGCCGCGGTACGTTCTTCGGCACTGATCGAGGATCGCGCCGATGGCAATTTTGCCGGCCAGTTCGAAAGTTTTCTCGGCATCGCCGGCGAGACCGAATTCACGACCGCATTGCGCGCCTGCTGGGCGGCGCTGTGGACCACGACCGCGCGCCGCTCCATGGCACAGCATGGGCAAAACCCGGCGCAGACCGCGATGGCTGTTTTGGTCCAGCCGCTTGTCGCCGCGCGCGCCTCCGGCGGAGCTTTGAGCGAAACCGCCGACGGCCAGATGCTGATCAGCGCCACCTGGGGATTGGGTTCGACCATCGCGCAGGGCGAAGTGGTGCCGGACCGCGTCGTGCTCAGCCGGCAAGGATTCGTGCGCTCCAACGAGCCCGGACGAAAGCATCATCGCGAGACCTGCAGCCACGCCGGCGGCGGCGCGGGAACTTCACCGCAAGCCGTGCCCGCGGCGCTCATTCGCGCCCCTTGCCTTAAAGCCGGTGAGGCCACCGCGCTCGGCCGATTGATGCGCAAAGCGGAGAGCGTGCTCGGCATGCCGGTGGAAATCGAATGGGCGCTGGACGATGCCGGTTTCAAATTGCTGCAGGCGCGCCCGCTGCACATGCGGCCGGCGCAAGTGCCGGACGAAATTTGGCTCAAACACCCGGGGCTGAACGGCCACCCCGCCGGCATCGGCTGGGGCTCGGGCCGCGCGGTGGTGGTGAATTGCGAATGCGAGCTCACCCGCGTGGCGCCGGGCGATATTTTGGTGACGCGCGTTGCCGGCCCGGCGCTGAGCCATATCCTGCCGCGTGTTGGCGGCGTGGTCGCTGAGCTTGGCGGCTCGACCTCGCATCTTGCTTCGCTGGCGCGCGAGCGCGGCATCCCCGCGGTGCTCGGCGTACTCGATGCCACGCGGCGCATTCCCGACGGCGCGCAGGTTGCGGTCGACGGCGTCGCCGGCGTCGTGCGGTGGCTCGCCTGATGTGGACAGCGCAGCGACGGCCGCGGATTTTCGTTACCCAGCCGGTGTCGGAGACCGCGCTCAAGCGCCTGCGCGCCGTGGCGAAGGTCAAAGTGTTTCCCGATGCGAGCCGGATCATCCCCAAGCGCACGCTGCTTGCGGAAGTGCGTCACGCGGATATTTTGTTCTGCCTGCTCCACGACAAGATCGATCACGCCGTCGTCATCGCAAATCCGCAATTGCGCTTGATCGCCGCGCAATCGATCACGCCGTCGAACATCGACGTTGAGGCGGCGACGGAACAGCGCATTCCCGTCACCGTGACCGCGCCAATCACCACTGAAGCGACCGCGGACCTTAATTTCGGTCTGATGCTCGCGGTGGCGCGGCGGATGCTCGAGGGCGATCGCACGGTGCGCGCCGGCAAGTTCCCAGGCGGCCAGTCGGCGCATCTGCTGGGCTCCTACGTCTGGGGCAAAACGATCGGACTCATTGGCGGCGGCGGCTTGATCGGCAAAGCGGTAGCGCGCCGCGCGCATGGTTTCTCGATGCGCGTGTTGTACTGGACACCGCGGCGCAAATCCGAGCGCGAGGAGCGCGAAGCCGGCCTGACCTATGTGCCGCTCGAAGAGTTGCTGCGCGAGTCCGACTTCGTATCGCTGCACTCGCCGCTCAATGCGCAGACGCGGCATCAAATCGGCGCGCGCGAGCTGCGGCTGATGAAAAAGACCGCATTCCTGATCAATACTGCCCGCGGCGCCATCGTCGACGAGGCCGCGCTTACGCGTGCGCTGCAGACCAAACAGATCGCCGGCGCGGGGCTCGATGTGTTCGAGCACGAGCCGAAAGTCGACAAGCATCTTAAGACGATGTCGAATGTCGTGCTCACCCCGCATCTCGGCAGCGCCACGCCGCAAGTGCGCGAAGAGATGGCAAAGATCGTCGTCGACAATATTCTTGCCTTCCTGGAAGGACGGAAATTGCCGAACTGCGTCAATCCGCAGGTGTTTGCGCTTTAGTCGTCATTGCCGGGCTTGACCCGGCAATCCAAGCTGCGGCAACGCAAGCTGAAGCGCCATATGGATGCCCGGGTCGAGCCCGGGCACGACGAGTTTCTTGGAGTAGTTCATGCCCCGCACCATCATCGCCATCACCGACAGCCCGTTTCCGTCGCTCGATCCGGCCAAGCAAAAGCTCGCGCGGCTTGATCCCGAATACCGCATGGCGAAGAGCCCGTCGGCCGACGATATCCTCGCCGTGGCGCGCGACGCCGACGCCATTCTCGTCACTTACGCCAAGCTTCCCGGCGAGCTGTTGCGGCAGTTGACGCGTTGCAAGGCGATCGGCCGGTTCGGGCTCGGCGTCGACAACATCGATCTGCCGGCGGCGAAGGCGCTCGGCATTGCCGTCAATTACGTCCCCGATTACTGCCTGCGCGAAGTCTCTGACCACGCCATGGCGCTTTTGCTCGCACTCGCGCGCAAAGTGACTCTCGCCAACAAGCTCGTCCAATCCGGGCGCTGGGAAGTGCCGCCGCTCGTGCCGCTACACCGGCTCGAAGGCCAGGTGTTGGGCCTCATTGGCTTCGGCAATATCCCGCGCACGCTCGCGCCCAAGGCCAAAGCCTTTGGGCTAAAGGTGCTTGCCCACGACCCTTATGTGAAAAGCGAGGCCATCAGCGCGGCTGGCGTCGAGGGCGTGAGCTTTGACGATCTCCTCGCCCGCTCCGACTTCATCTCGGTGCACGCGCCGTTCCTTCCGGCGACGCGCGGGCTGATGAACGCAGCCGCTTTCGTCACGATGAAAATGGGCGCGTGCCTCATCAATACCGCACGCGGGCCTTTGGTCGATGAGGCTGCGCTGGTCGCCGCGCTTGATTCCGGCCACCTCGGCGGCGCCGCGCTCGACGTGGTGACGACCGAGCCGTTGCCCAAGGATTCGCCGCTTCTTGGCCGCGACAATGTCATCCTCACCCCGCATACCGCGTTCTATTCGATCGAGGCGCTGGAAGAACTGCAGTCCAAATGCGCAAGCGATGTCGCTCGCGTGCTCTCGGGCGAGAAGGCGATCTATCCGATCAGCGCGTAAACCTCTTTCCGTCACCCTGAGGTGGCCGCCATAGGCGGCCCTCGAAGGGTGATGGCAAGTCGGCTGTTGCCGACTTGGACAATAATTATCCGAAATCGGAAGGCCGATTTCGGTTGGCCGTTCATCCTTCGAGGCTCACTCCGTTCGCACCTCAGGATGACGGAACACAGTCGGTGATCCAGATCACTCCGCGGTCCAGCCGCCGTCGAGAACGAGCGCCGAGCCGGTCATCAGCGATGAGGCATCGGAAGCGAGAAACACGATCGCGCCGGTGATCTCGTCGAGCTGGCCGAGACGACCGAGCTTGATCTTGGACAGCACTTCGTCGCGGAACGCTTTATTCTCGAAAAACGGCCGGGTCATCGGCGTCTCGAGGAAAGTCGGGCCGATACTGTTGACGCGGATGTTGTGCGGCGCGAGCTCGATCGCCATCGCCTTGGTGAATCCCTCCATCGCGTGCTTCGAGGCGCAATAGACCGTGCGGCGGGCGGCGCCGACATGGCCCATCTGCGATGAAATATTGATGATCGAGCCGGAAAGTTTCGCTTCAATCAGCCGTAACGCCACCGCCTGCGCCATGAAGAAGGCAGCGCGGACATTGAGCGCAAAGATCGTATCGAAATCTTCGACTTTGACGTCCGGCAGATAAGCCGGCCGGTTCATGCCGGCATTGTTGACGAGGATCGCAAACGGCTCTGCGCGCGCCACAGCTCTGCGCACTGCCTCGACATCGGTGACGTCCAGCACCAGCGCCTCGGCGGCCTCGCCGCGCCCACGAATTGCGCCGGCGGCTTCGTCGATCTCGGATTTGGTGCGCGCGGCAAGCGTCACATGCGCGCCAGCGGCGGCCAGAGCCGAGGCCGCTGCAAGTCCGATGCCGCGCCCGCCGCCCGTGACCAGCGCGCGCTTGCCGTCAAGTCGGAAGGACGGAGTTTTGGCGAGGTCGATTGGCATTCGCGCTCCTGTCATTCCGGGGCCCAAGCGAAGCGAGGGAACCCGGAATCCATAACCCCAGCGCAGGGATTATGGATTCCGGACTTGCCGCTTCGCGGCAATCCGGAATGACAAAGCATCACTCCGCTGCTTGTGCATAGGGCACGTTGCGGCCGCCGCAGCGGCGCACGCGGACATTGGCCTGCTCGGCATGGGCGACAAAGCCCTCCAGCACGCAAAGCCGCGAACAATATTCGCCGACCATGACGCTCGCGTCGTCTGTCAGCACCTTCTGATACGTGCAGGTCTTCAAGAATTTTCCGACCCACAGCCCACCGGTATAGCGCGCCGCTTTCTTGGTCGGCAGCGTATGATTGGTGCCGATCACCTTGTCGCCATAGGCGACATTGGTGCGCGGGCCGAGGAACAGCGAGCCGTAGTTTTTCATATTGGTGAGGAAATAATCGGGGTCGCGCGTCATCACCTGGACGTGCTCGGAGGCGACGCGGTCGGCCTCGCGCACCATTTCCGCCTCGTCGTCGCAGACGATGACCTCGCCGTAATCGGCCCAGGCTTTGCCGGCGGTGTCGGCCGTCGGCAGGATAGAAAGCAGCCGCTCGATTTCTTTCATGGTTTCGCGCGCCAGCTTTTCCGAATTGCTGATCAGGATCGCCGGCGATGTTGGTCCGTGCTCGGCCTGGCCAAGCAAATCGGTCGCGCAGATTTCGCCGTCCACGCTATCGTCGGCGATGATCAGCGTCTCGGTCGGTCCGGCGAGCAGATCGATCCCGACGCGGCCAAACAATTGCCGCTTGGCTTCGGCGACATAGGCATTGCCCGGGCCAACGATCATGTCGACGCCGCGAATGGTCTCGGTGCCGAGCGCCATGGCGGCGACCGCCTGCACGCCGCCGAGCACAAAAATCTCGTCGGCGCCGCCAAAATGCATCGCCGCGACAATCGCCGGGTGCGGGCCGCCCTTAAACGGCGGCGCGCAGGCGATAATGTGCTTCACGCCGGCAACGCGCGCGGTGACGATCGACATGTGCGCGGAGGCGACCATCGGATAGCGCCCGCCGGGCACATAGCAGCCGATCGAATTGACCGGAATGTGCCGGTGGCCGAGCACCACGCCGGGCAGCGTCTCCACTTCGAGATCGCGCAGCGTCTCTTTCTGCTTCTGGGCGAAGTTGCGCACCTGAGCCTGGGCGAATTTGATGTCGTCGAGATCGCGCTTGCGCACCTGCCCGATCGCCCGCTCGATCTCATCCGGCGCGAGCTTGAACGACGGCGGCGACCAGTTGTCGAATTGACGCGACAGATCGCGCACCGCCGCGTCCTTGCGCGCATCGATATCGGCGAGGATTTTCTCAACCGTTTCGCGAACCTTGGCGTCAGCCGCCTTGATCGCGGTTGCGTCCATTCCACGCTTGAGGTGCCGGGCCATTACATTTCTCCCGTTCTTCTTTCCCTCCCCTGAAAGGGGGAGAGGACGCTTTCATTTAATCGCCTGCGGATTGATCGGCGAGCCGGTACCGCCGGTGATGATGAGCGGCGGGCCGCAGAAGAAAAACTCATAGACGCCGTCGTCGGCGCAATCGTCTGCGAGTTCCTTGAGATAGAAAATCTCGCCCATGCAAAGACCCATTGCCGGTATCACCACCCAGTGCCACGGCTGGTTGGCTTCCTTGGTTTCGTTGGGACGGACCTCGACGCCCCAGGTATCGGTGCAGATCGCGGCGATTTGTTTTTCCTGGCACCAATAGCAATTTTCAAACTTCACGCCGGGCGCGTCGCCGCCGGCATAGCCGCCCCAGTTCTTTTCGACGAGACAACGCTCCATCTGGCCGGTGCGGACGATGACGAAATCGCCGCGGCCGATCGAGACATTCTGATCCTTGGCGCATTTGTCGAGTTCGTCATTGGAAATGCTCTCGCCGTCGGCCATCCATTCGACACCGCGGTAGCGCGCGATATCGAGCAGCACACCGCGCCCGATCATTTTGTTTTTGGAATGCTCGATGCCGAGGACATTCAGGCCCTTGGAGTCGATCAGCTTGGCGTCATAGCCGTTATAGCCCTTGTCCTCATAGAAAATATGCCCGAGCGCATCCCAATGCGTTGCGCCCTGCACGCACAGCATCAGAGTGTCGTCGGCGTAGCGGATCTTGTTCCAATCCTGCCGCTCGGCAATCGCATCGGTGCCGGTGGCGAGCATCTGATGGATGGGATTGAAGCGCCCGCCGAATAATCCGGTCTGCGGTCCGTGGGTGTCGAGAGGAATGCCGAGCGCGAACACCTTGCCGGTGCGGATCAGGCTGGCGGCTTTGACGATGTCCTGCGGCGTGACATGATTGAGCGTGCCGATCTGGTCGTCTTTTCCCCACCGGCCCCAGTTTTTGAGCTTCGCCGTTGCCTCGGCGATTGCCTTTCGACCGACCTTGATGTCCATACTTCCGTCCCCTGCTGTATGCCTGTTTCCCTAAGGCGGTCAGAAGGCCGCTTTGGGGGGCGTGATTTAGTGTGACACAAACGCTTTGCGTCGTGCGAAAGATTATTTGCCGCAAAGGCCGCAGGAAGGAAAGGAGTAGCGCATGAAACTTTTGAGTTTCGCCGCCGACGGCAAGGAATGGTTCGGAGCGCTGCGCGATGATGGCGTCGTCACGCTCAACGATAAAGTCGCGCAGCCCAGTCTTCGCGCGGCGCTCGCCGCCGATGCGGTGGATAATATGCGCAGCATTGCGCAACGCGCCGTGCCTGATCGCAAGCTCAATGAAATAAAACTTCTGTCGGTAATCCCGCAGCCGCGGAAAATTCTCTGCGCCGGCATCAATTATCGCTCGCACGCAGTCGAGATGGCGCGTGAATTGCCGAAACAGCCGAGCATGTTCATTCGCTTTGCCGACACGCTGGTCGGGCATGGCGGCGAACTGATCCGCCCCAAAGTCTCGGATAATTTCGACTTCGAGGGCGAGCTGGCGCTGGTCATCGGCAAGGGCGGTCGCCACATTGCGGCCGAGCGCGCGCTTGAGCATGTTGCCGGCTACACCTGCTTTGTTGACGGCAGCGTCCGCGATTATCAGAAATTCTCGGTGACCTCCGGCAAAAATTTTCCAGGCACCGGCCCGCTCGGGCCTTGGCTGGTTACCAGCGATGAAATCCCGGACCCCAGCCGTCTGACTTTGACGACACGGCTGAACGGCAAAGAGGTGCAGCGCTCGCCAACCGACCTTTTGATCTATTCGATTCCGCAGATCATCGCGTTCTGTTCTGATTTCACCGCGCTCTCCCCCGGCGATGTCATCTCTACCGGCACGCCCGAGGGTGTCGGCCATAGCCGCAAGCCGCCGCTGTGGATGAAGGCCGGCGACACGCTCGAAGTCGAGATTACCGGGATCGGCGTGCTGCGCGCGCATGTCGTCGACGAGCGCAGCTGAAAGGAATTGCAAATAGCTATTTCCGTCACCCTGAGGCGGCCGCGAAGCGGCCCTCGAAGGGCGACGGCCCGAGCCGATCATCCTTCGAGGCTCGCTTCGCTCGCACCTCAGGATGACGGGATCAGGCGATTCAAGTTCAAGCAACTTGGCGCTACTCCTCCTCGCGCTCTACCGGCGTGTTCATGGCGACGTCGCTGCGGCGCGCATTGCCGGTCTCGCGGCCGAGCGCGAAATAATCGCTTGCCGCGGCCATGCGCGCCTGGCGTTCGAGTTCATCCGGCCAATAGCCGAGATCGTAGCCATGCCAGGGGCTTTCCGGCTTGAGCGGCGGCAGGCCGAGCCGCTCCCAGATCGCTCTCGCCCGTTTCATGAATTCGCGCTTGGGCAAGGCGACCGGCGCATAGGTGCCTTTGAGCGTCGCATTGATGAGCACGGCGGCGGTTTCGCCGCCGTCGCGCGGCCCACGTGGGCCGTGGCCCGGATGTTTGTGCGGCACGACCAGGAGATCGTGCTGCGGCTGGCAGCGGTACGACATCGCCCACAACAGGGCGTCCGCGTTCTGCGGATCGATGTCCTCGTCGACGGCAATGATCCACTTGCCGGCGAAGCGATGCAGCGTCGAGGCGCCGTTCAGCGCGCGCCAGATCTCAGTTTCCGGCGCGCCACGGGCAAACTGAATTCCGATCACGGCATAGAGACTGGTGAGCGGCTCGTGCATGGCCACGCGCTTGACTGAATTGACCCCGAGCACGGCGCGCAAATGATGCAGATAAAGCGGCTCCATGGCGACGCGGCGGATCACGCTCGATTCGCTTGGCGTCACCTGGCTGATGAACGAGGTCAGGATCGCGTTCCGCCGTCGCGTGATCGCGGTGACGTTCATGAACGCATTGTATTCCTGCAGATTGACGTAACCGTGCGACTCGCCGAACGGCGCCTCGGGTTCGAGGAATTTGGTGTGGATCAGTCCTTCAATGACGATCTCGGCTTCGGCCGGGACCAAGAGATCGACGGTCTTGGCGCGCACCACATTGATCGGCGCGCCAGCGAGCCCGCCGGCGACCGCAAGCTCATCGAGATCTTCCGGCAATTTCGTAACCGCTGCATAGGACACAAGCGGCGGACAGCCGACCACGACCGCGCATGGCATCGGCTCGCCGCGCGCCTTGTATTTGAGCCAATGCGCATAGATGCCGGCGCGCAATTCGACCGAAGGATTCATCCCGAGCCGCCGCGGCGCTTTGAGCTGCCCCCGATAATTGCCGACATTCTGGTGGCCGTTGTCCGGATCTTTGGTGATGTAATGGCCCGCTGAAAGATAGGGGGCGTTGTCGAAGCCGGGCGTGGAAATCGGCACCGGCAGGCCGTCGAGCGCGGCGCCCGCGGCTTCGAGCGCGTCGCCGAGCACGCAGATGTCCTGGCACGGCGCCGCCGCGACAACACGCGGCTCGATTGGAGCGGCCAGCGCGTTGACCCAGGCGGCGCCGATCTCGTCGAGCGGGCGGTTAAAGCCGATGCGATAGACTTCCGGATTGGCGGCGAGGCCCGCGACCAGGACGGCGATATCGTAGCGGGCGCCTTTGCCGTCGGTGGCTTGCGTGAACAAGAATGCTCGCCGGTCGCCTTCGGCGATACCGCCGCGATATTGCCAGCGAACCAAGGGATGCATTTCGGTATCTTTGTTGATCGGCTCGTCGACGACGATCAACAGCCCGGCGCGGTGCAGCGCCAGCACATGGTCGTGCAGATCGGGATAGCCGCGCTCGCCTTCGCCGCGGTAGCGTTCGAGCACACGCGCAATGTCGTCGGATCTGCTCATCAGGATTTTTAGCGCGACTGCGTCAGCGAAGACATCAGCCAGGCCGCGGCGGCGAAGAGATCGGCATCGCGATCGAAATAACCGATCACCTGGAGGCCGAGCGGCAACTCGTTGAGCTCGAAGACGGGCAGCGACACGGCCGGAACACCGAGCAGCGAGGCCGGCACGTTGAATTCCGGATTGCCGGTCGAGCTGAGACCCTCGGGGGCATGATTTGGCGCCGAGAGCGTAATGGCGGCTTCGCAAGTGGCGGCAAGCTCGCCATGCACGGCGCGCACGCGGGCGCGCTCCTTGAGATCGGCGCGATGATCGGTGAGCGTCATGTCCTCGTAGCGCTGCGCGCGCTCCAGGATGTTGCGGCTTAACGCTCCACCATCGCGCTCGCGCATGGTGCGAATGAACCAGCGCGTCTCCCAGCCGTTGCAGCGATGCGACAGCTCCGTCGCGTTGACCAGGTCGGTTTCCAGCGCGGCGACTTTGTCGTCGTTATGCCGCGTGCGGATTTCAATGCCGGCGGATTTCAGCCGCATGACATATTCGCCGAGCCGCTGCTTGGCGCCGACCGAAGCGGCGTCCCAGCCGGCGGTCTCGAGCACGGCAAGCCGGCGCGGCTTCTCGCCGGGCGGCATCGTGTCCGGGCCTTGCAGCCCAGGCGTGCCAGCGTCGCCGCCAACCCGCGCAACAATTTCGCGCGCAACCTGCCAGGCATCCTGCAACGATGCGGCCAGTATTCCGGTGCAACTTTGGCTTTGATAGTCGTGGCTGCCTTCGCGATTGATGGCGTTGACACTCGGCTTGAAACCGATGCAGCCGCAGAAGCTCGCCGGCCGAAGGACGGAGCCAATGACCTGAGTGCCAAGCGCGGCGCTGACCACGCCCGCGGCAACCGCGGCAGCCGAGCCGCTCGACGAGCCTCCCGGCGTATGCGCCGTGTTCCACGGATTGCGCGTGCCGCGCGGCTCGGATGCGGCAAATTCGGTGGTCACCGTCTTGCCGACGATTACCGCGCCGGCATCGCGCAGCGCGCGCACGCTGGCGGCGTCTTTTTCGGAGCGCCAGCCGAGGAACAGCGGCGAACCCATCTGGGTGGGCATATCGAAGGTTTCGATGACGTCCTTGATGCCGACCGGCATACCGTCGATCGCCGACAACGGCCGCCCAGCGCGCCAGCGCTCGGTTGCGCGATCCGCCGCCGCGCGTGCGGCCGGCAGATTGGTGCAGACGAATGCGCCGATGCGAGGCTCCCAGGCGTCGAGCAATTCCAGCGATTGCTCGAGAAACTGTCGCGGCGTGGCGCCGCCCGAGGCGAAGTTTCGCGTCGCCGCAAGATACGGCCGCATCGCCGGCCTGGTCTGCTCGCGCATTCCGCTCCTGCCGATCGTGTCTTGGCTATCGACACTCACGCTATTTCCTGCTCTCGTCGTAATAATGAATCTCGTAGAGCAGGCAGCCATGGTCCGACTTGAACGGTCCATGATAGACGCCGGGCGGTCGGCACGCATAGGTCGGCGCTTCAAATAGCTCCCCGCCCCTGCCCTGCGCGTCATTGCCGACGATCAAATCGCCGGAAACCAAATAAACTTCCTCCCAGTGGTCATGCACGAATGGCGCCGTGGTGTAGATGCCGGGAGCAAACCGCAACAGCCGCGTTCGGCTGCCCATCTTCCGTTTCTCGTCGAGATCGCTGGCCAAGATTTTTTGCTGGATGCCTGCCGGGTAGCCCGACGGGGTCGCCCAACCCTCCTTCATGTCGATCTTGTGGAACTCAAGATGCGGTTTGTTCATCGGCATTGTCGGTGGTTTTCCTTTTTTGATAGCAATCCTGGATTGTCGACCGGTTGCGCCCGATGCGGATTGTCAACCGTTGCAACGGCTTATCGCGCATTGTACATGGGGTGCCTAGGCAATCGAGCGAGAAATTCGCCGTTTTTGGTCACCATCGCCGCGGCATGTCGCGAACTGGCATGTCGCGAGCCCGTCATTGCTCGAAAAGGACAGAGCGGGGACTGCAAGAGTACGGTCATGCACGAGATCGCCGGGCAGGTTCACTGGCATGAGCCATCGGGCTTCAAGCGCGCCGGATTCGGCAAGTTCAGCCGTCCGAAGACGCCCTACGATTTGTTCATGGAATCCGAAGGCCTCCCGGTTCATCGCGACATCGGGGTGAGCAAAGTACAAAACCTGCCGCTGCAGCCATGGCCGCGCATGGGCGGCCGCGGCAGCTACATTCAACTGCACGGCACCGAGGGCAAATGGGGTTGTTACGTCGTTGAAGTGCCGGCTGCCGGTGCGCTGAACATTGAAAAGCACCTTTACGAGGAAATTTACCTGGTCGTTGAAGGTCGCGGTTCGACCGAGGTCTGGCTCGAAGGCGACAACAAGCGGCACGCTTTCGAATGGCAGAAAGGGTCACTGTTTTCGATTCCGGTGAATGCGATGCATCGCATCGTCAACGCCAGTTCGGCGCCGGCGCTGCTGCTTGCCGGCACCACTGCGCCCAACCTGATGAATCTCGTCAACGATGTCGGCGCGATCTTCAACTGCCCCTATCAGTTTCGCGACCGGTTTTCCGGCGCCGACGATTTCTACAAATACAAGGACGATATCGAGCCGGATCCGGTGCGCGGCCTGGCGATGCGGCGGACCAATTTCATTCCCGATATTGTCAATTGCGATTTGCCGCTCGATAACCGCCGCTCACCCGGCTGGCGGCGCGTCGAGCCGTTCATGACCGGCAATGCGTTCTACCTTTGGATCGGCCAGCACGAGAACGGTCATTATTCCAAGGCGCACGCGCACACTTCGGCTGCGGTGCTGATCTGCATCAAAGGCAAAGGCTACACTTACACCTGGCCGGAGCATCTGGGGCTGACGCCCTGGAAGGACGGCAAGGCCGATCAGGTCAACCGCGTCGATTACGAGCCGGTCGGAATGGTGTCGGCGGCGCCTGGCGGCGCACGCTGGTACCATCAGCATTTCGGCGCATCGAAGGAGCCGTTTCGTCTCACCGCATGGTTCGGCCCGCACAATCCCGGCCGCGAGCCGGGACCGCCGGGCGAAAAACATATCGATTACACGGGGATGGATATTCCGGAAGGCGGCACCGCGATCCCCTATTACATGGAGGACCCGTTTCTGCGGGCCGAATACGCCGAGCGCATGCGTCAGGAAGGCGCCGAAAACCAGATGCGGCCGGAATACTATGAGCGCGATTACCGAGGATTATTGCCGAAGGAATGATGGTGAGTCGTCGCTCTCGTTGTCATTCCGGGGCCGAGCGAAGCGAGGAGCCCGGAATCCATAATCCCAAGTTTCGTGGTTATGGATTCCGGGCTCGCTACGGAGCTTGTCATCGGGCCGGCCACTTCGGACCGGACCCGTTGGCGGCGCCCGGGAATGACGAGTGTGCCAGGGCGCGTGCATGAGCGAAGGCATCCAAGGCGGCCGCATTTTCTTCTCCAATACCGGGCGCATCTTCGGCGAGGAAGACGAGCTGTGCGTGCTTTCGGTCGGGGTCGATATCGGATCGTCGACCTCGCATCTCGTATTCTCGCGCATTGTGTTGGAGCGGCTCGACAGCCGCTATGTCGTCACCGAACGCGAGAGCTTTTATCAATCTGACATTCTGCTCACGCCTTACGCGGCGGAGGACACCATCGACGCCGATGCGCTTGGCGCGTTCATCGAGCGGCAATATCGCGACGCCAAAGTCGACCCGGAAGAGATCGATGCCGGGGCGCTTATTCTGACCGGCGTTGCGGCGCGGCGGCGCAATGCGCGGCGCATCGGGGAATTGTTCGCGCGCCAGGCCGGCCGTCTGGTCGCGGTTAGCGCCGGCGACAGCTTGGAATCGGTGATGGCCGCTTATGGCTCAGGCGCGGCGGCGCGTTCGATCCGCAATGGCGCGCCGGTGATGAATATCGACGTCGGCGGCGGTACCGCGAAAATCGCGGTCTGCGCCGACGGCAAGGTCGTCGACGTCACCGCGCTTGACGTCGGCGCCCGGCTGGTCGTTCTCGACGAGGCGCGGCGAATCGTGCGGATCGAAGAAGCGGGCCGCCGGATCGGCGCAGCGCTCGGGCTGAAGCTCGAGCCCGGCGCGGTCCTTGCCGAACACGACGCCCGCGCGCTTGCGGCCAGCATGGCCGACAGCCTGTTCAAGGCGATGCGCGGCGGCTCACCGAAGGCCGGCGGCGGCGACTTGTTGCGGCTCGATCCGCTCACGTGGCGCGGCGATATTTCCGATGTGAGTTTTTCTGGCGGGGTCGCTGAATACATCTATGGCGGCGAGATAAAATCTTACGGCGATCTTGGTCTGCAGCTCGCCGACGAATTGCGCGCACGCCTCACAAACGGACTGCAGCTGGCGCGCCCGGAGGCGCGCATTCGCGCTACCGTCATCGGCGCGGCGCAGTACACGGTACAGGTGTCCGGCAGCACGATCTTCGTCTCGCCGCTCGAAACCCTGCCGCTGCGCAACGTGCCGGTGATCGCGCCAGCCCTGCCGCTCGATGACGACAAGATCGAGCCTGCCGCGGTGGCGACGGCGATCCGCTCTGCGCTCAAGCGACGCGAGCTTGATGGCGGCGACAGCGCGGTGGCGGTGTTCGTGCCATGGCGCGGCTCGGCGACATTCCAGCGGCTCGGCGATTTGTGCCAGGGCATTCTCGGCGGGTTGGCTCCGATCCTCGCCCACGGACATCCGATCGTGCTCGTCGGCGACAGCGATGTCGGCGGGCTGATCGGAATTCATTTTTGCGAGGAAATGAAAGTCGCCACTCCGATCGTCTCCATCGACGGGCTCGAACTTAAGGATTTCGATTACATCGATATCGGTGCCATTCTCGATGCATCGGGCGCCGTGGCGGTCGTCATCAAGTCGCTGGTGTTTCCGGCAAGCGCGGGCGTCGGCAGGGACTGGCAAGCAGCCCCAAGCGTTGCGGCCGCGGCTTCCTAACCATTCCTCGCAATGCTGATCGCGTTCGGCTGCCCGAATTTTGTGCGCTGCACAGGGCGCAGGCGGAATGCGGCTTAAACGAGCAGATGCAGTTCTGATTATGCTGCCGCCCAAAAGAAATAACCAATTGTAATAATTACAAAAATCACATGTTGCCGCACCGGTGCGGCATGGCACGCATCTTGCGGATCAGGCGCAAACGGCTGCGCGCTTAAGGGCGCGCGGGCGGCGCAGCACGCAGGAGCGAACGATGGACACAGTCGATTACGTGAAACCGGCCGATGTGGCGACGGCGATGGTCGAAACCGGCAAGCGCAAGCTTGCTTTGGCGCCGCGCGATCTGTTGATCCGCGGCATGCTGTCCGGCGCCATCCTCGGCGTCGCCACGAGCCTCGCCTTTACCGGCGCGGTGCAGACCAACACACCGCTGGTCGGGGCGCTGATATTTCCGGTCGGGCTGATCAGCATCGTGTTGCTCGGCCTCGAACTCGTCACCGGCAGCTTCGCGCTGGTGCCGCTGCCCTGGCTCAGCCGCGAGGCGAGCGCCTCAGCCGTTGTCGTCAATTGGGGCTGGGTGTTCATCGGTAATCTGATCGGCAGCGTCGCCTATGGCGCGCTGATCGCGATTGCGCTTACCAACATGGGCACCGCGGCGCCGACCGGCGTTGCCGCCCGCATCGTGCAAATCGCCGAGGCGAAGACGATCGGCTATTCCGCGATCGGTTTCGCCGGCATGGTCACCGTCTTTGTCAAAGCGATGCTGTGCAACTGGATGGTCTGCCTTGCCATCGTGCTGGCGATGACCACGAACTCGGTGATCGGCAAGATCGCCTGCGCCTGGATGCCGATCTTCATCTTTTTCGCGCAAGGCTTCGAACATTCGGTCGTCAATATGTTCATCATCCCGACTGGGATGATGATGGGCGCCAAGGTCACGGTCGCGGATTGGTGGCTGTGGAATCAGATTCCGGTCACGCTCGGTAATCTGGTCGGCGGCTTTCTGTTCACCGGCTTTGCTATTTACGCGACCTACAAGCCGCGCACCGTCGCCAAGGTCTTGGCGCCGACGCCGACCGGCGTGCCTGCCGAGTAGTGTTCGTGCGTGCGCGGCCAACGCAAGCACTTAGACGGAGGTAATCAGCGGAATAGCCAATGCCGGGCGATTTCGAACCAGAGCAGAAGCGCTACCTCGAAGGCTTGATGACCGGACTGCAGATCGCAAAGACTCTGCGTCCGGCAAGCGGCAATGGGACGGTGCCTGTTACCTCCACGGGGCCGAATGGCACGACCAGCCCCGCGACGGAGCCGATCGGACCCGACACTGCGGCGTTGCGCGCGCAAGACCGTGCGATCAAGGCCGGGGGCAAACTCTCCGATCCGGAGAAATTCAAGCGCGAGCTTCATCCGTTCGACGCTTACGAGCGGCTGAAAGAACAGGCGGCGAAAAACGAACCGCCGAAAGCCGACGACAATTTCCGCTGGCGTTTCTTCGGCCTGTTTTACTGCGCGCCGGCGCAAAAATCCTATATGTGCCGGCTTCGCATCCCGAACGGCATTCTCACACATTGGCAATTCGCCGGCGTCGCCGATCTCGCCGAACGCTATGCTGGCGGCTACGCCCATGTGACGACGCGCGCCAACCTGCAAATGCGCGAAGCCGAGCCGAAGAACGCGGTCGCCATGGTCGAGGCGATCCAGGATTTCGGCCTGTGCTCGCGCGGTTCCGGCGCCGACAATATCCGCAACGTCACCGGCACGCCGACCGCCGGCATCGACCCGCAGGAACTGATCGACACCCGGCCTTATGCCCGCGAATGGCATTTTCACATTCTCAACGATCGCTCGCTGTACGGCATCCCGCGCAAATTCAATGTCGGCTTCGACGGCGGCGGCGTCATCCCGGTGCTCGAGGACACCAACGACATCGGCTTTCAGGCTGTCGCGGTAAAGGATGGCCACGGCATCGAGTCGGGCGTCTGGTTCCGGCTGATGCTCGGCGGCGTGACCGGTCATCGCACCTTTGCCGGCGATACCGGCGTGATCGTCAAGCCGGCGGAGGCAACGGCGGTCGCCGACGCCGTGGTGCGGGTCTTTATCGATCATGGCGACCGCACCAATCGCGCCAAGGCGCGCCTGAAATATGTGCTCGACGCCTGGGGCTTTGAAAAATTCGTCGCCGCGCTCGAGGAAAGACTTGGCCGCAAGCTCGTGCGCGCGCCTTTGGACGCCATTGCGCCGCGGCCGGCTTTCGACCGCTTCGCCCATATCGGCGCGCATCGGCAAAGGCAGGACGGCTATTTCTGGATCGGCATTGTGCTGCCGGTCGGCAAACTCACGGCCAACCAGATGCGCGGCATTGCCGAAGTCGCCCGCGAATGCGGCGACGGCGATATTCGGCTCACCGTCTGGCAGAATCTGTTGATCTCAGGCGTGCCGCAAGCGCGCCTGGCCGAGGCGGAAGCTGCCATTGCGGCGCTGTCGCTCTCGACCAAAGCAACCTCGATCCGCGCGGGTCTCGTCGCCTGCACCGGCAATGCCGGTTGCCGGCTTGCGATGTCCGACACCAAACGGCATGCCGAAGCGATCGCACAGTGGTGCGAGAGCCGCGTCGCGCTCGATCATCCGCTCAACATTCATCTTACCGGCTGCCCGAATTCCTGCGCGCAACATTACATCGGGGATATCGGCCTGCTTGGCACCAAAACGCAAGGCTCCGACGACGAGGATGCGGCCGAGGCCTATCACATCCATGTCGGCGGCGGCTTCGGTCCGCAAGCGCAATGCGGCCGCGAAATATACCGCGACGTCAAAGCCGACGATGCGCCGGCGACAATCGAACGGATGCTCAAAGCCTATCTCGCCAATCGCGCCGGGACGCAAGAAAGCTTCGCCGATTTCACGCGCCGACACGACATCGACGCGCTGAAAGCTTTGTTCGAGACGCAGGCGAGCGAATGACGCATACGACGCCCCCGCCACTCCCGACCTTGATTCCGGAAACGGCGCCATTTTCGCCGGAGCAGCGCACCTGGCTGAATGGCTTTCTTGCCGGATTGCTGTCACTGGAGGGCGGGGTCAATCCGCTCACCGCGGCGGAAAGCGCAGCGCTGTTGCCCGCCATCGGCGCGCCGCCGCAATCGCGTGGCCCCCTCAATGACGGCGATGACGGCCAGGCGCCCTGGCACGATCCCGCCATGCCGCTCACCGAGCGCATGCAGCTTGCGGATAGCCGGCCGCTGCGGCGGCGGATGATGGCGGCGATGGGCCAGCAGGATTGCGGCCAGTGCGGGTACAATTGCGAGGATTACGCCAATGCGATCTTCCTCAAAAGCGAGGAGCGGCTGAACCTGTGCGTGCCGGGCGGCAAGGAAACCGCGCGGATGCTCAAGACGCTCTACGGCGAATTTGGCGCGATCCCTGCCGCGGCCAAACCGCAAGCCGCCAAGGTGCAAGCGGCCAACACACAGGTAAGCGCGCCGGCAATCGCCAAAGAGCCGGCGCCGGTCCCGGCGCACGCGGAACCCGCCGCGACCGCGGTTCCCGCGCCATCGCGCAACCATCCTGCCGAGGTCGCCTTCCTGTCCCGCACCCGTTTGAACAAAGCCGGTTCCAGCAAAGAGACATGGCACATCGAACTGAACCTTGCGGATTCTGGGATCATCTATTCGGTCGGAGACTCGCTCGGCATCGTTCCCTCAAATCATCCGGCTTTGGTCGACGCCGTGATCGCAGCAATCGGCGCGCCGCCGGATTTTCCAATTGCCGATCGCTCCTTGCGCGAGGTGCTAAGCGACGACTCCTCGCTCGGCGTGGCGCCGGACATGCTGTTCGAGCTGATCTCCTACATCACCGGCGGCGAGCGCCGGCAAAAGGCGAAGGAGCTCGCGCGCGGCGCCGATCCGGATGGCGACGCCGCGACGCTCGACGTGCTGGCGGCTTTGCAAAAATTTCCCGGCATCCGGCCCGATCCGGAAGCATTCATTGAATCGCTCGACCCGCTGCAGCCGCGGCTCTATTCGATCGCCTGCTCGCCCAAAATCGACCCGCGCCGCGTCGCGCTAACGGTCGATGCGGTGCGCTACACATTGGGCGACCGCCGCCGCCTTGGCGTGGCTTCGACATTCTTCGCCGAGCGCATCGCGCCGGGGGCGAAACTCAAAGCCTATGTGCAGAAGGCGCAAAGCTTCGCGCTGCCGCGCGATCCGTCCGTGCCGATCATCATGATCGGTCCCGGCACTGGCATCGCGCCGTTCCGCGCCTTCCTGCACGATCGCATGGCAGCGAAGGCGCCGGGCCGCAATTGGCTGTTCTTCGGTCATCAGCGCCGCGACTGCGACTTCTTCTACGAGGACGAGCTCGTCGGCATGAACACGACCGGCTTCCTCACCCGGCTGTCGCTGGCCTGGTCGCGCGACGGCGCGCGGAAGATCTATGTGCAGGATCGCATGCGCGAAGAGGGGCGCGATCTGTGGAGCTGGATCGCCGAGGGCGCACATGTCTATGTCTGCGGCGCCATCACCATGGGCAAGGACGTCGAGGGCGCCCTCCTCGACATAATCGCCGAGCATGGCGCGCGCTCACTCGAGCAAGCCGGCACATTCCTCGCCGAGCTTAAGAAATCCGGCCGCTATCAGACCGACGTGTACTAGAGCATGATCCAGAAAAGTGGGAACCGGTTTCCCGCCTGCGCGAAGCCGCGCCAGCCGCTTGTATCCTCGTTTGACGCTTCGGCAGGCGAAGGCAGGTCCGAAAAGATCATGCTCTACTGACTCGAGCCGCACCCGCCGCTTTTCCTGCGGTTTTCCCTGATGTTACGATCGCCCTGCTCGCGCTAGATCAAGCCGAGCCGGGGAGAACTGCCGATGCGCACAGGTGCCGAATATCTTCGCTCGCTCAAAGATGGACGGCGGGTATTCGTCGACGGCGAACGCGTCAAGGACGTAACCACCCATCCGGCCTTTAGCGGCGCGGCGCGCTCGATCGCTAGCCTTTACGACATCGCCGCGGCGCCGGACTTACGCGAGCGCATGACGTTCGTCTCGCCCAAAACCGGTGCGCCGGTGCAACGCGCCTGGCAGATTCCGCGAACGCATGCCGATCTGCGGGCGCGCCGCCTGTTCTCGGAGACCTGGGCGGAGGCGACCTTCGGCCTGATGGGGCGGGCACCCGATCACGTCGCCGGCTTCTTTGTGGGTTATGCCTCGACGCCGCAATTTTTTGCCGCGGCCGGCCAGCAATTCGCTGACAATCTCGTCGCCTTCTACGAATTCATGCGCGACAACCACATCTATTGCACTTACGCGATCGTGCCGCCGCAAATCGACCGCTCCAAACCGGCGCACCAGCAGAGCGATCCGACGCTTTACGCCGGCGTGGTCAAAGAGCGTGACGACGGCATCGTCATCAAAGGCGCGCAACAGCTCGCCACCGGCGGCGCGCTGTGCGACTACATTCAGTTAAGCTGCATCCAGCCGTTGGCGCCGGGCGATGAGAATTACGCCAACTGCCTCGCCGTGCCGGTGGACAGCGATGGGCTAAAGCTCTATCCGCGGCGGCCGTACGCGCGCGCCGGCAGCGCCTTCGATTATCCGCTGTCGAGCCGGTTCGACGAATCCGACAGCTACGTCATCTTCGACAATGTATTCGTGCCCTGGGAGCGCGTCTTCATCTACCGCAATGTCGAGCTGTCGCGCGACCAGTGGCGCAAGACGCCCTCGCACCTTCTCGGCAATCATCAGGCGCAGACGCGCTACGTGACCAAACTGCGCTTCATGGCCGGACTGGCGCAGCGCATGAACGAAATGACCGGCAATGCCGCCAATCCCGCCGTCACGATCATGATGGGCGAACTGGTGGCGCTGGTTTCGATCTACGAATCCATGCTGCTCGCACACGAAACCATGGGCACGATCAGGGATGGCGTGCTGTGGCCGTCCGCGACGGCTTATTACGCCGCAAGCGCGATGCAGTCCGAATTCAACGGCCGCATGCTTGAAATCATCCGCGAAATGGCGGGATCGGCGTTCATAACCTTGCCGTCGTCGGACGCGGATTTTGCCAATGCCGAAATCGCCGCCGATATCGAGCGTTACATGCGCTCGAGCGTCGCCGACGCGAAGAGCCGGATCAAACTGATGCGGCTCCTTTGGGACTTCCTCGGCTCTGAATTCGGCAGCCGGCACGCGCAATATGAAAAATTCTACGGCGGGCCGTCATTTGCGGCGAAGCAGAACCTCTACCGCAATTTCGATTTCAAGCGCGCCGGCGCGCTGGTCGATCGCGCGCTCAATTTGCCTGATATGGAGTGAGCGTTATTCCGGGGCCGAGCGCAGCGAGGAACCCGGAATCCATAGCCACGGTCCAAAAGAGTTTGTCCCGTCATTACCGACATTACCGTGTTTATGGATTCCGGGCTCGCCGCTTCGCGGCGCCCCGGAATGACAATTACGCCTCCGCGCCGGCGGGCTATTCGCTCTTCGCCTCTCTACGCCTTCACGCCAACGCGCGCCGCCCGCACTCCTTCGGCCAGCGCCCGGGCGAGATCGGTCACGGCCGCGACAGTTGTAGATGTCGGCTTGGCGTCGGGTCCGAGACTTTGGCGCACGGCCTCCACCAGCGCCGAGCCGACCACGACCCCGTCGGTGCCCTCGGCAATGGCGCGCGCATGCGCGGCGGTCCGCACGCCGAAACCGACGCAGACCGGCAATTTCGTGTGCCGCTTGATCCGCGCCACCGCGGCAGCGACTTTGCCGGTGTCGGGCGCCGCAGCGCCGGTGATCCCGGTGATCGAGACGTAATAGACAAACCCCGACGTATTGGTCAGCACCGTGGGCAGGCGTTTTTCGTCGGTGGTCGGGGTGGCAAGCCGGATGAAATTGAGTCCGGCCTTCATGGCCGGCAGGCATAGTTCGGAATCTTCCTCGGGCGGCAAATCGACGACAATCAAGCCATCGACGCCGGCGGCCTTGGCGTCGGCGAGAAAACGTTCGACGCCGTAGATATAGATCGGGTTGTAATAGCCCATCAGCACGACGGGCGTCGCATCGTCGCCGGCGCGGAAGTCGCGCACCGCCGTGAGCGTCTTTTTTAAGGTCTGTCCGGCCTTGAGCGCGCGCAATCCGGCGGCCTGGATCGCCGGCCCGTCGGCCATCGGATCGGTGAACGGCATGCCGAGCTCGATCACGTCGGCGCCCGCTTGCGGCAACGCCTTGAGAATAGCAAGTGACGTCGCGTAATCCGGATCGCCGGCCATCGTGAAGGTAACGAGCGCGACGCGGCCTTCTTTCTTCAACGCGACAAAGCGCCGATCGATGCGGCCAGTCATCGTGCTTTGCTTCCGAGATGGTGCGAGACCGTGTCGAGGTCCTTGTCGCCGCGCCCGGACAAGTTGACCACCATCAGGTGATCCTTGGACTTCTTCGGCGCGAGCTCCAACACCTTGGCAATCGCGTGCGCCGGTTCGAGTGCCGGAATGATGCCTTCGAGCTTCGATAGCAGCTGGAAAGCGTTGAGCGCCTCGTCATCGGTCGCCGACAAGAAGGTGACGCGGCCGACGTCGTGCAGCCAGGAATGCTCCGGACCAATTCCCGGATAATCGAGGCCGGCCGAAATCGAATGCGCCTCGTTGATCTGTCCGTCATCGTTCATCAACAAATAAGTGCGGTTGCCGTGCAGCACGCCGGGGTGCCCACCGGCAATCGAGGCCGCATGCATGCCGGTGTCGAGACCATGGCCCGCGGCTTCGACGCCGTAGATTTCGATTTCTTTGTCGTCGAGGAATGGATGAAACAGCCCCATCGCGTTCGAGCCGCCGCCGATGCAGGCGATCAGCGAATCCGGCAGGCGTCCCTCCGCCGCTTGCATTTGCTCGCGCGTCTCGCGGCCGATGATCGACTGAAAATCGCGCACCATCATCGGATAGGGATGCGGGCCGGCGATGGTGCCGATGCAATAGAATGTCGATTCGACGTTCGTCACCCAGTCGCGCAACGCCTCGTTCATGGCGTCCTTGAGCGTTTTTGCGCCGGATTGCACCGGCACCACTTTGGCGCCGAGCATGTTCATGCGGAACACATTCGGCTTTTGTCGCTCGACGTCGACCGCGCCCATATAGACGATGCATTCGAGTCCGAAGCGCGCGCAAAGTGTAGCGGTGGCGACGCCGTGCATCCCGGCGCCGGTCTCGGCGATGATGCGACTCTTGCCCATGCGCCGGGCCAAGAGGATCTGGCCGAGCACGTTATTCACCTTGTGCGCGCCGGTGTGATTGAGCTCCTCGCGCTTGAGGTAGATCTTGGCGCCGCCGCAATGCCGCGTGAGGCGCTCGGCGAAATAGAGCGGCGACGGGCGACCCACGTAATGGGTCAGATAAAAGTCCATCTCCTGCTTGAACGCGGGATCGGACTTGGCAGCGGCGTAGGCTTTTTCCAGCTCAAGCACGAGCGGCATCAGCGTCTCGGCGACAAAGCGTCCGCCATAGATGCCGAAATGGCCGTGCTCGTCGGGACCGGTGCGGAAGGAGTTGCGTTGCTGCACTGTCATGGCGCACTCTCCACTTCCTGGGGAGGCAAGTGTGTATGCGCCCGGCGGGCACTCTGGATGAACTCGCGAATTTTGTTTACGTCCTTTTTTCCTGGAGAGGTCTCCACACCCGACGACACATCGACCGCCGGAACGCGCGTAATCTTAAGTGCCTCTTCAATGTTTCTCGCGTCCAGGCCCCCTGACAACATAACGGGCACCCCCGGGATGGCTCCACTGAGCAGCGTCCAGTCAAAGGGCCTGCCAAGTCCTCCAGGACGAGTCGCGTCGGCAGGGGCCTTTGCATCGAACAAGATCCAATCGCCTGCAGCGGCGTAGTCTTTAACCTGCGCAAAATCGCCTTTCACCTCGATTGAGAGCGCTTTCATGGTCGGTAATCTGAATCGCGCTTTGATTTCGGAAACCCGAGGGGGTTTTTCCTTGCCGTGGAGTTGAAGGAAGTCGGGCGTAAGCATGTCGATGATGTTCGACAGCAGTTCATCACTAGCGTCGACCGTGAGCGCCACCTTCTTGGCTCTGCCTTTCACGCGCGCTCCTAGTGTTCGCGCCGCTTCGAACGAGAGATGTCGCGGCGACGGCGGAAAGAACACGAAGCCGACCATGTCGGCGCCGGCGTCTAGCGCGGCGTCGAGGGTTTCCGGCGTCGACAGGCCGCAAATTTTGACGATGAGCGACATCTTCCTCGTATCGGCTTTACGAAGCCAACCGTTATGGCCCCGAACGCTGCCCGTTCTACATCGCGACGGCGACTTTGTCTTGCAAGCCCGCTGCGAGGCCGTTGCCCGTCCGGGCGAATGGCCTAACGCGTCGGCGGTCGCAATTGCAGGCGCTCGGGCGGCGCGCCGGGGGCGTTAACGACAGTGCTGGAGATGCCGGCGGTCCGTTTCAGCGCCTCGATTTCGACGTGCAAGTCCGCGATCTCGCGCTCCAGGCGGCGGGCGGTGCGCCGCCACTTCGACTGCCGCAGCCAGGCCGCGATCCCGCCGATCAAGACACCGAGAACGAGAAGGACCACCACCAGCGCGAAAAGGGGCAGCGTCAGCGAAGCCGCCGGATGTTCGACGCTGAACGGGTCGAGCGATACCGTGACGATCTGCCGGTTTGCCACGGCGAACGCGATAATGACGACGGCGAGCGGCACGAGGATGACGGCCGCGATGATTTTGCGGATCAGGGTCAAAGCTCATTATCCCCGTGAGCCGCGTTGCAGCCGAAATCGCGGGCCGGGCAGGAGAAAGGTGAAGAGCGTATCGGCAATACGGTCGAGCCTTTCGACGCACCCGGCCGCGATTTTCGCCGCAACCCGAAGGGACACGGGACTTTTGACCGCTGGCGTCGTTGCTCGTCGCTCATGATCGGCTAGATCGCATCGCTCCTCGCGCCTAGCCAGCGGTCAAAATTCCCAGTGTCGCGGCCACGGCGATAATGAGTTTTGACCCTAGCTTCCCCGCCGATCGCGGCGCGCCGGTCAACCTTCGTCCGGCCGGTTGAGGCGCTCGCGCATTTCCTTGCCGGTCTTAAAGAACGGCACGCATTTCTCGTCGACGGCGACATGCGCGCCGGTGCGGGGATTGCGGCCGGTGCGCGCCGGACGCTGCTTGACCGAAAACGCGCCGAAGCCGCGCAATTCGACGCGATCGCCGCGTGACATCGCCGCGACAATCTCGCCGAGAATGGCATTGACGATGTTCTCGACGTCGCGCTGGTACAGATGGGGATTCTGTGCGGAGATTCGTTGCACCAGTTCCGACTTGATCATTGCTCGCCCCGCAAATGCTGCCTCGCCTGTCGAACCGGCACGCCGACGCAAAGAACGCTCAGTTCGTATCGGCAGGGTGCCAAAGGGCCAAAAGACCGTCAAGGTTGAAACCCTGGATCGTACTCCATTCGAGACGGTCGGCCAGCGAGCTCAGTCCCACCGCATTAAGGAGCGCGAGCGCCGCAGCGTGCAGGAAGGGCAGGTCGCTGAAGCGACTGTGCAGATCATAGTCGCGCACCGGCAGATTGGTGTCGACGTTCTTTTCCTTGCCGAGCCAGGCCAGCGCGGTGCGCTCATCGCCAAGCTCGTCGATCAATTTTAAATCGATTGCTTGATGTCCGGTGAATACCCGCCCATCGGCCGCGGTTTGCAGCTGCGAGTCGTTAAGGTGGCGGCGATCCTGCACGATTCCTTTGAACCAGGCGTAAGAATCCTGAATGATCGAATTGAGCGCGGCGCGGGCTTCGGGGCTGGTCGGCTCGAAACCGTCCGGCGCTGCTTTGAGAGGAGTCGATTTCACCGATTCGACTTTCACGCCGAGTTTTTCCAGGAGATCGGCGACGTTGGGATATTGGAATAGCACGCCGATCGAGCCGACCAGAGACGTCTGCTGCGCCACGATGTGGTCGCTGGCAAGCGCGGTGATATAGCCGCCGGAAGCCGCCAAGCTGTCGACCACCACAACCAGCGGTTTCTTTTCGCGCACCCGTGCCAGCGCGTTGAACAATTGCTCCGAACCGGCTGTGGTGCCGCCGGGGCTGTCAATGTGGACAATGATCGCGCGCGCCAGGGTGGACCGCGCCAGCCGATCGAGTTGTTCGGTGCGATACTGGTCGCCTCGGATCAGGCCCGAGATGGTCAAGCGTGCGATGTAGGGGCGGACGCCCAAACCATAATTGCGGTTGCCGGACAGAGCGGCCGCGCCGGCAATGCCGAGCACAATCAGGACGATCGCCGCGACCCGCCAGAAGGTGAGCTTCCGCCGCATGCGACGGCGATCAACGATGAGATCGGCATCAAGCGACATGGTTTTTATCCCTTATTATTCCGCTTTCTACCCGAGCCAGTTCTGCACTGCCGCGCTCCGCCGGTCCCCTATTCCGCTTCTTCCTTGTCGCCGGCTTCGCCTTCTTCGCCTTTGCGCTTGAGCGCCGTTCCGAGAATGTCGCCCAAAGTCGCCCCGGAATCCGATGACCCATATTGCGCGATCGCCTCCTTCTCTTCGGCGACTTCCAGCGCCTTGATCGAGACCGACACCCGGCGCGAGCGGCGGTCGAACTGGGTGATGCGGGCATCGACCTTCTCGCCGACCGCAAAGCGATCGGGACGCTGCTCGGAACGGTCGCGCGCAAGCTCGGAGCGTTTGATGAAGGCGGCATAGTCGGTGCCGACGATCTTGACCTCGATGCCGCCCTCCTTGACCTCCAGTACTTCGCAGGTGACGACAGCGCCTTTCTTGAGATCTCCGGCCGTCGAGTCGGCCGTATCGGCCGCGCCCTCCGCAAGCTGCTTGATGCCGAGCGAAATGCGTTCCTTCTCGACGTCAACATCGAGAACCTGCGCCTTGACCTTGTCGCCCTTCTTATATTCCTCGATGACCTGCTCGCCGGGCCGCTTCCAGTCGAGATCGGACAGGTGAACCATGCCGTCGACATCGCCGTCGAGGCCGAGGAACAGGCCGAATTCGGTCTTGTTCTTGACCTCGCCCTCGACCACCGAGCCGGAAGGATATTTCTCGACGAAGACCTCCCACGGATTGCGCATCGTCTGCTTGAGCCCGAGCGAGATGCGGCGCTTGACCGGATCGACTTCGAGCACCTGCACCTCGACCTCCTGCGACGTCGAGACGATCTTGCCGGGATGGACGTTCTTCTTGGTCCACGACATTTCCGAGACGTGGATCAAGCCCTCGATACCGGGTTCGAGTTCGACGAACGCGCCATAGTCGGTGATATTGGTGACGCGGCCCTTGAAACGCGCGGCAACCGGATATTTCGCCTCGATCCCCTGCCATGGATCGTCGAGCAGCTGTTTCATGCCGAGCGAGATGCGGTGCGTCTCGTGGTTGATCTTGATGATCTTGACCTTCACCTGCTGGCCGATATTGAGCACCTCGGACGGATGATTGACCCGCCGCCAGGCAATATCGGTGACGTGCAACAGCCCATCGATGCCGCCGAGATCGACGAAGGCGCCGTAATCGGTGATGTTCTTGACCACGCCGTCGATGACCTGGCCCTCTTCGAGGTTCTGCACCAGCTCCTGCCGCTGTTCGGCGCGGGTTTCTTCCAGCACCGTGCGGCGCGATACGACGATATTGCCGCGCCGGCGATCCATTTTGAGAATTTGAAATGGCTGCGGATTGTTCATCAACGGCGACACATCGCGGATCGGCCGGATGTCGACCTGCGAGCGCGGCAGGAACGCGACCGCGCCGTCGAGATCGACGGTGAAGCCACCCTTGACCTGATTGAAGATGATGCCCTGGACCTTTTCATTGTTCTGGAAGGCCTTCTCGAGCTTGCCCCAGCTTTCCTCGCGGCGCGCCTTGTCGCGCGACAACACGGCTTCGCCGAGCGCGTTTTCGACCCTTTCGAGGTAGACTTCGACGGTGTCGCCAATCTTGATCTCGGCCGAGCGGCCCGCACCGGCGAATTCCCGCAATGCGACGCGGCCTTCCGTCTTCAGCCCGACATCGATGACCGCGACCTCGCGTTCGATGGCGACGACCGTGCCTTTGACGACCGAACCTTCCTGCACATGGCCGTCACTGAACGATTCATCGACCAATTTGGCGAAATCTTCGCGCGACGGCGCGGCGGCGGACTGAGCCGAAACTTGAGCCATAAACTACTCCCGACCCCAAGGTTGAGACGAGCCCGAACGGATGGTCACCACCGGCGAGCCCGATGGTTGGGGTCAATGCCATACAGTCGGACGGGTTGCATTCCGGACGCAGTTTTTTGGCGCCGTCAGCGGTTTCGTAACCAAACATGGACGAAGCGGTGAACGGGCTTACCTCCGATGACGAAGACACCGTTAACGGCGCCTTCGGCCCGCTCGAACAGCCTCGATGATATCGACGGCGGCCCGGAACGCGGCGTCTATACCCAAATGCGTGGTGTCGAGCAAGTGCGCGTCCGGCGCCGCTTTCAGCGGGGCCGCGGTGCGCCGCGAATCCCGCTCATCGCGACGCAACAGGTCGGCCAGCACCTCACGCTCGTCGGCGGTCTCGCCGCGCGCGCGCAATTCGAGCAGGCGGCGGGCGGCGCGCACTTCCGGTGAAGCGACGACGAAGAGTTTCACGTCGGCGCCGGGCGCGATGACAGTGCCGATATCGCGGCCGTCGAGCACGGCGCCGGGCGGCCGCGTCGCGAATTCGCGCTGGTAATTGATCAAGGCCTCGCGGACCTGCGGGATCGCAGCCACGACCGAGGCGGCTTCGGTGATCGGCTGCAGTTTCAGCGCATTTTCTTCGTATTCGCCTGGATCGAGCCTGATCGCGATCTCGGTGGCGTGCTTGGCGTCATCGGGCGGAAAGCCGGCATCGAGCATGGCCTTGGCGACGGCCCGGTACAGAAGACCGGTGTCGAGATGGTGCAGGCCATAGACCGACGCGATTTGCCGCGCGATCGTGCCTTTGCCGGACGCGGCTGGACCATCGATCGCAATGATCATCGTCGGCTGCCTTTCGCTGGCGCATTTATAATGAGTAGGCGGCCGATACCAACGATCACGTTGTTCACGACAAATCGGCGCCCAGCGAACTCATCAATTCGACGAAGCCCGGAAAGCTCGTCGCGATGAAACTGCCGTCATCAATGCGCACCGGGCGTTCGCTGGCAAGCCCGAGAACAAGCGCCGCCATGGCGATGCGATGGTCCATATGTGTCGTGACCGCGCCGCCGCCCGCGACGCGGCCGCGGCCTTCGACGATCAGGTCGTCGCCCTCAATCTCGACTTTCACGCTATTGGCCCGCAGCAGTGCCGCGGTCGCCGCCAATCGATCGGATTCCTTGACTCGCAATTCCTTGAGCCCGCGCATCACGGTGACGCCTTCGGCAAAGGCAGCCGCGACCGCGAGGATCGGATATTCGTCGATCATCGACGGCGCCCGCGCGACCGGCACCTCGACCGCGCGCAAGGCTCCGGCGCGCACGCGCAGGTCGGCGACCTCTTCGCCGCCTTCGATGCGCCGCTCGAGCGCTTCGATCGAAGCGCCCATCTCAGAAAGGGTGGTGAAAAGACCGGTGCGTAGCGGATTCATCATCACGCTTTTGAGAATGACATCCGAGCCGGGAACGAGCAGTACAGCCACCAGCGGGAACGCCGACGATGAAGGATCCGCGGGCACCGTGACCGGCCGCGGGATCAATTCCGGCTGACCGGCAAGCCTGATGCAACGCCCACTCGCCTCAAATGGGTCGACGCGCAGTTCGGCGCCGAAGTGCTTAAGCATCTTCTCGGTATGGTCGCGGGTCGCTTCGGCTTCGATCACGGTTGTTTCGCCCGGCGCCGAAAGTCCAGCCAGAAGCGTCGCCGATTTCAGCTGCGCCGAAGGAACCGGCGGCTTGAATACGATCGGGATCGGATCGCGGGCGCCGGCGAGCGTCAGCGGTAAGCGACCGTCCGCCGAGGCGAGCACGCGGGCGCCGATCCGCTCCAAAGGCTCGAGCACCCGACGCATCGGCCGGCTGCGCAACGAAGTGTCGCCATCGAATGTCGCGGTGATCGGGCACCCAGCGACGGCGCCGAGCGCGAGCCGGCAGCCGGTGCCGGAATTGCCGAAATCGAGCGGTTGTTTGGGTTCGGCAAAGCCGCCGACGCCGACGCCATGAACCCGCCACTGCCGTTCGCCAACGCGAACAACATGGGCGCCAAGCGCCTGCATCGCTTTGGCGGTATTGAGAGCGTCTTCGCCCTCGAGCATGCCAGTGATGCGGGTCTCGCCGACCGCAAGCGCCGCCAAAATAAGCGCCCGAATCGAAATTGATTTGTCGCCCGGCACTTGGGCGCGCCCGGTCAGGGAACCGCCGCGGCGGGCGGTGAGCGGACTAGGATCGGGATGCATTGCGAGTGCGCCTCTAAAGAGCGCCGTCTATCATGGGCCATGGCGGGGCGTCATCCGGTTGTTTTCGGCCGCCCAGCGCACCGGATCGACTATTGACAGCCGCGCTGCGACTAGCCAAGTGAAGCACCCCAATTGTGCGAAGGACCGGACCGTGGCGAAACCCGAACTGGGTACTAAAAGGCTCTGCGCCAGTTGCAGCGCTAAATTCTACGATTTGAACAAAGATCCGATCCACTGCCCGAAATGCGGGGCGGTGTATCAGGTTGTGGTGGCGACCCGGCCGACGCGGCCGGAGCCGGCTGCTGCGGCTGCCGCCCCGCGGCCCCCTGTTCCGGAGGAAGTCGCTGCGCCCGAGCCGCAGGAGGTCGAGACCGTGTCGCTGGAGGAAGCCGACGCCGAGGCTCAAGGCGCGACGGCCAAGAAGCCTGCGACTACGGAACCGGCGGAGGCCGAGGAAGAAGAAGTCGAGATCGGCGAGACCATCGACGACGACACCTTCATCGAGGAACAGGAAGAAGAAGACGCCGATGTCACCGACATTATCGGCGGCGATATCGAAAACGAGGAGGAAGGATAATCAGGAGTCAGTATTCAGTAATCAGTGATCGGAACTTTGTGGCTTCTGATTACTGATATCTGATCCCTGAACCCTGGAGGGGCCATAGCTCAGTTGGGAGAGCGCTTGAATGGCATTCAAGAGGTCGGGGGTTCGACTCCCCCTGGCTCCACCAAAGCCCGATTTTGCTGTCCTTACCGATAGGCCTCGTCAGGGATTTCCTGTTGGGGCAGAGCCTTCGCATCAATCGCCTCTTCCAACTTAAACACGTCCACTGTGCCGTTGGTTTCGTCACTCGATGCGGTCGCTACCCGAGGCAGGTGGCTAGTCGCGATCGTCACGACGAGCATGGCAGCCAAAATTGCTGATCCGTATACGATGTAGCGCATGGGATCGCTCCTATGCGTTGGCCCCTACAAAGGCGAAGGTAACAACAGCCATCAAAAAATGCTGTGACTGATGGCACAGCGAAAGATTCCTTGTCTCTGCATTGGCAACTTCTCTGCGTTGGCAATGATGGCCGCGAACGATGCCGGAACCGCGCGGGATCAATGGCGTTCGGCTATCGCACCCCCAGCGCTGCCTGAGCCTTACCAGCGTCGCTCCGGTTCATAGACATACAGGCAAGGGATCGTGGGAAAATTCGCATTGACCGAAGTGCAGTGCAGGACCGCAGTCGCTGCTGCCGTGCTGCTCGCAATTTCGATGTGGAGCTTCATTGCTGTTGAGAGCGTTCACAGTCAAACGCCACTAGGAACTTGGATGATGAAATCGCCGCTTCCGGCAGTTCGCGCTGAAGTGGCGGCAGTTGCGCTTGATGGCAGGCTGCACGCGCTGGGCGGATCCTTGGACGGAAGGGCACGTTCGTATCATGACGAATACGATCCAGCGACCGATGAATGGCACCCCGTCGCGCCGCTACCGGAACCGCGAGATCATCTTGCCGTCGCGGTGGCTAACGGAAAGATTTATGCGTTTGGCGGCTTTGCTACTCCCGTCCACAAGGATGCCAGCAACGACGCATTTGAATACGACGCAGCTACCAATGCCTGGCGCGTCCTTCCGCCCATGAAAGTGCCGCGCGGGGCGGCTGGTGCCGCGGCAGTGGATGGCAAAATCCATGTGATCGGCGGGCGCGGCCTCGACGGCGTCGTTGTTGCTGCTCACGAGGTTTTTGATCGGCAATCGCATACCTGGACCGAGGCGGCACCTTTGCCGACCGCGCGTGACCACATGGTCGTCATTGCTGCCGATGGAAAAATTCACGCTATCGGTGGACGGTTGCGTGGCCCGATCGAACGCATCGACGAGCATGACATCTACGATCCGGCGACCGACAAGTGGGCCTCCGGGGCGCCACTCCCGACGCCACGGAGTGGCCTTGCCAGCGCGAACTATCACGGTTTGATCTTGGTGCTTGGGGGCGAACTGCCACCCGACCATACCTTTCCTGAAAACGAAGCCTACGATCCCAACACCAATCGCTGGACAACCTTGGCGCCAATGCCGCACGGGCGACACGGTTTCGGTGGTGACGTCATTGGTGACGACGCTTTCTTCGTCGGTGGGTCACTGACCCCCGGCGACAGGGGTGCGACTAATCAGCTGCTCATGTTCCACTTGCCGCGCTCGCTTCAGTGAGCTCAAGGACTCGCCCGGCCGGAGAAGGAGCCACGCCAGCTTGCTCATTCGATCACCTCGTCGGCAGTGGCGAGCAGTGTCTGCGGAATTGTCAGGCCAAGCGCTCTGGCAGTCTTCAGGTTAATAACCAGCTCGTACTTGGTCGGTGCCTGCACTGGAAGGTCACTCGGCTTCTCGCCCCGTAAGATGCGGTCAACATATCCGGCAGCTTTACCCCATTGATCGAGCTGATTGTCACCGTAATACAGCAATCCGCCGTCTTTCGCGTAGTATTTGAAAGGATAAACCGCCGGCAGATGAAATCGGTTGGTCAATTCGATGATTGAGCCCCTTTGCGTATTGTTGAGCGGGCCAGGCAAGACGATTAATCCGTCGTTCGGTTGGCCGGCCATTGTGGCTATGGCGTGCTTGATCTCAGTGCGATCGCGAACTTCGGCTGCCGCAACTTGCACCTTGAATACTGGTGCAACGGACTCGATCACATCCAGGAAGCCATGATGGTTGGCCTGCTCCGGATTCAGAAGAACTGCAACTCGATTAACGAATGGCGCTATCTCCTTGAGCACCTCAAGCCATTTCCCCGCGATGGAGGTATCAAAGTCGGTGAAGCCTGTGATGTTTCCGCCTGGTCGAGCGTAATTCGTGACGAAACCAGTGCTGATCGGATCAGCCACTTGAACAAATACGATCGGTATTGAACTCGTGAGTTGCTTCAGGACTGTGAGCAACGGCGTGCTATTGGCAACAATCAGGTCGACCGGTCGACTGACTAATTGCGCTGCATAGGTGAGCATCAAATCGTTTTTGCCGGCAGCCCAACGAACCTCAAGCTGGATGTTATTGCTCTCTGACCATCCAAGTCTGGCGAACTGTTCGGCCAAGGCGCTAAGCCTGGCCTTTCCTTCAGAATCGGTTTCAGCATAGTTCATGATGACGCCGACCTTTGGCGCTCGATGCCGTTCTTGTGCTTGGCTAGCGGCCGCCCAACTCGCCGCGGCACTGCTGAGCATTGCGATAAATTCCCGTCACCTCATGAGGTACCCCAGAGCCAAAGACCGCTAAGTCAAAGTATAGCAAGTCGTGGGGCGGGCATCTGCCGTGCATTGCAGCAGGCATCGCTCGCTGATGTCGGCTATGTCATTAAGCAACATTCCAGCAAGTTCGTGTGATGTCGGCTTTTCCGCTGGTAGCGGACTCAAAAAGCAGGTGTGGCCGGATGTCAGTTCAGTGTCTAATCATTGTCCCACTGCGACATCGCCCCCCTACGTGTAGCCTAGGAATTGGTGTAGCTTGGTCGAGAGCTGCCAGCTGGGACATGCCGACGTTCCGTGACGTCAAAGGCAGCCGTTGTGCCTTCGGCAGGCGAGCGATTCTAAAATAAATCGACATTGGTTCGCGGACACCTTCTGCGTTGCGGAGGGTCGTGGGAGAAACGCCATGAGGCTTATCCGCCGTCGATTTCTGGAGCTGATCGCAAGCGCAGTCATGTTGCCGACTACTGCCGGGGCGGAGACTTATCCATCGCGTCCGATCACCATGCTGGCCGGATTTCCACCCGGCGGCCCGACGGATACGCTCGCGCGCATTCTCGGCGATGCGATGGGGCACTCTCTCGGCCAGACCATCGTCATCGAAACCGTCAGTGGCGCCAGCGGTACGATTGCGACCGGTCGTGTCGTGCACGCCAGCCCTGACGGCTACACGATCGGCATTGGTAACTGGACGAGCCATGTCGGCTCCGCCGCGATCTACCCACTCGATTACGATGTATGCAAGAACCTCCAGCCGATCTCGCTGCTGGCGGCCTCGCCGCTGTGGATCCTTGGTAAAAATGCCCTGCCGCCGCAGACGGCGCCCGAACTTATCGCTTGGTTGAAGACGAGATCGCAGCCGACGGCGTTCGCGACCGTAGGCGCTGGCAGCGCCGCTCATCTCGTGGGCCTTTCGCTGGCGCGGGAGATCGGCGCTCGCTTTGAGTATGTGCCCTATCGGGGGGCCGCACCGGCAATGCAGGACTTAATTGGTGGCCAGATTGACCTGACCTGCCTCGAGGCATCGTCAACGCTTGCCAGTGTGCAAGCTGGCAAATTCAAAGCGTACGCGGTCATGAGCGAAAACCATTGGTCCAAATCGCCGGACACGCCGACAATGATTGAATCGGGCGTACCGGGATTGAGCCTGTCGTTCTGGCATGGCCTGTGGACGACTGCAGGGACGCCCAAGACGGTCGTCGATCGCCTCGTTAACTCGGTGCAAACGGCGCTCGCCGACCCGAGCGTGCGGCAGCGGCTCGACGGACTTGGCATGGTGATATTCCCGCGCGATCGGCAGAATCCAGAAGCGCTCGCGACCTATCATAAAGCTGAGGCTGCCAAATGGTGGCCGATAATCAACGCGGCCGGCATCAAGGCAAGCAACTAGCATCAAAACTCACACTCAAGCTCATGGAGCGATGCCATGAAATTTCCTCGTAGACAATTCCTGCATCTTACAGCGGCTGGTGCACTGACGCTCGGGGTGGCGCGTGCCGAGGACCAAAGCTACGTGATGAAAATAAGCGGACCCACCATCAACGACGCACCGCACCTGTTCATGAAAAATTACGCGGCCGCGATCGAAAAGGATTCGGGCGGACGCATCAAGCCTCAGGTCTATCCGGCGAGCCAACTTGGCACTATCCCCCGGCAGATCGAGGGTACTCAGTTCGGCGCCATCCAGGCGGCGAATATTCCACCCGAGTTTTTTGTCGGTGTCGACGAACGCTTCGAGGTGATGGCAGCGCCGGGGCTCGTGGATTCTATGGAGCATGCACAACGCTTGGCGGCCGATCCCGCAGTGTTGAAACTCATGCTTGGCCTTGGCGCCAATAAGGGCCTGCATGGTGTCGGACTCTACGTCGCCCAACCGTCCTGCATTGTATCGAAAACCCCGATCCGTCACCTCGCCGACTTCAAAGGCAAGAAGATCCGCATCTTTGCCTCGCAGTTTCAAACCACGGCATTTGAGCGGCTGGGCGCGACGCCGGTGGCTATGACTCTGGGCGACGTTCTCCCAGCACTGCAACAGGGCGCCATCGACGGCGCAGTTGCCGGCATCGGCGTCTTTGTCAACATGCACTTCCACGACGCCGCCAAATACGTCGTCGAGACCAATCAGCCAGCCATCTTCATAATTTTTGAAGTCAGTCAGAAATGGTACGACTCGTTGCCCAAGGACTTGCAACAGATCATAGATCGCGACGGTCTGTCGGAATCGGCCGCCATCAATGCGCCGGCCCTCAAGATGTATCTGGAGCAGCGCAAGGCCTGGGTGGCCAATGGCGGAGAGCTGATCGGCCTACCGAAAGACGAGCAGGCGGAAATGATGCACATGCTCTCCAGCGTCGGTGACGATGTTGCCAAGCCCAAGCCAGCCCTGCACGAGGCCTATCAGGTCGTACTAAACGCCGCGCAACGAACCCGACAGGCTCCGAGCCAATGATGTGTGCGAACCCCGCCCACGAAGTTCCACGTAACTCCTTCGTGTGACTCATCGAAGCTGAGATCGATCCGCCTCTTGCGTTGCCCTGACGCGTCGCGTGCGCGTTGTGGCGCGCGAATTGCGCTTTCCTAAAACAGCCTTACCCATCCTCCGGCATCGGCCTATCATTGGTGCGCGGCCGCATGACTTGCCCGCGGCCGGAGGTGGTGCCAAGGGACGAATAAGGGAGGAATCATGGAAACGCTGCCCAAATTCGGCATCTCGCGCGCCGAAATGTTAAAGCGCGTCGCCCGCTTTAAAGAGCTCAAAGGCTCCGATGGCGGGCTTCCCGACAGCAAGGCGCCGCAATGCGAGCGCACGCTCTATAACGTCATTGGTTTCCAGCCGCCGAATGACGAAGGCGGCGCGGTGACATCGCCGGTCGGCGACGACGCCTCGCGCTTGTCGGCCATTCCGATCTCCGAAGGTTTCAATCTCGGTTATTGCCGCGCCAAGCCGGGCAAGGGCCCGATGATGCACAACCACGACACCAACGAGACCTTCATTCCCATGACCGGCACCTGGCGCTGCAGCTGGGAGAACGAAAAGGGCAAGATCGAAACAATCGATCTCAATCCGCTCGATGTGATTTCTTTTCCGCCTGGCGCGATCCGCCGCTTCGAAAACGTCACGCCCGGTCCGTCTGGCGAGGACGCGATCCTGATGTTCGTGATCGGCGGCGATGGCCCAAAAGCGGAATTCACCGACGCGGCGATGAAAGAGCTTGAAGACGCCGGCGTTTGGCGGCGCGGCTAGGTGGTGCGCTCATGACCACGCTGGCAGCGGACAAGAAAGTTTCGGGCATGACTGTCGTCGGCGACGGCGCTTACGCCTACGAACCGGTCGAGAACTGGGCGAAACTGCCGCCGGGCTGGTCGTTCAAAGAAATTGGCGGCGTCGGCGTCGACAAGAACGACAATGTCTACGTCTTCAATCGCGGCGACCACCCGATGATCGTGTTCGACCGCGACGGCAACTTCCTCCGCTCGTTTGGCGAAGGACTTTTTCCCCGCGCCCATGGCGTGTTCATGGCGCCGGACGATACGATCTGGTTGACCGACGATGGCGACCACACCGTGCGCCAATGCACGCTGCAAGGAAAGGTGCTGCTGACGCTCGGCATTTCCGGCAAACCGGCGCCCTACATGAGCGGCGAGCCGTTCCATCGTTGCACCCACACCGCAATGTCGCCGCAGGGCGACATCTATGTGTCCGACGGTTACGGCAACTCGCGCGTGCACAAATACGCGCCGAACGGCAAACTGCTGTTGTCCTGGGGCGGGCCCGGCACCGATCCGGGCGAGTTCAACATCGCGCACAATATAACCTGCGACGCCGATGGCTGGGTCTATGTCGCCGACCGCGAGAACCATCGCGTGCAGGTGTTCGACGGCAACGGCAAATACGAGACGCAATGGAACAACCTGCACCGCCCCTGCGGCTTGTTCATGCCGCCCGGCAAGTGTCCGATCTGCTACATCGGCGAACTAGGATCGACACAGGCGGTCAACCGCAACGTGCCGAATCTCGGCCCGCGAGTGACCATCGTCGACAATACCGGTAAGCGCATTGCTCGGCTGGGCGGCCTCGGTCCCGGCCTTGGTCCAACCGAGTTCTTGGCCCCGCATGGCCTTGCGGTGGACAGCCGCGGCGACCTTTATGTCGGCGAGGTGTCGTGGACCAATTGGCCGCAGACTTACAGGGATAAGCCGCGGCCCGATAATTTGCGCGCGCTGCACAAGTTCCGGAAAGTTGACTAATGCCCAAACTAGTGCCTACGGAGGATCGCCGTGAGAATGAAATCGCTTACTCCCGAGGCGATGGAAGCCCGCGTCGCCCGCTTCAACAAACTGCAGACTTACCAACGCCAAAACTTCGAGGCGCACGGCATTCCAGCCGGCGCGGTCGAAAAGATAACAGCGCGGCGCGTTTATCCCGTCATGGCGCCGGCGGATTA
>Ga0187817_10000014_pt1 | contig 51575 bp, 47 predicted proteins | sample NC_wetland_sal_i_17_FD_132431 | JGI IMG/M metagenome (GOLD analysis project Ga0187817, IMG submission 132431) | Wetland sediment microbial communities from Neuse River Estuary, North Carolina, USA - SO4_2 | ecosystem: Environmental > Aquatic > Freshwater > Wetlands > Sediment | place: USA... | reverse complement strand
TTCCGCTACGGCCTCGATAAGACGCGCTTCGTCGAAGAAAAACTCCACACTCCCGAGGAAAAGTGGTCGCCGCTGGTCTATTACGATGCGCCGCGGTGCATTCTGTGCTTCCGGTGCGTGCGCGTGTGCGACGAAGGCATGGACGTGAAGGCGCTCGGCGTGGGCGCGCGCGGTGTGCATTCCGTGATCCTGCCGAACCAGCCCGGCGAGCTGGCGTGCGAAGAATGCGGAATGTGCATTGATATTTGCCCGGTGGGCGCGCTCACCAGCGGCACCTACCGCTACCAGACGCGTCCGTGGGAGATGACCTATGTCGGAAATCCGTGCGCGCACTGCTCGAATGGATGCAAGACCACGCTGAGCGTGCGGAACAACGAAATCCTGCGCGCCAATAATCGCGACCACTCCGGCATCAACGGCGAATTTCTCTGCGGTAAGGGGCGCTTCGGCTTCGACTTTACGTCGCACCCCGAGCGCATCCGCCAGCCGCTGGTGCGCCGCAACGGCAAGCTCGAGCCGGCAAGCTGGGAGGACGCGCTTGAGGAAACCGCGCGGCGGCTGAAGCAGGTTCGCGACGCGCACGGCCCGGCGGCGATCGGCGTGATCGGCTCGAATCACACCACGAACGAAGAAAATTATCTGCTGAACCGCTTCGCGCGCGTGACCTTGGGCACGAACCATCTGGACCACCACCGCACCGCGGACTACGAAGGCCTGGCCGCGGCGCTGGGAAGCAGCGCGAAAGAGGCGCTGGCGACGATGGCGGACGTCTATGCCGCGAACGCGGTCCTGCTGATCGGCAACGACGTGACTAATCAGAACCCGCTGGTTGCATGGCAGATTCGCTCTGGCGTGCGGCACCACGGCGCGCGGCTCTACGTGATTGACGGCCAGCCGAGCAAGATTCATCGCCAGGCAAAGCTTGTGGCGGAAGTTCCCGCGGACGCAGAGCGGCAAGCCATCGAGTGGATCGCCACCGAACGCGGCCGCTTCGACGCCAAAACAACGGAAGCCCTGGTGCAAATCAAGGCGGAGATCGAGGCCGAGTCGGACGTGGTGATTTTGTTCGGCGCGGGAATACAAGGCGCGGCGATTCGCGATCTGATTTCCTTCGGCGCGCGGCTGGGAGGCCGGACGCGTTTCATGGCGCTCGGCGATTATGCGAATTCGCGCGGCGCCGCCGACATGGGCATCCTGCCCGGCCGGCTGCCGGGCTACGCGCGCGTGTCGGACGGCGCCGAGCGGGCGCGCTTCGGCAAGCTCTGGGGCGGCGAAATCCCGGCGACGCAGGGAATGACGGCACGCGAGATGATGCAAGCCGCAGTCGCCGGGAAGCTGAAGGCTCTCTATGTGGTGGGCGCGAATCCGGTGGAGACATTTGGGCTGGCGCAACCCGAGCGGCTGGCGGGCCTGGAATTGCTCGTCACGCACGAAATATTTCTAACGGAAACGGCCCAGCGCGCGGACATCGTGCTGCCCGCCGCGTCCGTCTACGAAAAAGACGGCACGGTGACGAACACGGCCGGCGAGGTGCAGCTCACGCATCGTGCCATCGATCCGCAAGGACCGCGCAGCGATTTCGATCTGTTGCGCATCCTTTCGCACCAGCTTGCGATGCTCGGCCTTGGCTCGGCCATCCGCCTGCGGACGGCCGAAGCGGCGTCCGATGAAATCCGCCAGCACGTGGCTGGCTACTCTCTCTCATACGCGAATCTGCTCGCCGGCCAGGCGGAGCGTTCCTCCGCATCTTCGAAGGTCCGCGAGGAAGCGCACGACGCGCCGGCGGGCGCAATTTTTTCATCGCACGATCATCTCTTTACGAGCGGCACCCTGGGGCGTTACTGTTCCAAACTCAATTCAACCAACGAGGCCAAGGATCGACCGTGGAGTTCGTCGCCCAGTTCATCGCCCAACACCCAATCATGGTGGTATCGCTAGTCAAGATCGCCGTCCTGCTGTTCATTGTGATGACGGCGCTGGCGTACCTGACCTGGTTCGAGCGCAAGGTCGTCGCGCACATCCAATCGCGCTGGGGCCCCTATTACGTTGGCGCGCACGGCTTGCTGCAGCCCCTGGCGGACGGCCTGAAATTCCTCTTCAAAGAGGACATCACGCTGCCGACGTCGGACCGCTTCGTTTACATCCTTTCGCCGTTCCTCGCGCTCACTTTGGCGCTGGCTGCGATCGCGCTGATTCCCTTCGGCCCGCCCAGCGTCGCGGTATGTGGCCAGCCGGTCTATGTGATCGCGAACGTGGACATCAGCCTGCTGTTCGTTTTCGCCATCACTTCGATTGGAGTCTACGGCGTGGCGCTCGCGGGGTGGTCGTCCAACAGCAAGTATCCGCTGCTCGGCGGGCTGCGAAGCTCGGCGCAGATGATCAGCTACGAAGTCTCGCTCACGCTCTCCGTGATCGGCGTGGTGCTGATGGCGGGAACGCTGAATTTTAACAGCATCATCGAAGCGCAGCGAGGCTATTGGCACATCCATTCCATTCCGTTCTTTCCCCACTGGAATTTCATTCCACAGATCGTCGGATTTCTCTGCTACCTCACGGCGGCCATCGCGGAGACGAACCGCATTCCTTTCGATCTGCCGGAGGGCGAAACGGAACTCGTCGCTGGCTTTCACACGGAATATTCCAGCTTCAAGTTCGCCATGTTCTTCATGGCCGAGTACGCGAACATGATCACGGTCTCGTGTCTCGCGACGATTCTGTTTTTCGGCGGATGGCTCTCACCGTTCCCGGACAGCTGGACATGGACGTTCTATCTGCCGGGCGTGGGGCTGCTGGCTTTGGGCGCGTATTGCCTCTACGACGCCATCGTGGGGATGCGCGGACTCCACCGCATTCAGTTGGGCGTTGTTACGGCGCTGGCTCTTGGCATGGGCGCGCTGTGCTTGCTTCCGCAGGTGAGGCCGCTGATCGAGGGACCGTTCTGGTTCACGGCCAAGATGGGAGCGTTTTTGTTCTTTTACGTCTGGACGCGCGGGACGCTGCCGCGCTTCCGCTACGACCAGTTGATGTCGTTCGGCTGGAAGCTGCTGCTGCCGGTCTCGCTGGCGAATTTGGTGGTGACGAGTTTCGTGATTCTGCTGAGGCACGGATGAGCTTGCCCTTGCTCTTATTCTTCGCGTGCGCCGCAGCGGCCGTGGCGGGCGCGATCATGCTGATTGTGGCGCGCGAGCCGATTCATAGCGCGCTCGCGCTGATTTTGGTGATGGTGTCGCTGGCGGTGCTGTACCTGCTACTGGGGGCGGAGTTCATCGCGGCGGTCCAGGTGATCGTCTACGCCGGAGCGATCATGGTGCTGTTCGTGTTCGTCATCATGCTGCTGAACGCGGGCGCAGAAGAGCGGACGCACTGGAGCAAGATCGCGCCGTGGGCCGGGCTGCCGCTGGCGTTCTTCCTGCTGCTGTGCCTCGCCCATTTCCTCGGACACTCGGCCATCGGCAGGACCATCGCCAATGGCTCCGGCGCGCCGAATACGGCCGTTTCGACGCGCGCGCTTTCCGAAATGCTTTTCCGGGATTATCTTTTTCCGTTCGAGGCGACTTCCATCCTGATTCTGATCGCGATTCTGGGGGCGCTGGTTTTGGCGAAGAGGGACGAATGACCGCCGTTCCGATTTCCTACTATCTGGTGCTCAGCGCGGTTCTTTTCGGGCTGGGCGTGGTGGCGTTCGTGTTCAAGCGCAACATCATCACGCTCCTGATGGGCATCGAGCTGATGCTCAACGCCGTGAATCTGGCGTTTGTGGCCTTCGCGAGGGCGCGCGGGCAGCTCGACGGGCTGGTGTTCGTTTTCTTCGTCATCGTGGTGGCCGCCGCGGAAGCGGCTGTGGGCCTGGGGATCGTGATCGCGCTGGCGCGCAACCGTGAATCGCTCAATGTCGAGCGGGTGAACCTTTTGAAGCTCTAATGCCTCTGCTCAATCATCTCTGGATCATCCTCGCGCTGCCGCTGGCGGGCGCCGCGATCAACGGCCTCGCCGGCAAGCGCTGGCCGCGCTCGGCGGTGAACGCCGTGGCCGTGGGCTCGGTGTCGCTCGCGTTTCTCGCCGTCGTCGAGCTGTTGCGCGAATTCGCGCAACTCGCGCCGGGCCAGATTCCGGTCGTTGGCAACTATTTCACCTGGATCGCCGCCGGAGAACTTACCGCGCACCCCTTCCGCGTGGATTTCTCGTTGCAGGTGGACGCTCTCACCGTGGTTATGCTGCTGACCGTTTCCTTCGTCGGCATGCTCATCCACATCTATTCGACCGGCTATATGGCGCATGAAGGCGGCTACTACCGCTTCTTCAGCTATCTGAACCTCTTCATGTTTTTCATGCTGACTCTCGTGATGGCGGCGAACCTGATCGTGATGTTCGTCGGATGGGAAGGCGTGGGGCTGTGCAGCTACCTGCTGATCGGCTTCTGGTTCCTGAAAAAATCGCCGGCGGACGCAGGCAAGAAGGCGTTCATCGTCACGCGCCTCGGCGATTTTGGCTTCACGATCGGCATCCTGCTCGTCTTCTGGACGTTCCACTCCGTGGATTTCGGGCAGATATTCCGGCAAGCCACGAACATGCCGGTCGAAAGCGCGGCGGGAATGGGCATCCTCACCTCCATTTGCCTGCTGCTTTTCACCGGCGCGATCGGCAAATCCGCACAGTTGCCGCTCTACGTCTGGCTGCCCGACGCCATGGAAGGACCGACGCCAGTGAGCGCGCTGATTCATGCGGCCACGATGGTCACGGCGGGAGTCTATATGGTCGCGCGGATGAATCCGCTGTTTTCGCGCGCGCCGGTTGCGATGCTTGCGGTCGCCATTGTGGGAGCGGTCACGGCGTTCTATTCGGCCACGATTGGCCTCGCGCAAACTGACATCAAGAAAGTGCTCGCCTATTCCACCGTGTCGCAGCTTGGTTACATGTTTCTCGCGTGCGGCGTGGGCACCTATTCCGCGGGCATTTTCCATCTGATGACGCACGCGTTCTTCAAGGGCTTGTTGTTCCTCGCCGCCGGGAGCGTGATTCACGCCCTGGGCGGTGAGCAAGACATGACGAAGATGGGCGGGTTGCGCAAGGGAATTCCCGTCACCTACTGGACCATGCTGATCGCTACGCTGGCCATCGCCGGAATCCCCGGCTTTGCCGGCTTCTTCAGCAAAGACGAAATCCTCGAGGCGGCCAGGTCTGGGCCCTACGCGAATACTGGGCTCTGGCTGCTCGGTGTGGCCGGCGCGGGGCTGACTTCGTTTTACATGTTCCGCCTGATCTTCCTCACGTTCTTCGGCGCGCGACGCTACGACGAACACAAAGTGCACGTACACGAATCCCCGAAGAACATGACGATTCCGCTTATGATTCTGGCGTTTTTCTCGATCTTTGGCGGCTGGTTTGCCGCGCCGAAGCTGATCGGCGGAAGCGATTATTTCGAACAGTTCCTTGCGCCGGTCTTTTCCACCTACGCGCCCTCCGCTGCGATGGAAACGGCCACGGCGCCCGCCGAGGCTGCCGGCGGCACCGGCACGCTCTTGCTTCATGCACTGACGGGCTGGCCCGTAATCGTGGCCGTGCTGGGCTTCTTCCTGGCCTGGTGGTTCTACATCTACAGACCGGATACGCCCAAGCGTCTCGCGCAGAGCCTGCGGCCGCTTTACACGCTCGTGTTCAACAAGTATTACGTGGACGAAATCTACGCCGCTCTATTCGTTCGCCCGCTGCTCTGGATTTCGACCAACGTGCTCTGGCACGGCGTGGATGAGGGCCTGATTGATGGCGTCGTGAACGGCTCTGCGCGCGTGGCGCGAGAATCGGGCGGAAAGTTGCGTGAATTGCAGTCGGGCAACGCGCGGAGCTACGCCTCCTGGGTGGTGATCGGCGCCGTGGGCGTCACCGTGCTTTTGCTGGGACTGCTGAGGATGGGCCGTTAGCATGGGAACACAACCGCTGCTGCTGACGATCATCACGTTCCTGCCGCAGGTGGGTGTGCTTGCCCTGCTTTTGCTGCGCGGCGAGGACCACGCGTGGATCCGCCGGATCGCGCTGGCCGCGTCGCTCGCGGAGTTCGCGATTTCGCTCTTCCTGCTCCATGGATTCGACCTCGCCGACGCGAATTATCAATTCGAGGAATTTCGCCCTTGGATCAGCGGCGTAAACATTCATTACCACGTCGGAGTGGACGGCATCAGCCTGTTCCTCGTGCTCCTCACCACGTTCCTCACTCCGCTCGCCATCCTGGCTTCCTGGAAATCAATCGAGCAGCGCGTGAAAGGTTTCTTCATCTCGCTGCTGGTGATCGAGACGGCCCTGATCGGCGTCTTCATCTCGCTCGATCTCTTCCTCTTCTTCGTCTTTTGGGAGCTGACGCTGATCCCCATGTATTTCATGATCGGCATCTGGGGGCACGAGCGGAAAATCTACGCCGCGGTGAAATTCATTTTGTACACCATGCTCGGCTCGATCCTGATGCTCGTGGCCATCCTGTGGCTCTACAATCTGACCGGAACGTTCGATATCGCGGGCGCGCCCGGCATGCCAGGCATCGAGGATCTGTTGCGGTCGGGCGCCGTGGCGCTTCCGCCGCAAACCGAGCTTCTGCTCTTCGGCGCGTTCTTCCTGGCGTTCGCCATCAAGGTGCCGCTTTTCCCTCTGCACACGTGGTTGCCCGACGCACACACCGAAGCGCCCACGGCCGGCTCCGTGATTCTCGCGGGCGTGATGCTGAAGCTCGGCACGTACGGCATCCTGCGCTTCTGCCTGCCGCTGTTCCCCGCGGCGGCGCATCGCATGGCACCTCTAATCGCGGTGCTGGCGATCATCGGCATCGTTTACGGGGCGCTCGTGGCTACCGTGCAGCACGATCTGAAGCGCCTCGTCGCTTACACCTCGGTGAGCCATCTCGGCTTCGTCGTGCTCGGGATTTTTGCGTTCAGCACAGTCTCGATTCAGGGCGCGATCTACCAGATGCTGAACCACGGTGTCTCGACCGGCGCGCTCTTTCTGGCAGTCGGCATGCTCTACGACCGCCGCCACACGCATGAGATCAAGGAGTTCGGCGGGCTGGCAACTCCGATGCCAGTGCTGATGTCGTTCTTTCTGTTCGTCTGCCTTTCCTCTCTCGCCTTGCCGCCGCTCAATGGGTTCATCGGCGAATTCCTGATTCTGATCGGAACGTTCGAGCGCCATCACGCCTGGGCTTCCTGGGCCGCGAGCGGCGCCGTGCTCTCCGCCATTTACCTGCTGTGGGCCTACCAGCGCGTGGCGTACGGCGAAGTCACCGTGGAGAAAAACCGCACGCTCCCGGACGCCTCGCGCCGCGAGCGCGTGATTCTCGCTACGGTGGCCGCCGTCATCATCTTCATGGGCGTCGCTTCGCCGCTCTTCACGCAGCGCATGGAAGTCTCCTCGGATAACATCCTCCACCTTATGGAGCGCTCGCAAAATGCCTCGCGCCCGGCGGTCGTTCCGAGCCATCCGAAGGCAAGCCTCGCCGTCGCACCCGCGAGCCTTCCGTCTCCTATAGTCGCCCAAGGAGCCTTCCCTGAAGGGCGGGTGCGGCAGTGATCTCTTTCGCCGCGGAGCAGCACGCGAACCTTCACCGGATCGCTCCTGAAGTTCACCTCTGTCTTTTCGGCATCATCATCATGCTCGCGGACCCGTTCGTGCGCCCGCAGAACCGCCGCGTGCTCGGCTGGTTGGGATTCCTCGGCGCGGTCTTCGCTATCTTTCCTGCCATTCACGTGGCCTGGGAGCATAGAGGCTTGGCGTACGGCGGGTTGATCGTCACCGACGATTTCAGTCTCTTCCTGCATGTCGTGATCATCGGCGCCGCGGCCCTCGCGATTCTCGGTTCCCTCGATTATCTCGATCGGGAAGGCCTCCAGGGCGGTGAATACTACGCCTTGATCCTCTTTGCCGCGGCGGGCATGGGCATCCTGGCCGGGGCGAACGAGCTCGTCACCGCCTTCATCGGCCTGGAGATGAGTTCGATCTCGACCTACATCCTCGCCGGCTATCGCCGGCGCGCACCGCAATCGAACGAAGCCTCGCTGAAATATTTCCTGCTCGGCTCATTCGCCACGGCGTTTTTCCTCTACGGCATCGCCATGATCTACGGCGCTACGGGCACGACGAGGATTGACGCTGTGCAGGTGGCATTATGGAGCTTCGAGGATGCGCATGGCACGCTGCCCGCGCTCGCCATCGTCGCCCTGGGGCTGATCTTCGTGGGCCTGAGCTTCAAAGCCGTGGCCGCGCCCTTCCAGATTTACGCGCCCGATGTCTACGAAGGCGCGCCCACACCGGTGACGGCCCTGCTTGCCTCGGCGCCGAAGGCCGCCACCTTCGCGCTGATGCTGCGCGTCTTTTACGTTTCGTTCGGCGCGGCTGCGCATTTCTGGTTCTGGGCCGTCTGGATTTCGGCTGTTCTCAGCATGTTTATCGGCAACCTCGCCGCGCTCGTGCAATCGAACGTGAAGCGCATGCTCGCGTATTCCTCGATCGCGCATGCGGGATACATTCTGGTGGCCTTCGCCGCCTCCTCGGTGGCCGGCATTTCGGCGGTGCTCTTCTACCTCGCGGCCTACGTGCTGATGAAAGCGGGAGCCTTCCTGGTTGTCGCGCACCTCGGCGAGCGCGGCGAAAAGCGGCTCGGCATTCAGGACTACGCCGGACTCGCCGCCAAACAGCCGGTTCTCGCCGCCACTTTTTCGCTGTTTCTGCTGTCGCTGCTGGGCTTGCCCGCCACCGCGGGATTCCTCGGAAAATTTCTCGCCTTCCAGGCGGCGCTGGAATCCCACGGGAGCGCGTTTATCTGGCTGGTAGTGATCGCGGCGATCAACAGCGTGATCGGCGCCTACTACTATTTGCGTGTGATCATCGCCATGTACTTCTGGGCGCCGTCGCAGGATTACGTGCCCGCGAAGCCCGCTCGCGCGCTCAGCTTCGCGCTTCTGATTGCCGCCGCGGGCACGCTCTATCTCGGCTTGTTCCCTGGGCAAGTCCTCGATCTCGCCAGAATCGCCGCCGCTTCACTTCCCTTGCGCTAGCGCCACGAGACTTTCGCGGGCGGCCGCGATGGCGCGGGCAATGTCGTCGTCCGTGTGAGATGCGGAGACGAAGAGCGCCTCGAACTGCGAAGGCGGCAGGAGAATCCCGCGCGCCAGCATCTCGCGGAAAAACTGGGCGAAGCGGGCCGCATCGGATTTTTTAGCGCCGGCGTAGTCCCACACCGGCTCCACGGCGAAAAACAGCGTGAGCATCGAGCCGGTCGCATTCACGCGGGCAGCCACGCCCGACTCCTTGATGGCGTCTTCCAGGCCTTTCGCGAATCGCCGCGCTTTCTCGCCGAGCGCGTCGTAGAAACCTGGCGCTTCGAGCCGCGGCAGCGTCGCGAGGCCCGCCCGCATGGCGAGCGGGTTCCCGGAAAGTGTTCCGGCCTGATAGACCGGCCCGAGCGGTGCGATCATTTCCATGATTTCGCGCCTGCCTCCGTAGGCGGCCACCGGCAATCCTCCGCCGATGATCTTGCCGAGAATCGTGATGTCCGGCAGCACGCCGAAAAGATTTTGCGCGCCGCCGTAGGCGCAGCGGAAGCCGGTGATCACTTCGTCGAAAATCAGGAGCGCGCCGTGCCGCCGCGTGATTTCGCACAGTCCTTCGAGAAAGCCCGGCGCAGGCGGCACGACGCCCATGTTCGCCGCAATTGGCTCGACAATCACGGCCGCGATTTTTCCGGCGTGGCGCTGGAAGCCCGCTTCAACAGCGGCCAGATCGTTATAGGAAACGTTGAGAGTGAGTTTCGCCAGCGCGTCAGGAACGCCGGGGCTTGAGGAAATTCCCAGCGTGGCCAAGCCCGAGCCCGCCTCGGAGAGGAAGCTATCCACGTGCCCGTGATACCCGCCCTCGAATTTCAGGATCAGGTCGCGCCCTGTGAACGCGCGCGCCACTCGAATGGCAGACATCGCCGCCTCGGTGCCGGAACTGACGAAGCGGATGCGCTCGATCGAGGGAATTGCGCGCGCGATGCGCTCGGCCAGCTCGATTTCGAGCGGCGAGGTCATGCCGTAGCTCGTGCCACGCCCGGCTTGGTCGGCCACCGCCGCGATAACCTCCGGGTGCGCGTGGCCGAGAATCAGCGCGCCCCAGGAGCAGATGAAATCGAGGTATTCATTGCCGTCCGCATCCCACACGCGCGACCCTTCAGCGCGAGCCACGATCAGTGGCTCGCCTCCCACGGCGCGGAACGCGCGCACGGGGCTATTCACGCCACCCACCAAAATTTCCTGCGCGCGGGCGAAGAGTTCTGAAGATTTTTTGCGCATGGGCGAGCGCTATAGCTCCAGTGTCGGACAACCCCAATCCGGCAAATTCGCGAGCATGGCATCCCAAGTCGTGTGGGCGTGGAGCGCATTGACGACAACAGGGAGCGGGTCGGGAAGAATTTCCGGGAAAGTACGCTCTTCCGGAAAACTAACACGAAATGCCAATTGTTCCACCGGCGGACGGAATTGAGCGTCCACACCCGGCTTGTTGCCGCGCGCATCAACGCGATACCACCCGAACTCCGGCAAGTGGACGGCATTCAAGCCGTGAAGCGAAAACGGCGCGCCAGTGTCGTCAATGCTGAGGCGCTGATAGCAGAACCCCGCTCGAATGCCGTTTGCGCGCAAGAGCGCGGCGAGCAGATGGCTCTTCGCGTAGCAATAGCCAGTGCCTGCCAGAAGCGTTTCAGATGCGGAGCAGGTCACGGGATTGCGATGAAAATCGTTGCTATGCTGGATTTCGTCGCGGACCCACTCGAAGCATCTCCGCGCGATTTGGACGCGCTCTGCCGCATCCAGCGACAGTTCCCGCGCCTTCGCCGAAACCGCCGGATGCGGCCAATCAATAACTTCCGTCGAACGCAGAAATGGCTCGAAGGATTCCATGGCGCCTCAGCAGGCTTCGAGCCACCGGGCCACGTCCTTGGCGTGGTACGTCAGGACGATCGAGGCGCCCGCGCGCCGGATGGCCGTCATAATTTCGAGCACCGCGCGCTTTTCATCCACCCAGCCATTTTGCGCGGCGGCCTTGACCATGGCAAATTCCCCGCTCACGTTGTAGGCGGCGACCGGTACATCGAACCGCTCGCGGACATGCCGGATGACGTCGAGGTAGGCGAGCGCCGGCTTCACCATCACGATGTCCGCACCCTCTTCGATATCGAGCGCGACTTCACGCAGCGCCTCGCGCGCGTTGGCGGGGTCCATCTGATAGCCACGGCGGTCGCCGAACTGCGGCGCGGAATCGGCGGCCTCGCGGAACGGCCCGTAAAACGCGGAGCAGTATTTCGCTGCGTAGGAGAGAATGGCGACATCCTGAAAGCCATTTTCATCGAGCTTCCGCCGGATCGCGGCCACGCGGCCATCCATCATGTCCGACGGCGCGACGACGTCCGCGCCCGCGCGCGCATGCGAAAGCGCCGCTCCGGCCAGTAGCGCGACGCTCGGGTCGTTCAGCACTTCGCTGTCCTTGACCACTCCGCAGTGCCCGTGGCTCGTGTATTCGCACAGGCAAACGTCCGTGATGACGGTTAAATCGAGCTTCGCCTTGCGAATCGCTTCAATGGATCGTTGCACGGCTCCGTGCGCGGCGGCCGCTTCCGACCCGGTTTCGTCCTCATGTTCGGCCAAGCCGAAAAGAATCACCGCCGGAATTCCTAGCGCGGCGGCTTCGCGGCATTCTTCGGCGATGTGGTCGGGCGATTGCTGGAAGATGCCCGGCATCGAGCGAATTTCCCGGCGGACATTCGTCCCGGAGCAAGCGAACATCGGGTAGACGAGGCCGTCCACGGTAAGATGCGTCTCGCGCACCAGCCTCCGCAGCGATTCCGTACGGCGCAAGCGGCGCGGACGATGGGCCGGGAACGTCATCGAGGCTCCTTGCTTCCCTGTCGCTCGTAATACTTGACGATCGCGCCGACGAGGCCCGCGGACGAGGCTTCCTCCGCTTCGATTTCCACGCGCACGCCGCTTTCGCGCAGCGCGAGCGCCGTCGTCGGACCAATGGCCGCGAACTGGATGCGCCGCGAAAGCTTCGCCAGTACGCTCGCGGGAATCGCCGTGCTCAAGTTTTGAAAAGCCGAGGGGCTCGCGAACACGATGGCATCCGCCTCCTTGCGGCGAATCCTCTTCACAATCGCGGGATCGAGCTCTTCCGGCGCGACAACGCGGTAAGCGGCGGCCTCCGTCACGCACGCGCCTGCTTCCCACAGCGCCGTGGGCAAGCGCTCATCCGCGCGATTGCTGCGCGGCAGCAGCACCGCGCGCGAAGCGAGCGTCTCGCGCATCTCTCTCGCCAGAGCCTCGTCCGTGTGTTCCTTCGCGACGTAATCCACGCTCATGCCTTCTTCCACCGCGGCCTTCGCCGTTGCCGGACCCACTGCGGCGATCATTGGCCTTCCATCCGCGCTCCGGATCGCTATGCTTAGCTCCGCGGCGCGCGCTGCGAAGAATCGTACCGCATTTTGGCTGGTAAACAGAACCCAGTCGAACCGCGGAAGCTGGCGCAGCGCCGCGTCCAGCGCCGTCCAATCCTTCGGCGGCGCGAATTTCACCGCGGGCAGCAGAAAGACTTGGGCGCCTCTCCGCTCCAGCCGCCGGATCAATTCGCCGGCTTGTTCCGGCGCGCGCGTCACGATGATCCGCTTCCCCGTGAGCGGCCCACTCGCCGCAATGCGCCTGCCCGCCGCAACGGGCCTGCTTCCTGCGGCTGCCTTGGCCGCTTGCTTCTTTGCGGGCTGGTTCCCTCTAGCCAACGGACCTTCCCGCCAAGCGCAGAATTCTGTCCGCTCCCTTTTCGATCAGAATCCGCCCCAGCCGTTTCCCGGTGCCTTCAGCGTCGCTCGCCGGACCACGATGCTCCTGGCGAATGAACTCAGCTCCATCCGGCGAGAGCACGCACGCCTCGATCACGATTTCGCCGTTTTTCTCCAGGCGAGCCCAGGCGCCGAGCGGAACCTGGCAGCCGCCTTCGAGTTCGCGCAGCAGCGCGCGCTCGGCCGTGACGCACGGCCGGGCTTCGGGATCGTCCAACGTGGCCGCGAGAACGGCGGCATCGCGATTGTCCGCGCGCGTTTCGATGCCGAGGGATCCTTGGCCGACAGCCGGCAGCATCACATCGGGCGGGAGAATTTCCGCGATCCTGTCCGCCGAGCCCAGGCGCTTCACACCGGCTGCGGCCAGGACGATTGCGTCGTATACCCCAGCGGCCACTTTCTTCAGCCGCGTCTCCACGTTGCCGCGAAGATCGAGCACTGTAAGATCGGGGCGATGTCGGCGGAGCTGCGCTTGGCGGCGCACGCTGCTGGTGCCGATGCGCGCGCCCGGTGGCAAATCTTTCAGCACGCACCCATCGTGCGAGACGAGGCAATCGCGCGGGTCCTCGCGCTTCGTGATTGCGGGAAACGCGAGCCCCGCCGGCGTCTCCGTGGGGACATCCTTCATGCTGTGGACCGCGAGGTCCACTTTTCCCGCGAGCAGTGCGTCTTCAATTTCCTTGATGAAAATTCCCTTGGTTCCAGCCCGCGCGCTGATCTGCGCCGCGGAAGCGGTCCGGAATTTGTCTCCCGACGTGCGGATCAGAACGAGCTCCGCGTCAACGCCATGCGATTGCGCGAGCTTCTCGAGGACGTAATTCGCTTGCCACAGGGCCAGCGCGCTCCCGCGCGTGGCGATGCGCAGCGTTCTCACTCCTCGTCCTCGGCGTCGCCCGCGGTTTCATCCAGGCCACCCGCGGTTGCGTCCAGGCCGCCCAGGGTTGCATCCAGACCGAAGGAGTAGCGCAGCGCCTCGATAGTGGCCACGCGGCCGCGCATTCCCTTTTCGTTTCGGAGCCGCTCCGCCGGCTGGCTGAGAATGCGCTCAATCAGCTCGCCGGTGATTCGCGCGATGCGCTCGCGCTCCTCGGGCGATACGCCCTCGCTTTCGCCCAGTCGTTCGCGCAATAGGCCCTCGCGCTGCTCGCCGAAGCGGTTACGAAGATCGTCCAGCACCGAGCGCGTTTCGAGCCGCTGTCGCCACGCCTCGAATTTCGCCGATTGCTCCGCGACGATCGCTTCGGCGCGCGGAATCTCGGCCTCGCGGGCTTTCTTGTTTTGCTCGACGATCTCGCCGAGATCGTCCACATTATAGAGATAGAGATTGTAGACGCCCGCGGCATCGGGCGCGGCGTTGCGCGGCACGCCGAGATCGGCGACGAAGATCGGCCGTCCGCCGCGCGCCGCGATCGAGCGCTCGAGCATCTCGCGCGTCAGAAAAGCGCCTATCCCGCCGGCCGAAGCGATAATCATGTCCGGGGCGCCTGGCCCGCCGTGGCCGCCTGCGCCCAGCGCCGCTTCGAGCGATTCCCACGCCAGTGCCTCGCCGCCGGCTTCCCCCGCAAGCTCCGCGGCTCTGCTGTAGGAGCGGTTCACCACGCGCAGGCTTCCGATCCCGCGGTTCCGCAGATGCTCCGCCACCTGTTCCGCCACCGCTCCCGCGCCGATAATCAGCGCGACGCGCCCTTTCAGGCTCCCGAAAACGTGCTCCGCCAGTTTCACTCCCGCCAGCGCCACGGACACCGGCCGCGCGCCGATTTCCGTCTCCGCGCGCACCCGCTTCCCTGTTTCGAGCGCGCCCTGAAACAGCCGGTTCAGCACGGGCCCGGTCGTGCCGTGCTCCAGCGCTTGCCCGTACGCCGTCCGAAGCTGGCCCAGGATTTCCGCTTCGCCGAGCAGCATCGAATCCAACCCCGCGGCCACGCGGAAAAGGTGCCGCACCGCTTCGGGCCCCGCCCGGCCGTAGATGCGGCCGTTCAGCTCCGCCGCCGAAATGCGGTGGAACGACGTGAGAAAATCCCGCATCGCATCCGTGGCCATCGCGCCCGACTCGCCGGGAACTCCATACAGCTCGCTGCGATTGCACGTGGAAAGAACCAGCGCCTCTTCGAGGATTCCCCGGCGCCGCAGCTCATCCGCCGCGTCGAGCGCCTGCTGCGGCGTGAAGGCCACGCGCTCGCGCAATTCCACCGGCGCGGTGCGGTGATTGCAGCCGATCAGCGCCACCTGGATGCGGCCCGCCATGGGGCCTTTCGCGTTGGATATCTCCGGCATCAGAGGAACCGATGAAACTTGGTGAGATAAAGATTCACAAGCGTGTAACTGAACAGCACGAATCCGAAATTCGCCGCGCATAGCGCCGCCGCGCGCGCCCCGCGCCAGCGCGCGCTCCGAGAAATCAGCAGGTAGGCGGCATATACAACCAGGATCGCAAACGTAACCATCACTTTTGGATCGCTCAGCGTGTAGCTGCCCATCAGACGGTGCGCCCAGATCAGCCCCATCGTGGCACCCGCCGTGAGCGCCGCCAGCCCGATATACACGCTGCTGCGCGCCATCCGCTCCAGCACGTCCAGCGCCGGAAATCGCCAGAAAGCCGCTCCCGGATGTCGCAGACGCAAAATGCGATCCTGCAACAGATAAACAACGCTCAGCACGAACGACAGCGCGAACGCCGCGTACGCCCACGTGTTCAGCGTCACGTGGAATGCGAACAGTGGTCCGCGCGCCGGAGGCAGCGGCGGCGCCGTCCGCGGCACCAGCGTTTCCAGCAGCGTCATCCACACGGCCAGCAGAAGTGTCACAAACGCGCCCACGGAACGCTGCCGATGAAAAGTTTCGAGACCCAGATACGTTACACCCAGCAGCCACGCAAACAGCGACATCGAGCCATAGAGATCGTCATACGGCACCGCGTGCATCCCGTGCGAGCGTTCGAGCAGGACGAAATACTCCGCGACGATCTCGCCCGCCAGCAGCGCGGTCGCCAAGCGCCCCAGCCACGGGTTCGGCGCGTAAAGGAAGCGCGCGTAGCACGCGAAGCTCGCGGCATAGCACGCCACGGTCAGCCAGCCCAGATGTGTCATCAGAAACAAATCTCTCCGATGTCACCGATTATAGCGCCGAATCTAGTTCACCGAGGCGTTGGCACTGCCCCAAATTTGGGTAACTACTTACTAGACTCGCCCGTGGGGAACGGGTATGATGGGGGTGTGCGGTATCCTGTGCGATGGATTATCCCGCACCTGTGTGGGCTACCAAAGCCTGAGCGCGACAAAAGGGTACTGTTAATGTTCAAAGGGTTTTTCGACGAAAGCAACCGGAATCCATTAGATGGTCAGTTTATTATGGCTGGCTGGACTGCGACTGTTGAAGAGTGGGAACGATTTACTGAGGATTGGCAGGGATGTCTTGATAGGGAACCATCAATAAAATACTTCAAAACATACGAAGCAGATCATCAAGCCGATGAGTTTTTAAGAATCAATAGCGCAGATGCCAAAGCCAAGAAACTGGCACTGTCCAAGGTAATTTCAAAGCACAGGGTGCGGGGGTATATTGCGACCGCGAATCACGCTATTCTTGACGGCAAGCCAGAAAAACTCTCGAAGTTTATGGGGACCCGGATTTATGATTGGGCATTCATGGCCATAGTGACCTGTGTTTTGGGTGACCATTTGGATCGCGGCGAAAACTCTGAAAAGGTGGATTTTGTTTTTGATGGCTGTAGTGAACTTCGTGCATGTATCGAAAGCTACGAAGAGACGCGTGATAATAAATTCCTTCCTCTGATGCAAACGCTCGCTGGTGAAATAATCCCCGGAGATGATAAAAAACTGGCGGGACTCCAATCTGCGGATATTCTCGCCGGTGAACATTCCGCATATTTGAAAACTGGAATCAAGGGTGATTGCTACGCGGAGTTTACAAATGCAGCGATGCCAATCATAGAATGCCCATCCAATCCCCCGCCCCGAATGGCTGAACTTCTGTACTACGCTCAAGAGGTCTATCAACGAAGAGAGTTAGTATCTGACATGCTGGATTTTCTGAAGGAGAAGGGAGTGAAGCTTGACGACTTCAAATCCTGAGTTTGAAAAATTCGACGCTGTAGTACGGAAGGTTCTCTCCGTCTCACACAAGGAATTACAAAAACGGGAGAAGAGGTACCAGCGCCAACGGGCAAGGCTCAAAAAGAAAAAGCGGGGGCAGCGTGGCAAGAGTAACTAGAAGCAGGTAAGGAAAGTAAATCCCCTAGTGAAGTAAGGATGCCCTGTGGCACACCCCAAAAATCAAGAAGACCTGTCTATGTATACGCTAGACTATCGGCTGTTAAAAGAATCGCGCGAATCGTGGGATCACATTGCTAGTGACAAAATTATATATTTGCTCGACGCCTTCGATGTCGCACTCGACTCCTTCATGGGAATCGCCAAAGACTACGTTGAAGGACACGTCTGGCTTGAGGTTCACCTTAGTATTTCGGGGAACCTTGGCAAAGGGAATGCACATTACATTGCCATCCTCGAATTCTGCGACCCTCACGATGCTTTCAGGAAGTTTGAATACAACGTTGCTACTATGAGCCGGAATCCTTCGGTGCTTGTCAATGTTGCAGAGCATATTGAGGCGCCACAAAAGGTGGCTCTTAATCAGAGCGGCATCCCTACAGTTATAAGGCTGAAGCGTTTCGATGATTTTCACTGCTTCTGTGGGCACTCCGCTCGTTTGCTTAGCGAACCTAGGGGCGTCCTGTCGCCCAAGAATCGGAAATTGCGTTTCGACAGGATAGAGTGTGGTAAGTCTAGCCAGACACCAAACAAGCTGGTCGAGCGATGCACGCAAACAATAGAATACGTCACCCAAGATGAGGGCAATGCTGTCGGGAGTGTCTTTGATCTCACACCGAATTCTATAGCGATGATTTTCACGATCTTCTTGGGTAGAGAATTGATAAGGCTTCGATTCGTAGAAAACACCCAGTTCCTGCCGAAGAGCATCAAGGTGTTTCTTCGCCCAGAATGTCTTCAAATAGGGGTCAGCCAAAGTGATTCCCATAATGGCTGAGTTTATCAATTCGGCTTAAGGACACTTAGGAATGTTTTCCCCGACCCTCGCGCTTACGCTCTTTCTCAGTTAGGGCACGTTTCAAGGCTTGGGGTTTTGCCAGTGAGCCGATTCCAGGTGAGGCGCTTGCCGATAACCTTTCGCACTACGCGGTCGAAGCGGTCGCCGTCGTTCAGGTCTTTGCGATTGTTGTAGCGGAACACTTGTTCATCGAGGTACCGAAACAGATGAAACGGTTCAACGCTGACGTAGGTGCCTTTCAGCCCGCGCTTGAGAAGCGACCAGAAGTTTTCGAGTCCGTTGGTATAGACCTTCCCATCAACGTACTTTTCGGCGTGGTCAATCACTTGATGCGCGTAGTCTGCATCAAGGTCGTTGTACGAGGGCAGAGAGTCAGTGAAAAGAGCGGAACCCACAGTGACGTGTTGCCGCACTTTGGCTTGCAACGCTTTCTTCCGGCGATTCGGAATCACGGAAGTGCGAACTTCCCCGCCGCGCTCAAGGATGCCGACAACTGGAGTCTTATCCTTGCCGCCAGTGCCAGTGATTCGTTGTGCCCGCTTGCTCAAGTGCATGTTCCGAGCCTTGCCACCGATGAAGGTTTCGTCCACCTCGACTTCGCTGCCCTTCCCGCCGAGTTTCCCGAAGCCATCATCGTGCAAGGCAAGCCGGATGCGGTGAAGCATGAACCATGCGGACTTTTGAGTGACGCCAAGGTCGCGCGAAACCTCGCAACTGCTGATCCCGTTCTTGCAGTTGGTGAGCATCCACATCGCGGTAAGCCACTTATCGAGGCCAATGGCGGAGTCCTCGAAAATGGTTCCGACCTTAATGGAAAACTCGCGCCGAGAGTGATGCTTGGAGCACTTCCAAGTCCGACGGACGCCGTTATAACTCACTCGCTCCGAACCACATCCAGGGCAAACAACGCCGTTAGGCCAGCGGCGCACCGCGAGATACTGGACGCAGTTTTCTGGCTTCGAGAAGTACACAATCGCCTCTTGCAGGCTCTTAGGTTCGCTCATGTTCTTATTCTCCATGAGCTAAAGTATAGCCTAAAACAGCGGGCGAGTCAAGTAAATAGTTACCCAAATTTGAGGACGTCTCACGGTGCTGCTTCCAAGGTAACGAAAGAGAGCTGTTGCAGTCATTCTGAGGCCATCCGATGAGGATGGCCGAAGAATCCCAGCGTCGGCGCTCGATAGAGCGCATATTGCTGAATGCGTGTGGACTAATCACGGAGACGCCACTTTTCTCGGCGGCAATCCCCCGCAAAGTCCTGCCGCCCTTCTGCTATGATGGCATGGAATCCCGTACGAAAATGGCGCTGCGCATCGCAAGTCGTCCCGAAAACCGGCCCGCAAGCCGAATCCTAAATCGCAAAGAGCTCTTCCTGCGCGCCTGCCGCTTCGAGCCCGTGGAGCGCGTTCCCGTCTGGATCATGCGGCAAGCGGGCCGCTACCTGCCGCAATATCGCGCCGTCCGCGAGAAGCACTCGTTTCTCGAAATCTGCAAGACCCCGGAACTAGCCGCCGAAGTTTCCTTGCAGCCGTTCCGCGAACTGGGCGTGGACGCCATCATCGTCTTCTCCGATATTTTGGTCGTCGCTGAAGCGATGGGGATGCCGCTCGACGTGCCCGATTCCGGCCCCGTCCTCTCGGATCCTGTGCGCAGCCTCGCCGATATCCGCAAGCTGCGCGATTTCGATCCTGAGAAAAAGGCTAAATTCGTCGGCGACGCCATTCGCGCCATCCGCGCGCAAGCGGGACCGGACATTCCCGTCATCGGCTTCGCCGCTGCCCCTTGGACGCTCGCCTGCTATATGATCGAAGGGCGCGCGCGCGGCGGCGTTCCGCGCGCGAAGCGTATGCTGGCGGAAAATCCGCAAGCCCTGCGCGAATTGCTCGCGCGAATCGCGCACGCGACCGCCGCATACTTGCAATCGCAAATCGCCGCGGGCGCGGCCGTCGTGCAGCTCTTCGATACCTGGGCCGGCGCGCTCGGCCGCAGCGCGTACGATTCCTTCGCACTGCCCGCGACGCGCGCGATTTTCGACGCGCTGGGCCGCCGGAGTGCTCCAAAAATTGGCACGCCCAAAATATTATTCGCCAAAGGTTCGGCGCGGCATCTCGCGAGCCTCGCCGAAACCGGCGCGGATGTCCTGAGCCTCGATTCGCAAACCGATCTTGCGGAGGCTCGCCGCGTCCTCGGCTGCCGCGTGGCGCTGCAGGGCAACGTGGACCCAGCCATTCTGCTGGGCGATGAGGTTGGTATTCGCCGCGCCACGCGCGAAGCCCTGGAAAAAACGGGCGGCGTAGGCCACATACTGAATCTCGGCCACGGAATTTTGCCGGCCACGCCGGTCGAGAACGCCAAAATTTTTGTCGCGGAAGGACATGCATCGCCCGCGTAAGAACGAAAATGCCGAACAGTGCAAAATCCGGCGAAACACTCGACATCGGACAGATCTCCGACGCCTTCCTCGAAAAATACAATCGCCCCGGCCCGCGCTATACGAGCTATCCCACCGCGCCCGTCTGGAAAGACGATTTCGGCCCCGATGATCTCGAACGCTATTACGCGCTTGCCGACCAACAGGCCACGCCGGTTTCCCTCTACATGCACCTTCCCTTCTGCGAGAGCCTGTGCCTCTTCTGCGCCTGCAATGTTTCCATCCAAAAGGACAAAAGCGTTGCCGCTCCTTATCTCGCGGCTCTTAAAAGCGAAATCGAGCATGTGGGCCGGATGGTGTCCAAGAGCCGCCCGGTGATCCAATTCCATTGGGGCGGTGGCACGCCCACTTATCTCTCTCCGGAGCAGATGGAAGATCTCTTCGGCTACACGCGCGAGCGCTTTTCGCTTGCCCCGGACGCCGAGATCGGCATTGAAGTTGACCCGCGCGTCACCACGCGCACGCATCTCGAAGCGCTCCACCGCCTCGGCTTCAACCGTCTCAGCATGGGCATTCAGGATTTCAATCCCCAGGTGCAGCAGACGGTCCACCGCGTCCAACCCTATGAAATGACACGCGATTTGATTTTCGCCGCGCGCGAATTGGGCTTCACCAGCATCAACGTGGACCTGATCTACGGCCTGCCCTATCAAACCGCGCCCGGCTTCGAGGCCACCATAGATCAGGTGCTCACTCTCGCCCCCGACCGCGTGGCCATGTTCAGCTACGCGCACGTGCCGTGGCTCAAAAAGCAGCAGGGCGCTTTCGTGGCGCATTTGCCCGAGGGCCGCGAGAAATTCAACATATTCCGCGCCGGCCTCGAGAAATTTCTCGCCGCGGGCTACCTCTACATCGGCATGGACCATCTCGCGCGTCCCGAGGACGAGCTCGCCGTCGCCCAGCGCAATCGCACGCTGCATCGCAATTTTCAGGGCTACACCACGAAGGCCGGCGCGGACCTTTACGGCATGGGCGTCAGCGCCATCAGCTCGATCGGCGAAGCTTACGCGCAAAATCTCCGCGAAGTTCCGGCGTACGAGGCTGCCGTCGCGCGCCGCGGAATCGCCACCATGCGTGGCTTCCGCGTTTCCGCCGACGACTGCATCCGCCGCGCCGTCATCGGGCGGCTGTTGTGCCACACCGTGATCCCCAAGCGCGATGTCGAACGCGAATTTTCGATCGTCTTCGACGAATACTTCGCGTCCGAAATCGAAAGCCTCGCGGAACCGCGCGCGGAAGGCCTGGTGATTCTCGAGCCCGGCGAAATTCGCGCCACGCCGCTCGGCCGCATTTTCATTCGCAACCTGGCCATGGTCTTCGACCGCTATCTCCGCGAGCAGCAAATGGACCAGCGCCCGCTCTTCTCGAAGACCTTGTAGCCGTGAACGCGCCCGCCAAACCGTCCGTCGCCGTTCTCGGCGGCGGCATTTCCGGCCTCGCGTGCGCCTACCGCCTCGAAACTCTCGGCACCCACGTTGCGCTCTTCGAAGCCGCGGACATGCCCGGCGGCTTGATCGGCACGGTCGAGAAGGACGGCTTCCTTTTCGAGTCCGGCCCACAAAGCTTTCAAGGCGTTCCCGCGCTCCTCGATCTGATCCGCGAACTCGGAATCGAAGGCGAGCTTTGCCGCGCCGATCCGCGCGCACCGCGTTTCATCCTGCGGCGCGGGCGCCTGCGCGAAATTCCCATGTCGCCGCAAGGCATCCTGACCACGCCGCTGCTGAGTGCGCGCTCCCGCTGGAAAATCGCCTCCGAGCCGCTCCGCCGCGGCAGGCCTCCTGTCGCGGAGGAATCCGTCGCCGATTTCGTCCGCCGCAAGTTCGGACATGAAATCCTCGAATATCTAGTCGCGCCGTTCGTTTCCGGCGTCTACGCTGGCGATCCCGAAAAGCTCAGCCTGCGCGCGGCCTTCCCCACGCTCGACGAATGGGAGAGGAATTACGGAAGCGTGCTGCGCGGCGCGATCAAATCGGGGATAAAGGAGAAAGGCGGGCCGCCGCCGCTGTGTTCTTTCCGCCGCGGCGTAAACACTTTGCCGCGCGTTCTCGCTGAAAAACTCGGCGACCACCTCCACACGGGCGCGCGTGTCGCGTCCGTTGGCCGCGCGACCTCTTCTGCCGGCGGGTTCGACATTTGCGTGTCACGCGAAGGCCAAAATCAAACAACCACTTTCCAGGCCGTCGTCGTCGCCTTACCCGCGTACGTTGCCGCGCATCTTCTCGGCGCGATTTCCCCGCCGCTCGCGCACGCGCTTTCCGGAATCGCTTACGCGCCCGTCGGCGTCGTCGGCTCGGGCTATTACGCGCGCCAGATCGGACTGCCCGTGGACGGATTCGGCTTCCTCATTCCGCGCGCCGAAAAGCATCTCACGCTCGGCACCGTCTGGAACTCGTCGCTCTTCCCCGGACGCGCGCGCGAAGGCAGCGTCGCCATCACCAGCTTCGCCGGCGGCGCCGCCAATCCGGAAGTCCTCGAAATGCCGGAGGGCGAAATGGCCGCCGCCGTGCAAAACGAAAACGCTCGCATCATGCAGATCACCGGGCCACCCGCCGTCACGGCGGTTTGGAAGCACGCCAAGGCGTTGCCGCAATACAACCTCGGCCACGGCCACATCGTCGAGGCGATTCGCGAATCCTCGCGCGACATTCCCGGCCTGTTTTTTTCGGGAAATTATCTGGAAGGTCCCGCGCTCGGCAAGTGCGTCGAACGAGCCTTCGCCACCGCCGATTCCGTCCGCGCGTTCTTGCAATCGTAAGGTTTTTTTCTTGTAGGGGCACAGCATGCTGTGCCCGATGGGCGTCCCAGCGGGACGCCCACCTCTTTCTTACCCCAGCGGCAAATTCGCTTCGGCATTCATCGTTGCGTCTGCGCGCTCCCCGGCGACGAATCGCGCGTACCCGGCGGCGGCGATCATCGCGGCGTTGTCGGTCGAAAGCGCCCGGCTGGGGAAATAAACCTCGATGCCGCGCTCCTTGGCCTCCGTTTCGAACGTGCGCCGAAGCTCGCCGTTGGCCGCCACGCCGCCGGAAACAAAAATCGCGCGCGCCGCGTGTTCTTCGCTCGCCGCCAGCGTTCGCGTCACCAGGTCCTCGACGACGGCCCGCTGAAAGCTGGCGATCAGGTCCAGCGTCGCGCCGCTCGAAAGAGCGCGCAACTCTTCCGCGCTCCGCGGGCCGCATTCGAGCGCCTTCCGCCGCGCCTCGATTTCCGGCTGAAGCTCGGGATGGCGCCGCAAATGATAAAGCACCGCGGTCTTGATCCCGCTGAAGCTCGAATCGTAAGGATTGCCCTTCATTTTCGGCTGGCTGAACTGCACCGCGCGCGCGTCGCCGTGCGCCGCGAGCTGATCGAGCACCGGCCCGCCGGGATAGCCGAGCCCGAGCATCTTCGCCGCTTTGTCGTACGCTTCTCCGGCGGCGTCGTCGCGCGTTCCGCCGATCCGCGTGTAAGAAAAATGGCACGCGCCGTTGGCGTCCCGGACGGATCTGCGGGGCGCGCCGTTCGTCTCCTCGGCTTGCACGCGATAAAGCACCGTGTGCCCGCCGGAGACGATCAGGCACACCGCCGGAAGCTCGGTCGTGCGCCCCGCCGCATACGCCTCCAAAAACACGGCGTGGACATGCCCTTCAAGATGATTCACGCCGACGAGCGGCTTGCCCAACGCCAGCGCCAGCGCCTTGCCGTACGTCACGCCAACCAGCAGCGAACCGATCAGCCCCGGCCCGCGGGTCACCGCGATCGCATCCACGTCCGCCAGCGCGATGCCTGCCTGCTCCGCCGCTTCCCGCACTACAGGCACGATCTGCCGCAGGTGCTCGCGCGAGGCCAGCTCCGGAACCACCCCTCCATATTTGTGGTGAATTTCCGCCTGCGACGCCACGACGCTCGATAGAATCCGCCGGCCGCCGGCGACAATCGCCGCCGCCGTTTCGTCACACGACGATTCGATCCCCAGAATCGCCTTTTCGTCCGTCTTCATCTCACCGCCCCATCGGGCACTGATGTCATTTGAACTTTCTCCTGGCCCAGCGCACGCCGTAGTAGATGCCGAAAAGCGGCAACGCGAATCCCAGAGACTGGGCAAGCCATCCGCCTACGTCACCGCGAGCGAACATCGGTCCCATCCTAGAGAGCGAAAACAGGATAACTACCAACCACAGTACGAAGATAAGGCGCATGGCCTTCCTCCCTGTTGACAGCCGTGCTAGAAAGAAAGCAGAGGCTTTATTCGTCTATAAATCGCTCAGCAAAAGGAGATGTATTGCCGTCTGGCAATTCCACACCCCCATCGCATCTATTGGCCGCCGCGAAAATCGCTATGGTAGCATAGTGCTCGGCCTGCCCTTCGTTCACCCAAAGGAGCGCGATCGAGATCATGTCCGCCGACCACAAGCCCAAGCGCGTGAGAAAAGCCGTCATACCCGTTGCCGGCCTCGGCACGCGATTCCTGCCCGCCACCAAGGCCATGCCCAAGGAAATGCTGCCCGTGGTGGACAAGCCGCTCATTCAATATGCCGTCGAGGAATGTCTCGCCTCCGGCATCGAGCACATCGTTTTCGTCACCGGCCGCCGCAAGAACGCCATCGAGGACCATTTCGATTCCGCGCCCGAGCTCGAGCGCTTCCTCGAAGAGCGCGGCAAGCCCAGGCAAGCGCAAATGGTTCACGACATCAGCGGCGGGATGCACTTCAGCTACACGCGGCAAAGCGACGTGCTCGGGCTGGGCCACGCCGTGCTCTGCGCCGCTGAACTCGTCGGCGACGAGCCCTTCGCCGTCCTACTCGGCGACGTCATCATGGACGGGCCCGTCCCCGCCACTCGCTCGCTGATTGATATTTACGAAGCCACGGGCCTGGGCGCCATTCACGTCGAGCAGGTGCCGCGCGAGCGCGTGCATCTTTACGGCATCGTGGACGCCAGCCCCGCGAACGACCCTCGCTATGACGGACGGTTGCTGCGCGTCAAAGACTTGGTCGAAAAGCCCAGCGCCGAGCAAGCCCCGTCGCTATTCGGCGTCACCGGCCGCTACGTGCTGCCTCCGGAAATTTTTGGTTTTCTGGAGCGCACCAAACCCGGCTCGGGCGGCGAAATCCAGCTCACCGATGCCCTGCGCGCGCTGGCTCAGTCGAGCGGCCTGTGGGCTCACGTCTACCAGGGCAAGACCTACGACGCCGGCGACAAACTCGGCTTCCTGATCGCCACAGTCGAAATCGCCCTCAAGAATCCCCAGTTCGGCGCCGATTTCCGCTCCTACCTCCGCAGCCTGAAGCTCTGATTCAGTTGTCAAAGAGCCAACTGCATCTTGCCCGCTCGCCGACACAGCCGAATTCTCTGCCACTTCATGTAGTACAAAAGCCCTCACCTGAGTCACCGACTCTTCCGCAACATCCGTAATATGTGCAGCCCGCATCAGCAGTTTTCCTAACTTGATTTCAGTAATGCGCCTGGTTACAGTCACGCTTTGTCATAGCAAGGCCCTAGGCGATGGGTACGTTACCCCCCTCCTCCGCGCCATGTCCTACGAGCGACCGGGGCGCATCGTGCTAGAGCTCGTATTCCCCATCAATTAGAGCAAGGAGGAATTTCACAAGAGCAGAAACAGACAGGGCCCCTTTCCAGACGGGAGGCATCATGTCTACTAAAAAAAAGCAGTCTGTATCTACTAAAAAGAAGTTTTTCCCTGGACATCTCGCTAGAGAAGGACGAACCGCAGACCATTCCCCAACACCACGCTCGCCAGCCCAGAGCAATTGCACGACGGAGCAACCCTCGCTGGGCAGCGCTCTTTACCAGCCCACAGCTCAGAGTTTGAGCGTACCCGTCAGGCTCCAGGGGGTCGAGGCACTCCGTCGGATGCACGGGGGCGCACAGGCTCAATTAATCCGGTGCTCCGACGGCGGGTTTTACGTAGTGAAATTCCAAAACAATCCCCAGGGAGTAAGAATCCTAGCCAACGAAATGCTTGGGGCACTTCTCGCCCGTGGCATAGGGCTCCCGGTGCCCGAACCAGCCATTGTAGAGGTGCATCGGAGCTTGATCGCCCACACCGACCACCTGACAATTCAGCTCGTGCACAGCACCGTTCCGTGCTTGGCGGGCTTGTGCTTCGGCTCTCGCTACCCGTCCTCTGATGAGAAATCCCCTGGCACGTTTGGCCTCGCAACCGTCTTGGATTTTCTTCCCCAAGAGCAGCTCAGCCGAGTAGAAAATCTTTCGGACTTTGACGGAATGCTTGTGTTCGACAAATGGACAGGGAACGTGGATCAGCGACAGGCGATTTTTGTTCGGCAACTCCGAGACTCCCCCTACTACGGCTATCGCGCATTGATGATTGATCAAGGATTTTGCTTTGACGGCACGGAATGGGACTTTCCCGACGGCGGCAAGAGAGGACTGTACGCGAAGCGGCGGGTCTATGAAAAAGTCGCTGGGCTTGCCGCCTTCGAGCCCTGGCTCAACCGCCTCGAACGTAGTATGCATCGCAACGTGTTGGAACAGGCCGCCCAGAAGATTCCGCCGGAATGGTATGACCATGACAGCCGTGCGTTGGCAAGGCTCATTGACGCCCTGGACGAGAGGCGAACGTGCGTCCGAGGCCTGCTGGTATCAACGCGGAAGTCTGTCGAGCATTTTTTCCCGGCATGGCTTGGTTCTTTCGCGCGTCGCGAGGGTTGACGAAGCAATGCTTTTGCTCGCGCATCACGCGCCGCAATCCAGCCTGCGGCGCAACCAAAAGCGAACGCCGGTAGCGCAGGACATTTGCCACGATAAGCCTGTGACTATCTGTCTTCTTACCGTCCGTACTTTTTGCGTTTCACTACCCACGGTCCTTGGACGTTTGTCCTTTGGCGGTCAGGACATTTGCCCCATTACGCGTAGTCATTCGAGGGGCGCAGCAAAGACAAGCGGTCCCATTCGGGGAAGGCCTCCGTTTCAAACCAGGCCGCGACTGGACCATCCCATATCCTCTAGCTTCGCAAATCTCCTCGAAACACGGCACATCGACCCAACACCTATTTGGCAGCCCGCGTGCATCCGCCCCCTTGCCAGACCGCTTCACGCTCATGTCGCTAGACGCAACAGGCATCGCGAGGATTGGCTTGCCCCTGATATTGGGGCTCGTTGTAAGCATGGTCGCTTGCGGCTCCGCTACGACAGCGGCCCCCCCAGAATCAGTCGTCGTGTCCGTGACGCCGCCCTCAGCCTTCGTGCCGGCCTCGCAGACTGCGCAATTCGACGCGTCGGTACAGAACGACAGTCAAAATAAAGGTGTCACTTGGACCCTAGCGCAGTCCGGCATCTCCTGCAGCCCTGCCTGCGGGATGGTCGCCACCGGTGGGACAAGCACCACCTATCATGCTCCCGCGAATGTGCCCCAGGGTTCGACTGTCGTCCTCACCGCGATCTCCCTTGCCGACAGCACGAAATCGGCTTCGGCGCAAATCACGGTGACCGCTCAAGCGTCTTCGCCGATTTCCGTCTCGCTTGCGCCGATCTTGGCGTCTGTTCCTCTTTCGCAGACTCAACCATTCGGTGCCGCGGTACAGAATGACAGTCAGAACGAAGGCGTCACCTGGACCCTAACGCAATCGGGCGCCGCGTGCACCCCCGCGTGCGGTTCCATCATCGGCTCCACTCCGCAAACCGCCATCTATTCGGCCCCGGGCACAATCCTCAATCCCCCGACCGTGACAATCACCGCGACGTCGCTTGCCGACGGCGCGCGGTCAGCATCGGCAACGATTACAGTTGGGGCTGTTTCCCCCGTTAACAACGTGAGCCAATGGATCGGCATTACGAGTTTTGGCGCCCGAGCCGTAACCAGCGTACCAACCACAATGGCAACCTGCACCTCCGGCTTGACGACCGTGCCCCTGGCTTCCGACCCCGGCTTCCAGAACGGAGACGGGCTTACCCTCTGGGCCTGTGGACCGACGGCCGCCCTGTCGCAACCAGGACCGCCAACGGTCACTACCGGAGACTCTGTCACAGAGACTGTCCCCAACGCTGTGCTCGCTCCCACCGCAGGCCTCTCCAGCTACAGTTACAAGATCATCGCAGAGGACAACGCGGGAGGGTTCTCGCCGGTGAGCACTGCAACGACGATCACCACGGGACCAGCGACGCTCGGGGAGAACAGCTGCGCCGTATCCTCAGAGTCGCTCTCCGGCTCGACGCTCACGGTCGTCACGTCCGCGCCCTGTGATCTTGTGCCGGGAACCCTCGTCCATATACACGGCTCGAATCTTGGAGCGCTGGATCAATGGATTCAGGTGTCGAGCGTGACGAACCCCGCCACCTTCGTGTTCAACGACCTCGCTCTTTCGGGCACGATGACTTCGACAGGCGGGACGCTAGTTTATTGGGCGGGAAACCAGCTCACTTGGACGGGTCAACCGGGGACCTGGCTCTATGGAATTTGCGCCGAGCGCCCCGGCGACGGCTCCTACCACCTGATTGGGATTAGCCTCCCTTATGTACCGGGTCTGCCTTCCTCTACCACCTTTACTGATTGGGGAACAACGGTCACTACCTTTCCTGCGATGCCCGCCTATTGGAACGACTCGCTCTGCACGAACACTTCGGCCACCGCCGACTACCTCTCGACGATCATTTCCAGCGGTGCCGGGACGACCTCGCTCGTGGTCGCGGCTGCTGCTTCCAACTCAACAAACGACACGACAGCCCTGTTCGACGACGGGCCAGCCTTCCGTGCCGCAGCCAAGTTCGCCGCGCCCTACCACGAGGCCGTGTTCGTTCCCACACCCACCGACCCCAGCGCGTACTATCCGATCAACTCTTACACGAACATGATCCCAGGGGGTCCGAGCGTGATCCACAGCGGCCCGATTGCGGCCTACGAGACGATCCAGACACCGGCGCAGTGGACAGGCCCCTGGACCGCTGCAAGCGGGGAACAGTTTGAATCGAAGGCTACTCCCGTCATTACTTGCCACGTCTCTCCTTGCTTCTACATCGACGGTGGGCCTCCTTATATTGACGGAGTCGAGATAGCGGGCAGCGGCAACCAGGCGTACGTCGTGATTTGGGATGGAGGCAGCCAGGGGGGACAGTTCAATAACCTAAACATCTCGACGGGGGATGCAGGGACGGATTACTCCGGCATTGGCCTAGTCGTACGCTACAACGCTTACTTCTTTCAGATGCAGCACGTAACGATGGTCGGGGGCCCCACTGGTATCGAAGCCAACGTGGATCAGTCCTGGACCCCCCAAGAGTATTTCTGTGGGGACCCCGATATGACCGTGGAAAACTTGTCCCAGGACTACATGTCCTTTAACAGCCGCACCGCCTATGTACTGATGAACGGTGGGAACGCCGGTGGAGAATTTCTGATGTCCAACGCCTACGCGCAGGGTGGGCTGATGCCGCTCATAGCGACGCAGAATGTGCACGATGTCACAGCGCCTCCGCTGGACCTCGAAAACTTTACGCAGGATACATCTCCCCAGTCCCTGATAGCTACCTGGCAAGATATGCCCAATGGCGGCGGAAACGCTCCTCGCATTGTTTACGCTGGCCAGACAGACCTGTCCAGCAACGACCCCGGCGGAATGCCCCCCTTCATTACGGGCAACGCACCCCAGAGCATCTCGTTGCCTTCCTCCTACGCCCTGCCTACCGGCGGCGGTCAATACGTGAACGTAAGCGCGCAGCCCATGTTCGTCTCCGCCGGAACACAGTCGAACACAACCGAGTTCGCCATTGGCTTGGCGCAGCCGGTCATTAGCAGCGTCACGATCGGCCAGGGAGGGACTTTCCCCGTCGAGTCCGGAACCCTGTGTGTGAACGCCGTGGGGTGGAACGGAGGATGGAGTGCCCCGGCTTGCACCCAGTTCCAAACCACCAGCGGAAATCAGACCATCACGGTCAAGCTCGCCGGCGCGGTCCAAGGGGCGAAGGGGTACATTATGTATACGACCGAGGGCCGCTGCTTCACGCCAGGGAACGCCGGCTGCATTGGGCAAATCACTACCGCAGGCACTTCGTACACGCAATCCACGGACCCCGGATGTTGTGCGCAGATCCCAACTAACAACTATCCGACGGACGGCTCGTCGTGGATCAGTGTAAACGGGGTGGGAGGGCCGCAGCTGACCACCTACAACGGACCCTACGACGACAACATTGTGCCCAGTACCCTCACGGCGGACCAAACCCTGACGGAACCAAATGCCAGCGGGACTATCGCTCTGGCCGGCAGCTCCGGGATCAGCGCCGGTTCAATCTCGATCTCCGGCTCAACGAGTGGAAACTACACATTCGTCGACGCGTATCCCTCTGCTCCAACCTGTATTGTGTCGCCGTCGGGGACATCCCCTGCACCAACGTCCCCAACGTATGCCGTCTCAAGCTCACCGTCCGCCGTGACGGTGACACTTGCGAGTGCCGGAACAGCTAGGTTCAACTTCGTCTGTTTCCCGGCGACGAACTGACGACCCCTGTACTCCGCAAAAATTCCGTACTGTGCCCAATCGCAATCCCCGGGGAACCGCGCCAACTTCGGTCCGGCGCACCAAACCCGGCTCGGGCGGCGAAATTCAGCTCACCGACGGCCTGCGCGCGCTCTCAATCGAGCGGCCTGTGGGTCCACATCTACCAGGGCAAGACCTACGACGCCGGCGACAAGCTCGGCTTCCTGATCGCCACCGTCGAAATCGCTCTCAAGAATCCCCAGTTCGGCGCCGATTTCCGCTCCTACCTCCGCGGCCTGAAGTTGTAAGCCGCTGTCGAAACCAATTTTTACACCCCGGAATCACTGCCGATTAGAAATTATTAGGGGGTAGCCGTTCTCTCGTGGGGGCGTAGCATGCTACGCCCGACGGCTCGCGGAGCGAGCCGCTTGCCTTTGTAGCGGCCGCCTTTTAGGCGGGCACCTTTGAACGAATTGAGCGCACAATACGTCCTCAAGGGGCGGCAGAGGCCGGCACTGGATTGCATTTGCGGCAGAGCTTGTGGTACGGCACGTAGTAGCAGGCGTAAACCTCAAACCCCGCGGACATAAGCTTCCCGGCCAAACTCAACGTGTGAAGAAGTCCGCAGATCACAAGGCCCACTTGGAACGACTCTCCTTTTATTCCCTCAACCCAGAAGTCTTCCCGCTTGAAGTGCTCCTCAAAGAACTCCCAGCAAGCATCGAGATGAAACGGCTCGACCAAAGGATCTCCCGTATCCCTCGCGAGGCCGTAGAGGTGGCGCTTCTCCACATGCGGATCAATGTCTCGATACTTCAAGCCCGAACTTTCCGCTAGTTTTTGCGCGGCCGTAGGCCCAAGCTCCGAGGCCTCCTCGAAGATGCAGTCGACGCGAACCCCAAAACCTGACCTAAGGCTGAGATGCTCAACGAGCGAGATGTAATCGGGGTCGTCAATACTGCCTTCCTGTTTCTCGGCTCCCTGTAAACGGTGGGCCGTCCCCAGCACGAACACGAATCGCCTGCCTCCATTTTCTATTCCCACTTAATTTCCCCCTTGGCTTTCCCCTCGTCACCCGCAACCGCCGCCTCCACGCCGCCGGAATTGGAGCGACCCCGTGGTGACTGCTGACTGTACAGCCTTTGTACTGTATATTGCCCGGTGAATGGGGGTGCTATGTACTGTACGTCGTGCGGCGCGGGATTTACAATCGTCAGTCGGCCACGCCGTGAGGTCGCACTCACGATCGACACACACAGATGAAAACCCTTTTTACAATCCAGCCTGACTCGGACCTCGACAAAGAAACGGTGGAGCAGTTTTGCCGGTTAGGTGTCCGAGAGAACACGAGGGTCGAGTACAAGCGGCAATTCCCAAACGACCTCGCCAAGGTAATCGCGTCTTTCGCAAACACGCAAGGCGGAATCATTCTAATCGGCGTTGACGCAGACGCCGAGAACAAGCCAAAATCACCATTGGCTGGAATGGCCTTCGAAGGTCAACCCGAAGAGCGTGTGTATCAAATCTGTGCGGCCGCGATTTACCCGCCAATCTTCCCCAGCGTTTGGGTGGTTCGCTTCGAAGATCCCTCCGAAAATCCGTCTGATCGAGCAATCCTCGTGATACGCGTGCCGCAAGGAGAAACCGCACACGCAATTGACGGAAGGAAAGGCATTTACGTCCGCACAGGGAACCTGAGCAGCCCCCTCGAAAGGGCTTCAGTCGACGAGGTCATTGAACTCATCGGGCGCAGAAAGCAATCCGAAGAACTTCGGTCACCACTGATTTCGCAATCGCGCGAAAGATTCGCATTTTTCTTTGAGCAGTACCTGTCCAAGAAGCGCGGCGAAATCCCAGCAGCGCGGCAACTCCTGGCGGAACGGATACTTCGAGCGTCGCCCGTGATCCGGATGCAATTGGTCCCGCTATTTGTATGGAAGCCAATTGTAGGGCTTCTTGAGCTCAAGAAGGCGCTTAAGAAAATACATTTATGGAGAAAGCAAGGTCCACCCTTCCCTCCTGACAATATCGAGCGCACGGTGCAGGACGCAATCATTCGGCTTGCGCAATTCAGGAGCCTGGAGGTCGCAGAGTTTAGCGAATACGGACTCCTTTCCTTCAGTTACAACGACGACCAGGACCTGAACAGCATCTTGTCCGAGCCACCCTCAGCTGCGAACTCCATCGAATATTTCCGAGTGCTATGCAATGCGCTCGCAATGATGTGCTTTGGAGTATTCACATACGAGGCCATTGGCTTCCACGGACTATGCGAGTTCAACCTCGAAATTAGCGGAGTCAGAGGGCGAAGACTGACCACATCAATAGAACCCCTGTTCGGCGAGCCGTGCCCCGATGACAAGATAAGTTTTACAGCTCGCCTCACACCGAGCGAACTAAAGGATGGCCTAGTCGAGCATTTCACCGCATGTATGTACAGAATACGGAGCGCCTTCGGCGTCGAAATGAACGATCAGGTGAGGGAAGAGCTCGCGAGACTGGCCAGCGACTCTAGGGTAATGAACTTCGAGACGCGGTACTAATCGTAGCCACAGCCGGCTGCCGCACCCGTCGAACCCTGAAGGGTACGGATTTTCGCTGCGGTCTGCGACCTCCGCAAAGGCCTGCGGCAACAAGGTACGCCCGGCGGGCACCTCTCGGTGCTTCGTATACCAAGCAAATCTGATTTTTCGCCGCCGGCTTGGCGGTTCTGTGCTATGAACTAAGATGGCCGTAGTTTTGCCAAGAAGGAGTGTAGCAACATGGTCTCTGGGGCAGTCGGACGGTCCAGCATCGAGCTTCAAGCCTCCCGTTCCCCAATTTCTAATCGGTACAAAGTGGAAACTGAATTCGGCGTACGTTATAGAAAACAAAGGACCTGCCTCCGTTCTAATCGGTACAAAATCGCACTTATTTTTCTTCACTTCCTGCGCTGTGAACCGCTGGGGTTGAGGTTTAAATGTAGCGCCGGGGCCTTCAGCCCGGCATCTTTGCCTCGGGCAAACAGGCGCGGCCTAATAATCTCTAATCGGCAGTGCTGCCGATTAGAAATGGGCCTAACTCCTTTAGCCTCAACGAAACGATCGTTTCTAATCGACAGTGATTCTGGCTCTGAAAGCAGGCAAAAGCGAACTAAAAGCGAAGTCGGAAGGGCGGGGTTTAAACCCCGCCGTAAATCGTGCAGTCCTTCGGGGGTTTCAACCCCTGAAGCCGGGTCCTCTTGACGAGGATTCCATCGCTCTTTGACAACTGAATAGCAGGCGGCTCGGCGGGCGGCCTGGGATCGCCATTCTCCTGAATGGCTCCTTATCCCCGCCAATCGGGAGATTGGCGCTCCCGGGGACATCAATTGCTAGGCTTCGAGAAGGATAAGGTCCTTGGCCTTGGCTTGAAAGGCGCGATCGAAGGTCACCACTGTCAAACCGGAAGCCTGCGCGAAAGCCGCGAGATAGGAGTCGGCCCAGTCCTTCGGGGAGGCCTGCGGCGACCGAGTCAGCGCGCGAAATTGGGAATCGAGTCCGCTAGGCTCATTGAGGAAGTCCACTCGCTCATCGCCGAGCCAACTATCGTACGCATTCCACGCGTCTTGCTGGCTTTTTGCGTGGTCCGGACCCATCACCGCCGGCGCGCTCAAGAGACGAAGAAGCCCAAGTTGGGTCAGGCGGCAGAAGAAGAGATGCGCCGTGGGAGCAAGACTCGCGAACCACTCACGCGCCACGATGTGGTGGATATGCCGGTCGTACGTCAGCGCAACCCAAACGTTGATGTCAGGGAAAAGAGATAATCTCGAAGATTTTCTCATTGTCGAGATCGAGTGTACCCGGCCGCTTGGAGCGAATGATCGGGAGCGCAACGCGCCTGCGGGATTTTCGCGGGCGGTCCTTCAGGACCTGACCTACTCCGCGGAGGATCAGTTCCTTGGCGGAGCTGCCTTCGCTGGCTGCGCGGCTCTTCAGGCGCCGATAGAGGGGATCGGGTATGTCCACCGTCGTTCTCATACCCATATTCTGCCACATTTATGGTCGCCGCCGACCATGATTTCGGCGAAACAATAGACGTTTTGCGTGCCAGTTAACCGTACACGCTTTACCGGTGCCGGCGCTGGGATTCTTCGGCCATCCTCGTCGGATGGCCTCAGAATGACGCGAACTAGGCTACGAGGCTGAGAGTAACTCGGGAGGGATGCAGGTTATTTCTTTTTCTTTTCGGATTTCTTTTCCGAGGGAGGCTTGGTCTCCGTGGCTTTGGTTTCCGCGGGCTTGGCCGCAGCTTTGTCGCCGGTTGCGTCGGTTTCGGCAGTCGCTGACGGCTTGGCGGAAGCGTAGTCGGTGACGTACCACCCCGAGCCCTTGAACTGGATGGCGGACGACGAAATCTGCCGCTCGGCCTTGGCGCCGCATCGCGGACATTTCTTCCTCGGCGAGGACGACCCCGGCTCGAGCTTCTCGAAGCGATGCCCGCACTTCACGCACTTGTACTCGTATAAAGGCAATGCAGTTCCCCTCCCTTAAGAGGATGCTGAAAGGGCTGTTAGGACTTCATTTCCTTCCGGCGCTCGGCGACCCATTCGAGAAAGCGTTCCAGGCGCGCGCGTTCGCGCCACAGCAGGCGGAAAAATTTCCACGCGCCAAGGTCCGCCGCTTCCTCGCCGAAAAAGGTTTCGAGGCGCCAGCGAATGTACGGCGACCTCCACGGACGCAGCCGGTAGCCCTTGGCCGTGATCCAGTAGTAGCGGAGCGCGTTCAGCATGTCGCGAGCAATTAGGCCATCCGCCGGACCCAGATGCGTTCGGTGGCGGGCTTGCCGAGATAAATGCGGCTTGCGCGCCGCGGCGGGCCCGTGCGCCGCGATTTTGTCTGGGCTCGCGACGTTGCATCGGCGGCGCCCGTGACGGAAAGCGACATGGTCTGATCGTATTCGCGCTGATGCACGTGGACGCGCGCGGCGGGACGCAGCCGCAGGTTTTCGAGAAATTCGAGGAACTTCGTATCCTTCTCGTAGACACGCAGCACTTCGTAGCTCGCGCCCGGCGCGGCCTCCGATAGGCGAATGGCGCCCTGCTTGCGCCTCAGATGCGACATCCCGCCGAACAGCGGAACGCCGTGCGGACAGCGGCTGCCGCGCCCAAATCGCTTCAAAAGCAGGTGGACGACCTCGGACGACATGCCGTGCTCGAGCCGCTCGGCTTCCTCGTGCGCGCGCGACCATTCGAGGCCGATCACGTCGGTGAGCAGCTTTTCCGCCAGGCGATGCCGCAGCACCAGATGCTGCGCCGCGCCCTTGCCCTTGGGGCTCAGCTCGATGCGGCCATCGCGGTGCACGCGCAAGTAGCCGGCGCGCGCCATGCGCTTGAGCGCCGCGGTGACCGCCGGTGGCGTGACGCTCAAATCCTCGGCCAGGCGCGCGCTGATGGGCGCCTGCTCCTCTTGGACAATTTCCCAGATGGCTTTCAGGTAGTCTTCCTGGGATACGCTGGTTTGTTGGCGCCGCACGGTGCCTCTAGTCGCTGGTCGTTGCCGCCGGGTTCCGCAGGCGCGCGGCCAGATCCGCCACGCGCGCTTCGATATCATCGCAAATCCGCCGGCAGGTTTCCAAATCGTCGCCGTAGGGATCCTCGACTTCCCAATCCTCGATCGGACATCCTTCGAAAAGCCTCCGGCAGGGAACGCCCGACATGTTGATCACGCGATCGGGCGGCTGCGGGATCGAATCGTCATGCAAGCCCTTCGAGAACTGGCCGTCCATTGGGACGCCGCGCTCGAGCAGGAAGGCGCGCGTCATCGAGTCAACGCGGCCCAGGGGCGCGACGCCCGCGCTTGATGGCGCGATCACGTCTGCCGCATGGCGGCGCGCGAGCGCTTCCGCCATCTGGCTGCGGCACGCATTGCCGACGCACACGAACAGAATTTTCGCCGGCCCGCGCATCGCGGGAAAAGCATCGCACAGATGGCCGGGAATGAGAAATGGAAAGCGGGGCTGGGGCGGAGATGAACTGTACACGCTGTACTAACCGGCGGCGCTGGGATTCTTCGGCCATCCTCGTCGGATGGCCTCAGAATGACGGCGGTGATTTGGGTCGTGCGAGGCTAAAGGCAAACGTGTGAGAAATGCTGTGCGAGACGATAACCCGCACAGCCAAGAGTGGCTGTGCCACCCGGGCGGGGTCAGGCGGAGCGGACGAGCACGATGAAATGCTCGTGCACGGCGGCATCTTCGGACAGCTCAGGGTGAAAGGTGGAAGCGAGGATGCGGCCCTGCTGGACCAGCACGGGATGGCCGGCATCCTCGGCGAGAATTTCGACGCCCGGCCCCGCGGATTCGATTACGGGCGCGCGAATGAAAACCATCTCGAGCGGGGCGTCACGCAGCTTGGTGGGGCCGCTGTGAATGTCGCTGGCGAGCTGGCGACCGTAGCCATTTCGTAAAACGGAGATATCGAGCAGGCCGAGGGAGGCTTGCGAGGGGCCATGAACCTCGCGCGCCAGCAAAATCGCCCCGGCGCAGGTGCCGAAGAAAGCGCCTCCATTCCGGGCGAATTGCTTGAGCGCGTCGAAGAGGCCATCCTCGCGCATGGCTTTTAGGTGCGTGGTGCTTTCGCCGCCCGGAAGAATCAGGCCGGCGATGCCGGCCAAATCATCGGCGCGGTAGACATACGTGTGCGAGACGCCAAGACGGTCGAGCATCTTGGCGTGGGCTTCGTAATCGCCTTGAACAGCGAGGATGCCGATGCGCACGTGATTCGTGACTCGTGAGCCGTGATTCGTGGCGTGGGGCTAAAGCCCCGCTGGTTTTGCCGCGCTTATGTCGTGGCTAAAGCCACGACCCACAAAGATCCTTGAATCGTCACACGGGGCTAAGACCCGCCACTGTGTGCTTACCAGCCACGGGTTTGCAGTAGATCCTTCTCTTCGAGCTGGCGGATGTCGAGGCCCTTCATGGCCTCGCCGACTTCCTCGCAGGCTGCCAGGACGATTTTCGGATCGTTGTAGTGCGTGGTGGCCCGGACGATGGCGTGCGCGCGCTGCGCGGGGTCGCTCGACTTGAAAATGCCCGAGCCGACGAAAACGGCTTCCGCGCCGAGCTGCATCACCAGAGCCGCGTCGGCGGGCGTGGCCACGCCGCCGGCCGAAAAATTCGGCACGGGCAGCTTTCCGTTTTTCGACACCCAGGAGACAAGCTCCAGCGGCGCGCCCATTTCCTTGGCTTGGTGGACCAGCTCTTCCTCGCCGAGCGTGGTGAGGCGCTTGATGTGTCCGGTAATCGCGCGAAGATGCCGCACCGCTTCCACGATGTTCCCCGAGCCTGCTTCGCCCTTGGTGCGGATCATGGCCGCGCCCTCGGCGATGCGGCGCAGGGCTTCGCCCAAATCGCGCGCGCCGCAGACGAATGGAACCTTGAAGCCGTGCTTCCAGATGTGGTGTTCTTCATCGGCGGGAGTGAGGACTTCGCTCTCGTCAATGTAATCCACCTCGAGCGCTTCGAGCACCTGCGCCTCGGCGAAATGGCCGATGCGCGCCTTGGCCATCACGGGGATCGAGACCGTGTCCATGATTTCGCGGATGATGCGCGGGGCGGCCATGCGCGCCACGCCGCCTTCCTTGCGGATGTCCGCAGGGACGCGCTCGAGCGCCATCACCGCGCACGCGCCCGCCTCTTCCGCGATCTTGGCTTGCTCGGCGGTGGTCACATCCATGATGACCCCGCCCTTGAGCATTTCGGCCAAGCCGACCTTGACGCGCCAGAGATTATCGTTCATACGGTCCATGTTCGCCCCCTCCGCAACGCAGCAAGAATGGAGGCTTCGTGCTTGCCTGTGTGCGTACAAAAATTATAGCAGGTGAAGCGGGCGTGGCGCCAAATAGCCGGTCCGGCGAATCCGGTGGGGACGCGCGGGCTGCCTGGGAGGCTTGGACGCTACTGAGTGGCGGTTTTTTCGCCGAGGCGGCGCATGCGCTCCTGGAGCTTCTTGCGAAGCGGTCCGGGCGCGTTGGGATTGAAGGCGACCAGATACCAGAGCGGCTGGGAACGGTCGCGACTGAGCCGGGAAAGCGTGGACGCGTCGCTATTGGGATGACGCGCGATGTTCTCGCGGATGGCGGAATAGGGATGACGCGAAAGCCGGCTCAAGGTCTTCGAGGTAACCTTGGGATGCTCGCTGATCAGGCGCAGAAGATAAAAATCTTCCTTGGGCGCCTGGCGCGAAAGCTGGTCGAGGACCTGAGGCTTCACTTCCGCGCTCAAGACCGTGCCGACTTTTTCGTCCCAGCCGGAATTGATGCGGTTGAGCTCCTGCGTGCGCGCGTGAATCAACTGCTCGATCACGCGCCGCTCCTGATCGAGCCGGGGCGCGGGTATGGCGCTGCGCTCGACGGAATCGAGCACGCGCAGCAGATGCTGGCGCTCGCCGAAGACAATCTGAGAGGTGCGCATGGTCTTTCCCTTTCCGGTGCTTCTCACCAAGTCGGAACGTCTCATCTTTTCATCACTCCGTAAATCTCGCGAACGCGGTGAATCGAGCGGCGGCGCTTCAGACGGCGCGCCGCATCATCAATCCCACAAGCCCATTTTAAAATGCGACATTGCTCGCAGAAACTGCGATCGTTAAAAGGTTAACTGCGCGAGCGGAGTGACAAACATAGCGCTGAAAGCTATAGGGCAGGTTCCCGGCCGCCCGTCCTCTTTATGGCCCGCTGACCCCCGCTGGCGCTGTAACCTTGGGCGACCGCATGCATTATCCGGCGTCGGGGCTGTGGATAACAATACGGCTCATATGGTGTGTTCCTCAATTGCAATACGTGGTCCTAGAACTAAGTACGAAAGCTATTGGAAAGAAAAAACTTACGCACAGGGAGGGTATTTCGCGCCGCGGAGGGAGCGCGAAAAAATCAGCCACAGGAAGACGAGCAGCAGGATGCAAAGCCAGCTTCCTTCCGGGCCGGCGGCGCCACCGGTCAGCCAGGCGGGACCGGAAAAAGAGGCGTTGAAAAGATGGCCCTGGACGAGCTGTCCGCTATCCGCGACGCCGTAAAAATAAGACTCGCCCCAATCCCACGCGGCGTGAAACCCGATGGGCATCCAGAGATTACCCGTGCGCCGCACCAGCAAGCAGAAAAGAAATCCCACGGCGCCTGCTGTAATCAATCCCGCCACGTTTTCATCGGAATTGCCGTGGTGGACGTAGCCGAAAAGCGCGGATAGGAGAATCGCCGCGGGCCAGAAGCCGAGGCCGTCGGAGAGAGTGAACAGGGCGTAGCCGCGGAAGGTGAACTCCTCGGAGAAGCCAACGAACAGGAAGGCCAAGCCCCACAGCACGGCGTAACGCCAGAGTGCAGCGCCGTGAAGCGCGATCGCACCGAAATGGAAGACGTTCGCTGCGCGCAGGGCAAGAAGCAGCGCCGTGATCGAGGCGAAACTGATCGCCGCTCCCTGCCAAAATTGCGCGCGGAATGCCTGGCGCCACGGCAGGCCGTAGCCGGAGATTTTTCTTCGCTCGATGCGCGCCATGACTCCTGTTGCGAGGAGGATATTGAAGAAACTGACGGCTTCCTCTCGCAAGACCGAAAGCGGGGTAAGGAGCTGCGTCAGCGTGTGTCCGTGGCGGATAGCTTTGATCGCAGCGCGCTCGCCAGAAAAGAGGGCGAAAAGAATCGTGAAGAAGATCAGCAGGCGCCATCCGGCGCGCAAGCCGCGCGGGCCCCAGATTACGGCGAACAGCGGCTGGCCGCCAGGAGGGAGAGGGCTTTGAGGAGAGCTGCCGGGCGCGTCCATGGGATGGTGGTGGTTCGATGGAACGGAGAGATTACCACACAAGCCGCGGAAGCGCGTCAATCCGGGATGCGGCGGGCGGAGGAGGGAACTTTTTCTTGTGCGGGATCTTCGGCGGAGGCGACCTCAACCCTATCGCGGCCGCAGCGTTTCGCTTGATAGAGCGCCGCGTCGGCGCGGGCCACGAGGGCGTCGAAACTCAGGTCTTGGTCGCAGGGGATGCCAGCGACGCCGAAACTGGCCGTGACATGGGTTTGGCCGGCGGAGAAATGAAAGACATGAGTAGCCAGCAACTTGCGGATTCTTTCGGCCACGATGAGAGCGCCCTGGCGGTCCACATGGGTCAAGATCAGCAGAAATTCCTCGCCGCCGACGCGCGCGCACATGTCGCAATGCCGGACATTTTCCTTGAGAACGTCGGCGAACTTGCGCAGTACCGAGTCGCCTGCATGGTGTCCGTGGACGTCGTTCACGGACTTAAAGTAATCGAGGTCGGCCAGAATACCCCAGAGAGGGAATCCATGGCGGACGGCGCCGCGCAGTTGCTTGGAAGCCCATTCCTCGATGGCGCGGCGATTGTAGAGCCCAGTCAGCGGATCGGTGAGAGCCAACTGTTCGAGGACGCGATTCTTGGCCTCGATTTCCAGATGAAGCCGGGCCGTTCTGCGGCCCACGCCCACTCGGGCGAGCAATTCCTGGGGATGGAAGGGCTTAGTCAGATAGTCGTCGGCTCCGGCTTCGAGGGCGCGAACCACTTGCGCCTTGTCGGAGATGCTGGTGAGCAAGATCAGATAGGTGTAAGCCCCTTCGGGTTCGGAGCGAATGCGCTGGCAAAGCTCGATTCCCGTGAGGTCGGGCATCATCCAATCGGTGATGACCATGGCGGGATGATGCTGGCCGAACATTTCCAGGGCTTCCTTACCGGTTTGGGCAACAAGAACCTCGTATTCGATGGCGGGAAGGGTCTGCTGGACGAGCTTGCGCGCCACGGGGGAATCGTCTACGACAAGCACTTTAAAGGATCGGCTCAAGGCGTTCCTCTAGGTGTCCCAAGCGCTGTTGCGCTGCCAGTATGGTTCCGCAATGTTGTGCCGCCACCAGGGCCGAAACGAGCCTATTACCTAGCAGATTAAAGGACCATCACGGTTTGCAGCTGATTGGAATTCGGAGGTGTGCCCAAAGGACTACGTTGCGCCCGTTCAGCGCAGGAAGGGGTTGTGGTCGCGCTCGGCGCCGATGGTAGTGATGCCGCCGTGCCCAGGATAAACGATCACCTCATCGGGCAGGACGAGCAATTTCTCGCGAATCGAATCCAGAATTTGAGGAAGGGAGCCTCCCCAAAGGTCGGTGCGGCCGATACTGCCTTGGAAGAGCGTGTCACCGGCGAGGAGTCGCGCGGCGCTGTGTAGATGTGACGCGGTTTCCGCAGGAATGCCCCGCGGCAAAGAGGCGGCGGGATCTATGAACAGGCTGATGCTGCCAGGAGTGTGGCCGGGAGTGTGGAGCACGCGCGCCGAAAAACCGCCCCAGCGAAGCTCTTCTCCTTCTTTCACGAAGCCCTCGATGCGGGCGACCGGAGGCGGCGGAACACCCAGCCATTCGGCCTGGATGTCGAGGCGGCGATAGAGCTCCAGATCGGCCTCGTGGATCAGGATGGGCGCGCCGGTGGCGGCATGAAGAGTGGCGAGGCCGCCGACGTGATCAATGTGCGTGTGGGTGCTGACGATGGCGCGGACCTTGAGGCCATGTCGGCGGAGAATGTCCAAGATGCGCTGGGCGTCGTCGCCGGGATCAACGACGATCGCTTCATGAGACAAAGGATCGCCCAGAATCGAGCAGTTGCATTGCAGCAACCCGACGGGAAGGATCTCGTGAATGAGATTTTCCGGCATTCGATGGGAGTATAGCAGCAAAGGGCGCAGCGGCTTCGAATGGAGCGGAACAGGCCGGAAAGCGAGGGGGATACATCTCTGGTAAGATTGGAACGATGGGCGAACGAGTAGACATGGACACGGCACGCACCCTCGTGGAAACGCCGCTGGCCGGGGAACACCGGAAGGCAGGGGCACACCTCGAAGAATTTTGGGATTGCCTGCTTCCCGCGGGATTCTCGGATTTCGAGAAGGAATATGCCGCGGCGCGGGAAAGCGTGGCGCTCTTCGACACGAACTGGCACGGGATTTTCGAGCTGACGGGGCTTGATCGCGTGAAATATCTGCACGCGATCACGTCGAACAACATCCAGGGGCTTGAGGAAGGACGCGGAATCCCGGCGCTGCTGCTCAATCCGCAAGGGCACATTCTGGCGGAACTGGAGGTGTACGCGCGAGCGGAAAAGCTGCTGGTGCGCGTGCATGCCTCGGCGCGGGAACGAACCCTGGCCACGCTTGAAAAATACATTCTTGCATCGGACGTCAAGATCGAAGACGTGACGCAGAAACTGGGCAGCGTGACGGTGGAGGGTCCCGCGGCAAATCTACTTGTGGAACAGGCGTGCGGCGCGCACCTGGGAAGTCTGCTGGAGATGGGCCTCAAGGAAGTGAACGTACAGATGATTCCCTGCGTGCTCTTGCGGCGCTCCCAGTTCGATGAGATCGGCGCGGAGTTCCTGGCACGGCGGGAATGGCTGCCTGTGTTGTGGCAGAAGCTGCTGGAGGCGGCGCGCGCGCGCCTCGGCGAGCCCATCGGGATGGAGACGCTCAACGCGCTGAGGCTCGAGGCGGGAGTGCCGTGGTTCGGCGCGGATTTCGGCGAGGCGACAATCCCGCAGGAAGCGGCGGTCGAAACGACGCACGTCAGCTTCACGAAGGGCTGCTATACAGGGCAAGAGATTGTCGAGCGGGTCCGGTCGCGCGGGCACGTGAACCGGAAGCGGGTGCGGTTGAAATTTTCCACGCCAGCGCCGCCGATGGCCGGAACGCGGTTGCGCGCGGCGGGTGCGGACGCCGGATATGTGACCAGCGCAGCGTTTTCACCACAAGCGGGGACAGCCATCGGCATGGGATACGTCCGGCACGAATATTTCCCACCGGACAGCACGGTGGAGTTCGATGGCGGAACCGCGGAAGTCCTAGCCGAAAAATAAGCGATCAGCTTTTGGAGAAATTCAGGGAGCGGAGGAAGCTGCCGCGGTCGGCGTCTATTTTCTTCTGAAGCTGAAGGATGGAATAGAGCAGGGCTTCGGGACGCGGCGGGCAGCCGGGAACGTAAACATCCACGGGGATCACCTGATTGACGCCCTGCACGATGGCGTAATTGTTGAAGACGCCGCCAGAGGTGGCGCAAGCCCCCATCGAAATCACCCACTTCGGCTCCGGCATCTGCTCGTAGAGCTGCTTGATCACGGGCGCCATTTTTTGGGAGACGCGCCCGGCGATGATCATGAGATCGGATTGCCGCGGCGAGCCGCGAAACACTTCGGCGCCGAAGCGCGCGATATCGTAGCGCGAAGCAGCCATGGACATCATTTCGATGGCGCAGCAGGCCAGCCCGAAAGACATCGGCCAAATCGAGCTGCGGCGCGCCCAGTTCACCACTTTGTCGAGCGTGGCGAAAAGGATGCCCTCGTCCTTGAGGAAATTGGCGTCCTCGCCCGGCCTTTCGAGCGTCACGCCCCTGGAAAACTCCACGGCCATATGATCGCGCGGCTCCCTCAATGCTATTTTGCCCTTTTGCCGGTGGATTTGCAAAGGCGAACGTGTGGCGGCGATGCGGACGATTCAGAATAACGCAGCCAGCACATTCGAGAGGCGATCTCCGAAGGCGTCGCTGAACGGCCCGTCGCCGTTGAGGATCAGCCGGTCCGCGAAGCCGGCTGCGCGGAGCACGCCGACCAGTTCGCGCGAGGCGCTCGAAAGAAGCGCGATGTGGCGGGGCTTGTAGGAAGTTTCGATGCGCCGGAGCACCACGGGCGCCAGGCAGCGGAGCGCGTCCTGCAATTGGGCCTCGCTCCCGATTGGACACTCGCAGGCGTGGGCCAGGAAGAAACCGTGTCGTTGGAAATCGGCGAGCACGGAATCTTCCTGAATGCCGGCGCCGGGCGTGAGGCCGGCGCATATGCCGAGTTCGTTGAAATACGCGCGCGAAGCCACGGAGCGAGCCGAGGGATCGCTGGCGGCGCGATAAAAATAGTCCTCGGGACGCGCGGGTGGAGCGGCATCGAGGAAAAGCACCTTGATGTGAATGGGGCGGAAGCGCGTAGCGAGCTCGAGGCGCGCGATGCGCTCGCGGATGTGCCGGTCGTCGGCGGGAGCGCCGCAGCCGTCGCAGAGGGTCACTGGATCCAGCCGCCGCCGAGCACCTGTTCGCCGGAATAGAAGACCGCGGCTTGGCCCGGCGTGATGGCGCGCTGCGGCTCGCGGAACACGACGCGCGCGGCCGAGGCGCCGAGCGGCGTGATTTCCGCTTCGGCAGGCTCGTGGCGATTGCGAATGCGCACGCGGGCCTGGACCGGGCCTTCTGGAGAAATGAAGGGAATCCAATTCACGTCGCGGACTTCGCAGACGTCACTGCGAAGCTCGGCGTCGTCGCCGGCCACCAGACGATTGCCAGCGCGATCGAGCGCGAGGACATAGAGAGGACGCCCGGCGGATACTCCGAGGCCGCGGCGCTGGCCGACCGTATAACGATGCAAACCCTCGTGGCGCCCGATCACTTCGCCCGATGTGGTGACGATCTCGCCGGGAGCGCCTGCCAGCGCGCGGCCGCCCTGCTCCTGCAAATAGCCTTCGATGAAACGCACATAGTCGCCCGTGGGCACGAAGCAGATTTCCTGGCTCTCGGGCTTCTCCGCGACGGGAACACGAAGCCGACGGGCGATCTCGCGCACCTCCTGCTTGGTCAGCTCGCCCAAAGGAAACTCGGTGCGCGCGAGCTGCTGCTGCGTGAGGCCGAAGAGGAAATACGATTGGTCCTTGGTCTCGTCCAGGGCGCGCAGCAAGTGGTAACACCCGGTTTCCGCGTGATAGCGAATGCGCGCGTAATGCCCGGTGGCGATTTTTTCGGCGCCGATTTGGCGCGCGGTCGTCAGAAGCTGATCGAACTTGACGTGGTTGTTGCAGAGCGCGCACGGAATGGGCGTGCGGCCAGCGGCATAGTCTTCCACAAAGGGGTGGACGACGCTGCGCTCGAATTCGCGCTCGAAATTGACGACGTAAAAAGGAATGCCGAGATGCGCGGCGACGCGGCGGGCGTCGTAAACATCGTCGGGCGAGCAGCAGCGATGCGCCACCGGACCTTCGCCGCGAAGCTCCGGCAAGCGGCGCTCGTTCCAAAGCTGCATGGTGAGGCCGACGATTGCCTGGCCGCGCTCGCGGAGAATCGCCGCGGCCGTGGAACTATCCACGCCTCCGCTCATGGCGACGGCGACGGTGCTCGCGGCCGGGGCCGGGACGCCGGACGCAGGATCGAGTTGTGCGATGGGCGGCGTCACGGAATCAAGCTCTCGATAACGGCGCGGGCGCCGCAGCCGGCGCGATAGTCCGAGGCGAAAGCGCGCGGAGGCGCTCGACGGCGCCGGGAATCACGGCCATCGCGCCATCAATTTCGTCGGCGGTTGTCTGGCGGCCGAGGCTGAAGCGGAGGCTCGAGCGCGCGTCGTCGTGCGACAAGCCGATGGCCAGCAGCACGTGGGAAGGCTCGATGGCGCCCGAGGAGCACGCCGCACCCGTCGAGCAGGCGACGCCCTGAAGATCAAGCGCGATGACCAGCGCCTCGCCGCCCGCGCCCGAGAAGGTCACGTTCGAGGTATTGGAGGCGCGGCGCTCGCGATCACCGTTCACGCGCACGTTGGGAATGCGGGCGAGCAAGGAATGCTCGAAGCGGTCGCGGAGCGCGCGGATGCGATCCGCGTCTTCGGCCATGCGCGCATGGGCGATCTCCGCCGCCTTGCCCAGACCCACAATCCCCGGAACATTTTCCGTTCCAGGACGGCGATCGCGCTCGTGGTGGCCGCCGCGAAACAGAGGCTCAAGGCGCGTTCCGGTGCGCACATAAAGCGCGCCCGCGCCCTTGGGCCCGTACATCTTGTGCGCGGAGATGGAGAGCAAATCCACGCCCAGAGCGTCCGCAGAAAGAGGCATCTTGCCGGCCGACTGCACCGCGTCGCAGTGGAGCAAGATCCCGGCTCCGGCGGCGATGCGTCCGATTTCCTCGATGGGCTGGATTGTGCCGAGTTCGTTGTTCGCGTGCATGACGCTGATGAGAATCGTCTCCGGGCGCAGCACACGGCGAATGTCGTCGGGATCCACGACGCCATCGCCGCCCACGGGAACATAGGTGACTTCGGCGCCGCGCTTTTCCAGTTCTTGACAGGCATGCAACGCAGCGTGATGCTCGATGGTGGTGGTGATGACGTGCTTGCGCGGATGGCCCTCCGTGGCTGGCGAGCGCGACGCCGCCACGCTGCCGAGAACCGCCAGGTTATCGGCCTCCGTGCCGCCGCTCGTGAAAACGATTTCTCCGGGCTTCGCGTCGAGCAGGGCCGCGACGGATTCTCGCGCGGCTTCCACCGCAGCGCGCGCGCGCTGTCCCGCCGAATGGATCGAGCTGGCGTTGCCGTAGTCGTCGGCGAGATACGGCAGCATGGCTTCGAGGACGGCAGGATCCACGGGAGTCGTCGCGTTGTAATCAAGATATGCACGCATCGAAAATCTCAGAAAATCAGAATAGCGGCTGCGTAGGATGGGGTCAAGGCGCGTCGGCGCGTTACTGAATGGAGCAGGCTGGCTTGACAGGCCGGTGAGCGTCCGCTAGCGTCGAAAGAGCGGGCGCGACTTCTCCGCGCTCGACCTGGGAGCCATCCTTGACGCGGCCCATCATCACACTGACGACGGACTACGGAACCAGCGACCATCTCGTGGGCGCCATGAAGGGCGTGATCCTCAACATCAATCCGGACGCCGCGATCGTGGACATCACGCACGGCGTGATCGCGCACGACATTCTCGACGGCGCGCTGGCCATCGGCCAAGCCTACAAATATTTTCCGCCGAAGACCATACATGTGGTCGTGGTTGATCCGGGCGTAGGGACGCAGCGGCGGCCCATTCTCGTCGCGGCCGGCCCACACTATTTCGTCGCGCCCGATAACGGCGTGCTTTCTTCGGTATACGACCAGGCGGAGACGGTGCACGCGTGGCACATCGTCGCCGAGCATTATTTTGTTCATCCGGTGAGCAACACGTTTCACGGGCGCGATATATTCGCTCCCGTAGCCGCGTGGCTTTCCAAGGCGTTTCAGACTTCCGGGTTCGGCGAGCCAACCGATCACTTCGTGCGCTTCGCCATCCCCAAGCCGAAAGCGGCGGGCAATACGATCAAAGGCACGGTTCTGCGCGTGGATCAATTCGGTAACCTGCTGACGAACTTCACGCCTGCCGACGTGCCCGCGCTCGCCGCCGCGGACGGCAAGGTCATCATCCGGGTAGGAAACGGGCAGGTGAGCAAAGTGGTGCAGACATTTGCTCAAGGAGAGGCCGGTGAACCGATTGCGCTCCTTGGCTCAAGCGGCTATCTGGAGATTTCGGTGAACAAGGGCAACGCCGCGCGGACGCTCGGGGCCGCGCGCGGCGCGGAAGTAACCCTCGAATTGGGCTGATGGATTACGCTACGCCCCACCCCGGCGTGAACTCCTTCGCCGCCGGCTGGTTGGCCGCTCTTCGCCTGCACGCTTCTACTTAATCAGAACGATAACCAGCACATACAGCGTCAGCGACTCGATCAGCGCCACGCCAACGAAAAAAGCGATTCGGATTGCACCCGCAGCGCCCGGATTGCGCGCCATGCCTTCGCAAGCCGCTGCGGTAGCCTTTCCCTGGCCGAGTCCGCAACCAGCAGCCGCGATGCCCAAGGCGGCGGCCGCGACCACGTCAACCCAGTCCGGACCGCCACCGGACGCTCCCGCGGCCGCGAATGTCGCCGGCGCCATCACCAGAGCGATGGTCATTGCCAGAAGGAACCACACTGCTTTCTTGGTCATGTTCTTTCCTCTCGTTATGAAGTTTCCGCCAGGAGGTGGTTCCCGGAAGCCTTGGGATGCGACCGGTCTCACGCTGGCGGTTCACAATGCCAAATTAATGCTCCTCGGCAAGCGCAAGGCCAAGATAGATGATAGCGAGAATCGTGAAAATGAACGCCTGCAATACGGCCTCGAAAATATGAAATATGAGCATAGCCATAGGTATGGCAATCGGGACGACACCCGAAATGTATCCAGCCGGATTCAAATGGCCCAAAAAACCAAAGAGGGCAACGCACAAGCTGAGAAAGGTCACATAAATCAGTTCGCTCACATACATGTTCGCGCGAAGACGAACGGTGAGCGAAAGCATACGCGCAAAGTGGCTGATCATTTCCACGGGCGCGATGAGCCAAGAGAGCCACCACACCGGCCCCAGCAGGGTCTTCAAATACGCCCCAGCTCCGTGTTTCCGGATGCCAATCCAGTTGTAAAAGAGGAAAACCACCACGGCGCAGCCCAGCGGCACGCTCCATTCAGCGGTGGGAGACATGAATCCCGGCACCACGCTGACCAAATTGCAAAACAGGATGAACATCCCGATGGTCCCGAGAAGCGGAATATAGCGCTCGTTTCCGTGCCCCACAATGTCTTCCAAGAGATCCTTGACTCCGAGGCTCATGGGATTGGTGAAGAAAAATTCCATGCACTGCTGCGTCGCGCCAGGGCGTTCGGCGGAAATGCGCACCTTCAGCCAAAGAAAGAAAATCGCGGCGAACAGGAAAACGACCAGTTCCATGGCGATGTGATTCGGAATGGGATACTCCGGATTCGAGGACTGGATGTGCAGGACCGCCAGCAGCACCGCCGCAGGCTTGCCCAGCAGCCAATTCACCAGTTTTGTCACGCCGAGGATTTGCTCTTCCATAGATCTCTGTGGAGAAAAAACTGCCGGCAACCGGCGTCCAGAATCGGGACTACTGCGCGCCTTCGTGATGAACGCCGTGCATCAATTCATGGCCCAGCTCGATCACGATCGCGGGCACAACCGCTGCAAGCCCGCACAGAACCGCTACTCCGGGCAGCCGCAGCCAAGCGAGCGTAGCATAGACCGCTGCGAGCAACAAAGCGAGCCGCCCGAAAAGTTTCACGCGCGTCCTCCTAGGAACGCTGACCGCGTCCGCGCCCGCTTGCGTCAGCGCCAGGCGCATCAACACGGTGGCTTCGTGCCGCAACAAGCGGAAATTGAGCCAGCATAGCGCTGCGCCCACAGCCGCGCCCTCCGCCGCGCGCACACCCCAGCCCGCGCCGGCTCCGAGCGCCATCGCCGCGCCCGCGCCAGCAAGGAACCGCTCGATACGGCGCTCAATCGCCGGGGATTCCGAGTCATTCACGACTATTCTTTTCCTCGGCGCTCGCCGTTTTGATCGCGTCGAGAATTCCGATGACCACGCCCAAAATTCCCAGCACAATCATCAGGAAGGGTGCCGTGTGCAGCCAGCGATCCAAAAAATAGCCCGCCGCGCCGCCCACCACCGGAGGACCCGCCATCGTGAACGGTAATTGAAAAGCGAGCGCGATTTGCTTCACTGTTCCGCCGATATTCTTGTCCGACCTGGGATTTTGCTCCGCCACGCACACCTCGCTCAGTGGACGAACGGCCTTAGGATCGAATTGGCCGCCGCGCGCAGCAGCGGCTCGGGGAAAATCCCCGCCGCAAGCACGATGAGCATCATCGCAGCGGCGGCGAAGCTCTGCGCTGGGAATCTCCGCTCGCGGTGAATCGCCGGAGGAATCGCCTCCGGCACCTCGCGCATCCAGATGGCTGCCGTCATTCGAAGATAATAATACGCCGCAGGGGCCATCGAGGACACCGCGATAGCGGCCAGGATGATATGCCGCGTGTCAACGAGCGCGCGAAGAATCAGCAGTTGCACGAAGAAGCCGCCTGTCGGCGGAATGCCCGCCAGCGAGAGCACGAACACCGTCAGCAGCGCGGCAGCGCTCGGATGGCGCGCGGCGAGACCATCGAGGCTCGACATTTCGTCCCCGATGATTCCCCTTTGCCGCAGCCATATGAGGATGGCCCATGCGCCCGCTTGGAATAGCATGAAGGCCAACAAGGCGTAGATCGCCGCCTGAAGGCCCGACATATGCAGTGATCCATCCGGATTTACTGCCGTTGCCAGCCCGAGCAGAATCCAGCCCGTTTGCGCGACCGACGAGTGCGCCAGCAGCCGCTCGATGCTCGATTGAGTCAGAGCCCCGAGCGTTCCTGCCACGAGCGAGAGCGCCGCGATCGCTCCTAGCAGTGCGGCCCAATCCATTCGCGCGGGCCAGAACACCGTAAAAAAGAACCGCAGCAGCAACGCGAAACCCGCTGCCGTGGGCGCAATGCTGATGTAAGCCGCGATGGGTGGCGCCGCGGCTTCGCGCGCTTCGAGCGCACCCAGATGAAACGGCGCGGCGGCGATCCAGAAGAAGATGCCCACGGCGATCATGACCAGTGCCAGCCCCGCCAGCGGATCGCTGGGCCACAGCTCGCGGCGCTCCGCGATTTTTTCGGCAATCACGGAGAGATTCGTCCCTGCCTCGCCGGCGGAGGGAGAGCCGCCAAGCCCATAGAGAATCGAAAAGCCGTACGCAAGAATCGCTGAATTAAATGCGCTGATCAGAAAATATTTCCAGGCGGCGCCCACCCGGCTGGTGGGCCAGGGGAAGCCGGCGAGCGCGCACAGGCAGAGGGCCATCGTCTCAAGAGCCACAAACAGGACCGCCAAATCGTTGCCGCACTCGAGAAACATCATGCTGGCCGCGGCGAAGAGCATGAGCGCGTAATAATCTCCGTGGCGCTTCGCCGTGATTTCCGCGTCGCGCGCCGAGAGCAGGATCGCGAGCGCCGTCGCCACCAGGCAAATCGAGCCGAAAAATAGGAAGAAGGGACCAACCACGATCGCGCCCTCGAACGCGGCGTACTGCTGCGAGCCGAGTTCGGCCAGCGCCGCCATGCTGATGAACGTCCCCAGCAGCGCCGGGACGAAGCTCCAGGCCCTC
>Ga0187817_10000012_pt1 | contig 53412 bp, 33 predicted proteins | sample NC_wetland_sal_i_17_FD_132431 | JGI IMG/M metagenome (GOLD analysis project Ga0187817, IMG submission 132431) | Wetland sediment microbial communities from Neuse River Estuary, North Carolina, USA - SO4_2 | ecosystem: Environmental > Aquatic > Freshwater > Wetlands > Sediment | place: USA... | reverse complement strand
GCGCGAAATTGAAGTTCAGTAGTGCAAACGGAAATTATGGAAGTTGAGGAGGCGGGGTAACTTCTTTGGAATTATGGAGCGGCCTATGAGAATCGAACTCACGCCTGAACCTTGGCAAGGTTCGAGGAGTTAACTCTAACACGCTGGAACGGCGGCATTTAGTAGTTTTTGATCTGGCTCTTGATTGGAAAATAAATGGAAAATGAAATCTCGGAAGGCCACCCCGCTTAGCGCTGCCTTAGATTAGCAAGTCGCACCTCTGACGGAACGCGAGCACTTGATCCTCGGGCCACTCGGGGAGATCCGCCTTTTCCCATTCTGCCCACAATGCACGGTGGCACACCGCCCTGAATGTAAGGTTAGGTTCCGCACCTACCAGCTCACAAAACTTCTCGACTTCCTTTCGCGGACCCAGCGAACCTCCGGTCTGTTCCATTCTCAGTGGGCTGGCATTTTCAAGTAGTGATCAAACCAAGCGATTATGCGACTGCACAAGTCCACTTGATTCGCGTAGCTCCAATAGATTGGCGAGTGCCCCTCGCCTTTGTACTTGGCATATTCGACCTCTTTGCCCAGCCGACGAAGGGCAACAAATATCTCATCTCCTAGGAATGGAGGGACTGTAGTGTCATCTCCTCCATGTACGATTAGAAGCGGCGTCTCAATTCGGTCTAGGAAAAAGATGGGTGAATTCTCGATATATCTCTCTCGAGTCTCCCAAGGCGTTCCTCCCAGCGCGTCTTGACCGTGCTCAAGATTGGAAGTTGCGAAAGCTATTCCGGCCTCGTCCATCTCCCCATAGTCCCCCACAAGATCTCCCATTCCATTAATCTCGATTGCTGCTTTAAAGCGTTTCGTTTGGACGATTAAGGCGAGCGTGCTATAGCCTCCGTTGCTGTGACCCATCACCCCAAGCCGATCGGCATCTGCAATACCGATCTCAATTGCCTTATTCACGCCAGGCAGCACGGTCTTTGAAATATCAAACATGGGCGTGCCCACGTGCCCAGGTGAGTCCGGCAGGAGAACCGCATATCCTCGCGTGGCGAGCAATTGCATGTTAAATGGCCCCGATCCTGCGAGGCCGAACTCGTCTAGAAGATTCGACAGCGAACTTCCCCCGTAGACCCACACAATGAGCGGGTAGCGTTTCCCTTCTTGATATCCAACCGGTAACAGCAGAGCCCCGTGCAATCGTTCCCCGTCGTCGCTCAACCAATCGATCAGCCGGACAGCACCCATCTTGTATTCATCAAACTGTGGGTTGAGACGAGTCAACCGCACCGGATTGCGAAACCCGGAATCTGCGTGCCACAAATCATCATGGTGCTGGGCATCCTGCGAAAAATATACTATTCGCTTGTCATTCGGGCTGCTTGACGTGTGTTCGTCCGTGTTAACACAGGTGTAGCATTGGCGATTTTCCAACAGTTTCTCAGCTTCACCATTCTCCAGTTCCACCCTATAGAATCCCGATTCTTTCGTTTCGCTATCCAGCGTCAATACAACGGTGGACCTCCCACCGTCGGGTGACCACAACTGATTCTTGCCTTGTGCGACCAACTCCACAACCCGGTGTCTTGCGATCGTCACCAATTCATGCGCTTTGCCTTGACGCACGTTGGTCTTCCATATTGAACCGTCCCTAATAACGTAGATGAATTGGCCGTCGGCATCCCAAAGAGGAGATCGCTGCTTGTACAACAGACCCTGCTGAGCGAACATTGTGACGTTTCGAGCGATTCCGGCCTTCAAATCAACCAAGTAACAATCTGACGTCCCAATCTTTGTCTCCAGGGGGCCACCGGTCAAGTATGCTAAGCGCGACGAATCCGGTGACCAAGTGAAAGAAGCCCCGTCGTAGTCAAAACGAACATTCGATGCCAGCACTCGAACCTGATGGCTGGAGATCGAGACCACACATAAATCCCACAGGATTTGTTGTGAGCCAGGTTTCTCAAAACGACTTGGGCTGCTATATGCTACATCCGCCCCGCTAGGAGATACGACGAACTTGGAAACTCGAATGTCGCGGACAAGGCGTCGCACTGACGACGTTGCGACGTCCACCAACGCCAAGTCCCCCAGGTACCCCTCAAGGGACCACGGATCGGAGTTAACTTCTTTATCATCGCCTTGCTGTACAATAGATTTGTAAATTGTAACTGTTGAACCCTCGACGAGTCTGTCTTCCTGGTGCTCACGTGTTGAGCTTCCAGATGAGAGAACGCGCTTCGCGAAACCCTCTGCAGTCAGATTTTCCGGCAGAATGGTAGTCAATACTTCTTCGCTGTTGGGCATCCATTCGATCTTGCTAGCTCGCACGGGTACGTCTGATAATTTCCGCAGGACCTTCGTCGTCGCTTTCCACACCCATACCTTCGCTTGCTTGCTGTTGTCTCGATCGGATAGGAAAGCCAGATAGCGCCCATCCGGTGACCACGCAGGACACCAGTTGGCACCCTCTCCTCCTGTCAAATTCCGCGCGACATGAGTGACGGTATTTACGATCCATATATCCGTGCCATTCGCGTATGAAGGCACACCGTTGCGGGCGTATTCTGAAATCTCATACCTACTACTCTTACGATTATCTCGAGCCGTGTAAGCAACCCATTGTCCGTCCGGCGAGAACTGCACGGGAGTGAAGACCCCGAACTCTCGCATGTCTAAGAGATCCCCTATGGGCAATGGAGCTGTCTGCTGCCCTCTTACGCATGCTGGCAGGAGAACAGCTAGTGCAAGCGAGAGGAGACTTCGCCGGCAAGTTTTCACAGATGGCTCCGTTTCTTCTGCGAGCGTTCTCCACTTAGGATCGCCATTAGCTGGGGAACTCCTACAAGATCGTACAGATCGGGGGTAATCAAAACTGAAGTTTCAGCGCCAACTGTATCGAGCGCGGCCCGCCAATCTGATACAGAGGGTTAAATCCTCCGCTGATCCCACCTGTTCCCAAGCTGTTTGCCAAGGTCTGCGTGGATTGGCCAAAGAGGGGGCTACTGAGGGTGTTCGTAGGGGGGCCAAAATTCGGGTGGTTGAAGATATTAAAGAATTCAGCGCGGAATTGCAGGCTCACTTTCTCCGTGAAATGGAACTGCCGACGAATCGTCAAGTCATCTTGCCACGCTCCGAAACCTCTGAGCACATTGCGCCCGAAGTTACCTTGCTGACCAGTGGCAGGGGAACAGAAAGGTCCCGTGCACCCGATTCCACCCTGATTAGGCGTGTTGTTTAGTATTTTTCCTCCCGGATACTGGGATCCATAAAGATAGAGAGGTACGCCTGGCGCAAGGTCGGGACGCGCGTTGAACTGCACGCCGTCGACAACTGAGGTTGAAGCGATGATGTCCACAGGTAGCGCCGACCGCGCTGTCACAAAATCATCGATCGACCAGTTACTGAAAATTGCCTGTGCGATTATTGCCTTGAACAAAGAAGGCACATCATAGGTCAATGCGCCCGTAGCTGAATGCCGTACATCGAAGTCCGAATTTCCCCGGTCAATTTGCGGATTAGCAATCTGAGCCGGAGTGTAGCTAATCGAGTCGCTCGAAGCGTTATCAATGGAATGTGCGAACGCGTAATATGCCAACGCCTGCAATCCCCTGGACAGACGCCGCTGGTACTTAACCTGGAGTGCTTGGTAGTTTGAAGAACCCGCATTAGTCGTCACGGTAACAAGAGAATTGAAATTAGCATTTGGGCTGCTTAAGTCATAAGGCCGCAGCAACTCTCGGCCCAATGCTCCTATGTACGTAGCAGATATAGTTTGGCCGGAACCGAGCGATTGTTCTAGTGCAACGTTCCATTGGTATGTCCGCGGTAGCTTCAAAGTCGGATCGGCTACATATAGTGGCGCACTTAGTGGTGGACTCAAGTTAAAGCTCGGAGGAGCAGCCTGCTGGGGTGAAAGTGGAAAGGGAACTCCAGAGAACTCATTCGATGCAAGATATGGAAATCCGCTGGTAAGCTGACCAAGAAATCCAGTTCCAAGGTCGTAAAAAACCCCTAAGCCCCCTCGAAGCACGGACTCCCAACCTTGTTTCTGATGTAGTTGGTAAGCCACACTCAATCTTGGCGCCACGTTTCCGTGGGTGGTTGCATAAAGCGGCGTCCCTTGCGGAGCCAGGGTCATCGTCGCCGGATTATCAAGACCCGCAACCGTAAACGGGTCGTTGCCGAAGTTCTTTCCCTTCAAGGCTGGGTTTACATCCCAGCGTAAGCCGTATGTTAGTGTCAACGTCGGTGTGATTTTCCAAGTATCCTGTCCGTACACCGAGAAATTCCGCGACAGCAGCGCATCACCTTGGTTGGCAATGACCAGGGCGAACGGGGCTGATTCCGAAAGCACTCCGGTCGGACCGGTAATCCCAAAAAAGATTGGTTCCTGTTCGTAAGCCACCGGACTGCTGAAGGGCGCAAGCCAACGATAGTCAACGCCAAATCTGAGCTGATGCGATCCTGTCGTAATGGACAAATTGTCTACGAAGTTTACTTGGCGCTGTTCGTTTGTCTGATTCTTGCCAACAACAAAGGATCCCATACCGAAGACGATGAACAGAAACTGACCGTTCGCTGAGGAAATACCCGACGGAAAAAGCAGAGAGTCAGATGGCGGTTCCGCTCCGCCGAAATCATCTGCAGTGTTTTCACTAACTACCCTCGCATTGCTATAGTTGACCCTGAATTCGTTCCCAATACCTCGCGAAAAAGTCTCAGTTACTCCAGCTGTGAGCGTTTGAACGCTGAAATGGGCCGCTAACGTACTGCTCAAATCCCCAAGGCTCCGCGTCGCCGCCTCGGATGGTGAATAGTTATAACGGCCAAAAAATGTAAGCCTTGAGTTCACCGTGTGGTCCAGCCGAATGCTATACGCATCTAGCGAAGACGGGTTCGAATAGCTTGCATTGAACTGTGCTACTCCTCCGCCGAGTTCAGAGCCGTTTTGGACAGGGAATGCATTTAAGAACGGTTGAATCGCTGCGGGAGCCACTTGCCGCGAGTTTGCATCAGGGACAAGCGTTTCCGCAGTAAGCGGCTGACGCAGGCGTAGCCCCTCATAGGAAATGAAAATGAACGTTCTGTCCTTGATGATGGGCCCGCCAAACACGCCGCCGAAGTCATTCTGGCGGTCCTCGGGTTTAGGCTGCTTATTTACGTCACCGAACCAGCTGTTGGCGTCTAAAACATCATTCCGGAAGTAGTCAAACAGGGTGCCGTGAAACTCATTCGTGCCCGAGCGTGTGACGATGGAGACCTGTCCGCCGGGCGTGCTGCCGAATTCAGGAGCGAACGAAGAAGTCTGTATCCGGAACTCCTGCATCGCGTCGACTGACACAAGGCTGTTGGTGCCGCCCTGCGCACTAAACCCAGGAATTGCCCCTCCGGCGGATTGAGACAGGCCATTACCCCCTGCAACCCCGATGTTCGCACTGGCCCCGTCAACGCTAAAATAATTTGCATCAGGGCGCTGCCCGTTCACACTAAACTGCCCCTGCTCACCATAACTTGTCGGAGTCAACACCACACCTGGCGTGAGCATTATCAGAGTTTGAAAACTTCTGCCATTGAGCGGCATATTCTCCACAAATTGATGGTCTACGACTGTGCTTACGGTCGCATCTTGGGTGTTCATGTTCGCTGAATCCGCTGTCACAGTGACGGACACGGCCGAGGAGCCGACTTGGAGAACGAAATTTCGGGAAAGGTTGTCTTGTACGTTGAGCGTAATTCCTGTCACTGACACAGTCTGAAACGACTGGCGGCGAACGTTCATAAGATAGCTTCCGGGATTCACAACAGGAAAGCTGTAGAATCCTTGGTCATTGGTCTTAGTCAGCTGCGAAACATTCGTATCCACATTCTTAATCTCGACTTCCACGTCGGGCATTACGAGTCCGTCCTGATCGGTGACCCGGCCGGATACTGAAGCCGCTGCAGATTGTGCCGAGGCGATAGGAACGTCAAGAGTCTGTAATGCAAGGAGTACAAAGAGCACAGCGCAAATAGCGAGCGACAGACTGCAGAGACTACGCTGACAAAGGCGGCGCAATATTCGCACGGGCGGTTCCTTCCTCTGATTGACCTTTCATCAACGTATCCCTGCCGCCAGCGCGATTTGTCCCACAGCACCTAGTTTAATTTTGTATGACCCGATGAGACGAGCTAAAGCATGGAACGCGCGAGTCGAAGTCAGAGAATGAGAGGGATCGGCTGCGATCCACCACCAGACCTCAGCGCCTTAAGGGTGGTTTGGTTGGCCGTGCAAGTAAGCGTACATCAAATTCTGGCCTTTCGGATGCGAAGGATCGCTATTCGAAGGCTCAAGAGTGACGAACACAGAATCAATCTCGTTGAGAATTTTGGGGTCATTGCACTTGAAGACCCAACGTCTTTGCGTCTTGTCGTCGGAGTAGAAGACACCGAGGTTTCTGACCTGCTTGTCGCCACCTTCCTGTTTGGCCCAGACTCTGTATTGATAGTCGGATTTCTGAATCTTCGCCTCGTTCAGGTCATAAGCGTAGAAGATCAGAGACTTACCCTCAGTGAAGAAAATTCGACCAAATGCGGGACGAGTTTTTCCGCGTGGATCGGTGTCCACGACATCCACGATGTGCAAATTGCGCGCACCCATAAGATCAGTAACATCGTGTCCTAAACTCAAAAGTTGGCGCTCTTTTTCGAGCGCCGCTGACTTTTGGGTCAACTCATCGTTCAAGTCGTCGAGCTTAATCCTGTCGGCAATTGCAGCCGCCTCCACCTCGTTCGCGTGCTCGCGTTGCTTCGCTGCTTCCTGCTGCGCGCTCGCGGCTATTGACTGTAATTCGGCAAGCTGGAGTTGGATGCCCTTTATCTGGGTCTCCAGAGCGTCGCGATCTGACTCAAGCCTCAGGCGGTCCCTGGATGCCGCTTTAAGGTCGCTCTCACTCGTCGCCAGTTGAGCGCCAGTCTTCCACAACTGAGAATTCAGGTTGTCAAGCTGGGTCTGGAGGGTGGAATTCTTAGCCGTAAGTTCCGCGATCCGGTCGTTCAACGCAATTCCAAAATCTTCCGACTTGGCGCCAGCGTCGCCCTTTGTTTGAAGGCCAGACCCACTGTGCTTGAAGGAGCCTTTCACGTAGAAATAGCCAGCCGACAGGCTGACTCCGATTATTACAGCAGCGGCAATAGCGCGCGTTTGTGTCCGCCACGTCATGCGGGTTGTAAGACGGGGCGAGCCAACAGAGAGCTTTTTCAGTTCCCGGTCCACCTCTTGGGAAAAAACAATGCCTTCACGTCCCGCGCGGTCAAAGAAGCGTTGGGTGAAAAGTTCTGAGCTTAGGCTCTCCTGAGCATCCCGTGAAGTTAGAGTCGGGTTCTGTTCCGCCGTCGCAAACTGGCGAGCAGCGAAATCCAGATAGTCGAAATACGCCTTTCGACACGCATCGCACTCCGAGGCATGCCGCTCTAGTTCGAGCAGCTCTTCCGGGGTTGCTTGTCCAATGCTCGCCGCTGCACAGAGCTCCTCGAAATGGTCATGTTTCGGCACGAGTCACCTCTCCTAACGGCACAACGGACGATCTCGCCGCTTGTCCTTGCGCATCACCGATCAAGTAGGACCGAAGCCGCTCTAGGCCACGATAATAGTGATGTCGGACGTTGATGAATGTTTCGTTCCTCCGTTGCGCTATTTCCCTCAACGTCAGCCCCTCAAAGAACGCCATTTCGATGGTCTGTCTTTGGTGGTCGGGAAGTGTCGCAAGAATTTCAGTTGTCAGATGGACGCTTTCCTGCAACTCCAAACGTGTAGGCGACCAAAGAGTCTTTGACTCGTCGACCGCATCCAAATCAAGCTGGCTGTACGCCTGCCGAACAAGCAAATAGTTTCGCCGACTGATGCTTCGGCTATACGCGTATTGAAGAAGCCACACTTTAAGAATTCCCCTAGCAGGATCAAATTGTCCCGCCTTCCGATAAATTTCCAGAAATACGGTCTGCGTGAGATCTTCAGCTTCGCCTGCATCCGCAAGGATACGCAAGGCGGTCACGTGAACGAGACGGTGGTAACGTTTGAAGACGACCGCGAATGCATCTGTATTACCGGCCTGCAGTTCTTGCATCACCCGTTCATCGCTCAGGCCTAATAGGGCCGGATAGGGGATGCGGCCGTGGCTATCCTTGAAATTCGGTTCTGATATGCTCATGCGTCCACAAAGAATATCCATTTCTATATCACAGGAAAAACCAAAAAATACGACGGAAAACTTATATTTTCGGCGTGGGACAAAGTGCTGACCTAGCAGGGATACTATGAATAGAAAGAACCGTCTGGATGTTCAAAAGGCCTGGACATACATCTTGAGATTTCCGCTTCCCCAGTTCTGGCAGAGCAGCTTCATCTTCTGATTGAAAATCTCTAGGAAGGTATGCCCAAAAGGAACATTGATCACCAATTGTCATGACTCCCTTTCACGTGGCTCGGCCACGATCAGAAGCCCGCGTTCCGAGTGAACCATGTCGGTCCTTCCCGGCTGATGTCACTTGCCCTGATCCGCTGCTCTAGCCATCGGTAGTCGTATTCGCTCGAACCGCCATAATTCGCGATAAACATTATTGAATTCGCTTTCAGGAGCGTTGTGATATTCACTTCTTCCAACGTTTCTGCAGATTTCTGTGGAGCTTCGAGAGCATCCCCGCGCTCTCCAGTCTCCAAGTGTGTAGGGCCCAATGAGGGGAACCCGTGCCGACGATTGTGACCACTTGCAGTAGACCGATTCCAAGGAACGCTATTCACCTGCTGTGCCGATTTCCTATCCGCTCGACCGCCCGCCTCATCTCACCCTTCGATTGGGTGTCCTGACCATGCCTCTCACCGACTGCAAGTTTGTCTGGAGGAACGGCAAGATCGTTCCCTGGCAGCAAGCAACCGTCCATGTATCCTGCCACGGGCTGCACTACGGCACCGGCGTGTTCGAAGGGGTACGCTGCTACGACACTCCCTCCGGCCCGGCCGTGTTTCGCCTAGGCACCCACCTCGATCGGTGGTTTGCATCCGCCCGGACCTACGGCATGGCTTGGCCCTACTCACGGCACGATCTCGCCCGCGCCGTGCTGGAGGTCATCCGTGCGAACCAATTTCGCGAGTGCTACATCCGGCCCATTGCCTTCTATGGTTCGCACACTCTCGGCATCAACCCAAAAGGGTGCCCAACGGAGCTGGCCATCCTGGCCTGGCCGTGGGGAACCTACATGGGCGCGGATGCTCTCGTGAGCGGGATCGACGTCTGTATCTCGGCTTGGCGGAAATTCAGTTCACAGGCCATTCCGGCGGGGGTCAAGGCCTGCGGTCAATACCTCAATTCTGTCCTGGCCGCCCAAGACGCCGCCGCTCGTGGATTCGGAGAAGCCCTGTTGCTCGACGATGCCGGCAATCTCGCGGAAGGCTCGGGCGAAAACCTGTTTGTCGTCCGCAGAAATCGCCTGTTCACCAACGACCAGAAAAGCCCGGTGCTCCTCGGCGTGACGCGGGACAGCGTCATCCGCATCGCCATCGACCTCGGTATGGACGTCTTTCTTCGAAACCTCGAACTCGACGATCTTATGGGAGCCGAAGAAGCGTTTCTGACCGGCACGGCTGCGGAGATTACCCCCATCGCCACCGTGGATATGGAACCAATCGGCCAGGGAACCCGCGGCCCGGTCACCACCAAGCTCCAGGAGGCCTATCGTAAAGCGGTCTTGGGGCGGACCTCCCAATATCATGATTGGTTGACCTATGTCACGCGACACTAAAAACGGAACCTCAGGAAAGAACTCCTCTATGGGAGAGAAAAGAGCCCCGAGACGAGCGTCAAAAGCAGATAGATGTCGGGCCCTCAACTTCGGCGACGGCCGGTCTCATGAGCGCCTCCAATCGTGTTGTCGGGCAACCCTCCCTCGTAGTGGTCGGGAGGAGCGTTGGCCACGTCTCGCACGATCTGAGCATCCGCACCAGGCACCGAACCACACTGCGCGCGCGGACCCGCTGCGAGCAAGCCACCCTTGAAGGCCTCCTCGCCCTGAATGTCATCGAGCGTTGGGCCGTCTCCGCATCATGAATCATCTCCCGGATTCAGGCGAGGGCCTCCCTTTGCCTCTGACATGCGATTTTTGGCCAGAATGGAGGGTGGTTCGGCTGCCCGTCTCGTTTTGTTCATACGCCATAAACATTATTAAACTCCGATGTCGCCTATTTGTGATAACTACCCCCAGCAGGAACAGGGCTCCCCGCCGCGTGTTCAAGGACTGTACGTGCTCGTGGAGAAGATCGACTCGCCGCCGGTTGCGGAGACGCCATTGAGGGCCAAGCCAATGCGCCAGAACACCTGCACAGGAGGTGTCGCGGCTGGTTGTGCGCACGTGATGCCCGTGGGCTCGAGAGGTGCCCATGTCTCATGCGCTTGCCGAAGAATGGAGCACGAGATTCTCTCCATCGGCCAGGGCGATCAAGTCCACCATGCTATTTGACGGAGGTAATAGAGGTGCAAGGACGAATCAAATGGTTCAACAACTCGAAGGGTTATGGCTTTATCGGGCGGGAGGATGGCCCGGATGTTTTCGTTCACTATTCCGGAATCCTGGGTGAGGGCTATCGCACTCTCAAGGAGGGTGACCATGTTGAGTTTGAAATCGTCCGAGGACCCAATGGCCTTCAGGCTGCAAATGTTAGAAGGCTAGACTGAGGAGGGCTGATTCGAATCATTGGTAGAGAACCTCCTCTGCCGGGCTCCCTTTACTGAATCTCAACTTTCTTGCGGCAAGTTTTTGCGGGTAGGAAAAATGGTCAACGAAGCATGCGGTTTGTTCGGTTTGCTGATGTTTCTTCTCGGCGCAGGTGTCGGGGCCGTGCTGATTTATGTTCCGTACGGTTTTAAGATTGCGAACCTTCGCCGCAAACTTGAAAAGCTTCAACCGTAGACGGTGGCCGCAGCAAGGAGGCACGTGAAGGGAAGTACCTTCTATAAACGCAATCTGTAAACCATCATGGACGATGCCCGAACGTTCTGCGTAAACGAACTCAGCGGGAAGATTCTGAAACAAGCCGTGAACAAGCAATTCTGACGTAAAGCGGGAGCTGCAATTCATAAGTGAAAGTTCGATTTTGCATCCGCTTCGGTCCCCCGACTCCTATGCGTGAAGCTATTCAGACAAACTCAGCGCCCTTGCCCCGCGGCCAGTATTCGCAAGCCGTGCGAGCCGGCAACCTTTTGTTCACTTCCGGACAATTGCCGTTCGACCGGGACGGGAACCTCGTCAACGGCACAATAGCCGCGGAAACCACCCAAGCACTCGAAAACATCCGCGCCATCATCGAAGCCGCCGGCGGCACTATAGCCGACATCGTGCAGTGTACGATCTACATCAGCGACATCGCCCATTTGGCGGAAGTGGACGGAATCTACGGCTCTTTCTTTTCGGCAGCCCCCGTGCTCCCAGCACGCGCGGTCGTGCCCGTCAAAGAGATGCACTACGGTGTCCGCATCGAGATTCAGGCTGTGGCGCTGCTCGACAGAGGCTAGCTCCAAACGGGGCGCTGGCTCTTTTGGGGAAGCTCAAAGGGGGGCTTATGACTGAAAACAACAATGGCCCTTCCTCAGACATGGGCCTCCCCCACCAAGAAATACAGGATATTCACAGGACCTGAATGGCGACTCACACCTATTCCCTATTGTACTGAAAAATAGGTACTTAACAACGGTTCCCGTAGAGAATGCATCCACGCAGCGCACCTAAACCTCCTCCGCCCTCCAAATCGTTTGGCACAAATCGGGCGTTTCCGAGGAATACTACAGTAAGGGAACCCGACCCAAACATCCGCAAGCTTCCGAATCACGAGGGTTTCGAAACAAGCCGTGGAACTCATGCAGCTCGAGATGTTGGTGGCTGTGGTGGAAGAGGGTAGTGTCCGCGGCGCCGCCGAGCGCGTGTTCCGCACCCAACCTGCTGTTAGCATCGCGGTGCGCAAGCTCGAAGAAGAGTTTTCGACGCCGCTGTTCGACCGCTCCAAACGATACGAATTCCGGCTTACCCAGGCGGGAGAATCTCTTTACCGCTACGCGAAACGCATGCTGAGTTTGCGCAAAGAGGCCACCTCGGAACTGGACGACATCGCACAACTTCGGGTTGGTCGCCTGCGGGTCGGCGCGAACGAGAGTATCAGCCTGCATCTCCTTCCTAGGCTCGCCAAGACTTTTCTCCAGCAGTATCCGGCGACGCGCATGGAGCTTACCTGTGCCCGCTCCGAAAGTCTTCTTGCGGATCTGAAACTGCGGAAGCTCGATTTGGCGCTGGTCTCCTTCCGGCCACAGGACGCCGATTTCGAATCGTCGTTCATCCTGCAGGATGAACTGGTGCTCATCACTCGCCCGAACCATGCTCTGGCCTCGAGAGAAAAGGTGCAGTTCCAGGATCTGGCGGGGGAGCCGCTCTTGATGATGGACGTTTCCCAGCCCTCGCCGTGGCACAAGCGGGTCACCGACGCCTTCGTGCGCTCCAAAATTCCCTACCATCTACAAGTCGAGAATGCACCGATCGAGACCATCAAGAAGATGGTGGCGATCGATCTGGGAGTGGGGTTTGTGCCTCTGCTCTGTGTACGGGAGGAACGGGACCGCGGTGAGCTGGCCGTTGTCGAAGTCGAGGGGTTCCACGAAAAACGTTCGGTGTGGCTGGTCCGGCGCTGGGGACTCGTTTCGCCTGTGGCGGTGGCCTTTTCTCAGGTCGCGGTCAAGTTCGGCGAGGAACTGCAGAACGCTCAGGCTGTGCAGGGTCCGCGATTCCTGACCGGCCAGGAATCCATTCCAAACAAAGACTCCAAACTCGTCATGGTGAAGCGCCGGGCGTGAACTTCCCGTGAATTTCCGACTCGCGATGCCGACCAACATTGCAGCCGGCGCTCCCGTAAGCAGCTCCGCCCGAACGATGCGCTTCAGATGAAATCAAGCTGGGTTGTTGCAAGGCCTGGATCTGACGGTCTCGCCCCCTATCCATTGCCGTTGATGACCGCAGCCGCCAACTGCCAAATCACCTTGCCGTCGCCGCTCTTCCAGCGGATTTCGTGGCTCCTGCAACGTTCCGTCCAAGCAATGAGGTACCGATTGCCGCGACCATCTCGAAGCCACATGATTTGCAACGGAAGATGCCCGATATGGGTACGCTGGCTCAGGAGCAAGCACTTGATCGAATACGCTGCTCGGCGACTGCTGAAACCATGCCAGGTCCTTCAGGTAAGGCATTTTTTATCCTTTGAGGTCGATAGACCCGCCCTGGTGCAAACGCCGCGCGTTCGCCGCGGGTGCGCAGGTGAAAGCCCGCAGGACTCAATCAGAAGTTTACTCCATCGGGAGTGAGCATGATCTTCCCCGCAAACCCGCTTTGCAGCAGATGGAACGCGTCCTCGAAATGCTCCAACGATCGTTGTTCCCCAAACAATGGATCGAGACGCAGATGTCCACCTCTAATCAGGGCGGACATCTGCACCCAGGTCTCAAACATCCGCCGCCCGTAGATCCCCTGGACGGTCACGCCTTTGAAGATCACATCGTTCACGAGATCGATCGGCACGGATTCCGTGGGAATTCCCAGCAACGATGCGCGGCCACCGGCCCGGAGAGCGCGGAATCCTTGTTGTATTGCGACGGGATTGCCGGACATCTCGAGCAGCACATCCACGCCCGTTCCGTCTGTGTCCGACTTGATGCGGGCAACGGAATCGGTTTCGGCTGGATCGAGCACTACGTCCGCGCCCATTTCACGCGCCATCCGTCGGCGCGACCCATTGGTTTCCGCGGCATAGACTGTGGAGCTCCCGCACGCTTTCGCGACCGCAATGGCCATCAATCCGATAGGACCGCAGCCGGTGACGAGAACTGTCCTTCCTGCGATAGGGCCCGCGAGAACTGTGTGCACGGCATTCCCGAGCGGATCGAGAATCGCGCCGTAGCGCTCGGGAATGACCGCGTCCAACTTCCAAATATTGGGAGCGGGAATCTGGACAAATTCCGCAAACGCACCATCCTGATCGATGCCGATCACGCTGACGTTTTGACAGACGTGGGCTTCGCCGACCCGGCACGGATGGCAACGACCGCAGTTGATATGCATCTCGGCGCTGACGAAGTCGCCGGCCTTCACCGCGGAGACTTCCCTTCCCACACGTTCGACGCTTCCGCAAAACTCGTGGCCAAGCGTTACGGGCGGCTTGATCCGCCCGGCGGACCACTGATCCCAGTTGTAAATGTGCAGGTCCGTCCCACAGATCGACGCGGCCTTGACGCGTACCAACACCTCCGCCGGACCTGGCGAAGGAACAAGCACTCTTTCGAGTGACAGGCCCGGACCATTGTTCATCTTTCGAAGCGCTTTCATTATCAACGCCATGCTCGCAAGTCCTCCGCCGGACGGCACGATTCCGGCTGCCGAAACCACAAAAGAACAATCTCGCTTGGATCAAGCCACGCAGGGCTACCCGGGCAGTGCGTCCCCAAGCCGCCAGCAAGCAATCCCGGAATGAACGGTTTGGATCTCCTGGGAAAGAGTGGTGGGCTCCCACAAAACTCGGCACCGGCCTCATTGATTCCCCGCCTCGCTGTGCGCGGTCTCCGCTGCACTGCGGTGCCAGGAAATCGGGCCCTCACATCCTGTTCAGTTCTCATTCACTCGTTACGCTCTTTGGCTCCATGTGCTTCGAATACCGTTTTGCCCCCAACTACCGTCCGCAATACCTTGGTCGCGAGAATTTGCTCGGCCGGAATCGTCGTCACGTCCCGGTCCAGCACGACCAGATCGGCCCATTCTCCGGGAAGCAGCTTGCCCTTTGTTTTTTCCATGAATTCCGCGTAGGCCGCACCCGACGTGTACGCTTCGATGGCTTCTTCGATCGTGAGTGTCTCTTCAGGAAAATACTCTTTCGTCCCTGCTTCGTTCTTGCGCGTCACCGCAGCGTAGAGTCCCCGGAAGGGAGTCAGCGGCTCGACAGGGTAGTCCGTGCCGAACGCAAGCGGCACGCCCGCATTAAGAAACGATCGCCAAGCATATGAGGTAGCAGCCCGTTCCGGCCCCAGGCGGCTCATCGCCCAGTTCATGTCCGTGAGCAAGTGGTTCGGTTGCATCGATGCGATCACGCCCAGTTTCGCGAAGCGGTCGATTTGTCCCCAAGTGGTGACCTGCGCATGCTCGACGCGCAGACGGGAGCCTGCCTGGCTGCCAGTGTCTTGCTCCTTTGCATGCGCCTTTGCATCCTCGAAGGCCGAGAGCGCCATTTCTACGCCGCGGTCGCCGATGGCGTGGAAACCAATCTGGAACCCGGCGGCGAGCCGTTCTCTCGTCAAATGATTGAGCGTCATCTGATCGTATTGTGGCAACCCGGAGTTCTTTGGATCGTCCGCATAGGGAGCCAAAAGTGCCGCCGTGCGCGAGCCGAGCGAGCCGTCCATGAAGCCCTTCAGCATGCCCGTTCGCAGCATGGGATCGTTTTTCGAATGATGCTCGCGTTCCCGCTCAAGTGTCTCGAGGGAATCATCAAAGGCGAGCCATTCTGTGATCCTCGCGGTGAGTTTGCCTTCGCGCTCGAGCTCTTCGTATACGAGGAAATCCTGCCAGCTCGAATTGTCCTGAAGGCTCGTCAGTCCCCACTCGGCCGCTTCCGCGAGGGCCAGCTCGATGGCTTTCCGGCGTTCTGCCAGCGTCACTTTAGGAATGACTTTGTCAACCGCCTCGCGTGCACCTTCCCGCAAAATGCCGGTCGGCTCCCCGTGCTCGTCATGATCGATCTTTCCTCCTTGTGGGTCCGGTGTGAGCTTGTTAATTCCCGCTGCCTCGAGAGCCGCCGTGTTCACCACGCAGATATGGCCGTCGACGCGCGTAAAGATCGCGGGATGTCCAGCCGTCACAGCATCGAGGTCCTCGCGGGTCGGGAGCTTCTGGCTCTCCCATTTTGTATGATCCCAGCCGCGGCCGCGGATCCACTCCCCGACTCCCGAAGTTTTGACGCGCTCGGCGATACGTTGCTGCATCTCGCGAAGTGATTTCGTTCCCACCAGGTCGACGTTCAACTTCTCAAAACCGCCCGAAGCCAAGTGAAGGTGCGCATCGTTGAACCCCGGGAGAACAAAGTGCCCTTCGAGGTCAATGACTGTCGTATGACTGCCCTTCAACTTCAGAATGGACTCCGTGTCGCCAACGGCCAGCACCCTGCCGTCTTTAACCGCCAGCGCCTCCGCATAGGAGTGCGATTTACAAATAATGCCGGCGCGAGCAGGGAGCTTCACGGGTAGCTTCGAGCAATCGAGCTGGCTGCCGTCCTGTCGTACCGGCTGGTAAATCCGTCCATGGACAAAAATGACGTCAGCCTTCGGTGCCGCACCGCGCGCGCGGATCACGAGCACCAGGACCAGCAAGACGGACATCGCGATAACTTCAACGCACATGGCACGCTTTGAAATCACAGAGGCGCTCCTTCGCTTCCTTGCAGAGATCCGTACCCAGATTGCACAAATCCAGCTTCCCTATCTCCGGTGCAATCCTCGTGCAGTCGCCCACCAGTTCAAGCCTTCGTGACCACCGGATCATCGTGAAGTTCCGGGGTGTCGCTCCTCGAGCCTGAAGCGACAGTGCTCGAGGGCGCATCCTGGTCCATGCTTCGAACGATCAAGGTTAGGTTGGCTCCCGCTGCCACGAGCAATGCTCTCGGTTGCACCAGATCGCACCCGCGGTTGGCCATCCTCAGCGCCTCTTCGAAGGTGAGAGAGGGGAGATGGGGAGACCGCGCATCCTCGCGCGGGTCGTCCCTGAAGTATCCGGGAACATCTTTGACGAGTTCGCACCGCGAAGCCTTGAGGCCGATGGCCAGCAGCACGGCCGACAAGTCGGAACCTCCGCGACCCAGCGTGACAACCGCCGCATCCCAGCGTGTCGCGAGAAAACCCGGGACCACCACAACAGCATGCTCGGCAAGCGCGGCTTTGAGATGATGCCCCGCCAGCAAAGGACGTGCAGAATACCCTCCACAACCGGCTGTGAACTGCAACCCTGTTTCGTGCACATTGAGACCGACCGAAGAAACCCCAGCGGCTTCGAGATGAAGGGTGAGCAGTGCCACCGAACGCAATTCACCGGTGCACCACAACAGGTCCAGGGTGCGCACTCGCGGTGTGCGGACAATGCGCCGAGCCTGAACTTCCAACTCGTCGGTCGCCTGTTTCTGTGCCGAAACCACGACCACGAGCCTTTCGCTCGGCGCCAGCTCGCAGCGGCTCTTCAGGAAGAGCGCGGCCCGGCCAAACGCCTTGGTTCCATTTAGGACCGACCCTCCTAGCTTCACTACGGCGATTTTGTCACTAGTAATCTTGGATTCAGACACACTTGGCCTTTCTTCGCATGCGTGCACCAAGGCTGCTTCCGTAGCCTTTCAGAGGCTTGGGAATGAGATTCTTCTCTCCGGCCGAGTACCGACCAAGGATCTTATCTCTCCCGTACTGGGCGGGAAGTAGCGCCTGGGCATTGCTACCTGATTGCTGTGGCTTCCTCGGGCTTGTCCCCTCTGCCACTCTGGATAAGCGCCGCTGGTCCGCAGCGACAACAAGCGCGCGAGGACTCGAACGCTGATCTCTACCGTGCACACCCGTGTCTATCAATAAGACGCTTCTAGGACGGGGTCAATTAAATTACGTTTATCTTTGGATTACGCGAAAAACGTTCGCGTTGGTGATCGTGCTGGATGATTGAGAGCAGTTAGCGCGCCAGGGATACATTGCCAAACACGAGCAGTTCCCGAGTCACGAGACAAGGACTCAGGCTCGGCGCTTACCCTGCGGCACTTTTTCCCGCTTGTGGAGTCCCAGAGGGGAGCACGGCGCGACCTTCGGCACGATCGCAGGCACCCGTCCCCGCAGTTGTTCTCCGAAGGCAACCGCAATCTGCATGAACGCTTTCGCGGCCGGGGACTGCACCGCGCGGCGCCGCACCAGCCAGACGGAACGTTCCAGCTGAAAACCCTCCACTTCGACGACCGCCAGTTCCCCGCGCGCCCTTTCTTCCCCCACCGACATCAGCGGCACAAACCCTACCCCAAGGCCAATCGTGACCATTTTCTTGATCGTCTCGATGGGAGCGTTTTCAACCGTGAGGTGCAGAGGCGCTTTGCTCTGGAGAAATGCATCCGCGATTTTCCGATGCCAGGGCGAAGGTTCCGAAACGTCCATGACCAAAAGCGACTCTTCGCTCAGATCCTTGATTTGCACTCGCTCTTTGGTTGCAAACCCGTGCGCGGGGTTGGCAATGAGAACCAGTTCATCTTGCATGATGAACTTGGCATCGAGTTCGTTGTCCACGGGCCGGAAGGAAAGCAACGCGAGGTCGAGCTTGCGGTCCTTCAAATCCCCAAGCAGGCTCTTCGACCGTTCGCATTTCACTTCCATGCGGATCCCGGAATGTTTGGTGAGGAACGCCTGAGCTAACTTCGGAAGAAGGTGTAGGCTGATGCTCTCGTTCGCGCCAATCCGCAGACGGCCCAGACGCAGGTTGCGGACGTCGCCGACCGCCGAGACCGTTTCGCTCCGCAGACTCAGCATCCGCGTGGCGTAGTGGTAGAGTGTTTCCCCCACCTGGGTCAGGCGGTATTCATAGCGCTTCGAACGGTCAAACAAGGGGGCTTCAAATTCCCGTTCAAGCTTGCTGACTGCGATGCTCACGGCGGGCTGGGTCCGGAAGACGCGTTCTGCGGCGCCACGGACACTACCCTCTTCGACCACTGCCACAAACATCTCAAGCTGCATCAGTTCCATTGCTAGCGAACCCCGTTCGTCGCAAAACCGGATTCTCCTCCCCGAATCAGGCAGCTTCAGGGAGGTGCGTTATGCAACAACTGCGCCCCCCAGTTCAGGTACACCCCCACCGAGCAAACCCTCTCCCTCGCTGTAGTATCCTCACGGCGGGTCGGAGCTGTACCGCATGGGGAGGCCGATCCCTTCCGGGCAGGGCGAGTACGATTTTTGGTAAGGTCGGTCGATCAAAGGTTCGAGAGCCTTCTGGGACTAAGTGCGACCTAGCATCGGGGCATCTTGGACCGCATCGAGCGCCCCCCAGAGCGCATCGAGGGCAGTTTGGGCCGTGGCCAGGACACCTTGCTCGTCCATTTCCTGTGCGGCGCTTGTGGCAGTCGTTCCATTCCCCTCTAACCAGTCACGCCACGCCGCCCGATGCACCCTGTCGGCACTTTCATGAACCTTGAAATACGCGACTCCCTGCGCCTTCGTCACCCCATAATGGCGCCGGAGTCCCTCCATCTTCGCCGTGGCGATCTCCGGCACCTGCGCTTCATAGGCATAAAGCGCTGCGACGGCTTCCGCGAGAGGCTTTTCGCGGCAAATCTCCTGGTACGTCCCTACAAGCACCTCCACTGCATACAGAGGAGCACTCGACCACAGCACTTCTTCCCTTACGCCGACGGCAGCCGCAAAGTCACGCCACAACTTCGGATGTGGTGCGGCGGGATCTTCTTCGTCGCCGAGATTTTCGAGGATCAGGTTGCGCAAGGCGCCACTCGCGCGATCCGCCAGCACCTTCAGATATCCGGGGAACGCCTCAACGTGGCGATAGTATTCCGTTGCATAGAGCTGCAGACTCTCTCGCCTTAGTGTCCCGGCTTGCCAGTGCCGATAAAAGGGATGCCGGAGCAAATTCCGGTCTGCAATCGCCTTGTCGAGCTGCTGCACCAATTCCGTTCTCTTCATCTTCAGGCCCTCTTTGATTTTCGCACCACTAATTCAGCCCTGTGGTTTGCCGTCTCTCCCTGATCCTTCTGCCCTGGAACAAACTTTCGCCCTGGTTGCCCCCTATTCACGGGACACGACGTTCGGTTAGGTTCCTTGAGAACACCAGATGCTGAGAGCCCTCTCGTCATCCTTCTCTTCGCCTGCCCAATCAGACGAACCGACGAAATCTTTGAACAACGCCAGAGGGTAAACAGCTTTTGTCATGTTTTTTTGGAGGACAGGAGGCCCACTCCGAAACCTCACCTTCCGAAACGAGGAAACGCAGCGCGAGGCACGGGTGCCCATAGATGTCCTCGCGCCACGTCTCGGTCGGTTGCCTTTCAAGGTGGTGCCTTGACAAGGAGTGATTATCAAAAGTAGTACTCTGCAACTTCATCCAACGCAATTCAATTCGGTTTATCTCTCGATTTGCGGCGTGCATCGAGCGTCCACAGCCAGCCCCGCCAACTGTTTAGGGCCGCGACACCGCTGACCTCGGTATAAGCATTATTAAACTCTGCCCCCCGGAATCTGTGCTATCCCACTTGTGCGGTGGTGGACGTCCTCTCAGGGGAAGGGTTGTCCTTTCGTCATGCAAACGAGCCTCTTTGACCTGTTCAAAATCGGAATCGGGCCTTCGAGCTCCCACACCGTCGGCCCGATGCGGGCCGGCTACCGGTTTGCCGAGAGACTCTCGAACCGTGAACTGCTTGAGAAGGTGGCCAAGGTCCGCATCGAGCTCTTCGGCTCTCTCGCCCTGACCGGCCTTGGCCACGGTACGGACCGCGGCGTGCTGCTCGGGTTGCTGGGGAAGCAGCCGGACAAAATTGATCCCGAAGAGATCGAAAGTCTAATCGGGGGCATCCAGAAATGCGGTCTGCTTACCCTCCTGGGCCTGCGTCCGGTGCCGTTTGCCGCTCCCGACCTGGTTTTCAATAAGGATGAGCGGCTGCCGGGTCACACGAATGGCATGCGGTTTATGGCGTTCGATGCCGACGGCCAAACCCTCGACACCCGCGTCTATTACTCGGTCGGCGGAGGTTTCATCACGGAAGAAGGCGAAGCGCCCAGCCAAGACGCGGCACGTTCGGTTCTTTACCCATTCGCTAACGCCAGCGAACTCCTCCGTATCGGTGAAGAAAAGAACCTGCCGATCCACCTCATCATGCTCTCGAACGAAATGACATGGAGGCCCATCCAGAAGATACGCGACGGCATTTGGACTATCTGGGGGGTCATGCAGGAATGCACAACACGTGGTCTCAACAAACGTGGCAGGCTGCCCGGCGGTCTCAAGGTGCAACGCCGCGCTGCCGACATGGCCGAGAATCTGGAGAAAATGGATGCCGCTGACCCCCTCGGCGGAATGGACTGGCTGAACGTCTGGGCCATTGCCGTGAACGAGGAGAACGCAGCGGGAGGGCGCGTCGTGACCGCGCCGACGAATGGTGCCGCGGGGATTATTCCAGCAGTAGCGCACTACTACGTCCGCTTTCTCGAAGGAAACGAAGAGGGAATTCTCAGGTACTTTCTCGGAGCCGCTGCGATTGGCGTGCTCTACAGAGAGAACGCCTCGATTTCAGGCGCTGAGGTCGGCTGCCAGGGGGAAGTAGGGGTGGCCTGTTCGATGGCGGCGGGGGGCCTGGTCTCTGCTCTCGATGGGACGAACGATCAGGTGGAGCATGCCGCCGAGATTGCCATGGAACACAACCTCGGAATGACCTGCGATCCCGTTGGGGGGTTAGTCCAGATTCCCTGCATCGAACGCAACGCGTTTGGGGCGGTAAAGGCGGCGAACGCCGCACGTATGGCCATGAAGGAGGCCGGCGCCCATAAGGTTTCGCTCGATCAGGTCATCCGCGCCATGTACCAGACTGGGCTAGACATGCAGACCCGCTACAAGGAAACCTCGCTCGGCGGCCTCGCCCTGAACGTGATCGAGTGCTAGGCCACCCCCCGTCATGAAACTGAAAACGATCTTCCTCATCTCGACCGGCGGAACCATTGAGAAGAGTTATTGCGAACGTACCGGCGCCGTCTCGAACTTTGAGCCGAAGATCGAGTCTTACATTGACAAAATTTGGCTTCCGCATACGCGAATCGAGGTTGTCTCTCTCCTGAGCAAGGACAGCCGGGAGCTTACAGCGGAAGATCGCAAGTCTCTACTCGCGGCCATCCGCGCGCGGCTTTCCTTGGGTTCCCCGATCGTCATCACGCACGGAACCGACACCATTCTTGAGACCGCAAAATATGTCGAAGCGAATCTCCCGGTCATTTCAATCCCGATCATCCTCACCGGCGCGATGCGGCCACTCGGCTTTGAAAATTCGGACGGCATTCAGAATCTCGCCGAAAGCATTTTCGCTGCTAAGATCCTGCAGCCTGGAGTTCGTCTGGTGATGCACGGCGAGGTCTTTGACATTCATCGAGCGAGAAAGGATCTTGAGCTCGGGACGTTTGTCGAGCAGGATTCCGAGTGAGTCTCTGCTTGCACCAGACCCTCGACCTCCTGCGGAACCCTTGGCGGTTCGCCAGGGAATTTCAAGCAGAGACGATCGGCGTTGTTTTAAGCGGTCTCCCCTGGCGGGCTTGTGCTCACAAAGGCAGGGAATCCGGGGGGATCCTGCGGCCTGGCGTTGGAATTCCAGCGGAGGGGCTCGTAGCTTCTAGGGGGGTTCGATGGCGTTCAACAGGAAATTGAGGAAAGTGGAACAGATGTCGGACGCGGTGAGCGATTACTACGACTGCGAAGGATGTCTTTGGCCCGGGGTCCTGGTGCCAAAGGGTGACGATGACCAAGCGCAGCGGGAATTCGACGCTCACAGTTGTAAGGACTATCCAGCGTTTCAGAAATAAAACCGCAGGCGCAAAACTGCGGAAACGGGCCTTGCACGGGGAACTACATCAAGCGCAGGGCGCGGTGATTTTGCATTCACTCCGGGCCCTTGGAACAGACGAGTCTTTGTGGCTGCCCTTGGAGAGGGCTGACACATTCAAGGAAACGGATGATTCCGGGGTCCCTGGAGATGGACAGTTCGACTCTATCCGCGCTGGCGCATCCTCGTCGCCTACCGGGCCGTTCAGGAGGAGAGCATTCTTACCAAGCCGTTCGGCTGGGCGTGAGTCCCGGCCGAAGTCCTTCCACCACGCCTCGTGCGGAAACGCAAGCGTCCAGGCTTCGACGCCCAGGTGCGAATGAGCGGAAAGGTCCGCTGGGAAACTTTCTACGGATCTGGTCAGCGCAGCTCGAAACGGTCGAAACATCTTTCCGAACGGGAGCAAAAGAAGGACAAGCACAGCGAGGTAAGTACGTTGGTTGCCCAGTCGTGATCCTCGCTGCGCATGTATTGTTGCCCTTCATGGGGTGGTTTATCTACAAGGAATAACAAGATTCTTGCCGGATACAACTAAATTCGGCTTATCTCATCTTCGTCGCCAAGCCCACACTCCCCAGTCCAGAAAGCCTGGTGTACTTGTAACGCCACAGAAGCTTTGGCCAGTATTCGGCAGAACCGCTTCGTGCCTCGACCTGTCATCACCTCGTGCCAATCAGGTTGGGGCCCCGAAGAACCGCGATTCTGTTTCGAGCAACGCCTCGTACATTTGATCGAAGCTGTCGATAGCAAAAAGAGCCTTATGGATTTCGTCGACCTTGACTGCTGTGCCGAGGACTGCTTCGAGCTCGAACCGTCGCACCTCGCATCTTCCCTCGAGAACATTCGAGGACTCGCCGTGCGAGCTGATGATTCCGCTGCCGAACATCTTGAGCTCGCCCTCTTGCCAAATTAGACCAAATTCGACGGTGTACCAGAAAAGCCTTCCAAGCTGCTCCAGAACCTCGGCATCTTGTGTCGCCGCGCAGAGTGCGCCATAGCGTTCGAGGAAGTCGGCGAAAACCTGATGGGCATGCATGGGCACATGCCCGAAGACATCGTGAAAGATATCTGGCTCCGGTGTGTACTCAAGCGAGCTGCGGTCTCGCAGCCAGGTTGTCGAAGGAAACTCTCGGTTCGCCAGCATCTCGAAGAAGGCAGGGGCGGGAAGAAACCCGCTGACCGGAGTAGTCTTCCAGCCGGTTCGAGGCATGAGCCGCTCGGAGATTCCCTTAAGATTCGGAAGACGAGCCTCTTCAATGCCAATGAGTTGGCAGCCGTCGAGGTATTCCTTGCACGCAAATTGCTCGATTTGCGGAGTGCGTCGACGGACAAGCTCCGCCCAAGTCGCATGCTCATCTTCGGTGTAGCGTTCGTACGACTGCCGGGCCAGGTAGGGCGCCGCGTAGGTGAAGTGGTTTTCCATGGCCTCCCTCAGAAGCTCCTCCGTGCAGGTGGGTTCGGCTAGACGCCGCTCTGCCTGGTTATCCTGACCCATGCTCTCGAATCTGCTTCCTACTTCGCCGGACATACAGGCCCCGCCGGCATGTACGAGGCCGAATTGCCGGCAAAGCAGTCGTGAATGAACTCGTCTTTATAATCCTTGCGAGTGGATTCGGTTACGTCTGACTCGTTGATTTGTTTGAACTCGAAGCGAATCGTCCCATCGGCTGAGACGGTCGCGAGCAAATATCCATAGACATCCGCCTTGTGTTGCGTCGACCCGCTGACGTCTGCGGGCAAGCGGTAACGAACGGCCCCCGCTGTCCCCACGATCCACCCCGGAAGGACTTCATCGGGAGGAATCCGATGGCAAGCCGTGTTGTAGACGTTGTCCATGACGAAGTGCGAGTGGCTCGCCAGAACGTAGACGTTCTTTTGGGTCTGCTTTCGAAACAGAACCAGTTCGTGGTATGCCTTTCGCCCGCTCTCCGCTTCCTGCGCGCTATCATTCATGCTGTGCCCGGCTGAGATGCTCTCTGGCAAAGCTTCGTGCATTCCCACAACCACCGTTCGAATCTCGGGATTCTTCGCATCGCGAGCCAGCTGCGCTGCCAACCAGGTCAATTGGGCATCGTCAAACTGGTCGTCCGAGGCGTTGTCGAGCGTGATGAAGTCCATACCACTGCGAAACCAGTGGTAGTAAAACTTTACGAGGTGATCGCTTGGGTTATCCCGCAGCCGCTGTGTCCTCAGTTCCGTCGTATCGAGCCAATCCGCAAATTGAGCGATGGCCTCCGAGCGTGTTTTCGGAGGCATGGTCTCGTGGTTTCCTAGCCCGAGGTAGACAGGTAGATCCCCGAACGGGCCGAGTTGCCGCTGGATGAAATCCGGCCAGGCGCCAGTTTCATACTGGAGGATAGAGGCGTTCGGATTGCGCGCCCTGTAATCTTGATCGAAATCGTAGATGGCCCGGTAATCTCCGAGGTGCCAATAGAATGCGGCGCCGTCTTCTCGTACCTTGCGGGCAATCGACGGCATGACCACGTCTCCGCAGTTGCGCGAGTCGCCCGAGACGGCAAACTGCCAGGTCTTCTCGTGCGGGCTGCTCGTCCTGGAAGACGCTGCTGTCTGAGCGAAGGCACCTGGTAGCCACCCCAGCAACAAGGAACATATCATCGCGAACACACTTCTCATTCTTCACGTCTCGCAATTAGAGTGCGACTCTCCGCTTTCTGACTCATCCCGTTTTTGAACTTTTGTCCCGCGACTGCCGGGCATCGACTCGAAGACAGGACTACCTCTCGAGTCTACTCGCCTTCGGAATCCCGGCCACGTGGCGCTCACACTGCTGCCAAGGCCTGTTCGAAGTCGGCAAGCAGGTCGCGCCAGTCTTCAATTCCGACCGACACGCGCACCAGTCCATCCGTCACGCCGGCCTGCACGGACTCCGCTTCCGTAAACCCCGAATGCGTCGTCGTCTTTGGGTGGCATGCCAGCGACTCCACGCCGCCGAGCGAAACGGCATTCCGTGCAACCCTGATGTTCCGTAGAAAATCGAAGGCGCTTCTCTTTCCGCCTTTCAGTTCCAGAGAAAATACCGCTCCCGGATAGTCACACTGGTTCTTGTAAATCTGCGTTTGCGCCGGATCGCCAAATAAAGTTGGGTAAAGAACGCGCTCTACCTTGCCATGATTTGTAAGACGTTCCGCGATCTGCTGCGCGTTCTTGCTTGCACGGTTCATGCGCAGGCCGACCGTCGACAAACGCCCATCCAGCATCCAGCATTCGTCCGGCTGGAGGATATTTCCAAACATGCCGCGCAACAGTCGAATCTTCTGCACGATTCCTTTGTCCTTGGCAAGCACCACCCCGGCGAGCATGTCGCTGAAACCCGAGAGATATTTCGTGGCTGAATAAATAACCAAATCGGCCCCTAAGGTCAGCGGGTGTTGAAACACCGGACCGAGGAGTGTGTTGTCCACCAGCACCACCGGACGAGCCGTTCTTCTCATAGAGCAGATCGCCCCTGCGGCATCACAAACCCGCCGGATATCCGTCATGACCAACGTCGGATTTGCAGGGGTTTCTACCAGAACAATCCCAAGGTCCTCGGCGAGTAGGATGGCGTTTGTGAGCGCTTCCCCATCGCCTGCGGGCACCGGAACGCTCGGCACACCCCAGGCGGAAAGATAGTCCTGGATGAAATGCTGCGTGCCACCATAGGCGGGAACCGTATAAATCACTTGCTGTCCCGGCCGCAGCAGCGCGAGCATGGCCGTCATGGTGGCGGCCATGCCGGAATTGAACACGACGGCACACTCCGCGCCCAACTCGAGCGGAACGATCTGGTCTTCGAGAATCTCCGCATTCGGATGGTTCAGCCGCGCATAGATGAGCTCCGGTCTTTCGCTTGCTTCCGCAGAAGCGCGGCCTGTTGCGATGTCAAAGGCTCGCTCGGCCGCTTCGGGGCTGGTGAAAACGTAGGTCGAGCTTCGAAACACAGCCGGCCGTGCCGAACCCACAGAAAGGGTCGGATCAAAGCCATGCGTCAGGATTTGTGTCTCCGGCCGCAAGGAATGTGTTTCGTGGTTGTTGTTTACGGGCATCTTAAAACCTCTTTTTGCATTAGAGGGATCTGGTGCCCCTCATCCATCCTTTGCCAGGACAGGGAATCTTCCATACCAACACCATTCCCCAGGAAAGCGTCTTTAATAATATTGATTTCGACTTTCGCGATGGCGTGGATCCAATGCACCAAAGATGCCCTTTGCCGATGCCTAAACCGCTGCCGCCGGTGCGTCCTGTCTTTGTTCCGACCTACCTTACATGCGCGACCTTATACAGGTGCGCCCCCACGCGACGAGCTTGCTCTCGCAGCTCCCCCCAGTTCGACTTCAGGGCACAGCAGGTAACCGGATTGCTTGCGGTGAAAGGCTCGTCGACTTCACCCGCATGCGTCTCTCGGGGAAGGAGCTACGTTAGCTGCCGTTTCCGGAGACAAGAAGACGCTTTGCCACAGACGGATTGCCTGCGGAAAGAGGCCGAAGTGGACTTCCCTTGAAGTCTCGAACGGCGCCCCGTGCGCACTGAAAGTGCCTCATCACACACTCCTCGAACGCATGGGCAAGGGCTGACTGTCCTAGTCTTCGCCTCACCATCCAAAATGCTCCGGAGGGACGGCCCCCTCGTACACGCGTGATGACGAAGTTTTTACTTCGGGCATCGCCCCTTGGCCGACCGGAGAGCAAAGCAATGTCCAAGCGTCGCTCCGTCAACTCCCGAAAGAAATGGGCCGGGTGATCGTAAAGAATTTCGATCCGAACATCGGGGTACTGGTCGTTGAACCTCTTCGTTAGCTGAGGGATCCATTCAAAACTCCCTCCGCTTGTCGCTCCTAGGCGCAAGCTTCCCGTCGAGATGCAATCTTCTTCTTTCAAAGCGGACAGTGCCTCGTCCCGCAAGCCAAGGATGCGGGAGGCGTAGTCATAGAGGACCTCGCCAGCAGGCGTCAGCCGTCTGCTGCGGCGACTGGACCGATCGAACAGGGGAACGCCAATTCTACCTTCGAGCTTCCGGAGGCCGATACTGACCGCGGGTTGCGTGCGAAAAACACGCTCCGCGGCTCTCAGGAAACTATGTTCTTCGACAACCGCCACGAACATTTCGAGCTGCATGAGTTCCATGTCGAATTCTCCCGTTCTTCCATTCCCGAAAAAGAACGAGGCCGTTATCCACTTCGGATAACGGCCCCTGGCACTAAAGCAAGATCTTTTTGCGCTGGCCGCTATCCGGTTCGGGCGTTCACACTGATTCGCCCAATCACGACAACGATTACAGTAAGGATTCTATTGAGGCCGGCCGCCAGAAATGAGGAAGATACAAACGAGCCTGGGACCAAAGCATTCGGCTTGCGGAGGAAGCGTCCCGATCGAGTAATATTTTCCATTACATTTATCAAATACCACGGCAGTCCCGAATGAGTCCAATCAATTGCATTTATCTCGACATGCAACCCATAGGGTTCGAGGGAGTCATCATTCGACAGTGTTCAGCGCCACCCCCATCAAGCGACGCCTCGACTATTCCCCACTTCCTTCTTGAACAGATGCCCCCGGCTGATGATTTGCAGAACTTAGCATTGTTGAGCCTCTGCCAGTCTTGAGCTCTTGTTTCATTCAAGGCTGGACGTGCCGTTAACGTTGCTTTTAGACTTTGCTTTACCCTTCGGTTTATGGCTTTAAAGGTCCTGCTGCCGCGCGCTCGAGAACCCACCAAGAGATGTCTCCTTGTAGCGCGATTGCATGTCTTTTCCTGTCTCATACATCGTCTTGATCACCGAATCGAGTGAGACTTTTTGTTCTCTTCTTTCGCGGATCGCAATGCGTCAGGTGTTAATCGCCCTTGACGGCCCCTCATTGCATTGCGTTCAATGTAGGGAATCTGAACCAGACTCAATTCATGCTGAATACTTCCATGCGAAGCCAATCCAAAGATACTCAGGAGGCGGACAGAGGCCACTCTCGCTAAGACCACAGTGCAGCAATGAAGCAGAGTCACGGAAACGTGCGGCAGGGCATGGACTCCTTGCTAACAGTTGCATCGGCCAGTTGATTCAGCGTTTCGACTACCCACTTATTTGACTTCAGCCATTTCAGTCGATCAATTTGGCGCCGTGTCGCCCTGAATTGCTGCCCCTGCTCCGGGCGATTGAAATGCCCAACGGAATAGGTACGAAGTCGCTACGTGGATATTTATTAATATCCGACAGTGGTGCGAGCTCCTCTTCGCGCTCGCTTGCAGCATCTATTGCTTCTAGGAAGTTGACCGGAGTCCATTCACTTTCACTCATTGCCCATCCGCGATCGATAGTGGCACCCTCCTGTGATGACTCAAGAGTCGCTTTCCCGTGAGAAGGTCCCACAATGACTTCTAAAAGCTTAGAATCTCGGCTTGCGGCGTTAGAGAGAGGATCAATAAGCAGTTTCCAGCGGCCCGCCTCGGGCCATCGAACAAGAACCTTCCCGGAGCCCTTCCTCGCATTGCGGATGTCCCAGAGCTTACAGGGGTAGTCTTTCTCGTTATCTTCGCAATCATATAGATAGAGGTCGCTTGTACTTACATCAGAAGGCGGTTCACTGGCCAATTGCAGATATAAAACCTCGGCTCCCTTTGGAACATCGACGTCGATCACTCTGGGCAGCAAGCCTCTACCATTGAGGCGAACCTCGTGCAGAAAGCCCTGATGACCGATGACAACAGGATTCAATAGTGGCGCCAGGTGGGTCTGTACCTTGGGTAATTGATTTGCCACACCGGTTGACGCCAATTCCGCGCCCTGCACTTCAATATGCAGTGTGAAGGTGGCGTCTCTCAGATAGTATTTCTGATCGACTCCCGAGTGCGAGTGTTCCCAATCATCCACCCGAAAGTGCCATATACCTGGTTCCGGTTGCGGTTCCAAATGCGTCCAAACCGCCGGATAGAGGTATTCTCTCGGAAATATCCAGCCCCCAAAAAAATATGGGGCTATACCAAAAAGATGGACGTTTCCTTTGGCAACACTGATTTGAATTTTAAGTGCGGAAGCGCCCGGAGGGACATCGACGTAAACGGATTGAGACTCTTCAAGCTTCAACACCCCGTGTACATCATAGCTGAAGTTATTCTCTCGCGTTAATGCGTTTCCCACGATAATTGTCAGTGCCGTCTGTCCAAGTGGCATGTTGCTTTCGGCATCTACAATACGAAGGATGGCGTCGTGCACTCCCGGCGCGGAGATCTTTACGTGAACCGCAATCTCTATTGGGTCTCCGTCGGGTAAACTAATCGTATCCGGAATGGTGAAGGTGCCGTCGTTTCCGATTAGCTCAAGTTTGCATCTCAACGCTTTAGGGGACCCGCCGCGCCGAAGCACGTTGACTGGGCGGACGCCTTGTTCACCCACAGTCCAACCCCCGTTCTCATACAAGCCAACTCCTTCCGTCGGTGTCTTCAAATACCTAGAGAGCGGACTGCGAATCGGGGCGGAAAACAAGATCTCTCCTGCAAGACGTTTGGAAGACTGCTGAAGCAACTTCCAAGCTTCACCCACTTGGATCAGGCCAGAACCCTGTCGATAAATCCCATAACCGGGCAAATGCCTGGCGCTCATTCGTACTGCCCAGTAAATGTTCTCGGCATCGTAAGGGACATGCGTTTGCTTTGCGGCGCTAATGAGCAACGCAACGGCTCCGGCCGCAAACGGAGCAGCCGATGAGGTTCCTCCCCCTACCCAATAGCACTGAGGCATTCGAAAAGATGCGGCCGCGTTGACTTCCGGTTCGGGGCGCCTAGCTTGCGCGCACGGCATCGCGGCCACTTCCAGGTTAGGCGCCAAAATGTCGGGTTTTAACGCACCGATGCTGCTCGGGCCGTTGGCCGAAAGAATGCCTACATAGTCTTGCCCTGCAACGAAACGATTACCGAAATAAAACGCATTCCGGGTGGAGCCGTCATTGTATCCTCCGACGCCTAGCACGCCACTGGCGGCCGCCTCCCCGCCAACCTGTTCCATTCCCGGCCATCGTTCATTGCCGGCACCTTGTAAAATTGGCTTCTTGAATTTAGCCACAATTCGGTTCGCAGCTAAACAAAACAGCGATTCCCCGTCCTCGGGCCTTCCATTGACCCCGTTCGATGAGGACATAAGATCTACTCGCGGGTCTTTAGCTGCGAGGAGCATGCCTTCGATGTATCGGTCGAGACGGTTGCCGGCGAGGTGAACGTAAACTATCTGAGCTTCTGGAGCTGCCCCATTCGCCTCTCCTCCCAAGAACCCTTTGCCCGCTGCAACGCTTGCGACCATCGTCCCGTGGTCACTGGAGGAGTAGTAGATGTAGACGACCTGTCGCTGTTGGTCGATAGTTACAGCAAAAGCTGTTGAGCCGTACTCTTCGGCTTGACCCGATTTCGGCTCGAATCTCGGTGCAGAGGGCTCCGCTAGAGCGGATCCGAAAGATGAAGGAAAGTAACCTAAATCGTGGCTCCGGTTGAAATCGCGAAGAGGTTTCTCGTCTGAGAAATCGCGATTCCCGTTTGTATCCACCCAGACAGCCCCGCGTGCAGAATCCCACAACACTGCTACGTGTCTCGTCTTATCGGGGTCCCCCGAGGGAATTGCCCACATACCGAATCTATAGGCTCCCGGTCCAGGTGCGACGTACTGTTTTTCCTGCTGTTCGAATACAACGCCCTTCACCTCCACCTTCGAACTCATCCGCACGAGTGTGGGATCGTCATTCATTCCTGCGTATTTTTCAAACGGAAATCCCGCCTCAACCATCTCGTCATGGTCGGGGTCATACGCATTCAGGATGCCAGCGATTTTGGACACAATGGCACCTTCCAGAGACCGCGCCGTTCGCAGCGTTGGGTGATCTAGATCGCCGTCCTCCAGGACGGCGATTGTAACGCCTCTCCCATCGAATCCTGGGTGGTCCTTCACGAACTGCGGCGCTCCCATGTCGCGCGTCGGCAGAAATGGATTCTCCGCAGTCATTTCTTTCGCTGACAAGTCGGGCACCGTACTGTCAATTGCATTCGATTCCGACGATTTCATCGTTTGCTGATGAGTAAACGTCGACAGTGGATGAGGAGAGCTTTTCTTCAGGTCCCAAAAATCTAAGGCAGAGTATCCCAACCGGATATCTTGCACCGCATCGAACTCAAGATACGTGTTTACCTTTTCTGTGGGCAGGATTCCACGAATATAGTCAATCTCGTCCGCTCTAAAGTGAACCTCGCCGCCTAATTCAATTAACGTTTCCGCGGCGGCTGCATTGCGTCCTGACCGCGCGAGCACGAGAATAGGAAGTTTTCCCCACTTGTTGGCAATCGCTCGATTCAGTAGCTGCCTGCTGTTGTAGTCGAGCACCACGCGCTTCAGGCCGTCGCGATCGAAGGTGGTGGGGACAACTTTCGCCGGGGAGATAGTCGCGTGATAACAAAACATCAAATACGACATTGTGAGAGCCAACGCTCCCCAAGCGCGAAAGTGGCTGAATCTTGTCTTCATTTCGTAGATTCCTCCGGGGCCATACGGTTCGTCTGGGCTTTAGTTACGAATTTGACCTTCGCTGTGAGTGTCTTAAAATAAGACTTTCAATGAGACCTGGAGGGACCGTGGCCCTCCTTCTTGGAATAGTGGGTTAAGCCCTCCTAGCCCCTGATTCAACATCTGTTGCGATTTGAGATAGGCAGGTCCAAATTCAATTTGTGCCGATGGATTCGTGAAATTAGGATGGTTCAGCAGATTGAATGCATCCGCTCGGAACTGCACAGCAACTCGTTCTGTAACAGGGATCCTTCGGCCAAGCGATAGATCGAGTTGAGTGAGGCCAAAGCCTGGGATGTCATTACGTCCTTCGGTTCCTTGACGCGTGCTCGAAGGAATGGCAAACGCTGCTGGATTCAGACTCTTGCCACCCCCGGCCTGGGAATTTGGAATCCACAGGGGCTGCCCGGGCACGAGATCGGGGCGACTCGTCGCGTAGCCTCCGGGGTCGGGAGATGCCGATGTGATCACCGCGTTGAAGGGAAATCCGGTGCGAGCAACGATTACTGCATCTAGGGACCAATCCTTCGTGAGTACAGCAAAAATGCCTGTGCGCGCCGCCGCAGGCATAGAAAAGGTCAGCGCGCCGGAAAAGCTCTGGCGGACGTCAAAATCGGATGAGGCGTAATCATTCTTGCCGGAAATCACGGCGTTGGAAAGTCCGACCACTACATCGTTCGAGCTGTTATCCAGCGAGTGCGACCATGTATAACCTAGCAACGCCTGAAGGCGGGTCGACATTGGCCTCCGGTACTGCAACTGAAGCGCATTGTAATTTGACCATGCATCATTCTGCGTAAACAACAATTCTCCCAAGAAATTTGGATTCGGCTGATATAAAGCTGTCTGTCTAAGTAAATCTCTCCCCGCCTGCCCCATATATGTCAGGGAGACCGCATGACGGTTACCAAGCGACTTTTCGACGGCCACGCTCCATTGATAGGAACGAGGTAAAATGAGACCGTTAGCAAATGCGAAGACTCCACTTGGGTAAGGTGGCTTTAGCGACGCCGGTCCCGGTAAATAGGGCGTCGGGTCACCAATCGGGACCGTTAGACCAGGCGTGAACCCAACCGAAGTATTGGGGAATTGACTACCCAATATAGCTGACTGTCCCACCCCGAGATCGTAGAAAACGCCACCACCGGCCCGCAAGACCAAGTCGCCGCTATCGGTCAAGCTGTAGGCTAGGCCGAGCCGTGGCGCGAAATTTCCATATGTCGTCCGCCAGAGCGGCGTACCCGACGGGGCAAGCATAATTTTTGCCGGGTCGCTCGTGTTGATCCACGACGCGAGCGTCGTGGAACCAAGCGCTGACGGAGCAGGAGCCAACTCCCAGCGCAAACCGTACGTCAAAATAAGGCGCCGAGTCACTTTCCAACTGTCTTGGCCATACAACGAAAATGCCTGCGTCAGGATGTGCGCTCGATTCTGCAAACCGGTTACCAGGAACAGCAATTGACCGGCTGTTCCAGGTGACACGAACGTCTGCGTGCTCGAAACGAGCGCGTCCACCCCGTACTGGGCGGGCGCTTCGTCTAAGAAGATGGCAAGGTAATCGCCACCAAATTTCAATTGATGCCTACCCGCCGTCACCGAGAGCCCATCTACAACATTGGCCTGCTTGGTTCTATTTTTGGCACCAGCTCCAACGGCATAGCTGGGGAGGTCGAACGATATGAATGCTGCTTCATTCCTCGTCGCCGGTAGGTTTCCCAAAAGCAAGCTAGGATCAAACGGGGTGGCACCCGCGAAGGAGTCCATCGAATAGGTGAGGCCCGCCGTTTGCGTCGAATAGTTTGCGCGGATGGTATTTGATATTCGACTGCCAAGCGCCATGTTTAAGCCTGCGGTAGCCGTTTGCGTATTCCCGGGTGTAGTTGCAATTTCGGATAGACTGTCAGATCTTTGTACGGTCTCAGATGGCGCGTTGTTGTACCTACCAAAAATGGAAAAACGCTCGTTGATCGTGTAGTCGATGCGAACACTACCTGCATCCAGCGTTGCTCGATCTGAGTATGTCCCCGTGAATGGAGAGGTGAAAACTCCGGAGATAACTGTCGAATCATCTGGCTTAGGGTAAGCGCCCAGGAAAGGCGCGACCGCTGTTGGCGCGATACTACGAGAATATTCGGAAGGAACCTGTATAACCTGGGTTTGAGGAAGGTCAAGGCGTGCGCCTTCATACGAGACGAAGAAGAATATTTTGTCCTTCCAAATCGGCCCGCCCAGAAACCCTCCAAAGTCGTTATGGTGTTCTGCGGCGCGTGCGTTGCCTGCCTGATTCGCGAACCAATCGTTGGCGTCCATTACCGTATTCCGAAAATAATCGAAAACTCCGCCATGAAAGGCGTTAGTTCCCGAACGCGTCGACAGGATCACCTGACCACCAGGGAACCGACCGAATTCGGGCGCAAACGAGGAGGTCTCTACGCGGAACTCTTGCAGGGCATCAACGGACACTAGGCTACTTGTTCCCCCCAACGCACTGAAAGCCTGCGCACTGCCGGTTCCTGCCTGCGATAGACCAGTGCCCGCACTTACTCCAAAATTTGCTGAGACGCCGTCAACGGTGAAGATGTTTGCATCTGTTCGTTGCCCGGCAATGCTAAATTGGCCGGGCGTCGAGAGGTTGTTTGCTGGAGCGATTACTACTCCAGGAGTGAGTTGCAACAGCGTATTGAAGCTTCTCCCGTTCAGCGGCAGTTGGCTGACAAAACTGCGATCAATGACCGTGCTCACGGCCGCATCTGTCGTGTTTACATTCAGCCCGTTGTCGGTGACGGTGACGCTCTCAGAAACGGATCCGACCTGGAGGCGAAAGTTTTGCTCGATGTGGTCCTGAACGTTAACAATCACATTGAGCAGGTCAACCTGTTTGAATCCATTTCGGCGAACAGTCAGGTTGTACAGGCCGGGCTGAGCGCTTGGAAATACATATAATCCCGCATCGTTTGTCCTGACAGTCGTTACTCCACCGCGCTCGACACTCTGCAGCTGTACTTCGCAGTTCGGTACTGTCCCACCGCCCTCATCAGTAATAATCCCGGAAATTGTGGCGGTCTCGGCTTGCCCCATCGTCATCGGTGCAAGCCCCATAATTGCGAACCAAAACGTAAACCCGAACCAGCAGAATCGCGTCAGAGTGGCCATCGAAGAATTTCCCCTTTGCTCGGTATGCCCACCGAGCAGGAGAAATTCGCCAGTATAAACAAACTTTCTTCTTTCTGACATGGACTAACTTTCGAAACACAGTGATAAGAACGAATAGGAAGGGACCATCGTTCGGAATTCTAGGACTAATGATGCACGGCCAATCACCCCCGACCTGCGGTCAAGGGTGATTGGGGGCACTGCCAAAATACGCGAAAAGGACTCTCTTGCCGTGTGGTTCGTTGGCCTGCTTATTCCCCGATTCAGCGGTAACAAAGACGGAGTTGATCTGAGAGAGTACGTTCGGATCATCAAAGGTCATGGCCCAACGAGCTTGGCCAGCGTCTTCTTTACGGAGAATGCCCAGACTGTGTGTCACTTCTTTGACGCCAGCCTTTCCTCCCCAAACGTGGAAGACCACGTTGGCCTTCAGTTGGCTGGCATCCTGTAGATCATAGGCATAGAACACGAGCGATTTTCCTTCGGTATAGAAAACTCGTCCGAACGCACGTTGCCGCTTGCCGCTGGGATCGGCATCGTAAACGTCGACGATATGAAGGTTCCGAGCCGCCACGAGTTCGCCCATCTGGCTCTTGGCGTCCTTGAGACTAAGCTCCTGTTGGAGGTTCGCCTCGGTGATCCGCAGTTTCTCAGAAACCTCCTGCGTCCTTTGCTGCTCTACCGCAAGTCTGGTCTCCGAGTCTGCCAAATGCTGACGAAGTCGCTCAGTTTCAGATTCGAGAAGGACGACTTGGCTTTTTGATTCTTGGATTTCGCGCGATGTCTCTTGCGATGAGGCCTGCGCGCGCTGAAACGAAGCAAGCTTCCCGTTCGCAGCGACGAGTTCGTTTCGCAGAGAATTTTGGCCAGCTTTTTCCTCTGTGAGTTTGGTTCGCAACTCCGCAAGCTGACTTTGGAGATTGTTTTTGTCTCGCTCCAGGACTGCGACAGAATCATCCGGCGGGGCACCCTCCACACTCATGGGGGGCGCCGGAACACTCAATGCGGTTTGGGCGGATTTCGGAGAAGGAAACTTCCTTCCCAAATAAAATCCCGCAACCGCAATCACGCCAGCCGCAACAACTGCTGCTGTCGGGCGCCAGTGTCTCGCTGATCCAAACGCTTCACTCTTTCTGGGTTTTCTCTGAACCCTACGACCTGTAACCTCTCCCTTCTCATCTATCCTGGTGGGGACGACTCGCTGGAACACAAGTTCTTCGGCGGGATCAACAGTCTCTTCGCCGAGGGCAGTTCCCGCTCCGTCCTGTTTCAGGTTGTGCGCCAAAACCTGTAGTCTCACGCCAATCTTGGTAGCGTCTAACTTGCCTTTGTTTTCAGCATTTGTTTCTTCGGCAAGCCGCGCAAGGAACCGTGCGCGCATTCCGACGGGGGGCACGCTTTCGGACAGAGGAATACGTTCCTCAGCGAGAACGGGCAGGACCTGCACACTGGCTTGCGCTACCGATTCAAGGTACGTGCGACAGCGCTGGCAGGTAGCAATGTGCTCGTTCAGTTCGCACATCTGGGGACCGCCCAATTGACCCACGGCCGCCAGAGAGCACATCTCGCGGTACTGCCCATGACCAATGGGCAAGAATTTTGTCGCCGATTTGAAAAACCCGCTATTCTTTTTCATGACGCTTTCCAATCGCTTCGCGTAAAGCCCCGAGACCGCGATGAAGATCGTGACGGACAATGTGCGCGCTCGTTCCCAGGCGCTGGGCAATCTCTTCCGCCGTCAGTCCTTCGTAATAGGTCATCTCGAGAACCGCGCGCTGCCGAGGTTTGAGCCTTCCGAGCATCTGTTCCGCGAGGCGCGCCATTTCGGGCAACTCTCCCGCGAGCGAGCGGCCCACGCCGAATTCGACCGCAGCCTCGAGATCTTCCCAGCGGTAGAAGTGATTGGAAACAAGATGGCGCTTCCGGTGCAGTGCCCGGTGATACGCATATTGCAAGATCCACACTTTGAGCATGCCCTTGCGCGGATCGAAATTCGCCACGGCGCGATAGATGTCGAGAAAAACCGTTTGAACTACTTCCTCGGCCTCGCCGGGATCCCGAACGATGCGGAACGCCACATCGAATACAAGCCGGTGATACCGATCGAAGAGAACGGCAAGGGCGTCGTGACAGCCGGCCGCCACATGCTGAATAAGCTGCTCATCAGAGAGCTTGCAGAAATCCTCCGCTTGCTGTCCGCACGACTTCGAGAGGCTCATTTCGTCCCACTACCCACAAATCACGATTGAAGTTCTATAGCATAATTGAGCCAGCTCCATGTGGACTTTATTTTCGTTCCGGCTGGCCAAAAGTGCCTTATGCGCGGGCATACTTACAAATGCCTCGCTTATTACGTGTAGCCATCGCTGCGTATTAAGCCGGCGAGTAAGCTGCAGTCAATGCGCCGCGTGCGGAGCAGCAAGCGCGAGCGCGAAGATCAGTGAACCCGACTTCGTTGCAAAGGACAGATCGGCCGCGCCCGAAATGTTAGTTCTTGCATTACCGGAAGGCGCCCCAGGGGTGGGTTTGGCAACCGGCACTTTCGCAACCCTATGGCAGTTTGCCGTAGACCTTGAGAGGAATATCAAGTCGATCCCCATTTCCCGAGGTGACGTGAAAAGTTAACGTCCGTGGTTCCGTGGTGTGTTCACAGCCTAGACCTTCTGCTGGAATTTGCAGTTCCCAAAGCACGCTATTGTCAGCCGCATTGTTATCAGGGTTACCAGCGGCGTGCTCCAAGTTTCCGATCAGACCTGTCGCAGCAATTACAATTGGGCCTGCAATCGCTGCTTGCGATTTATTTGTCACGGTGACATCGAATGCCACCAGACCTTCGAGACGGTCGTACCGCACGTTGCTGGTATGCATAACTACTCTGTCGGTGATCTCACTAAGCCCATCAAGCGTGGGTTTCATTGTGGTTTTGCCAGGCACTTGCATGGATATCGTTCGGGTCCATAGGTTCGTTGGTCCATTCGCCACTTCACTCCACATAGGATGAAAAACACCACTGCGATCTGCTACCAACGCGTTACCGGAGGGCAAGGGCACACCTGATAGATTGGGACCAAAAGCAAGAATCGTTAGCGGCTCAAAGCGATTGGACGCTTTGTTCCAGGCTGGCGGAAAAACAGACAGACGTCGATCGTCCGCCAGAGGGCCATTCCGCGACAGATCAACGCTTGAGTCGGGAGAGAGTGAAATCACTCTCGCGATAGAGTCGCCTCCATCCACGGACGCCCCAAAATAGACGCCTCTATTCGTTCCGTACCACATGAACCCTAGAACGCCATCCTTGTTGATCGCGAGGGACGCACTCCCGGCGCGCACGTCCAATGCGCCCCCTTGAGCCGATTTCACCGACTTGACAGTCCACGTCTGGCCGTTGTCCCGCGAAGTCCCCAACATGAGATTGCTCTTCTCGCTATGTTCATATCGAGGTGTCCAACATACGTAAATTTCGCCCATGATCTCATTGACGGCCAGCCCAGTCGGCACAGGTGGAACGGCGCTCTCATACACAGAAGTCTTACGAAGAGTCTTGCCCCCATCGGTGGAAATTCCCAACAGGACAGAGAAAACCGTAGTCTTTTTCCGCGGTTCGCCGGTGGGTACTTCTCTATCTCCCGAAAAGACTGCCAAGACTGTACCGTTGTTCAACACGGCCGAGTTTGCAGGGTATTTGCCTGGAAACTTTACTCCTGTTTCGCCTAAGTTGAAGTTCCCGCTCGTGAGTGAAAACCTAACTACTGGTAGCTCGTGGCGTGTGGCCAGAAAAGGTGTTTTGTCAATCAACGCATTGTCTGTGCCATCATCCACAACATTCGCAAAGATATAGAGCGTGCCCCGCTGCTGACTCCGAGTCGTATCGACTGCCAGCGACATCCAATCCATAAATCGATCGATCTGGATGGTTTGCCAACTGCGCCCTCCATCGGGGGAACGATAAAGGTGCATGTTTCCGAATTGCGGAGCTCCATGGGACGTATCCGCAACGCCTGTTGCAAAGTACGCCAAGTGCCCGGGCCCGAATGCACAGGACTCCTCGCTTACCCATTGGCTAGTTGCATCCACCAAAGCTTCGTGCCACGTCTTGCCGCTGTCATCGGACTGATAGACGTATCCTTCATATGCGGCGCCGGTCCGCTGGTCCGCCCTGAATCCGCAGACGATTAGGTTCTTTTCCGAGTCAGGGTCAGATGAGAGCACCACTTCTCCGTGATATCCGGTGTCGGCCGGATTGACAGGCGTGCGTGGACCAACGACAATTGCCCGCGGGCCCTGGGGAGTCTCGATTATATCGTCTTCGGAACTCGTGTCGGCGATACTGCTCTGCATGGCAGCAGTTCCCATGCAAGCAGGTATACACGGCAGCGCCACAATACAAAGGATGTGGGCCAGACCCAAACAATAGACTCGTCTCGTTGCCGATGTAAGTAACACTTATCAAACTCCCCATCTGGGCGTCAGTTGCACGGCGGCGGAGCCATGCTGCTGATTTTCGTTTCGCCCGTACGTTGGCTCCCCGCGAATGCCTTCAACCGATTACCTTATTCCGGATCGCTCCAGACAATGATTTTGAAGATTAGAAGAGAAGTTTTAGAGCAAACTGGATCGAGCGGGGCCCGCCCATCTGGTATAGGGAACTCAGGCCGAATAGGCTATTAGCCAGCGTCGCCGTAGCTTGACCAAAGGTGCATCCTGGTCCCGCCGAAGGCGAACAGTAAGTTGAGTCGATCGTCCCAAAGTTGGGATGGTTGAAGACGTTAAAAGCTTCAGCGCGGAAAAGCAGCTTAAGTTTCTCGTTGATCGGAAACTCCCTGCGGACAGCAAGGTCCATTTGCCAAGCTCCAAAACCGCGCGCGAAGTTGCGCGGCGCATTTCCGGCGTTATTCCCTGTTGGTAGGCTGAAAGCGTTTGGATTGATTGCCCTTCCGCCCGGGCACCCAGGACCCCCGGGAAGCCCATTGTTATAAACTAAAGCGCATTCCGTTCCATAAATGTAAGTGGGCTGCCCAGGGACTAGATTGAGCCCGGAGTTAAAACCTTGGCCGGTGAGCGGATCGAAGACCAGATTTCCATTTAGGGCCACAGGAAAACCAGTCCGGGCTGTAAAGCGGTCATCAAGGCCCCAATGATGCAAGACCGCACGAGCCACACGATTTTGAAATTTATTCGGAAAATCATAGGAGAAAGCACTAGAAAACTGCTGCCGAATGTCGAAATCTGAATTGCCACGCTGGTACGGGACGACAAAATTGTAGGAGCCATAATCGATCGAGTGCGACCAGGTGTAAGACGCAAGCGCTTGCAGACCACGCGTTAGCCGGCGCCGGTATTGGACCTGCAACGCGTTGTAGTCCGAAGTGAGTCCGTTTCGGACAAAGACCATACCATCGGCAAAATTCGGATTGAAGGATTGTGCGGCGATATTCTGCTCCTCCAGCAGTCTTGCTCCATGTGCGCCAACGTAAGAGACGGTCAGGGCTTGCGAGTTCCCCAATGCCTGCTCGACGCTGGCGTTCCACTGCAACGTGTAAGGCAACTGGAGGTGCGTGGGAAATGCGTAAACGGATTCTGTGTACGGCGCCACGGGCGGATTAACAATCGCCGGAGTCACTTGTGACGCGGGCAGTGGAAAACTAGCTGGCGAACCGACCAGTCCTCCGAACAGTGGTGTCATTGCGAAAAAGCCCGGCCCGTTGTATCCAATCGAACCGAGCTGCTGTCCCGTATCGAAAAACACGCCCCCTCCACCCCGTAACACCATTTCGTAGCCTGGAGTGTTCCGGACGATATAAGCTGCGCCGAGCCGGGGCGCAAAGTTGAACCAAGTCGTCTGCCAAAGTGCAGTACCTTTCGGGGCAAGTGCAAGAGCGCTTAGATCGTCGATGCTTCCTTGGGCAGTGTACGGAATGTCTCCCTCCGCTGCGCCGGGCGCCGGATTAACTTCCCAGCGCAAACCAAACGAGAGGCTCAGCCGTGGGGTTAGCTTCCATTCGTCCTGGGCAAAGGCTGAAAAATTCGTGTAAACGGGATTGGCTGGTGCGTTGGTGTCACCGAATCCGAGATCCACGCTATTCGCCTGAGCCGAGCTCGCGTAGAAATACCGATAGATCGCAGCCGGGCTCTCTACAAATATTCCGGGCTCCAACCTGCGGAAATCGAAGCCAAACTTCAACTGGTGGCTGCCCAGTGCCGTACTAACCGTGTCTACTACGTTCCACTGCTTCTGCTCACCCAAATTGCCATGCTGAGCAATCGTCGCGTAATGGAAATCGGGGGTGCCAATCCCGAAATACAGTCCAACCTCGACATCATGATTGGCATTCGCGCCCGCGGTAAACCCCTGCAATTGAAAAAGGTTTACCGGTGCCGCGCCTCCGAAGGTCCCCGGCGTAGCGGAGATGGTCTGGGTGTTCGAACTGTAGTTCAAACGAAACTCATTGCTCAGACGATTCGAAAGTGGACTTGTCGCTCCTAGCGTGTACGTCCGGGTTGTGAAACTGGTGGAATCTACAACCGAAGCCACCAAGAAATCCTGAACGCCCTGACTCGAGGACGTGTTGCTGAAGCGAAAGAAGAGTCTTAACTTGTCGCTCACTATATGATCCAGACGGACACTCGTCGCGTCAATCGCACTAGGATTGGATGACGTGCTGATGAACTCGGCAAATCCAGTCCCTAAGTCAATACCATTCGCCACCGGAAAGGCATTCAAAACCTGTTGGAGAGGGGCGGGTGTGTTCGCGCGCAGTTGCGCGTCGGGAACAAAAGTTACATGCGCAGCCTGTGGCTGATGCAAACGAAGCCCTTCATAGGAAAAGAAGAAGAACGTTTTATCCTTGCCACTATAAACATGGGGAATTTCGACCGGCCCACCCAGTGTTCCGCCGAAGTCATTTTGCCGCAGCGGAGGTTGGGGTTGTTGGAGGTAATCGTTAAACCAGTCGTTCGCGTCGAAGGCGTTATTGCGGAGATAGTCGAATGCAGTGCCATGCCATTGATTGGTGCCTGAACGTGTTGCGAAGGAGAATTGGCCTCCGGGGTTGCGTCCGTACTCGGCAGAGTACGTTGAACTTTGAACGCGGAACTCCTCCAGAGCATCCACCGAAACCAAGCCCTGCGTTGTGCCAAGGGCCGTAGATACAGGCAGTGACCCGCTGGTTCCCCCTGCACCCGCCCCGAGTGCAAAGGTACCGATATTGGCGCTTACCCCGTCCACTGTGTAATAGTTCGATTCAGTGCGCTGGCCATTCACGCTGAATTCGCCTGTGACACCAAGATTGACCCCAGCCTGGGGGCTATTGGTAGTTACGCCAGGGGTGAGCAGAATCAGATCCTGAAAACTGCGCCCGTTCAGCGGCATGTTCTCGACATACTTGCGGTCAACAACGGTGCTCACCGATGCGTCCGTCGTGTTGATGTTCAGCTGATCTGCAGTGACTGTGACAGATTCAGATATGGAGCCTATCTGAAGAGAGAAGTTCTCAACGGCAATATCTTGGACATGAAGCACGAGCCCCGTCTTGACGATCTCTTTGAACCCATCCTTGACAACCAATATTCGATACGCTCCGGGGTAGACATTGGGAATTACATAAAGTCCTTCTGGGTTCGTCTTCGTAGTTGCCGCGGTATTCGTGTCGACATTCACGAGTTGAATTTCTACGTCCGGGACGACTTGGCCTTGACCATCTGTAATCCGCCCTGAGACCGTTGCCGTCTGCGTTTGAGCGAAGGCCGGGAGCATTAGAGAGTTTAGCGTCGCCACGAGGAAAAATAGGAGAACAGGGCCTAGAATGGTTCGCATCGATGAGGATTTCCCCCTTTGTTGGAGTATGCCAACAGCACCGAGACTTTGTGCCGCAAGGCGGGGAAAGAAGACGTGACTCAATGGGATCGCAAGAAAAAATGGCTCCACGCAACCTGCGAGATAGCAATTTGCTCAAGTCTAATTTAGCTCTCCCAATAATTTATTTCTGGAAAGAGCCGCTCGTCAGGGATGGTTCGGCTCGCCCACGATGTACGCATAGAGGAGTTTCTTGCCGCGAGGCTCTGCCGCGTCGCCTAAGGCTTCCGCGGTGACGAATACAGAATCAATCCCCTGCAGCAACTTTGGATCGCTAACCTTGAGCACCCATCGCCGTTGCTCGTGGTCGTCGACCGCAAACGTTCCCAGCTTCCGGATGGAATGAGAGATGGATTCCTTCTGGCCCCATGCTTGGAACGTGTACTTCGCGGGAGTTAGTTTTCCACTCGACAGGTCAAAGGCATAAAAGATCAACGATTGCCCCTCTGCATAAAAGACGCGGCCAAACGCTTTCGACGACTTCCCGGTCCCGTCCGTATCGTGAACGTCCATGATGTGGAGGTTCCGTGCACCCATCAGTTGCCGGACATCGCTGCTGGCAGTCATCAACTGGCGTTCACGCTCAAAATTCGAGGCTTGTTGCTCAATCGCCTCATTCAACTCTCTGATTCGCGCTTCCTGGATCACGACCGTGCTGAGATTCGAAGCATTATCACGATGCACTTTTTCGTTGTCCGCGCGCAGAACTGCAACGAGAGCATCCTTCTGTTGGGTGGTGCTAGCCAATTCCATGTATTCCGAGCGAGATTTCTGGAGGTCAGACTCTATTCTTCGTGCTTCCTCTCGCTCCTCAACGAGCTGCTCCTGAAGCTTAGCCAACAACTCTCGGTCGGAAGCATCGTTACGCTGCACTTCTGTAAGCCGCAGAGAGCTGGACTGGACCGCCTGCTCAAGGCCCGTGATTCTCCCGCGCAGCACCTCGTTCTCACGTGCCAATCGCATTTCCCTTTCGCTATTTGGGGCTTCGCCTGGTTTCAACCCTTGCAACCGATAAATCGTCAGTCCCATTACGGCGATGACTGCGATGGTCACCGCAGTGAAGACGGGTTGCCAATGCCGCAGGGACCAGAAGCGGCCTCTGCTTACAGATGCTGGACGTTGGGCTTCTGCGGTGAATTCAACTCCTTCCACACGGGCTCTCGCCAAGAAGCGATCGCGCAAGTCTGCATCCGGAGCCGCTTTGGGAATCAAATCTGTAATCCGCGAACGAATCGGATCTGCCTGCGGCAACTGATGCTGAATCACGTGGGCGTATCCGGCATTCGCCTCGCGACAGCTTTGACAATTGTAAAGATGCTGGTTTAGCTCCCGATTCTCTTCGGACGAAAGCTGGCCGATGGCCGCCAGCGCACAAAGCTCCCGATAATACTCATGGTTCGGCATCAGGCACGCTTTCCCCCTTGGCAAGGCCGGATTCCGGCCGCTCACACAAGAGCGAGCGAAGCTTCTCTAAGCCTCGGTAATAGTTATGTCTTACGGAATCGAAAGACTCTCCGATTTTCGCGGAAATCTCCCGCATCGTGAGTCCCTCGTAGAACGCGAACTCCAGGATCTTGCGCTGTGTGCTGTTCAGTGATCCAAGGGCTTGTTGAACCAGATGAGACGATTCCATCATGACGAAGGGCCGGGTGCCGCTCAAGTGAAGTTCTTGCCCCTCGCGAGACTCTCTTGGCCTTTCATACAGACCGCGCAGGCTCAGGTAGTGTCTGCGATTGAAGCTCCGGTGGTAGACAAACTGGAGGAGCCACACTTTAGTGGTACCCTTCGCCGGATCGAATTGCGCAGCGGAGCGAAAAATCTCGAGGAACACCGTTTGCATGAGATCTTCGGCTTCGCCAGCGTCTCGGAGAATTTTTAAAGCGATGTTCATCACCAGTCGATGGTAGCGGTCAAAAAGGACCGCCAGAGCGTCATGGTGACCAAGCTGCAGACGGAGCATCAGGGCTTCGTCAGCCAAATTGGCCAGCTCCGTGTAACGCATAGGCGGGAGCGTGTTTTCGGGCGCGCTCATGAAGAGGAAAGGGAAATCTCCTTCTCTCGCGTATACCACAGAGGATTGCGGTTTCAGAAGGAATTTAAGAAAGAGAATTCGCACGCTCGCTGGCACATTTTACGCGTCTCAGCGGCAACCGTAATGGCACAGCGTATGAGACGCATTTTCCTTCAAGCATGAAGACCAAGCGGTGCTGCTCTGTAACCTCATGCAGGTGACTACGGCAATGAATTAGTGGGCAAAATACGTTGCGGTCCGAAAACACCAGAGTCCCAGAAGGCTGATTTTACAGGTGAACACTTTCTCGTCCTAAACAAGTGGGCGGCCATCCCAAGATCCCGTGCCGAGAATAGATTTGATCCCAGGCCGGCCGCACCGAAACACCTCAACGTTCCACCGCAAGATTCGAGACGGCGTAATATCTCCAAGATTTTGAGGGATTGTCACGGCTGATTCACCGAGCCCCGTGGAAGCGAATTCTTCGGCGGTGAGGCGGCCTTCAAATGTTTGTCAAACCAATCGATCATCCGATTACAGAAGTCCAACTGGTTCGCGTAGCTCCAAAGGGGTGGAGAGTGCCCTTCGCCAACGTACTTCGCGTACTCGACTTCTTTGCCTAGCCTGCGCAGATCTACGAAAACCTCATCCGAAAGAAAGGGGGAAACTGTTTCATCCTGGTCCCCGTGAACGATTAGCAGTGGTGTCTTAACCCTGTCCAAATAGAAGACGGGCGAGTTCTCGATGTACCGTTCTCGAACTTCCCAGGGAGTTCCGCCCAGCCCATCAAACGCGCGCTCCAAGGAGGTCCCAAAAGCCTCACCGGCTGCATTCATCTCTCCATACATTCCCATAAGGTCACCCATGCCATCAGCATCGATAGCCGCCCTGAAAAGCTGGGTCTGCACGATTAGAGATAGGACGCTGTACCCACCATTGCTGTGACCCACTATCCCCACTCGATCAGGGTCAGCGATACCCATAGCGACCACTTTGTCCACGCCTGGCAACACCGTCTTCGTCAGGTCGGCCATAGGGGTTCCCAAATGTTGCGGAGCATCTGGGAAAAATACGGCGTAGCCGCGAGTAGCGAGAAGTTGTAAATTGAAAGGGCCTGGCAGAAAGCCAAATTGGTGAAGGGAGTCTGACCCGTTCTCACCACCGTAGACCCAAACGGCCAATGGATACCGTTCCCCCTCTTGGTACGGTGAGGGCAGCATCAGCGCACCTTGCAAGCTGTTTCCGTCGAGGTCTCGCCACTCGATTAATCGCGCCGCCCCCATCCGATAGTTGTCGAACGCGGGGTTAATGTCAGTGATTCGCTTCGGACTCCTGAAATCAGCCTGGGTCAGCCAAATATCCATGTCACGGTCAGCATCTTGCGAAAAGTATGCAAATTGACGACCGTCTTTCGAGACCGCTCCAAACAGATTCAGCGCAATCGAGAAGGGATTCTGTCCGATCGTCATCAGCGCCGTGCTCCGAAAGGAACCCATGTCGATTTCGTAGAAACCCAGCTGCTTCGACCGTTTTTCGAAAGCAAGAACGATGGTTTGAACGCCATTCTTGGGTAACCACAACACCCCTCTTCCATCCGCAATCAGTCGAACGATCCGATGTCCCGGAATATTCGCGACTTCAAACGGTTTCGCTTGTTCGGACGACGTCCTCCACAGAGCATCCCCATCAGTGAAGTAGATGTACTCAGCGCGAGCATCCCAAAGAGGCGCCTGCGAAGCATACCCAGCATGCTGTTCTCTAAAGGAGGTCACATTCCTGGTAGCCCCCGTTTCAGGATTGAGAAGATAGCAGTCTCCTTTGCCCTCCATTCCTCCGGTCCGATAGGCGATTTTCGAACTGTCCGGCGACCAGCTGAGAGAGCCGCCACCGATTTCGAGTTCGAGATTTGCCGCGAGAATGTGTACTTGGCCGGATTGCACTGAAATTTCAACAATACTAAACACGATCTGTTGCGAACCTGGTTTCTCAAATGCTTGAGGGCTTGTATATGCGAGTCGCGAACCATCCGGCGACAGGAAGAAATCTGAAATCCGATGTCCCTGGTCGATGCGTCGTATGCTTCCAGATCCTACGCTAAGAATGGCCAAGTCCCGCAAGTCGCCATCCAAATTCCATGGAGGAGACTGTTCCGTCTTGCTGCCGGCATCAGAGTTCGAACGATACACGTTAACTGTGGCATGAAATGACGTAGCCTCTTGCTTCTTCGTGATTCGAGGATGGATCAGCACGTTGGAGAACTCAAAGGGACTTAATCCCTTTGGCAAGACGCCTAACATCACCCGATCACCATCGGGCAGCCATTGAAGTTTCTTCGTCCATACGTTTACGTCAGAGACCTGCCGAAGGTTGCCGCTCGCCACGTCCCATACCCACAGGTGGACGTATCCGCCTCCACGGTTCGACAGAAAGGCCAGGAGGTGACCATCGGGCGACCACGTGGGCAGCCAATTGTCACCCTTCCCTCCCGTCACCGTTACAAACTCCCCGCTCGCAACATCGACTGCGATTATGTCAGCACCCCGGGCAGTCGGGGGGACACCATTCAGAAATAAATCTTCTGGAGTTCTGCCCGCATCTTTTTCCGTGGCTGGAACGCGCACGGTATAAACTAAGCGCCTTCCATCCGGGGAAAACTCTATCGGCGAGTACTCAACGAAACTTCGCGCTTTCAAGATTTGTTCGGGAGGCAATGGCCTGATTTGATGCGCGATCGTGGGACTCCCGCCTCCGCCGCTTAGTAATAGTGAAACGAAAAGATATTTTCGAAGGTGGTGTCTGTCTCCATATAGAATCACGTCAATAATCTCCGGCTAGAGTGGAATCAGAACGTCAACTTTAGCGACAGCTGCAGCGACCGGGGGCCCCCTTCCTGGAAGAGGGGATTTAATCCTCCAAGTGTCTGATTAAGCATGAACTGTGACTGGAGGTATGAGGTTCCGAACTCAACAGGGCCCGGCGGATTACTAAAGTTCGGGTGGTTAAGCAGATTGAAGGCATCCGCCCGGAACGCAAGCTTTAGTCGCTCCCCAAGGGGAAACACTCTACTCAGCGAAAGGTCAACCTGCGTTAGGCCAAATCCTGCGATATCATTGCGCCCTTCGGTTCCCTGTCGGACAGTGGAAGGAATCGAAAACGCTGCAGGATTCAATGCTTTGCCGCCCGCGCATGGTGGACCATCCACCGAAACACAGCGTGAACCATAGAGCCAAATTGGCTGACCCGGCACGATATCCGGTCGGCTAGTCGCGAATCCACCTGCGTCCGGGGATGTGGAATAAACAATCCCGTTGAAGGGAAAACCAGAGCGGGCAACCACAACACCATCGAGAGACCAGTCTCGCGTTACCGAAAACAGAAGTCCGGAATTCCCCATGGACGGAACCATATAGGTAAATGCTCCTGAGAAACTATGCCGAACATCGAAGTCGGAAGATGCGTAGTCCGTTGCTCCTGAGATGACGGCATTCGAAAGACCCGCCACAACGTCATTCGAGGCATTGTCCAGCGAATGCGAGAAGCTGTAGCTCAGAAGCGCTTGAAGACGAGACGACAGAGGCTTACGGTACTGCAGTTGGAGCGCATTGTAATTGGAGTAGGCATCGTTCAATGTCAACAAGAACTCTCCGGAGAAATTCGGGTTCGGCTGGTACAACGCCTGCTGCCTCAGGAGATCCCGCCCCGCCTGCCCTACATACGTCACGGAAACCATTTGCTTACCTGCAAACGATTTTTCCACGGCGACGTTCCACTGATATGAACGAGGAAGCTTGAGATCAGGGCTGAACCCTTCCGCAAATCCAAAGGGAGGCTGAAGCGTGACCGCCGGGAGATAGCTCGAAATGTTGCTCACGGGCAGTGAAACTCCGAAGTTTGACTGATAGAAGTTATTGGGAAACCATGTTGCAAGACTTCCAGCTGACCCAACGCCAGTATCGTAGAAAACTCCCGCCCCCGCCCGGAATACAAGATCGCCTTTCTCGGTCACGTTGTATGCAAGCCCGAGGCGCGGGCCGACATTTCCAAAAGTGGTTCCCCACAAGTGCGTCCCAGGGGGCGCGAGCGCAATAGCAGCCGGTGTGTTCACATTCTGCCAAGAAGCCAGCAGTGTCGTACCTCGTCCCGTGGGTGCCGGATTCAGTTCCCACCGCAAGCCATAGGTCAGGGTCAGTCTTGGTCTGATTCGCCAACTATCCTGGGCATAAAAAGATAGAGCCTGGGTTAGGAGTTTGGCCGACTGATTGGTTCCGGCGCCGAGAGTAACTTGTCCGCTGGAGACGAGTGCCTGAACGCTCAAACTCTCGTACGCCAGATTGTGCTGGCCAGGATTGGTATCAAGAAAAATGGCTCGGTAGTCTCCACCAAATTTCAACCCGTGCTTGCCGGTTGATACTGACAAATCGTCAACGAAATTCCACTGTTTGGCCATATTTCTTGCATAAGGCCCGACGTCATACCGAGCGATATCGAATGGGAAGAACAGCACGTAAGTATTTGCGCTCGGAAGCGAGCCCGTCAGCAGGATTAGATCTGGGGGAATTGCTCCGCCAAAAGAATCCAAGATGGCAACTAGGCCGGACGCCTGTCGTGAATAATTGGCGCGCAACGTGTTTGACAGACTGTTCGACAGCGCCATATTTAGACCTGCGGTAACCGTCTGTGTACTGTTAGAGAAGGTATCAAGCTCGCTGAGGCTGCCAGTCCGCTCGACAAGCTGGGATGGGGCGTAGTTGTAGCGCCCAAAAATAGAGAATCTGTCGTTTATCATGTGGTCTATTCGAATGCTGGTGGCATTCAGAGTGCCGCGATTCGAAAAGCTGCCAGTCAGCGGCGCTGTGTATGCGCTGGGGGAAGCGGGCTGTCCGTTGGGCAGCGGATACGCGTCCAGAAAGGGGGCTAGGGAAGCGGAGGCCTGTGTGCGCGCATACAGCGAAGGGACCTGGATCACTGCCGTCTCAGGGAGGTCCAGCCGGGCTCCTTCGTAAGAAAAGAAATAAAACGTCCTGCCTTTCCAGACTGGCCCACCCAGAAAAGCTCCGAAATCGTTGTGATGTTCCTGGGCCCGGGGAAGCCCGGCATTATTCGCGAACCAGTCGTTCGCGTCCATTACGGTATTGCGAAAATAGTCGAACGCGCCACCGTGCAACTGGTTCGTTCCAGAGCGCGTTGTGAGAATCACTTGTCCCCCGGGACTACGACCAAATTCCGGCGAAAACGATGAAGTCTCGATCCGAAATTCCTGCAACGCGTCGATGGAAACTAGACTGCTCGTACCGCCGAAGACGCTAAATGCCTGCGCCCCTCCCACTCCGGAGTTTCCCAGGTCAGAGTATGATGAAACGCCAAAATTAGCGGAGACACCATCAACTGTGAAATTGTTCGCATCCGTCCTCTGCCCCGAGATGCTGAACTGCCCAGGCATGCGGGAGTCGGAAGCAGAAGCGGCGATTACGACCCCCGGCGTCAACTGCAGCAGTGTATTAAAACTGCGGCCATTAAGAGGCAGGCTCTCCACGAAATTGCGGTCAATTACCGTGCTCACCGCCGCATCCTGCGTGTTCATGAGCGGCGCCTCACCAGTCACCGTCACGGTTTCCGAAAGGGACCCAATCTCAAGCGAGAAGTTTTGCTCCAATTTGTCCTGGACGTAAAGCTGAAATTCCTTAATCGCGATTTCCTTAAAGCCCGGCTTCCGGACCACTAAGTGGTAGTGCCCCGGCATCAAGGCCGCAAATACGTAAATGCCCGCCCCGTTGGTCTTGGTGGTCACAACGGTGCCGGTTTCTATGCGCGCCGCAGTTACCTCAACGTCGGGAACGACCGCGCCGTTTGGGTCCTGTATGACTCCGCTCAGTGTTGCCGTTTCCATCTGGGCAAACACTGCAGCCCCGACTAAGAAACACAGAACAATGGTTGCGAGCAGCGATCTCACACGCACGGCAGTGGGCATAATTTCTCCTCTGCAGGTATTGCGCATGGGGTCGGCGGTTTTGTACCGCTTGGTGGTTGTGAAAAACTACTAAGAAGAGTTCTCAGAAGGATTCCTTGTGATTGTCCGTCACTGAAGACTTGACGCCAAATGAATCGCTGTCAGGGTATTGCGTATCTCGCAGAGTGAATATACTGAAGCTCTAATCGATACCGCCGAGGCAATTTGTTCCGTGCATCTGGCCCTCGAGCGCATCACAAGCCTCAGGGATGGTTGGGTGGCGTGCCGAAGTACGCTTCAAGAATCGGTTTCCCCGTAGGTGCCGCGAAGGGCCGACCTGCAGGTTCAAGAGTGACGAAGACCGTGTCAATCTCTTCGAGAAGCTTAGGGTCATCGAACTTCATTGCCCACCGGTGCTGTGCCTGGTCATCGTTATAAAAGATTCCCAGACTATGGGCTACTTTGCTATTCAGGTTATTACTGTTGCTTCCCCACGCGGCATACACGAACTTCCCGTCGGCGGTATTCTTCGTGGGTAGATCGAACGCGTAGAAGATAAGAGACTTTCCTTGCGTGTAGAAGGCACGCCCAAATGCTTTTTTAGGACGGCCCTTCCCATCTCTGTCGATAACATCAACGATGTGCAGATCGCGCGCACCCATTATGTCGCGGATCTCGCGCCCAGCCGAGAGCATTTCCCGCTCGCGATCAACCCTCGCTGAAACCTCGGTCAAACGCGCTTCCCTGTCGGCAAGAGCGTATTGCAACGAGTCGATCTTGCTCTGACTCGCGGAAATGGATTCTTTTGCCTGTGACAGCTCGTTCCGTGCCGCGTTTAATTCGTTGTGCGCCTGGATCGCCTCCTGGCCTTGCGCGTTGGACTGTTTTTCAAGGTCGTTCAGCTTGGTTTCCAGTTCGCTGGCATGTTGATCCGTTAAGGCCAGTTTGTCCCGCAACGCGCGATTCTCCCCACGCGTCTCTTCGACCCGTTTTTGCAACTCAGCGACAAAAGTCTGCAATCGCGTGCCTTCATCCTGCGCAAAGATAGATGTCTCTGGCAATTGCGCTGCCACAGGACCTGTAACTGTGACGGAGGTCTTGGCAATCCTTTCCGACAGCACTCGGTACCCAACAGCGGTGCCAACTCCCGCTCCCAGCAAAAACCCGGCCGCAATCCCCGCTGCCACAAGATGCTTATAGCGCTCGACGAGAGAAACCGGAACAACCGCAGGAAGGCGCTGGGCTATGCCCTCCCGCAAGCGACGATGGCGCTCACCTTCGAGGGCCTCACCCTCGTCGTTAGGTGAACTTGCGAGGAACGCGGCAGTCGCGACGGATCTAGTCTCCGCGACAATTTCGCGGCACAGGGGACAGCTATCCTTGTGGCGAAGAAACTCCTCATACTCTTCAGGAGAGAGTTCGCCAATCGCTGCTAAGGATGCAAGTTCTTCAAATCGATCGTGCTCAAACACCTGACACCTCCGGAGCCACCCGCTTGGTTAGCCGACGATGCAATCTCAAGATGACGTTTCGACCGGATTCTGAGCATTCTTCCTTTTCGTCTTTTGGGGCCAGAGCTTTACGCATTCTTTCAAGACCACGGTACAAGTGGTGCCGGGCATTCCCGAACGACTCACCTAGTTCGACCGCAATTTCGTTCACGGAAAGCCCTCGAAAGAAATACGCGGTCACGGCCGCTCGCTGCTTATCATCCAACTGCTCCAAACCCTGCTGAATGAGTCGCGTTCCTTCTTCGAGAGACAGGCCGAAAGCGGGCGACACTTCTCGTGCGAGCACTTCTGGCTCGAGCTCTTCGATCTGCACGCTCGTGTAATATCGACGGCTTTCCAGGTGACGCCGCTGGTCGATGGCGCGTGTGTATGCGTATCGAAGAAGCAGAGTGCGGAACGAGCCTCGTTGTTCGTCATACCGCAACATGGTGGTGTGTACTTCGAGGAAAAGCCCCTGTACCAGGTCCTCGGCCTCTGCTTTGTCACGGATGACGGAATAAGCGAGCCGGAAAACTTGCCGCCAGTAGCGGTCGAACAACACGAGGAAGGCTTCCTGATTCCCTCGCACCACTTCGCGGCAGAGCGATTCGTCCGAAAGACATCGAAGCTGTTCCTGACCCCGCGGTCGGTTCCAGGAGATCATCTTTTCCTCTCACAACGCTCTCCGTCGAAGATTCGGAGAGGCTTAGAATGCGCACCGCGATCAGCTTTACAGAGATTGAACACAACATACAGCCGATCTCTGCTGGATGAAAGAACTC
>Ga0187817_10000011_pt1 | contig 53645 bp, 60 predicted proteins | sample NC_wetland_sal_i_17_FD_132431 | JGI IMG/M metagenome (GOLD analysis project Ga0187817, IMG submission 132431) | Wetland sediment microbial communities from Neuse River Estuary, North Carolina, USA - SO4_2 | ecosystem: Environmental > Aquatic > Freshwater > Wetlands > Sediment | place: USA... | reverse complement strand
GAACTATAGGAACCAGCAGAGAAAGGCAGATCAGATGAGCACTCTGCTACACAGGGACCCTAAGACCATCTTCCCGGACCTGGTGGACTGGTTCGAGGAGCCCTTCCTCACGCTTCGTCCCTACCTGGCCCAGCCGATCAAGGTCGAGGAGTACGTCGAGGACGACCACTACATGATCCGGGCGGAGCTGGCCGGGATCGACCCGGAGAAGGATGTCGAGGTCACCGTCGGATCGGGATACCTGACCATCCGCGCGGAGCGGTCGGACACCATCGAGCGCAAGCACCGGTCGGAGTTCCGGTACGGCTCGTTCAGCCGCAGTCTCGGGCTGCCGGTCAACGCGGACGAGGACGCGGTCACGGCCAGCTACCGCGACGGCATCCTCACGATCTCCGTCGGGCTTAAGACCGAGCAGAAGCCCTCGGCCAAGAAGATCGAGGTCGCCACCGGCAAGTGAGTCCCGGCGCCGAGCTTGGCCGCGCCCTGCGGGACGCGGCCAGGCCACGCTAAGCCCCGGGCCCTTCGGCCGGGCCCTTGGTCCACCCGACAGCGGGAACTGCGACCCTAACGCGCGCCAGCCGCACATGCTGACCTGGAAGCGACGACCGGAAGCGAAAGGTCAGGCGATGACAACGTCGTATCCAGGGGAGCGCGGGCACGGCCGGGGGAAGCTCCGCATTTACCTCGGCGCGGCGCCAGGAGTCGGGAAGACCTATGCGATGCTGGCCGAGGGTCAGCGCCGTCGGACGCGCGGCACGGACGTGGTCGGCGCTCTGATCGAGACCCACGGCAGGCGGATAACCGCGGCGATGGCCGAAGGGCTGGAGATCGTGCCGCGGCGCACGATGAACCATCGCGGCGCGTCCCTCACCGAGATGGACCTGGACGCCGTGCTGGCCCGGCACCCGCAGGTCGCCCTGGTGGACGAGCTCGCTCACACCAACGTGCCCGGCTGCCGGAATGCCAAGCGATGGCAGGACGTCGACGAGCTGCTGGAAGCCGGTATCGACGTCATCACCACGCTGAACATCCAGCACCTGGAATCGCTCAGCACCGTGGCCAGGCAGGTCACCGGCGTGGAGCAGCGCGAGACCCTGCCCGACGACGTCGCACGCCGCGCCGACCAGATCGAGCTGGTCGACATGACTCCCGAGGCGCTGCGGCGCCGGATGGTGCATGGCAACGTCTACCCGCCGAACCGGATCGAGGCCGCGCTGACCCACTACTTCCGGCCGGGGAACCTCACCGCGCTGCGCGAGCTGGCCCTGCTGTGGGTGGCCGACCGGGTGGAGGAGGGCATGCAGCGGTACCGGGCCGAGCACGGTATCGCCGCGCCGTGGGAGACCCGGGAGCGGATCGTGGTCGGCATCGCCGGCGAGCAGGGCGATGAGGCCGTCATCAGGCGGGCCGCTCGGATCGCTGCCCGCACCCCGGGCAGTGACCTGCTCGCGGTCCACGTCGACCGGGACGACGGCCTGACCGCCGGGCCGGACCGGGCGCTCGACACCCAGCAGGCGCTGGTAGCCTCGGTCGGCGGTAGCTTCCAGCAGATCCCAGGCGAGGATGTTCCTGAAACGCTGCTCCGGTTCGCCCAGGCGGAGAACGCGACCCAGATCGTGCTCGGCGCTAGCCTGCGCGGGCGGGTCCTCACCCTGCTCTCGGGGAAGAGCATCCCCACCAGGGTGGCCCGCCGGGCCGGACACATCGACGTGCACCTGGTCAGCCGCGACAGGAAGGCCACGGGAAGGTGGTCGCTTGCGGGGTCGCTGGCCCGGATCCGGTCGCGCCGGGCGCAGGCCAGGCGGGCCACCGCGGAGGCGGCGGCCCTCACCCGGCTCGCCGCCGCCGTGCTGCGCGGCCACGGCGACCCGCCCGCCCTGCTCGAGGAAATCCGCCAGATGTTCGGCCTCGACGCGGTCAGCCTGCTGGAACGACGGCCCGGCGGTCCTGGCTGGGACGTGGTGGCCAGCGCGGGCGAGCGGCCGCCGGAAGGCCTCGGAGCCGACCTGGAGGTGCCGGTCGACACGACCATGACGCTGGCGGCCCGCGGACGCGTCGCGAACCGGGAGGACCTGCGGGTCCTCCGCTCCTGCGCGGCCCAGATCGTGGCCGGCATCAGCTCCCGGCACCTGGAAGAGCAGGACGCCGAGGCCGCCTGGCACGCCGCCGACCTCCGCAGCCGGACGGCCTTGCTCGCCGCGACCGGCGAGAACGCCCATGAGCAGCTCGCCGGCGCCCGGACAGCGCTGACCACATTGGCGGCATCCGAGGATGACCGCACCGTGCTCACGCCGGAGGACCGGGTGCGGCTGCTCACCGAGGCGGCTCGCGCCGTGGACCAGGTGAGCAGGCTGGTGGATGACCTCAGGGACCTGAGCCGGCTGCACGCCGGGGCGGTCGAGACCTACCTGCGGCCGGTTGATCTCGACGAGGTGCTGGCCGCCTGCCTCGACGACCTGGGGCCGGGCCGCCAGGAGGTCACCCTCAGCCTGGCCGAGGACCTGCCCGACGTGATCGCCGACGCCACGCTCCTCACCCGGATCCTGGCCAGCCTGCTGGCCGATGCCGTGCACCGCTGCCCGGCTGGCCCGCCGCCGGCCCTCACCGCCTCCTGCCCGAACGGCTGGGTCGAGGTCCGCATCACCGATCAAGGGCCGGACGAACGCGATGGCCCGGCTAGCCTGGCGCTCAGGCTCGCCACCGATCTCGCCGATACGATGAGTGTCACGCTTCGCTGCGACCGCACTCCTTCCGGCGGCCGGACCGTGATTATCATCCTGCCCGCCGCCGCGCGCCTGCCATCGGGCGCGCCGCCGCGAGCGACCTACCCGGACGACGAGGAAATGCAGCTGAGATGACACACAAGAACGACCGAGTCCTGTCGGTCAAAGAACTGGCCCGGGTGGAGGGCGAAGGCGCCCTGTACCTGCGCGCCAGCGGCAACCGGGTCGAAGAGGCCCGGCTCGACATCTATGAGCCGCCCCGTTTCTTCGAGGCGTTCCTGCGCGGCCGGGCCTATACCGAGCCGCCGGACATCACCGCCCGGATCTGCGGCATCTGCCCGGTCGCCTACCAGATGAGCGCGTGCCAGGCCATCGAGGACGCCTGCGGCGTCGCCGTCGGCGAACCGATCGCCGACCTGCGCAGGCTGCTGTACTGCGGGGAGTGGATCGAGAGCCATGCCCTGCACATCTACCTGCTGCACGCGCCGGACTTCCTCGGCTACCGGAGCGGTATCGAGATGGCCGCGCAGCGACGGGACATCGTGGAACGCGGCCTGGCCCTCAAGAAGGCCGGGAACGCCATCATGGAGGTGGTGGGCGGCCGGCCCATCCACCCGGTCAACGTGCGAGTGGGCGGCTTCTACCGGGCCCCTGCCCAGGCCGAACTGGCTGCCCTCACCGATCCGCTGCGCCGCGCGCTCGACCACGCGCTGGCCACCGTGCGCTGGGTCGCCGGGTTCGACTTCCCCGATCACGCGGCCCAGGCGGACATGCTCGCGCTGTGGCAGCCCGGCACTTACCCGATCGAGCGAGGCACCGTGCGGACGCGCTCGGGCCTGACGTTCCCCGCCGCCGCGTGGGACGACCACGTGATCGAGGAGCAGGTGCCGCACTCGACCGCGCTACATGCTCACCTGGCGGGCGGCGGCCGCTACCTGACCGGGCCGCTGGCCCGGTACTCGCTGAGCTCGCCGTGGCTGTCGCCGCTTGCGCGCGAGGCTGCCCACGACGCCGGCCTGGGCCCGACCTGCGACAACCCGTTCCGGAGTATCATCGTGCGGGCCGTGGAGACGGTCTACGCCATTGACGAGGCGCTGCGGCTCATCGAGGCCTACGAGCCGCCCGACCCCCCGGCCGTCGAGGTACAGCCGCGGGCCGGCGTGGGCCACGGGGTGACCGAGGCCCCCCGGGGCACCCTGTACCACCGGTACGAGATCGGCACGGACGGCCTCATCAGGACGGCCCGCATCGTGCCCCCCACGTCGCAGAACCAGGCGGCCATCGAAGCCGACCTGCGCGCCTTCGCGGAGGCCCGGCTCAGCCTCGACGACGCCGAGCTCACCAGGCAGTGCGAGCAAGCCATCCGCAACTATGATCCCTGTATTTCCTGCTCGGCCCACTTCCTCGACCTGACCGTAGAACGATCATTATTGATACCGAACGGACGGTGGTTCCCGTGTCAGGTCCCGGCCGCGGTCCGGTCGTGGTGATCGGTGTCGGCAACGAGTTCCGCCGCGACGACGGCGCCGGTCCCGCGGTGATCGGTGAGCTGCGCGACCGCGTGCCCTCCGGCGTTGGACTCGTCATCACCGACGGCGAGCCCACGCGGCTGATCGAGGCCTGGACCGGGGCGGAGCTGGCGGTGGTTGTCGACGCGGTACGCGCCCAGCCGCCGCATCCGGGCCAGGTTCATCGTTTCGTGGTGGACCGGCCAGGGGCCGGCGTCGCACGGACGGCGAGTTCGCACGGCTTCGGCTTCGATGACGCGATCGCGCTGGCCGTGGCCCTGGACCGGATGCCCGGCCGCCTGATCGTGCACGCGATCGAAGCCGCTGACCTGACCCAGGGCACCGGCCTGACCCCGGCCGTCGCCCAGGCCGTGGGCGTCGTGGCCGCTGCCATCCTCGACGACATCGGCGCGGGTCGGCGGTTATCGGCCAGCTGGCCGCGGTCAGAGGCGAAAGACCTCCGTTCCCGGGACCTCAGCCCGTGGCCGGCGCCCGTTCCGGAGGACCAGCGTTCGGTTGCGGCACCCGATCGCACCGGGGCGCCGCCCGGGTTGCCCCGGGCTATCTGCCGCCCACCTCAGCGGAGCGCGAAATGCCAAGGTACCCGACCGATCACGCGGGCCTCGAGATATTGCCGTTCGACCGGTGCCTGCAGCTCCTGGCCACGGTTCCCGTCGGACGGGTCAGTTTCTTCGCCGACGGCGAGATCGTGGTCATGCCGGTCAACCATGTCATGGACGGCCCGAATCTGGTCTTCCGCACGGCCCGCGGGTCGAAACTGTCTGCGGCCGAGGGTCAGAACCTGGTGGCCTTCGAGGCCGACGAGTATGACAAGCGAACCCAGTCCGGATGGAGCGTCCTGGTCAATGGCCGTGTAGAGGTCATCTACGAGGAGGCGGAGATCCGGCGCTTGACCCAGCTTGGCCTGCACCCGTGGATCACCGCCGTGGACCGGCCGTTCTGGATCCGGATACGACCCAGCTCGATAAGCGGGCGACAAACGCCGGGGCCCGACTAGCCGTCGTCGCGGACGGCGCCACGGTCTGGGCCGAGGATCGCGGGGCCAACGCCCGGCGCGGCCGGGATACTAGGGATCGCCCGCGACACCGCCCGGCTCATCACGCACGGCTGGCGGACTCGGACGTTACTGGGAGGAGCACCACATGGCCCGGAGCTTGCTCGTCGCGCCCGCTGCCGAGGGCGTCGGCCTGGCCAGGACATGCTTGGGGTTGCTGCGCGCCCTGGACCGGCGGGGCGTCAAGGTCGCCTTCGTCAAGCCGGTGGCACAGCCCAGGGCCGATGGCGGCCCGGACCGCTCAGCAGCGCGGGTGACCGCGATCATGGCACTGCATCCCCCGGAACCCCTGGCCACCGCCGAGCTGGAACGCCAGCTGGGCGAGGGCGGGCTGGACGTGGTGCTGGAGAAGATCGTCGCCGCCTGGGAGCCGATCTACGACGGATCCGATGTGGTGGTGGTCGAGGGACTCAGGGCGGGACCCTCGAAGCTGTACGCCAGCTCGCTGAACCAGGCGCTGGCCCGAACGCTAGATGCCGACGTCCTGCTGGCCGACATCTGGCCCGCGGATGCCGACGCAGAGGGCCTGGCCGAGCAACTCGCCATCGCAGCGAGCGGATACGTCTCCGGCGAGCAGGCACGGGTCGTCGGCTGCGTGGTCCACGGCCTGCCCGGGGCCGATGCCGCCGCGGCCGCCGAACTGCGGGCCGCCCTGGCCAAGCACCGGCTCCGCCTTATCGCAGCGGTGCCGCACCGCCCCGAGCTGACGTGGCCACGGGTCCGTGACCTGGTCCGCGAGCTGCATCCGGAAATCCTGCACGAAGGTGATCTGTCCCGGCGGATCAGGGACGTGGCGGTGATGGCCCAGGGTATCCCGGGCGGCATCCACGTCCTGGACACCGGGCGGCTCGTCGTGGTCCCCGGCGACCGGCACGAGGTCATCATGGCCGCCTACCTGGCCGAGCTGAGCGGAACCCACCTGGCCGCCCTGCTGCTGAGCGCGGGGGCGGCGCCCGATCCTCAGGTCAGCCAGCTCACCCGGGCCACCGCGGCCGTCGGCCTGCCCGTTCTGCTCGTCGAGCACGACAGCTACCAGACCGCGACCCGGGTGCGGGACCTCGACCCGGGCCTGCCCGTCGACGACCTGGAACGGATCGAGGGCGTGACGGACAATATCGCCGACGCGCTTGATCCGTCCTGGCTGGAGTCGCTGACCAGCACGTCCCGGCCGCGGCGGTTCAGCCCCGCCGCGTTCCGGTACCAGCTCGTCGAACTGGCCCGCGCGGCTGACGCGCTCGTGGTCTTGCCCGAAGGCACCGAGCCGCGCACTATGCGGGCCGCCGTCGCGTGCGCCGAACGCGGCATCGCCCGCTGCATGCTGCTGGGCGCGGCCGATGAGGTGGCCGCGCAGGCCAGGCACCTGGGGCTGCGGCTGCCCGGCGGCGTCACCATCGTGGACCCGCGAGCCGTCGCCGAGCGATACGTCGCCCCGCTGGCCGAACTGCGGCGGCACAAGCGCTGGACCGAGGAGGTGGCCCGCGAGCACCTGGCCGACCCGATTACGGTCGGCACCATGATGCTCAGGCAGGGCGAGGTCGATGGCCTGGTCTGCGGTGCGACGCACACCACCGCGGCCACCGTCCGTCCCGCGCTGCAGATCCTGGGCACCAAGCCGGGCAGCCGGCTGGTGTCCTCGATCTTCTTCATGTGCCTGCCCGACCAGGTGGTCATCTACGGCGACTGCGCCATCAACCCCCAGCCCAACGCCGAGGACCTGGCCGACATCGCCATCCAGAGCGCTGCGTCGGCGCGGACCTTCGGCATCGAGCCCCGGGTCGCGATGATCAGCTTTAGTACCGGAACCTCCGGCTCCGGCACAGATGTGGACAAGGTCGCCGAAGCCACCCGGATCGTGCGCCAGCGCGAACCAGGCCTGGCCGTCGATGGCCCGCTGCAATACGATGCCGCCGCCATCGCCTCGGTCGGCCGGGCCAAGCGGCCCGGCAGCCCGGTAGCTGGCCAGGCCACCGTCTTCGTCTTCCCTGACCTGGACACCGGCAACACGACTTACAAGGCAGTGCAGCGTAGCGCTCAGGTACTCAGCATCGGCCCGATGCTGCAGGGCCTGGCCAAGCCCGTGAACGACCTCAGCCGCGGCGCCCTGGTCGACGACATCATCTACACGGTGGCGCTGACCGCGATCCAGGCCCGCGCCCAGCAATAGGCGTGACGCTGAGGCCGGCCGACGTTGGTCCTGGCCCCGCGGGACCCCCGCCTCTGGCCGCCCGGCGGCAGGTCGGCTGCGCTGGAGGCGACCGGTTCAAAGGACGTGATCAACATGCGCGCACTGGTGGTTTACGAATCGATGTACGGGAACACGCACGCCGTCGCCAGTAACATCGCGGACGGCCTGCGCGCCACCTACGAGGTGACCCTCGTCCCGGTGGCCGCGGCCACCGCGGATCTCATCGCCGAGGCCGATCTCCTGGTGGTCGGTGCGCCGACCCACATGCATGGACTGTCCACCGCTTCGTCCCGGCAGTTGGCCAGGAAGGCGGCCGCCAAGCCGGAGAGCGGGCTGACGCTGGACCTGGATGCCAGCGGCCCGGCGCTGCGCGACTGGCTCAGCGGCCTGGCCCGCGGGCACGTCCTGGCCGCCGCCTTCGACACCCGGCTGGCCGGCGTCCCCGCGTTCACCGGCCGCGCCAGTCGCGGGATCAGCCGACTGCTCCGGCGGCACGGTTACCGCCTCATCGCAGCGCCGGAAAGCTTCGTGGTCACCAAGCTGAGCACCCTGGCCGACGGGGAGTCCTCGCGGGCCCGCCGATGGGGCGAGGCGCTCGCGGCCACAGCCGTACTGACTGCCCCTACCACGTAACAAAAGGAGAAAAAGAGCTGACTCGGAGGCAACGATGAGAAAAAGTATCTCCCTTGCGGCCGGGACAGCCGTGGCCGCCGGGCTGGGATCGCTCGCCTACCCGCTGTTCTTCCGGCGCTGGTGCCTCACCTGGGGCGCGCGGCCCGACGAGGTATCAAGGAAGCTGCCTGGCGACGAACTACTGACCGAGCCGGGCATTGTCGCCACCCGTGCCGTCCGGGTTGACGCCCCGGCCAGTTCCATCTGGCCGTGGCTCGTCCAGATGGGCCCGGGACGAGGCGGAGCGTACACCTACGACTGGATCGAGAACCTCTTCGGCCTGGGGATGCACAGCGCGGACGAGATCCTCCCGCAGTACCAGGACCTCCAGGTGGGAGACGCGCAGCGTCTCGGCAAGCGCGGACCCCTGCTGCGGGTGGCGGTACTCGAACCCGAACGGTCCTTGGTGCTGCGGTCCGACGACGGCAACTGGGTGTGGGCCTTCTCGCTGGTTCCGGAAGACGCCGGCACCAGGCTGATCAGCCGGAACCGGATCGCGACGCCGGGCGCACCGCTGGCTGCCCGCCTGTTCAACCTGCTGGTCATGGAACCCGGCAGCCTCGTCATGGAACGCAGGATGCTGCTGGGCATCAAGCAGCGCGCCGAAGACCTCGCCCGCCGGGCCGAAGGTCAGCCGGACCCACCCGCTGACCTGCCCTAGCCGAGGGTCCTTTGCCGGCCCACAGGGGACCTCTTCCCCTAGCGCCGCAGCGCCAGGGGGGCCAGTGTGAAGTCAGGGACGAGTGTTCCCAGGACAGCTGACGGCTCCTGATGTGAAGGAGGGGTCACGATGTTACACGTTATCCGTGACTCGCCCACGGACCACAGCCCGGATGCTACGGCCGACGGCGATCAGCTTGCCCGCCAGCAGGCGATCAGGCAGATCGAGCGCAGGCGCCGTTTCTGGATCACCACGATATGGTCCGCCATCGGCATGGCGATCCTGGTGGTCATCTGGGCCACCACGGAGTACCACAACGCGGGCGGCTGGCCGGTCCACGGGTTCGGCCAGAGTTCGGGCATCTATGAGGTGTGGAACTTCTGGATTGTCTACCCGCTCGGCGCCTGGCTGCTGATCGAGGCAGCGCACGCCTGGGCCGTCTTCGGCCACAAGCCGATCTCGGAGGGCGAGATCAAGCACGAGATCGAGCGCCAGGCCGGGCAGCAGCGGTGAATAAACTGGCCGACAGCCCACATCCGGCAGCCACGAAGTCAGACCGGCCGCCCATCGTGATCCCGACGAACAAGGTGACCGTTGCCCTGCCATTTTCCAAGATCACCGTCCAGGAACCGGGCCGGGAACTCACGGAACTGGCTGCGATCGTGGCAGAACTCGCGGTCTTCGTGGAGGCCGCCGTGGCTGAACCAGAGGCGACAGGATTGCGACTGCGCGCTCAGGCCCTAGCCGCACGGGTCCGCTGACCAGCGACAGCAGGCTGGGCCGACCGCGCGTATACCGCGTCTGCCCTGGCCGCGAGCGGTCCCGCAGATCGCAAGTCCTGAAGACGTGCGCCGTTGGTCACCAGATCGGTGTCACCTGGCGCTGGCCGACGCTGCTCCGGCTCTGAGCCAGGCGAGCCAGGTGGCCAACTGATCGGTCTTCACCATCTGGCTGCGGAAGCCGATATAACCGTCAGGGCGGACCGCGATCAGGCCACAGCCAGGAGAGCTGGTGAGGCGGTGGATGCTGACGAACCGGCCCGGCGGCAGGATGACCAGCGGGTCCGCGTCGCGGTCCAGTAGTATGTGCACGCCGGGCCCGGCGAGCAGGTCGTGCAGCCGGATCGTCCGCCCGGCCGAGCTCACGCGCTCGTCCGGCAGGCGGTCCCCGGCGCGGGGCCCGCCCCGTCGGCGCGGTGTTCCCTCCACTGACAGGGGGCTGTGCCGGTAGCCCACCCCAAGCTGTGACACCAGCCGGACCGCCTCGGCGACCAGGTGGCGGCGGCCGATCACCGCGGGCACGAGGGGAGCGGCGAGCGGTCCCACCCGGCCGCGCAGCGCGGACGGCACAGGTCCCAGGGAGGCTTCGGCCCAGAACGCCACGTGTGTCATCGCCAGCACCTGGCGCGCCACGGGCCGGCGCTCCTGGTCGTATGAGTCAAGCAAACGCTCGTCGCCTGGCTGGGCTGCCGCGAACGCGAGCTTCCAGCCGAGGTTGACCGCATCCTGGATGCCGGCGTTCATCCCCTGGCCGGTGGCGGGGGAATAGGCATGGGCGGCGTCCCCGGCCAGATACAGTCGGCCCCGGCGGAACGTGTCGGCTACGCGGCGCTGCAATCTGACCCGCGAGGACCACGCGAGCTCGGCGATCTGCGCGGCCAGTCCCGCCTGGTCCATCAGCGCCTGCATCTCAGCCGCGGGGACCGGCGGGCCGAACTGACCGGGCGGTGACTGACCCGGGCCCGCGGCCCGGGTGGCGAGCAGGCGCCACGTCGCTCGCTCGCCGAGACGGAAGGCGAACACCAGCCCGTGCCGCCCGGCGACCACACGGGCGGCGTCACCGGCGAGATCGCCGTACAGCTCGGCATCGGCCAGCACGACCTCCACCGGGTACGTCCGCCCGGGCCACCCGATGCCGGCCTGGGCCCGCACGGTACTGGCCGGGCCGTCGCATCCGACCACGAACCCGAACCAGGCCTCTGCTACCGTCGCTGGCGACCGCAGGGTGGCCCGCACCCCGCCGGGCCCGTCGTGTACCCCGGTCAGCTCGGTACCGCGCTCGATCTCGACCCCCCGGTCGGCCAGGGCCTCGGCCAGCACCCGTTCCACGTCCGTCTGCCTGATCAGTGACAGGTGAGGGAAGGCGGTGTCCGGCAGCGCGAGATCGGCGAGCGTGATCCTGATGAGCCGCGAGCCCAGCTGCAGGTCCGCTGTGGGCGTGATGTCCGCCCGGGCCAGCAGCGCCTGGGTCACCCCGAGCGGGCGCAGTACCTCCAGCGTGCGGGGATGCAGGATCAATGCGCGGGAGGGCCGAGCCGCCTCCGGCCGCCGGTCGACGACCCGGACGGCGGCACCGTGGTCGTGGGCCTGCAAGGCCAGGGCCAGACCGGCCGGACCCGCGCCGGCCACCAGGATGTCCGCCGTGCCCCTCACCCGGCTTCGGCCAGGCGCCACCAGGCGGCTGCATCCGCCGCCGCGCCGTCCAGCACCTGCGGCCGCTCCAGCAGCGTGTCGCGGCGCAGGCCCGGCAGCACCACGTAGTGGATCGAGCCCGGCACCGACACCAGCGCGAGCACGCGCCACAGCGCCCTGGCGTAGTCCTCGGCGAGCCGCGGCCCGTCCCACTCGTACAGGCCCCGGTACCGGCCGCGTTCGTCGTCGGCCAGCCAGAGCTTGGACACGAAGCCGGGGAAGCCGGCGAACAGCGGGGTGTTGAGCAGGCTTTCCCGGCGGAAGACGGCGTGCCCGCGGCCGCGTATAGCCCGCAGCCGGAACTCCACGACGAGCACGCACGGGTCCGCCGTCGCACCCCGGTCCACGGCGGTCTCCCGGTACACCCGGGCCGAGGTGCCGTCGGCGAAGCGCAGCCGCATTCCCACCCGCTGCGCAGGCAGACGCATCCGCCGCTGCCAGAGGAGTCGTGCGGTCTCCGCGACGCAGCGCGCTAGCGCCCGCGCTGCCGCCCGGTAGGCGAGCGGCGGCTGCTCAGGCACGACTTCTGTCGAGTCGGGCACCCGAATCGGAGCTTCCATGATTAACCCTTGCTCTTCCCCGGAACCCGCCCGACCGCGCCGATGGCGGGAGCCAGGGTAAGCCACAGGCCGATGGTCACCACCATCGCGGTGATGTACCCGAACGGCCGGATTCCGACGTCGGTGCCGACGATGCCGGCGAAGATCATCAAGAGCCAGGCGCTGACGAAGAACAGCGGGCCGGCCGCGATGAGCTTGAAGAACGCGTCCACGATCAACCACCTCCGGGCTGCTGGCTGGGCCTGGCCATCGGGGATCGCCCCATGGACATGAGCACGGGCCATCATCTTGAGCTTCACCACGGGGCCCGGCGGCCAGGTAAGTGCCGATCGTCCCGTGGATCCAGGACCCCCGGCCTGCCCGAGCCTCCTTCACTCCCAGCGGAACATGCCTATGGCGGCGACCCCGCAGATGATCGCGTAGGCGGCCACGACCATGGTCAGTCATGATCCACGCGCCGCCGCGTACGCCGACCGGGTGCTGTTCCTGGCCGACGGGCGTTCGGCGACTATGTACCGCCATGCATCCCCTGCAGATCACCCACTGCGGGGATCGGCCGTTACGCGATCATGGCCTTTCTCGTTACCGTTCCGGCGGCGGGGCCAGGTCCCTGCGGCCGGTCAGCACGAACCAGGTGATCAACGCGGCGACGTCGGCGGGGGCGGCGGGCTGGCCGTGGATCAGGGCCAGCACCGCCAGCGACAGCCCGGCGGCGATGGCGCCGCGGATAAGCAGGCGCAGCGGGCGGCCGCGGCGGATCCTCGATGGGAGCCAGACCAGGGCGAGCAGTAGTTGCCAGGGCGAGACCGGGTGGAGCTGGAGCGGCGCCGCGGCGGGGGCGGTGGGCAGCGGCGCGGTGCCCGGCTCATCATCGTCATCATCGAAGCGGCCTTCGCGCCAGGCCCCCTCGACCAGGTCGGCGTAGGCCTCCGACCGGCCCCACGGGGTACGCAGCTCGGCGAAGGCGGCGCTGGCCTGGGTGTAGCGGGCCAGGTCACCGCCGTCGGCCCGGTCGGGGTGGGTGGCGGCGGCGATGGCCCGCCAGGCGGCGCGGACGGTCTCGTCGTCCAGGTCGGGGCGTTCGGGCAGGCCGAGGGCGGCGAACGGATTCGGGCTCATCGAGCGCCTCCAGATCCGAAGATGTCATCGAGATTCGGGCCGGCCGGAGACGGCCAGGGGTTAGGGCCGGCGGCCGGCCGGGGGGCAGGCAGCCGCACGGGTGGCGGTTCGGACGCGGGCGGCGGGAGGAGGGTGAGCGGGGACGGCCGGGGGCGCGCGACCTGGACGAAGGTGGCCGCTCCGCGGTGGATGTAGCACGCTTGCCCGATGTCCAAGCGGCGGATGATGTCCGGGTCGGCGGTCCAGGCCCGCTGCTCCCGGGTCATGCCCTCATCCCCCCAGCTGTTCCCGACCAGCTTGCGCGCGGTGTCCAGCACCCGCCTCTTCCCGGCCAGGGCGGTCAGCGGCTCAGGGTACGGGGTGTGCAGGACGAAGATGCCGCCGTCCGCGGTGGCCGCTATCCGGTACCGCTCATCCTGGGTTGCGCCTAGGCCCTGCCAGGACTGGGCGCTGACCTGCAAGCCGATGCCCAGCGACCGGCCCCGCTCGTACAGGTTGGACAGCGGCACCCGGCCCGAGACCGCGGAGTAATCGTCGGCGGCGAGCAGCATGGTGCGGGGCTCGCCGTAAGGGTTGGTGGCGGCGTGGGCGGCCAGCTCAGTCAGGGCTAGGGCCTGGGCTTCGGCGACGGAGCGTTCGCGGGTGCCTTCCAGGATGAAGTACCAGGCGTCCGCGTCGGCCAGGGTGCCGGTCCCGTCCAGGGCCGGGCCGAGCCGCTCAAGCAAGGTGGCGAGCCGGAGCTGGATGTCGGGCAGGTGCCGGGCCGCCGCGTGGACCAGGGCCGCCTCTCGGGGGTGGCGGCCGTCGGACCAGGCCCGGGCCAGCCATTTCGCGCCGAGCCGGTCCAGGAACGCGGTGGCGTTCAGCGGCGGGCCGCCCGGCGCGGTCACGGCCAGGGACAGGACGGCTTGCAGGATGTCGGCGTAGTAGGCGGCGGCGCCGGTGCCAGTCTCGATCATCTGGTACAGCAGCACGGCCAGGTCCCGGGCCGGCACGTCCCAGAGGGACAGCGCGGCCTCATCGGGCCAGACCACGACCCGGCGGGCCCCGGCGCCGTACAGCAGACGGCGGGTCCGGTCGGCCTTGCGGCGGGCGTCCTGGCCGCCCTTGCAGTCCAGCACGACCAGCAGCGGGCGGTTCCCCCGCCCGGCTCGCGCGGCATCCAAGGTGGCGGTGAACCAGCCGGCCTGCAGGCGGATCATCAAGTTGGTCTTGCCCGACCCGGTCGCCCCCACGATGACCATGTGTCGCGTACACGCGGTCGCCGGGAGGGTGAACACGGGGTCCCAGTGGTGGCCGATGGCGCGGATGGTGCCGCCGACTGGGATCGTCCCGCCCCGCCCGACGAGCGGGACGGCGCCAGGCGCGTCGTTCAGGCCCTTGGCCGTGCGGACCTGCCGCTTCCATTGCCGGTTGTCGAAGGTGATGGGCGCGGAGGCGGTGCGGCCGCCCAGCCCGGCGGTGATGGCGTACTTCCGCCAGGCCCACGATCCGGCGGCCAGGGCGAGCCCGGCTGGGACCGTGGCCGGGGCCAGCAGCACGAACGTGCGGGCCGCGGCGAGGACGGGCAGATGCGGCGGCCAGCCGTGCGCCCAGGCCCGGACGCCGTCCAGCGCGGCCGCCCGCAGCTGATGTACATGGATCGCCGCGACGGCCAGCCAGACGGGCAGCATGGCCAGGGAGCAGGCGGCCGTCCGGCCCAGCCGGGCCGGCGGCCAGCCCCGCCACCACGCCACCCCGTACCCGGACAGCGTGACCAGGGTCAGCGGCCAGGCTACGACCACGATCGCGAACGCTAGCAGCCACCGCGTGCCCCTGAGCGCCTTGCGCATCAGCCACAGGCCCGCGGTCAGCCGGAGCCACGACCAGACGGTCATCGCAGCGGCTCGGGGAGGAACGCGATGGCAGGTACTTCCCGGACCGCGATCCTGGGCTGCTCGCCGAGCGGGAGCGAGGCTGCGGCACGGGTCACTACGGGCCGGGCGGCCGGGGCGGTCAGGTGGATCACGAGGGAGTACTGCGTGGAGGTGAGGAGGGTCAGCTGGATCACGCCCGCATCGGCGCGCCGCGCCGAGCGGGCCGCGGCGCCGGGTGTGATGGTGTCGTGGGCCTGTGTCGTCATGCCGATCCCCAGCCTTCCCGGCAGTAACAGCAGCGATCAATGCTCCCCGTGCTCACAGATGCACGGGATGTGACGATTGTTCCGCTCAGGCAGGCACGGGGAAGGCCCTCACGACATCCGTAAGCGCATCGTCATGAATACGATCCGTAGCAGAGGCCAGTCCATCGTTCCCGGCTATGCGGTGCGCTCGCCCTCATCGTGTGGTTCGGCGCCGCGCTGGTCACCGGGGCAGGGCTGGCTGGCCTGGCCGAGTGAGTCGTCGGCGTAGCCCAGGCCCTATGGCCTCTCACGGTAGTGCTGTCGTGCCGCTTCCCGTCCCAGGCGATCTCCGGCTCAACCGCGTACGCGAGCTGACCCGGCGGTCCTGGACTTTCGGCGGGCCTGACCTGCGAAGTCCCTGACCATGGTCCGCCAAGGTCACGACTGAAGGCCCTGACGCCTAACCGGCGGCCGGGCTACGGATAAGAGTGAGGAGAGGAGCATGTCATGACGGTAATGACGCATGAGCCCTCCGCCCGCACGCCCCGCCAGGGCATCGCGTCCCGGCTTCTGGTTCCCGGGTTCTGGGCCACCGTGAGCATCGTGACGATATGGCTCGCGGTGCTATTCGACGGCATTTTCGGCGGCGATATGACCTTCACCAACTCGCCGTCGCAGGTCACGATCATGCCGTCGGTGGTTGCCGTGGCCCTGTTCGCCGCGATCGCGACGGCCTCGGTCGCCAAGCGCGCCTTCGGTCGCAAAGACCCTGAGTTAGGGTTCGGCCTGATCACCGGACACCAGCCTGGTCGTATGTAGGCCTCGGGGTACTGCCGGAGCGCGGCCGCCGAGAGGTTGACTCCGCAGTGTCCCGCACCCATTCGGCCTGCTCCGGATCCAGGTGCTCCTGGCGGGAGAGCAGTTCCCTGGTTTCCGCCTCGAGCAGGCGTATCGTCGCCAGGGTGCGTTCGGCATGACCATATGCCATGGCTGCATCTCCCTTGTCGTGACCGCGTTCACGCCCGGGCCAGCGGGAAGCGCAGGCGTGCCGCGACGCTGCCGGGCGGCTCGTCGAGTGCCGTCACCTGTGCGCCGCTGCCGAGTGCGCTGACGGTGATCTCCTCGATCAGGTCGGGGACAGGCACCACGGCGGCTCCGTGCAGGCAGCCGAGGCCGGTGCGGCTGAGCGCGCCGCAGCGCTGACAGGAGTACCCGGGGACGAGGCCGTCCGCGGGTATGAGCAAGGTATCGATGGCGTGCTGGCCGGCCGCCGCCATGCAGGCGTCCAAGCCGACAACGGTCAGCTCGCCTGGCTCCTCGAGGAATTCGGTGATCAGCCGCTGATCGCGCCGGGTCAGCCAGTCGGTGACAACCCGCTCGGCCAGGTCGCGCACCCTGGCCGCGCTCAGGGTGTGGAGGTCGGCGAGGAAGCTGCCCGCGAACTGCGCTCGGAGCCCGGCAGGCAATGTGGCGAGGAGCCGCGGGATTTCCTCTTCGTGGCCGCCTATGATCAGCGGTTCCGGCTCGGCCGCGCGGACAGTCTGCTCGAGGAGGGCGGCGATGTCGTGGTAGTGGTGGCGGGTGAGTTCGATGACGCGCTGGTTGATCCGGTAAGAGTCCAAGCCGTACCAGCCGCCGAAGCCATGGCTGCGTACGCCCTCCGCGTCCGGCAACGCAGCGGCGTGAATCTCGTCGCCGACTACATGCAGCAGCCACGCGTGCCGCCGGTTGACCACGACGACGAGGTACGCCGGGCAGCGCTGGATGGCCAGCAGCAGCGGGCGGACGTGCGGCCGGGCGGCGAGCACAGCCCGCTGCGGTAGCTGGCCGGGCAGCGGGATCGCCTCGGCCAGCCCGAGTTCCGTGCAGGCGAAGATCGCAACGGTGTGGCCGAGCCAGTCACGGGCATGATCGGCCAGCAGCTGACGAACGGTGCCCCGCTCCCGCTGGCCCGCTTGGATCGGCTTGCCGAGGAGCTCATCGGCACGCGCGGGTAGCTCGCGCAGCTGGGCCGGATCCAACGGCACCCGTAGGTACAGCGACAGCAGCGATGGTCCCGCCGCGCCTATGCCTAGCAGCTTGTCGATATCCGCGCGGGTAATCATTGGCTCGCCTCCCTTACGAGGAGACATAGTTCCCCGGGCGGACGGCGCCGGGCAGAGCCATAGGTCCCAGGAGGTGGCAGCAGGAGGTCCCGAGATGGCAGGCCGCGCAACCGAGGATCCCCGATCGGTTCCGGTCCGGAGAGGACCAAAGCCCTGCGATTGGCTGGCGGGAGCCTCTATCAGAGGCCGCCGCCGCGGCGTTGTCTGGATTGTCAGGTCAGATATGGACCTGGCAGGGGAATGAGGTGATTAACTCATGAACGCCGTTCAGGCAATGCCAGTGCAGGTTGAAGCTCATGGCCAGGTGCCGGACGGGATGCGCGAGCTGGCGGCCGCTAAGGCAGGCTCGCTCCTCCGGTTCGCCTCCGAACCGGTCCTCTCGGCCCGCGTAACCCTGACGATATCGGCTGACCCGGCCGTGGCGCGGCCTGCGGTCGCACAGGCCACCATCGACCTGAACGGGCGGACCGTACGGGCGCAGGCAGCCGGCGAGACCATGCGCGCGGCGATCGAGCATATGGCCACACGGCTGCGGGTCAGGCTGGACCGGTCGGCCCGGAACTGGGCGGCACGGCGCGGGACGCTCCCCGTGCCGCAGCCTGGCGAGTGGCGGCATCAGAGCATTCCCGCGCACCGGCCTGGTTACTTCCCCAGGTCGGCCGCAAGGGCCGTGATCCGCCGACCGGGCTACGCACCGCGGTCGCTGACGCTGGAAGAGGCGGTCGCCGAGCTCGACCTGCTCGACTACGACTTCCACCTGTTCACCGAGCGGTCAACGGGGCAGGACAGCGTGCTCTACCGCGTGGGCGACCGATACCGGCTCGCTCAGGCACGGCCGAAGCCGGACCGCCTCGGCCGTCTGCCCGCAGCGGTCACGCTCAGCGATCACCGGGCGCCTGTGCTGACCCTCGACGAGGCCATCGGCCGGCTTGAATGGCTGGGTCAGCCCTTCGTGTTCTTCGTGAACCCGGAAACCGGCCGCGGAAGCCTCCTGTATCACCGCTACGACGGCCACTACGGCCTGGTCGACCCGGACGGCAAAGGCCGGGAGCGGTGACGTACACCGTCAGGGCACCACGAAACGGTAGCCGCGTGCGAGATCGCGGACCTGGCTTGCCACCGCAGAGTCAGCCGTTGCCGGTCCTTGAGCTGATCAGCTGGGCGAAGTGCCGGGTAAACCAGTCCCTGGCTAGGTCCGCTACCCGCTCCAGCGTGCCCGGCTCCTCGAACAAGTGGGTCGCGCCGGGAATGACCTCGAGGCAGTTCTCGCACGTCAGCTGCCTCTGTGCCTGCCGGTTGAGGTCGAGGACCAGATGGTCCGCGCCGCCCACGACGAGCAGGGTGGGCGCCCGGACCTGGGCCAGGCGTCGGCCCGCCAGGTCCGGGCGGCCGCCACGGGACACGATGGCGGCGACCGGCAGCGGAGGGCTGGCGCCCGCGGCCCACAATGCCGCGGCGGCGCCGGTACTCGCGCCGAAGTAGCCGAGCGGGATCGCGGCGGTGGCAGGCTCGCTGCGCAGCCAGCCGGTGATCCCGGCCAGCCGGGCCGCGAGCAGGGGGACGTTGAACACGTACGAGCGGCTCAACTCCTCCTCCCCGGTGAGCAGGTCGGCCAGCAGCGTGCCCAGCCCGGCGCGGTTCAGCGCGGCGGCCACGAACCGATTGCGAGGGCTGTGCCGGCTGCTGCCGCTGCCGTGGGCGAAGACGACCAGCCCGCTGGCCCGCTCCGGGATGACCAGCGAACCGGGCAGCCGGGCGCCGCCGATGTTCAGCACCACCTCCGCCGGGTCCGGGTCCATGCTGCCAGGCCCGGCCATCGCCGCCTTTCGCAGCAGGATGGTTACTTCCTCGTCGGTCACCTGGCCGAAATCGCCGTACCACTCGCCGATCGCGAAGAACCGCGCCGGGGTCTGCAGGCACACCACTTCGTCGGCGGTTTGCCGCAGCGCCGCGGTTCCCTCCACTGAGCCCACCGGGACCGCGAGTATCACCCGGCTAGCGCCCCGCGCCCTGGCCACCAGGCAGGCGGCGCGGGCCGTCGACCCGGTGGCGATCCCGTCATCGACGATGATCACCGTGCGGCCCGCCAGCGGCACCGGCGGATGCTCACCGCGCAGCTGGCTCACCCGGCGGTCCAGCTGGACACGCTCGCGGGCCTCCACCTCTGCGATCTGCGGCCCGGTCAGCCTGGTCTGCCGCACCACGTAGTCATCGACGATCCGGACGCCGCCTTCGCCGATCGCCCCGAAGCCGTATTCCGGCTGGAACGGAACGCCGAGCTTGCGCACCACGATCACATCCAGCGGAGCGTGGAGTTCCTCGGCCACCTCGAACGCGACCGGTACACCCCCGCGCGGCAAGCCGAGCACGGCCACATCGGCACCGCGCAGGCGCCGGAGCCGCTGCGCCAAGTGCCGTCCGGCATCCGTGCGGTCAACGAACAGCATCTCGCACCTCCAGTGGCCCCCCATGGTGATGGGAGCCGAATGCGAACGGCAGCGCTAGGGTCAATGGTCACAAGAACCGGCCCGGCCAGGGACTTCACTCTGGTGATGTCGGGACGAACGCCTCTGGTGGGCAGGTAGTGGCGGCCGCCACCCTGGTCATATGGAAGCGGCGGAGGTCACGAGCAGGCAGTCCGGGAATGACGGGGCTGGCACGCCAGCGCGGCGGTTCGTCGTCATTGTCGGCGAACGCGCCGACGGCGGCTCTGGGTTCCGGATCGAAGAGCCAGACCGGCTGCTGCGCGTCTGGTCGCTGCTGCAGGCGACGAGCGAGCAGCTGGACAGCGCCACCCTGCCGCCGGAGGGGATCCCCGGGCTGCAGCGGCAGCTCCAGGCGATCCGCGAGGAGCTCGAGGGGGCGCTGTCCGCGCCGCTAGTCGCGGAGCTCCGGCGCATTCTGCCATCGCTTGATCCGGTACCGAGCGCGGGCGCGTTGCGAATCGAGTGCGCCGTGCTGCTGAGCTGGGTCGGAAGCCTGGTCGTGCAGACGATGGCCGCGCTCGCGGCCGCACACGAACGCCTGCAGCACGTGAGTGTGGGTCGCGGCCAGCGCCAGCAGTGACGTACGTGAAACCGATCACCGGCTTGCGGCGCGGGCCCCGGTCATGGTCGGGTAGAAGTCGCCGGTTGAGGGATCGCGAAGATACCGGACCGGCGGCTCGCTGGCCACCAGACACGCAATGGCGGTCAGCAACCGGGCGACGTCCTGGTCGGAAGTGTTGATTCCGGCGCTGGCCCGGACGGCTCCCGGCGCCGCGCCACCGCCGTCATGACGTGCCTGATGCACGCTGGCGCGTGCTTCCGCCGGGCTGAGCCCGAGCAACCTGGCCAGGTAGGGATAGGCATAAAAGCTGCCGTGCCGTACACCGATCGCGTCCTCCGCGGCGAGCCGGGCAGCCACCACCGCATCCGGGACACCGTCCACGGTGAACGTGACGACGGGCAGGGTCTCGGTGTCCAGACTCGGCCCCAGCAGCCGTACCCCCGGAATTGCCGCCAGCCCTCGGCGCAGCGACCAGGCGATGCGACGGTCCTGGCTGACGATGGCAGGCCAGCCGATATCCTCCAGGGCGCCGATTGCCGCGCGCAACGCAACTGCGCCGATCACGTTGGGCGACCCGGCTTCCTCACGCTCCGGGGGGTCCAGCCACGCCACCTCGTCCAGCTCGAGCACGGCCGCGGCGCCGCCTCCGACCAGGAACGGATCTCCGGCCGCGAAGACACGCCGGGGCCCCACGAGCACGCCCGCGCCAAACGGGGCGTACATCTTATGGCCGCTCCAGGCGAGGAAGTCCGCCTCGGGTGGCAGCGGCCGGTGCGGTGCCAGCTGGGCCGCATCCACGAATACCGGGATGCCACGGTGATGAGCCATGGCGATGATCTCCGGCAGGGGCGGCAGCCAGCCGGTCACGTTGGAGGCGCCGGTGATCGCCAGCAGCCTCGGCGCGGGCCACTGGTCGAGCGCGACCGCGACATCCTCGGGCGCGAAGGTGCCGTCCTGACCGCACTCCACGAACCGGCATGAAGCTACTCGTGTCCAAGGCAGCAGGTTCGAGTAGTGCTCGGCCACCGTGATGACCACGACATCGCTACGGTCCAGCCTCAGCCGGTAGGCCAGGTGATTGACGGCCTCGGTCGCATTGCGGCAGATGACCGCGACATCGCCGGAATCTCCGCCGCGCCCGGCGAAGGCCAGCGCGGCGAGGTGCGCGCTCTGGTAGGCAAGCACAGATGCCTGGGACTTGTAGCCGGCGCCGTGATGGACACCCGCATACCACGGGACGAACGCTTCGACCGCCTCCATCACCTGCGGCAACGCGCTGGTTGAGGTGGCCGCGTCGAATGAGAGATACGGACGCTCCGTGCCATCCATGCAGGGCACCCGGAGGCCGTCACCGACAAGGGCGGCAGGCAATGCCACGGAAACCATGTCCCGACCCTGCCGGACGACGGCACTAGAAACGAGGGCCTTTGGTCCCTATCCACACCGGGATAACGGGCCGGAAAGCGAGTTACCTAGATCACTACCGGAACGGCTCGAGGTCGCTGACGCTGCCCGTATGAGGCGGTTACGCCGCATAGATCAACCACGAGGTCTGATGAGGGCAAGGAGCCGATGATGAAGGCGCAGGTCGGTGATGAGCTGGTCGTGAAGGGGCGTCACGTCGGCGACCAGGATCGCACGGGAGTAATTATCGAGGTCAGGGGCGAGGCTGGCGGCCCGCCGTACCTGGTGCGGTGGAGCGACGGTCATGAGAGCTCGTTCTACCCGTCCGTCGGAACCGTGGCGGAGCACATTCCCGTCCCCGCCCGCAGGCAGCGCGAGACGCCGTGACGCAGACCGCGCGCTGAAGCAGGTGGCCAGCGTCGCGGAGTTGCCCAGCACGGTGGGCGGCGTCGTAGGCGATGCCCGACCTGCACTGAGGTCACGGCGTCCCTCGCCCAGGTCACGGAGCGGTTCGGCCAGCATCGGCTGGCCGAGCCGTCGCTCACCCTGGCTGGGATCGTGTTCAGTGCTCGTGCTCATACTTGAACGAGAGCTGCAGCTTGGTCCGGAAGGTGACCGCACCGCCCTCCTCCAAGTGGAGGTCCTGTCCGGTACAAGGCCGAAAGGCCGCAGCCCGGGTCATTAGTCCTCAACTGGACCTAGGGCGCCGAGCCTGGCGCGGATCTGGCCGCGGCCGCGGTGGAGGGAAGACTTCACCGTCCCGACCGAGATGCCGGTCAGGTCGGCGATCTGCCGGTAATCTAGGCCCTTCACGTCGGCCAGGTACACCGTGAGCCGGCATCCGGGCGGCAGCGCCCGGATCGCCGCCACGATCTCGGCGTGGACGAGGTGCCCCAGGACATGCTCCTCGGCCGACCGGCCGTCAGCCGAGTTCCGTGAGGACGGGTCCCTCTCCCGGCTGGCCAGGCCGGCGGCCAGCCGTGACTCCCGCCGCCTCCTGCGGTAGTCGTCGGCGAACGTATTGAACATGATCCGGTACAGCCACCCGCCGAGGTTGGTACCCGGCTGGAAACGGCCCGAGGATGCGAACGCCTTCGCGAACGTCTCCTGCACCAGGTCCTCCGCGTCCGCGGAGTTGCCGGTCAGCCCCAAGGCTGACCGGTACAGGCAGGCTGCGTGCCGCCGGATCGCGTCATCGGTCCACACCGGAACGAGGTCGGCTGCCGCCTCGGCCATCGTGTACCTCCCCGCTGCAGACGCGCTGATCCGGGACCTCCGCTATCGCAGCGGACATGGCTCGCCGCGGCCAGGGTCTAAAGACCCTATTGCTGGGGGCCCGTCGGCCGCATCCATCCCCCCACCGGGGCGGGCCGACGGGCGGAGCGTCAGCGCCGCCAGGATTCCCGCGCCGATGACCAGCCCCGCCGCAAGGTAAAGGGCGGCGTGCAGGCCGGTCCCGAAGGCGTGGTACGCCGCGTTGATCACCTGCTGGACGATCGCGGCGTTGCCGGCTCCTCCCGCCGATGAGGATGTGCCGCTGGGCGGGACGCCGCCGGTCTCGACCGCGTTCACCACGATGGACTGGAAGTTGGCCGGGATCCCCAGGTGGTTCAGCTTGCTGATGAGATCGGCGTGCAGCTGCGCGTTGACCAGCGCGCCGAGCACGGCCACGCCGGTCACCGCGCCGATTTCGCGGCTGGTGTTGGCCGCCGACGCGGCCATGCCAGAACGTTCCGGCGGTACCGCGCCGAGGGCTGATGAGGTAATCGGCACCACCGTCCAGCCGATGCCGGCACCGGTCAGGGCGAGCGCGCCGGCCAGCAGGGCGAACGGTGGCTGCGGGCGGAGCGCGGCGCTGGTCAGCAGCAGCCCGGCCGCGAAGGTCAGGCAGCCGGCGCTGATCGACCAGCGCAGCCCGACCGGGCTCTCCCAGATGCCCGCCAGCACCGACGACGTGATCATCAGCACCGTCATCGGCAGGAACGCAAGCGCGATGCGGAATCCGGAGTAGCCAGCCACCTCATTGAGGTAGAGCGCGGTGAAGAAGAAGATCGCGAACGTCGCGAAGTAGGAACAGAACGCGACCACGTTCGCCGTGGCAAACCTCGGGACGCGGAGGAACCGCAGATCCAGCAGGGGATGGGCAGCGCGATGTTCCTGCCACAGGAAGGCGCAGCCCGCTACCGCGCTGCCGCAGAACAGCACCAGCACCGCAGGGGCGGTGAACCCCGTGCCCTCGCCGGTCATCACGCCGAAGATCAGCATCGCCAGCGCCGCCGCGCCGAGCACTGCGCCGACGATGTCCACCCGGTGCGCCTCGGGATCCGCGTTCTCCGGCAGGACGATCGCGGCCGCGATCAGCGTGGCCGTCCCGAACGCCAGGTTGAACCAGAAGATGCCGCGCCAGTTCCAGCTGCCGACGATCGCGCCGCCCAGGACCGGTCCGAGCGCGAGCGCGAGCCCCGCCACGGCGGCCCACACGCCGATGGCCCGGTTGCGGGTCCGCTCATCGCGGTAAAGATGGCGCAGCATGGACAGGGTGCCCGGCTCGCTCGCGGCCGCGCCCAGTCCCATGACGGCACGGCCGGCGATCAGCACCCCGGAATTGGGCGCCAGCGCACATAGCACCGAACCGGCGCAGAATACCCCGACGCCCGCGAGCATGACCTTCTTGCGGCCGAACTCGTCGCCTACCATGCCGAAGGCCAGCATCGCGCTGGCGAACGTCAGTGCGTACGCGCCGACTATCCACTGCAGGGCCAGCACGCCCGCGTGCAGGTCCGCCTGCACGCTGCCGAGGCCGACGCTCACGATCGTGTTGTCCAGGAACGTCAGGAAGAGCACCGTGCACAGGATGGCCAGGGCGGCCGGCCGGCCGCCGCGCCGGGGCCCGGTAACACCGCTGATGCGGTACTTCACTACCGTCATATGACTTCCGCATGATCCCGCTGAACGGTTTCCAGCAGCGCCGCCGCCGCGGCGTCGGCCTTGCCCGGCAGGTTTTCGATGCGGGCCCGCGCGGCCAGCAGGGCCGGACGGGAGACTCGGTAATGATGGCCGCACAGCAGCAGGTCTACTGAATGCCGTCGCTCCGGGGTCGGCGGCATGATCACCCGTACCACGGGCTGCCCCGGGCAGCAGCACGCCCGGTCCTCACGCCAGACTGACGAGTCTGGCAGGATGTCGTCCTGGGGCGGCATGCCGGTTTCCGGCGCGCCTCTGTCGGCGCCTGTATGCGGAAATCTCGGCTTCATGGTTCAAGCATCGGCGGACGGCGTCCCGGCCTGTAGAGACGTACTTCCCGGGCTTCCGGGCCGAAGGGCCCGTCGTCGGGATCGGGTCGTAGCCGCGACCAGGGCGACGGGCGCCAAAGAACCGCCGAACCGCCTCGGCGGGACCTCGGGGCGGACCGCGAGAGACCTTCGGCCCTATCCCCTGGTCCGTCGCGGTGCTTGCCTGTCAGCATGCCTCCGCTGCGGGACTTCCTGGCGCGCTTCCGGCCTGCGGGCTCTCCGGGAGCGGCCGCACGCGCCGGAGTGCCCGCGGACCGTTCCGGCGAACTGGAGTCCGAGGTAGCCCCGGTGCTGGCCCTCATGGCCGATACCGAGGCGGAGCGCGAGCGCCTCATCACGCAAGCCAGCCGCGATGCCGAGCAGATCGTGGCCGCCGCGCGGTCCGCGGCGGGCGCGATCGCCGCCGACGCCGCCCAGCGCGCCGAGACGGTTCGCGAGCAGGCGGCGCGGCAAGTGATGACCGCGGCCCGGGAGCAGGCGGCCAGGACCGTGGAAGATGCCAGGCAGCAGGCCGCGCAAGTCCGCGAGTTGGCCCGCCAGCGCATGCCTGCGCTGGTGAGCCGCACCGTCGGCACGATCAGGCAACTGCAGGGGGAGGACTCATGAGCGCCGGATGGGTCGCCGGCAGCGTGCGGGCCAGAGCGCTGGCCCGTCGGCGGCTGGGTGCCGACGATACCCGTCGGCTGGCCTCCTGCGGTTCGCTGAGTGACGCCCTGCGGATGCTGGCCGGCACTGCCTACGGTGCCAACCTCCGGCCTGAGCAGCCCCTCGCCGCGGCCCAGCGCGAGATCGCCAGCAGCATCCTGTGGGACCTGCGGGTCCTGGCCGGCTGGCTGCCCAGCGAGGGCGTGCGGCTGGTGCGTGTGCTGGGCGCCTGGTTCGAGGTGGCCAACGTCGACGAACTGCTGCAGTCCATCGCCGGCCGGCCAGCCGACGCCGAGTTCCGGCTGGGCGCGCTCGCCACGGCCTGGCCGCGGCTCCGCCAGGCGGCCAGCAACAGCGAACTGCGGGCCGCGCTCGCCACCTCGGCCTGGCAGGACCCGGGTGGAGAGAGCACCTATGCGGTGCGGATGGGCATCCGCGCACGGTGGGCGGCACGAGCCGCCGCGCTCGGCGATCCGGTCCGGACCTGGGCCGCGGGCGCGGTCGCGCTGCTGGTCGCCGGCGAGCGGTTCACGGCGGGGCGCCCGGTGGATCCGGCCATCATGGGCAGCGCCCTCAGCCTGCTCGGGCCCGCGGCCTACGGCGCCGCCACCCTGGCGGAGATGGCCGGCAGCCTGCCGTCGCGGGCCGGGTGGGTCCTCGCCGGGATTACCGAGCCCGCCGACCTGTGGCGGGCGGAGCAGGGGTGGCTGGCCCGGGTAGAGCGGGACGGCCTGCGGCTGCTGCGTACCTCCAGCCTGGACAGCGCCACGGTCCTGGGCGCGGTCGCCGTCATGGCCTACGACGCCTGGCGGGTCCGGGCGGCGCTCGAGATCGCCGCGCGAGGCGGCGGGCCGCTGGAGGCCTACGATGAGCTGGCTTGACGCGCTGGCCCCGGCCCGGATGAGGCGAGTCGCTCTGGTCGCGGCCGACGAATCGCTGCGTGCTGTGCTGGTACAGGTCGCGGACGCGGCGACGGTGGAGATCGGGCTCGCCGGGGGAGAGCCGAGCGTCCCGGGTCCCGCGGTCGGCGAGCCGGGAACAGCCGGGGAGGCGGCACGCCGGCTGCGGCGCTACGGCCGTCCGGTGACCGGGGCCGTGCTGTCCGTCTCGGCGCTTGATTTCGACGCGGTCGAGCGAGCGGGCCGGTATGAACTGCTGGCCGGCGAGGCCCAGCTGGAGGCCTATGCCGCCAGCGCGGTCAGGCGGTCAGGCGCCGCGGCGCTGGCCGGCTGGATTCCCGCCGAGCGGGTGGCCGCCGTGGCGGCCAGCGTGGTGGAGGTCGGCGGCGCCGTGGTCCCGCTTCCGGACCCGCCGGGGGTGCAGCCGCCCACGCTCGTGACCGGTCGGCCGCTGCGGCGTTCGCTGTCCCCGCTGGTCCAGACCTACGGCACGGTGCCGTACGCCGACGTCGATCCGGTCCGGCTGGCCTGGGCGACGTACGTGCTGATGTTCGGCATGATGTTCGGTGATGCGGGGGAGGGCCTCCTGCTGCTCGGGGTCGCGGCCGCGCTGCGGGCCGGCTGGCCGGGCTGGGTCCGCCGGTTCCGGCAGGCCTGGCCGTTCGTCGCGGGCGCCGGGGTCGCGGCCACCGTGTTCGGCCTGCTGTACGGGGAATGCTTCGGGCCGACCGGCCTCGTGCCGGTGCTGTGGATCAGCCCACTGGATCACGCGCTCACACTGCTGCTGGTGGCCCTGGCCATCGGGGCGGCCATGCTCGCGGGCGCCTATGCGCTCGGCACGGTCAACCGGTGGCGGGAAGGCGGGTGGCCCTCGGCGGTGTACGCATCCTCGGGCGTCGCAGGAGCCACGGTCTTCCTCGGCGTGGGTGTCATGGCGGGCGGGTGGTACTTCCATCACGTCCCGGTGCTCGCCGCGGGCGGGCTTCTGGCCCTGGCCGGGCTGGCGCTGGCCGCCGCCGGTTTCATGGCCAAGGCGGGCGGCGGCGGCGCGGGGCGGATCCAAGCTTCGGTCGAGGTCTTCGACCTGGTGGTCCACCTGGGCTCCAACGTGGTGTCGTTCAGCCGACTCGCCGCATTCGGCTTGACGCACGCCGCGCTCGGCCTGCTCGTCTGGGAGGGCACGCAGGCGCTGTGGCACCGGGGCGGGCTGGCCGCCGCGGCTGCCGTGGTCGTCTTCGCGGCCGGGACCGCGCTGGCGTTCGGCCTGGAAGGGCTCGTCGCCGCCATCCAGGCGCTCCGCCTGGAGTACTACGAACTGTTCTCGCGTGTGTTCGTGACCCAGGGCCGGCCGTTCAGGCCATGGCACCTGCCGACGGTAAGCGGCCTGAACAGCTCGGCGGAGATGTCCGCGACCAGTACGAAAGAGGAGAGCACATGACATCCGTATGGATAACCGGATTGCCCCTCATCGCCGGGGCCGCCGCGCTGGCGCGCGTGGTGACGCGGCGCGGGCGGTCCGGGATCTACATCCTGGCCGCTATCGGCGCCCTGCTGATGATCGGCGCCGTAGTGCTGCTCGTGGCCGCGCTCACCGCAGGCCCGGCCGGGGCGGCCGTCGCGGTCGGCGCGGCGAAGTCCGCCGCGGCGGCCTCCGGGACATCGTCGAATACGGCCGCGTTGCTTGGAGCGGCGATCGCGGTCGCCGGGTCGACGATCGGCGCCGGCATCGCCGTCGCCTACGCCGGCGCGGCGGCCCTGGCCGCCATGAGCGAGCGGCCTGAAGTGTTCGGCCGCGCCATCGTCGTGGTGGGCCTGGCCGAGGGAATCGCCATCTACGGCCTGATCATCGGGATCCTCCTCATCGGAAAGGCATGAGATGTCCCAGGCCGCCGTGATCGGCGAGTCCGTCCGTACGGCGGGTTTCGCCCTGGCCGGCGCGCTCGTCTTCCCGGCGGAGAATGCCGACGAGGCGCGTGCGGCCTGGTCCTGTATGCCAGCCGACGTCGCCGTTCTCGTGCTGACCCCGGGTGCGGCCTCGTGGCTCGGCACGGCATCGCGGACGAGGCACGACGTGCTGGTCGTGGTGATGCCGCCATGACCGACGAGGTGAAGCAGGCGCTCGCGCCGGTCCGCGCGCAGCTGCTGAGCGGGGCCGAGGCCGAGGCGCGCCGCATCCTCGCCGAGGCTCGCGCCCAGGCCGACTCCATCCTGCGGCAGGCGCGGTACAGCGCGGCCGAGGCAGTCGACCGAGCCCGGGCGCGAGGCGAAGCGGATGCTGCCCGGGCTGCAGCCGCCGAGCGCAGCCGCGGCCGGGATCAGGCCCGGTCGATCGTCCTCGGCGTCCGGCGTGAGGCGTACCAGGACATGAGCGCCCGCGTCCTCGCCGCGGCCGACGAGCTGCGGACCGAGCCGGGCTACCAGCGCCTGCTCGGCCGGCTCGTCACGATGGCCACGCGGGCGGCGGGCCCCGGCGCGACGGCCACGGTCCGGCCGGACGGGGGAGTGGTGGCGCGGTCCGGCGGCGTCGTGGTCGACTGCACGCTACCCAGGCTGGCCGGCCTGGCCGTCGACGAACTCGGAGACCAGGTGCGGGAACTGTGGACACCGTGAGCGCCGGCTCGGCCCGAGTCGCCCGGGTGAACGGGCCCCTGGTAGAGGTGACCGGCCTGACCGGGGTCGCGATGTACGAGATCATCGAGCTCGGCGAGCGCCTGCTGCCCGGTGAGGCCGTCGCCATCAGGGGCGACGTGACCACCGTGCAGGCGTACGAGTACACCGGCGGCCTCGCGCCCGGCCATCCCGCCCGGTCACGCGGCGAGCCGCTGTCGGCGCGTCTGGGCCCGCATCTGCTCGGCGGCATCTTCGACGGGCTGCTTCGGCCGCTGGACGGCGCGCCCGTCTGGCTCGAGCCCGGCTATCCTTTCCGCCCCGCCGAGGGCCAGGAGTGGAAGTTCACGCCGCAGGCGGAGCCGGGTACGGCCGTCGGCGAGGGCGCCAGCCTGGGCTCGGTGACGGTCTCCGGCGGCATTGGCTACCGGGTGCTGGTGCCGCCCGGAGTGCACGGAACGGTGGACAAGGTGCGCGAGGCCGGCCCGGCACCCGGCGACGCGCTGATCGCGACCGTCTCGGGCTCGGACGTGCTCTTGACCTCGAGCTGGCCGGTGCGGCGGCCGCGGCCGTACCGCCGGCGGCTCGACGCCGCGTCGCCGCTGGTCACCGGGCAGCGGGTGATCGACGTGCTGTTCCCGGTGACCAGGGGCGGCAGCTGCGCCGTTCCCGGCGGCTTCGGCACCGGCAAGACCATGCTGCTGCAGCAGATCACGAAGTGGTGCGACGCGGACGTGATCGTATACGTCGGCTGCGGGGAACGCGGCAACGAGCTAGCCGACATGCTGGTCGAACTCGCCGAGCTCAGCGATCCGCGTACCGGAGGCAGGCTGGCCGCCCGGACCGTGGTCATCGCGAACACGTCCAACATGCCGATGATGGCCCGCGAGGCCAGCATCTACAGTGCCGCGTCGGTCGCCGAGCACTTCAGGGACATGGGCCTGGACGTCGTGGTGGTGGCGGATTCGACCTCCCGCTGGGCCGAGGCGCTACGCGAGTTCGCGTCCCGCAACGGCGAGCTCCCGGCCGAGGAGGGCTACCCGGCCAGCTTGTCATCAGCCCTGGCCGCGTTCTACGAACGGGCGGGCCGCGTCGTCACCAGCGGCGGGCGCGAGGGCTCGGTGACGATCATCGGCGCGATCTCCCCGGCAGGCGGGGACATGACCGAACCGGTCACCGCCTACACGCAGCGTTTCGTCCGCAGCCTGTGGTCCCTGGACCGCGATCTCGCCTACGCGCGGCATTACCCGGCCGTTTCCTGGGCCGGATCGTTCTCCCGGGACACCGACGTCGTCGCGGCCTGGCAGGCCGGCGCGGGAGATCCCGGCTGGGCGGACCGCAGGACCCGGCTCGCCGCACTGCTCGCCGATGCGGACCGGCTCGGCTCGCTGGCTGAGCTGATGGGCGCCGCCGCCCTGCCGCCTAGGGAGCGCGCCACGATCCTGGCGGGGAGGCTGATCAGGGAAGGCCTGCTGCAGCAGAGTGCGCTCAGCCCTGCCGACGCCTCCTGCGACGCCGCCCGCGCCGCCGCCCTGGGGGACGCGATCCTGGCCGTGGCGGAGCGGTGCCGGCAGCTGGCCGACTTGTCGGTGCCTCCGTCGGCGCTCGAGGAACTGGACTTCTCCCCGGTCCTGCGAGCCCGGGAGGAGGCCGTGAGCCCAGACGAGGTTGCGGCCCGGAAGCAGGCCATGCTCGCTCGCCTGGACGACCTGCTCCGGCGCAGCCAGGACGGCGGCCAGAGCGGCAGCTGGGATGGCGGTGCCGGATGACCGCCTGGGCGCGGCGCGAGTACACCGAGATCGCGGAGCTTCGCGGCCCGCTGATGGTCGTGCGCGGCGTGGACGGGGTGGGCTGGGATGAGTTCGCGGCGATCCGGATGGAGACCGGGGAAACCCGGCACGGGCTGGTGCTGGAGGCCGATCGCGACCTGGCCGTGGTCCAGGTACTCGAGGGAACCGACGGTATGCGGGCGACCGGGACCAGGGTGATGTTCAGCGGCACGCCGTTGCGGATTCCTGTCGGGGCCGACTGGCTCGGCCGGGTGTGCAACGGCCGCGGTGATCCGGTCGATGGCGGGCCGCCGGTCACCGGCGAGGTCACCATGCCCGTGGTCGGCTCCCCGATCAATCCAGTCCTGCGTGACCCGCCCGCCGAGCCCGTGCTGACCGGCATCTCGGTCATCGACTCACTGACCACGCTGGTGCGCGGCCAGAAGCTCCCCGTGTTCTCGGTGGCGGGCCTGCCGCATCTCGAACTGGCCGCGCAGCTAGCCGCCCAGGCCTCGGTCGGCGGGGACCCCTTCAGCGTCGTGTTCGCCGCGATGGGCCTCACCCACGCCGACGCCTCGGCCGTCCGCGTGGTGCTTGAGGAGCGCTCGGCGGCGGGCGAACTCGTGCTGCTGCTCAACCTCGCCGACGCTCCGGTCATCGAGCGTATCCTGACTCCGCGGCTGGCCCTCACCGTGGCCGAGCGGCTGGCGTTCACCCTCGGCCGGCATGTACTGGTCGTCATGGCCGACATGACCAGCTACTGCGAGGCGCTGCGCGAGGTCTCCGCCGCCCGCGGCGAGATCCCGGCCCGGCGCGCCTATCCCGGTTACCTCTACAGCGACCTCGCCTCGCTGTACGAACGGTGTGGACGCATCCGCGGCAGGCCGGGTTCGGTCACCCTGGTCCCGGTGCTGACCATGCCTGCCGGTGACATCACCCACCCGGTCCCGGACCTTACCGGGTACATCACCGAAGGGCAGATCGTGCTCTCGCCCGAGATCCACGCCCGCGGCATCTACCCGCCGGTCGACGCACTCTCCTCGCTCTCGCGGCTCATGCGGCACGGCGCGGGTCCTGGCCGGACCAGGGATGACCACCTGGACGTGGCCGCGCAGACCCTGGCGGCGCTGGCCGCGGCGCGGCATGCCAGCGAGCTGGCCGAACTGCTCGGCACCACGGCCCTCAGCCCGCTGGACCGGCAGTACCTTGAACTCGCGACCGCCTTCGAGCGCCAGTTCATGGACCAGGGACGAACCGAGGACCGCAGCCTCCAGGAGAGCCTGAGCCGCGCCTGGCAGGTGCTGGCCGTCCTGCCGCGACGCCAGCTGACCATGCTGCCGACCCGGTTTCTCGATGCCTACTATCCCGGCAACGGTGACCAGTGAGCAGGCGGGGGTTCACCGTGCCGCCAGGTCGCGCCGGACGGCTCTGGCTGACCAGGCGTCTGCAGGTGGCCCGGCGCGGCGCCGACCTGCTCTACCGTAAGCTTCGGATCCTCCAGGCCGAACTCGGCCGGTTCCGCGATGCTGAGGCTCGAACCGCCGCGGAATGGGACCGCTGCTGTGCGGAGGCCGAGCGATGGCTGCTCAGGACGTCGATGCTCGGCGGCGAGCGGGCGGTCAGGCTGGCTGCCGATGGCCAGCTTGCCACGGTGACCATCCCTTATGCCTTTACCATGGGAGTCCGGCACCCAGCCACTCCCGCCTGCCTCATCCCCGCCGTCATGACCTGGGACGGTCCGGCGCTGGCCCGGACGCGGCAGGCCCACGGCGCAGCCCTCGCCGCGGCGGTGCAGCACGCCGCCGCGGCCGAGGCGCTCCGCGTCATCGAGGCCGAGACGCTGGCTACCCGGTACCGGCTGCGCGCGATCGAGGACCGCTGGATTCCCCGGCTCGAGCAGGCCCTGGCCGAAGTGACGCTGGCCCTCGAGGAGCAGGAACTTGCCGACGCCGCACGCCTCCGGCTGGCCGTCAGCTCGGGCCGGCGGCTGGACGCGAGGTGAGCTGACGGTCGCAGGCGTTTCAGGCCGGCTGATCTCCCGCAGGCTGGCCAGAAGCCACCTGCGGCTCACCCGGGATGTCAATTACCTGCTCACCGAGCCGATTGGAGACGTCGATCACTCCGTCCACGTCCCAGATCAGCTTGATCACCATGGGGATGAGCTCCCGCTCCTCCGGCGCTTCCGGGTTGCCAGTGAGGATGACGACGCCATCGCGAACGGTTGCCGTGACGCTGCCCGGATCGGCGGGCAGCAGGCTGTCGAGCAACTCACGGACGCGCTCGGCCACCTCGTGGTCCGAGCGCAGGAAGACGCTCAGGAGGTCACGCCGGGTGACGATGCCGATCAGTTTCCCAGCCTCGTCGACCACCGGCAGCCGCCGGACGTGGTGGGTGGTCATGACCCTGGCCGCCCTGGGGATCGTCGCGTCCGGATTGATGGTGACAGGTGGCGAGGTCATGAGCGCACCGGCGGTAAGCCCCCAGTGCGGCTTACGCCGTGGCCAGCGCCACTGGTCGGCCGTGGCCTGCGCCCCCACCCGGGCCTGGCGGGCCTCTTCGTCTTCCAGCCTCAGCAGGTCGGCCTCGGAAACCACACCGGCCACGTGCCGCCCCATCATGAGCACGGGCACGCCGCTGATCCGGCGTTCGGTGAGCAGGCCGACGATCTCGCTGAACGGCGTGAGGCGATCCACCGTCACGACCTTCTTGGTCATCACATCCCTGACCCGCGGGATATGCCGGACCGCGGGCGGTTGCCCGGCAGCCAGCCGCATCTCGCGGACCCCCACCGAGGCCGTGGCCCCGCCGGGAGCTTGGCGCTGCCGGGCCTTGAGCTGCTCCTCGACCGCCTCGAGTGCCCGGGTCACATCGGAGTGTGCGGCCCTGCCGTGCAGCGAGTCGTAATAGGCGGCACCGAGGTGCCGGAGCATGGCATCGAGGTGAACATCTGTGCGAGCCATAATAGGTAACTCCCGTCAACAAGCCGACAGCCAACCATTCCTCCGGCGCCGGGTTCGCGCTAGCGCTGGACGTCCCGGCCGTGAGGACTTTGGTCACGTCCTCTACGGCGCTACGGGATAGCGCGTCCTGGCGGCGATCCGTCCCGGAGTGTCGTGAACCACGAGGACCCGGCCGCCGTCTTCGAGCGTCCGGCTGACCATCTCCTCGATGAGGTCGGGCACCGGCAGCGACGCGGTCCCCCAGTCGGGGCAGCAGTCGGCGGCCAGGCCGAGGGCGCCACAGCGCCCGCATTCGTAGCCCGGGACCAGCCCGTCATACGGAACAGCCAGGGTGTCCACCGCACCGGCGTTAACCGCGGCCAGGCAGGCCGGCAGGCCGATGGCCATCAGCGCGGCCGCCGGCCCGGCCGGGATCTCCTCGGCCAGGATCTCCGCGGTCAGCCGCGGAGAGGGCTGCAGCGCGGCCAGGAGCGGCCGGATGTGCGGCCTGACGCCCAGCACCGCCCGCTCCGGCGACGTCCCGGGCCGCGCCTCCGGCAGGCCGACGACCTCCAGCAAGCCGACCTCGGCGCAGGCGAAGATGGCCACCGGATGGCCCAGCCAGCCGGGCCCGGCCAGCGCCGCCTCGTCCCGCGCCGATCGCCGGTCCTCTTCGCGGAGACGCCCGGACCGGCCGGCGGTTCGTGCGGCCGCCGCGACGAGTTCGCCCACCCGGTCGGACAGGCCCGGTAGCTCTGCGGGAGACAGCGGAACGTTCAGGTAAACCGACAGCACGGTCGGCTCCACCGTGTGGACGCGGCCGAGCTTCTCGACTTCCGCGAGGGTGATCATGACGCGCTCTCTATGCGGCCGCGTGATGCGTGATCTCGGCGTCGGACGAGGGGAAGAACAAGCTGTCGTGACCGTTTTGCCAGCGGACCAGAAACGGCGGTCCGCCGTCCGGACCGTCCACCTGGATGATCTCGCCGTGTCGCTCCTCATCGCCCTGATGGCGTCCCCTGACCGTGAGCTGGTCTCCGACCTGTGCTTGCATGGCCCACCTCCATGTCGTCGGTGTCGTACCGACGAGCTTGGAACCGCACAGCCGCCCTGTGTAGGGCCGAAAGGCCCGCACGATTTCCCCGTCCTGGTGTCCTTGGTCCCGGGCCGATCAGCCGGGAGCCCCTACCGCCGACGTGCCAGAAACGTTGTCCTGGTACGAGAGGAAGGAGCACGCGATGCGCCGTTACGTGGGAACGCTGGCGCCCGGCGCCCGTCGGCTGGGCTTCGACCGTAACCCGCTGCGTCGGCGGACGGACCGGATCGAGGCCGTGATACGGCTGGCCACGCTGGTCCTGCTCCTGGTGGGCGTGCCCCTGGCCACGCTAGCCGCCGGCCGGTCGGCCGATCACCTGGCGCTGCGCCAGGCTCACGCGCAGCAGGCGGCGGACCACGAGGTCACCGCCGTCCTGCTCCAGCAGGCACCGGCGGCCGGGGTTCCTGATCCGTACACCTCGGTCCAGATGTCCTTGGCGCTAGCCCGCTGGCAGCCGCCAGGCCAGCCATCAAGGACCGGGCAGGTCCTCGCCCCAGCGGGAGCGCGCGCCGGAACGACCGTCAGGGTCTGGATCGACGCCTTCGGCGCGGTCACCAGCCCGCCGCCCGATCACCGCGCGATCGCCGGCGACGTGTGCATCGCTGCCCTGGTGACCTGCCTGGTCACGAGCATGCTGGTGCTGGGATCGAGTGCGCTGGCCCGGCGCGCCCTAGACCGTCGGCGGCTGAGCGCCTGGGACGCCGAGTGGCGGGTGACCGGGCCGCGGTGGAGCGGCCACCGCAGCTGATGCCACCATCCCCTCACGGCAGCCGGACGTAGCCGTGGCGGCTCTTCCACAGGTAGTACTTCTCGAAGGCGAGCTTCATGGCGTGGACCTGTGGCCCGGGGATCATTACGGCCGCCTTGCGCGGCGGCAGCATGTGATCGGCCAGGATCATCACGCCGTTGTTGCCGGCGTCCATCATGCAGACCGCGGCCATCTCGCCGAACTCCTTGTGACTGCTGAGCGGCTCGCCCTTGATCGCGGCGGCGATGTTGCGGGCGGCGACCTTGGCCATGGACTCGACCGGGAATCCGGTCTTGGGGATACCGATCGGCACGGCCGTCTGCCAGGGAACGGGCACCTGCGCGGCGATGCCGACCGCGTAGATCTCCGGGTAGGCCTTGGACTGGTAGGTGTCCTCGACCGGCACGTAACCCTTGTCGTCGGCGAGCCCGGGGGTGGCCCGCACGACGTCCTGCCCGACGAAGGGCGGGATCACCATGGCGTACCGGAACGGGAGCCGGGTCCCGTCGGCCAGCTTGACCTGATCGCCGGTGACCTCGTCCATCGCCATGCTGGTGACGGCGGTGATGCCCTCCTTGTGCAGGAACATCTTCAGCAGCTTCTCGCCGCCCGGAAGCCCGCCGATGCCGAAGTGGCCGAGGAACGGCTCTGCGGTCACGAACGTCAGCGGCACCTGGCCGTGCAGCTTCGCCTTCCGCAGCTGGTGGGAGGTGTTGAACAGAAACTCGTACGCAGCGCCGAAGCAGCTCGCGCCCTGGGTCGCACCGATCACCACCGGCCCTGGGTCAGCTAGGAACTTGGTCCAGGCGACGGCGGCCTTCTCGGCGTCGGCCAGGGTCGTGATCGTCTGCGCGTAGCCGTCGGGTCCCAGCCCCGGTAGCACGTCGAACTTGTTCCGGTATCCGGTGGCGATCACCAGGTAGTCGTAGGAATAACGGCCGCTGGTCGTGGTGACCGTCCGGGTCGCCGGGTCGATGGCGGTCGCCTCGGCGTGCACGAAGCCGATGCCGTGGGCATCGAAGACCGGCCGCAACGGGAAGGTGATCTGGTTGACGCTCCGCTTGCCGAACGGCAGCCAGATCAGCGACGGGTTGAACAGGAAGCGCTCAGTCGCCGACACGACCGTGACGTCGACCTCGCCGCCCAGCTCGGCCTTGGCCTCGAGCGCCGCGGTGAGCCCGCCGAAGTTCCCGCCGATCACGAGTACCAGCTTGTTCCCCATGACGGGTCACCCCATTTCACGCACCCCGATAGGACTCGCGTGATCATGATCGGTTCGCGGCGCCGTCCGCAGCAGGGTCGGTAGTCACCAGGTGACGGGACCATCTGCTCTCGGAGCTGGCTAACCGCGTTCCAGCCAGAGCGCGAGCTTGGGACAGGCGCGGGCGGTCTCGCGTGCGTCGGCCAGCAGCCGGGGCGGCACGGCCTGGTCGCCGATAATCGGGAAGCCCCAGTCGTCCAGGGTGATCAGCTCGGCCAGCGCCTCGGCACACAGGCCCCGGCCGTCGCAGGCAATGAGGTCGACCCTGAGCCGGACGGCGGCCTGGACCGATCCGGCGCTCATCGGCTCCGCCCCGGCGGAACCGGCAGGACGCTGGTCGTTCCGCAGCACCAGCCCATGGCATGCTCCCTCAGCTCAGCGTCGAAGATCCGCAGAGCGCTGCGGATCAGGCGGACGACGCCGCCGGGATGAGCGCAGCCGCCACGGCCGTCGACCTGGCCAAGCCATCGTTGCAGCAGGCCGGCATCGGCGCCCCGGCCGTCAGCGAGCCGCTCGACCTGGCCGGCGAGCGCATCCAGGCCGAACCGGCAGGGGCCGCATTGGTCGGCGGATTCGCCGGCCAGGTAGCGCACCACCCGGGCGGTCTCCCTCAGTCCGCAGGCCCCTGCGGGCAGCGCCGCGATCACGCCGGCCCCGGGCCCGGCACCGAGGTCCGCGAGCCCCGCCGACGAGAACGGGCGGCCGATGGCCGCGGCCGCAGGTACCCAGTCGCCGAAGTACCCGCCGAGCAGCAGGGCCTGCAGCGGCGCCGACCGGCCGCCCGCCAGGTCGAGCACCTGCCCGACGGAAGTGCCGATCGCGATCTCGAGCACGGCGGGCACACGTACCGCGCCCAGCACCGTGACCAGCATCGAGCCGGGTTCGGCCGGGGTGCCGGTGGAGCGGAACCAGGCTGCGCCGTAGCGGGCGATGAGCGCCAGATGGGCGAGCGTCTCGACGTTCTGTACCAGCGTTGGCGCCCCGCGCAGGCCTCGCTCGGAGACTCGCGGCGGCGACGCCATGGGCGCGGGGACGCCCCGCTCGATCCAGTGCACGACGGCGCTCGCCTCGCCGGCCACGAACCGTTGCGCTGCCGTGCGGACCTTGACCCGGACCCGGTCGAAGCCGGCCCGGGCGCGTTCGGCCACGGCGTCGTCGATGATGCCGCGGGCGGCGGCGTGTGCGACGATCACGGCTTCCCTGGCGCCTACCATCTCCGCCGCGAGGACCGCGCCATCGAGGACAATCTGGGGTGACCGGGTCATCAGCACCTTGTCCTTAGCGCTGGCGGGCTCGCCTTCCGTGCCGTTCGCCAGCACCACCGGGGCGTGCCCGGCGGCCACCGCGGCGAGCTTGCGCGCGGTCGGGTAGCCGGCGCCGCCCCGGCCGGTGAGCCCGGCCCGGGCCACCTCCGCGATCAGCGACTCCCGCTGCCGGCGGCTAAGACCAGCGGGCGGCGGCCCGTACCTGGCGAGATGCCCAGCCAGGCTGACCGGGCCAGCGGCCTCGCCAGCCGGCAGCAACCGCGGCAGCGTGCCGGGCAGCCGGACGGCAGGCAGGGCGACGTGCTCGCAGGGCCTGGCGGGTCCTCTCACCTGAGCATCCTCTCCGTCGGGACAGCCCGTTCCGGCAGGCTCGGTTGCTGCGGGCCGGGACCCCGCCACCAGAACAGCAGCCGGGCGGCCACGGCCGTCGCGACCGAGAGGGCACAGCTCTCCTCGACCAGCGCGACCCACCAGATCCGCAGGTCGTTGCCGGCCGTGATCGAGTGCGCGAACGCGACCGGCCAGGCCAGGTAGGCCAGCCAGTGCACGACGCGCCATCCCTGGTAGCCCAGCCGCCGCCGCGCCAGGCTCGTGACGAGGACAGCGCCGCCGAGATCCACCGCGAGGGCGCCCAGGCCGATCGCGACCGTCCGGTATGGCGACGCGAACGGCAGCACCGTCGCCGCCCAGCCGATCGTGACGTAAGGGTCGCTGATCGCGGTCGCCACATGCAGCCCGAGAAAGGAGACCGAGAACAGCGCCAGCGTCCGGTGCAGCTCGCTGAGGGCGAGCCGGGACCAGCGCTTCGGCGCCGAGCCGAGCCGAGCCGCGACGCCGAGGACCACCGTGGCGCTGAACGCGGCCAGCAGCGCCAGCCCGCTGGCGCGCGAGACGAACCACAGGGCCTGCGATCCGCCGAATGCGGCCACCGCGCTCATCGTGCGCCTCCCGGTGGCCGCGCTCCCGCGTACACGTGACTGCCTGAGGGAACCGGTACGGGCAGCCCGCTGACGGGCGGCCAGCCGCCGAGACAGCAGACCTCCCCATCATCGCCGACCAGCCGGGCCGGCAGGCCTTCCCCGGTCAGCCAGGACACCGCCTGCGGGCCCGCCACGATCGCCGCGGTCGCCGCCGCGTTCGCGTCGGCGCAGGTCGCCGCCGCCACACTTGCCATCCGCCATGGCCCGTCCGTGGGCCGTCCGGTACCCGGGTCCACGATGTGGTGCAGTATCACCCCGCCGCGCCGCCATCGTCGGCAGGTGACCGACGAGGTCGCGACCGCTCCGCCGGTCAGCCGGACAAGCTGCGGGAGCGGCGGTCCGGCGTCATCCGGCGCCTCGGCCACGGTGACCGGCCAGCCGTCACGCGGCGGCGTCCCCCCGATGGCGATGTCGCCGCCCAGGCTGACGAGGACGCCGCCCTCGGGCCCGGTCGCCGACATGACGGCGCGCACGGCCCGGTCGGAGCCCACGCCCTTGGCCGTGGCGCCGAGATCCAGCCGGACGCCAGGGGGCAGCCGGAGCAGCGGCCCGTCGAGCCGCACCCGGTCCCATCCCGGCGCGGGAACAGGAATGCCGGACGGCTCGCCCCGCTGCTGGTCGATGGCGGCGAAATCGCGGTCGTAACCAAGAGAGATGAGCGCCTCGCCGACCGTCGGATCCACGCGCCCGCCGGTCCACCGCGCCGCGGCCAGTGCGACCCCGACGGCTTCCGCGAGGCCGTCGCTGAGCATGAAAACCCCGCCCTCGGCGCCGTACAGCCAGCTCAGCTCGGAATCCTCGCGGAACCGGCTCGCCTGCTGATCCAGCGCGGCCAGCACGTCATCCACCGCCGCACACGCCACGCCAATGCTCCCCGGCGGCCACACCGCGACGCGGGCGCTCGTGCCCAGCGCGGCACGCTCGGCCACGGCGACGACGTCGTCGCCGGTCGGCACCCTCTGCCACGGCGCTGCGCAGGTCAGCGTCGGCGCGGTGGTCCTCATCAGTCATCCGTGTGGGCCGGGGCGTGCCGGACCTGGGTTACCACGGTCTTGCCGTTTACGCTGGTCGTGGTCGTGGTCACGGTCACGCCAGAGGCGGTGGTGGTGGCGACCGAGTGCGACACCGGCGGACCGCTGGCCGTCTGCGGGCTTGCTCCCGTCGTACCGGCCGAGGTTCCCGCCCCGCCGGCCTGCCCGGCTGTCCCCGCAGCTGGCGCCGCCGCCGGGAACGCCTGATGAGCGAGGGCCGCCGCGGCGGTCCCAGTGCCGACCACCAGCGCGGCGGCGGTCCAGTTGGAGATCCGCCGTGCCTTCCTGATGCTGTTACGGCGAGCCCGGACCCCCGGATCAGGGTCGCCGAGTTCCCGCAACGGCACCCGCCCACCGGGGTGGCCGCGGTCTGCGTCCATGTCGTATCCCTTCCGTAAGGCTTACGATCCGAGGGTGCCTGACCGGTGATGAACTGACCGTGAGAGACCGATGAGAGCCTTCACATCTGCACCCGGACTCGGTCAGGGGCGGCCGGTGACGCCGGGCAGGCGCAGCCTCACCACGGCTCCGCCATCCGGCCTGTTGCCGGCCGTCGCGGCTCCGCCGTGCGCGGCCACGATGGCCCGGACGATGGCCAGGCCCAGGCCGGCTCCGCCGGCATCACGTGATCGCCCGGAGTCCGGGCGGCGGAAACGCTCGAATGCGTGCGGCAGGAAGTCGGCGGGAAACCCTGGTCCGTCGTCGCGGACCTCGATGTCGAGGTCGGTGCCGTCCGCCCTGGCGGCGAGCACGACGACCGAACCGCGGGGAGCGAAGCGCAGCGCGTTGTCGACCAGGTTGTCGACGGCCTGACGCATCCTGTCCGCGTCGAGGCTCGCGTACGTCCCGGGCTGAGTATCCACGCGGCAGGTGACGCCGGCCGCGGCCAGACGGGAACAGGCGAGCTCGGCGCTGGCCACCAGCAGCCGCCTGACGTCTGTCGGCGCCCGCCGCAGGCTGAGCCGGTCCTCGTCGTTCCTGGCCAGCAGCAGGAGGTCATCGGTGAGTCGGGTTAGCCGCTGGGCCTCCGCCGCGGCGTTGCGCACTGCGACGCACAGATCCTCGCGGCTGCGGCCCGGCCGCGTCGCGAGCTCGAGTTCCCCGCGGAGCACCGCCAACGGGTTGCGCAGCTCGTGACTGGCATCGGCGGTGAGCGCGCGCTGCCTGGCCAGGGCGCCCTGCAGTCGGCTGAGCAGGTCATTCATCGTGCCGGCCAAGGCGGCGATCTCGTCCCGGGTAGACGGCACTTCGACGCTCGAGGTCCCCCCGCGCCCCGATATCGCGGCTACCTGCCGCCTGAGCCGTTCGACCGGGGAAAGGGCGGCGCGGGCCAGCCCGTAGGCGCCTAGGCCCGCGACAGCGACGAAGGCGACACCGCCGACGGCAAGCTCACGCACCACCTGACCCTGGGTGTAGTTGTACGTTTCGAGGGATTCACCCGCCACGGCGAGCCATCCGGGGTGGCCGGCCAGCGGCGCGGCAGCGATCCTCATGCCTTCCTCATCCGCCGTGCTCGTGACGGAGATCCGGCCGTGCCGGGCCTGGCCCAGCTGGTCGGCGGTGACCAGGGGGACCGTCCCGGCGTCCGGGCTCGCCCCGCGGACGCGGCCGCTAGGGTCGATGACCTGGATAACGTAATCGCCGGGCAGCGCAAGGGACGGCGCGCTGGTTGGCCTGCCCGGCGGGAGATAATGCACGGCCTGGGTGAGCTGGACGGTCAGCTGCGAATCGATCATGTTCAGCTGCGCCGACGACAGCCCGCTGGCGAACGCCCAGCTGCCGAGGGCGAACAAGGCCGCGGCGACCACCGCGAAGGCGACCGCCAGGCGCAGCCGGATCGGCACGGCGCTTACCCGCCGTCGGCCCGGCGAAGCCGGTAGCCCATGCCCCGGACCGTCTCGATGTCGTGCCGCACGAACGGCATATCGATCTTCCGCCGCAGGTAGTTCACATACTGGTCGACGACATTGGAGCCGCCGTCGTAGGCGAAATCCCAGAGCTCCTCGATAATCTGCGACCGGGTCAGGACATGGCCCGGATGCCGGAGAAACAGCTCAAGCAGCGAGAACTCCTTCGGGGACAGGCGGAGTTCGGTACCGGCCCGCCAGGCCCGTTTCGCAGCCGGGTCCAGCTTGAGGTCGCCCTCGGCCAGGATTACCGGCCGGGACCGGTCGTCCCGCCGGGCCAGCGCCCGCAGCCGCGCGGCCAACTCGAGCAGGCTGAACGGCTTGACCAGATAGTCGTCCGCTCCCGCGTCGAGCCCGCGTACCCGGTCACCGACCGCGTCCCGGGCCGTCAGCATCAGCACCGGCGCCCATCTCCCCGAGTCCCTCAGTTGTCGGCACAGCTGGAATCCATCCAGGCCTGGCAGCATGACATCCAGGACGATGGCCCCGTACACGTTCTCCGTCGCCAGCCACAGGCCCTCCGGGCCGTCCGCGGCGACGTCCACCGTGTGGCCTTCTTCCCGCAGCGCGCGTGCGAGCAGTCCGGCCATCCGGACCTCGTCCTCGACCACGAGCACCCGCATGAAAGCAGGCTAGGCGGCGGTACCTGTAGAACAGCTGAAGGACACCGCTCACCCGGCGCTGAGTCTCACGGGTCGGGTCCGCCGGCGTCGGCCAGGGCCGGGGAGCCCGCGTTGAAGGTCGCGAACACCCGGCTCACCTCCTGCTCGGTCAGCCCGAGGCGGCGGAGCTGGGCGGTCAGCGCGGCCAGATTCGGCGCGGCCACTGGGCCGAAGCAGCCGTAGCAGCCGCGGCGGAAGGCGGGGCAGATGGCACCGCAGCCGGCCTGGGTGACCGGGCCTAGGCACGGCACGCCGCGCGACACCATGACACACGACGTGCCGCGCAGCTTGCACTCGTAGCAGACGCTGTGCGTCGGGATCTGGGGCTTGCGGCCCGCCAGCAGCGCGGTGAGCAACTCGAGCAGCTGGCGCCGGTCGATAGGGCAGCCGCGCAGCTCGAAGTCGACCGTGACGTGGCTAGCCACCGGCGTGGAGGTCGCGAGGGTGGCGATGTAGTCCGGCCGCGCGTAGACGACCGAGGTGAACTCCTTGACGTCGGCGAAGTTGCGCAGCGCCTGGATCCCGCCGGCAGTGGCGCAGGCCCCGATGCAGACCAGGAACTTGGACGCCGCCCGGATCTCGACGATGCGGCGGGCGTCGCGCTCGGTGGTCACCGAGCCCTCGACCAGGGACACGTCGTAGGGCCCTTCGACCTCGGCGCTGGACGCCTCTGTGAAGTGGGCGATCTCCACCGCCCCGGCCAGGGCGAGCAGTTCGTCCTCGCAGTCCAGCAGGGTGAGCTGGCAGCCATCGCAGGACGCCAGCTTCCACACGGCCAGCTTTGGCTTGCCGATGCCGGTCATCACAGCTCCTTGATCGTGACGAGGGCGGCGGCTTCGGCGTAGCTGACGACCGGGCCGTCGCGGCACAACAGCAGCGGACCGAGCTGGCAGTGACCGCACAGGGCCGCCCCGCACCGCATGTTGCGCTCCAGCGAGACGCGGATGTCGGTGGCTGAGACACCGCAGTGCACCAGCCTGTCCGCGGACAGCCGCATCATGATCTCCGGACCGCACACGAACGCCGCCGTGTCCGCGGGGTCGTCGACCGCGTTCTCGATGAGACCTGTCACCAGGCCGACATGACCGCCCCAGCCCGCCTGGCCGTGGTCGACCGTCACCCGGACGTCGGCGCCGCGCTGGCTCCACGTCTCCAGCTCACGGGTGAAGATCAGGTCCTCCGGCGACCGCGCGCCGATCAGCAGCACCACCCTGTCGTACCTGGCCCGCTGGTCCAGCGCCGTCAGCACCACCGGGCGCAGCGGGGCCAGGCCGATGCCGCCCGCCACGATCAGCACGTCCCGGCCGTCGGCGATGCTCAGCCCCCAGTCGGTGCCGAACGGCCCGCGCACGCCGATCATGTCGCCCGGGGCCGCCGCGCAAAGGGCCTGCGTCACCGCCCCAACCGCGCGGATCGTCTGCACGAGGACCTCGCCGCGGTGGAAACCGCTGATTGAGACCGGGACCTCGCCCACGCCGAACGCGTACAGCATGCTGAACTGGCCAGGAAGGGGCGGGGGAATCGGGTTCCCGGCCGGGCGCAGCATCAGCGTCACCGTGTCATAGGTCTCGGCGTGGCTCCCCGTCACAACGTAGGGGACTGGCCGCATCGGGGCCGGAGCCGACGTCACGGCTCCTCCCCGGGATCGTCGCGCCGGTCTCGTTCCGCGCGCAGCGCCTTCACTTCCTCGGTCAGGTCGATGCCGACCGGGCACCACACGATGCACCGGCCGCAGCCGACGCAGCCGGACGATCCGAACTGGTCGTGCCAGGTGCCGAGCTTGTGGGTCAGCCACTGCCGGTACCTGCTCTTCGCCGACTTCCGGACGCCTCCGCCGTGCAGGTAGGAAAAGTCAAGGTCGAAGCAGGAATCCCAGCGCTCCCAGCGCTCGGCGTGGTCGCCGGTCAGGTCGGTGGTGTCCTCGGTGGCGGTGCAGAAACACGTCGGGCATGCCATGGTGCAGTTGCCGCAGGTCAGGCACCGCGCGGCCACATCGTCCCAGCGGGCGGCCTGGTGGCTGTCCGCCATCAGCTCCCGCAGGTCGCCGGTCTCCATCTGCCGGCCCATATGTTCCGCCGCGGCTTCCACGGCTGACCGCGCTCCCCGTACGGCGGCCTCGTCGACGGGCTCGCTCGGTACCCGCTCCAGGACGTCGGCGCCGTGTTGCGAGCCGACCTCGACCAGGAAGCGGTGACCGCCTTCGTCCAGCAGTTCGGTCAAGGCCAGGTCATAACCGGCATCGGCGCCGGGCCCGGTGCCCATGGACGCGCAGAAGCACGTCTCGCCCGGCTCGGTGCAGTTCACCGCGACGATGAGCAGCCGGGCGCGGCGCGCCGCGTACCGCGAGCCCGGCTGCGCCAGCACCCGGTCCTGGATCGCGATCGCCCGCAGGTCGCAGGGCCGGACGCCAAGGAAGGCATACCGCGGTGGTTCGCCGTCCTCGGCCTCGTCGGCCAGTTCGAAGCCACCGCCGGGGGTCCGCACGGCCGACCACAGCCGTTCCCGCGGCGGATGCAGGAACCGCTTCCAGCTCTGCGGCCCGGCTGAGTGACCGAACGCGGCCTCGTCGTCCCGGCGGCGCAACTGGTAGCCGCCAGGTTCCAGCCGGACACCCCAGCCGAACGGCAGCTCCGCGGCGGAGGACAGCTCCCGCAGCATGATCGCGCCGTCCTGAACGGCCGGGCCGATCACGTGATACCCCTCGGCCACCAGAACCTGAAACAGGTCGCCGAGCCCTTCGACCGCGATCACGCGGGGGGCGGGAAGTGTCGTCTCGGGAGCCATGACCACCGTCCGTTCGGCATGAATGCTCTTCACTACCAAGCGTCGGTCAGCCTGGCCGCCCGCGATCATGGGCGTTGGTTCGTGATTCCCAGGTCCTTCGTCCCTTGTGGCGGCGATCCGCCCGGCACAGCGTCGAAGTATGGCTAGCGCAAGACACCTGACCGGGGCCGCCGGCCGGTGGAGCGCGACGCACCCGTGGACGGCGATCCTGGCCTGGCTCGGCTGCGTCGTGGCTCTGCTAGTAACCGGCCACCTGGTCGGAACACTTCAGGTGCCGGCCGAGGAAACGGGGTCGGGACAGACCGGGCAGGCTCAGCAGATGATGAGCCGGGACTTCCCCCTGCGCGCCAATGAGTACGTGCTGTTCGAGAGCGGCAGCCTCCAGGTCAGCGCGCCTGCCTATCAGGCCGCGATCCGGGACGTGCTGACCCGGATCCAGGCCACCGGGCGGGTGGCCCAGATCCGCTCGCCGCTCGACCCTGCCTACGCCAACCAGATCTCCGCGAACCGGCACGCCGCACTGCTCCAGTTCCAGCTCACCGGCAACATCGTCGACGACGCCACCCGCGTCGTGCCGGTGCAGGCCGCCGTGCAGGCGGCCGCGGCCGCCCATCCGCAGATCCAGATCGCCGAAACCGGCGACGGCACCATCAGCAAGGCGGTCAACGACACCGTCTTCCGTGACCTGCGCCGGGCCGAGGCGCTGTCCTTCCCGATCACGCTGGTGGTCCTGCTGATCGCCTTCGGCGCGGTCGTCGCGGCGCTCCTCCCGCTCGCGCTGGCCACGATGGCGATCCTGGCCGCCACCGGCCTGGTGGCGTTCACCAGTCACCTGGCCGGGGAGACGACCCAGGCCAGCTCCGTGATGCTGTGCATCGGCCTGGCCGTGGGCGTCGACTACTCGATGTTCTACGTCAAGCGCCAGCGTGAAGAACGCGCCGCCGGGCGTCCGGTGCTGGACGCGATCGAGGTAGCGGCGGCCACCTCGGGCCGCTCGGTGCTGATTTCCGGCCTGACCGTGCTGGTGGCGATGTCGGGCATGCTCCTGACCGGCAACAAGGTCTTCTACGGGATGGCGCAGGCCGCGATGCTGGTGGTGGCCGCCGCCGTGATCGGGTCGCTGACCCTGCTGCCGGCCTTGCTCGCCCTGCTGGGGGACCGGGTGGACCGGGGCCGGCTGCCGCTGGTCAGCCGGCTGCGCCGGCCCGCCGGCCAGAGCCGGGTCTGGACCGCGATACTCGACCGGGTCCTGGCCCACCCGGCGCTGACCGCGGGCGCTGCGGCCAGCCTCCTGGTGGTCCTCGCGCTGCCCGTGCTGCGGCTGCACACCGCCACCCCGGGCGTCAGTGACCTGCCGCAGAACACGGCCGCCCTGCAGACGTACAACCGCATCCAGCAGGTGTTCCCCGGCGGCCCCGCGCCCGCGCAAGTGGTGGTCGAGGCGCCGGACGTCACCTCGCCCGCGATGGTCGCCGCCGGCCAGGCGTTCGAGCAAGCCGCGCTGGCCAGCGGCCAGATGAACCAGCCGATCACGTTCGTCGTCAACCCCGCGCACACGGCCGCGATCATCCAAGTGCCGCTGGCCGGCACCGGGGAGGACACAGCGTCGGTCAACGCCCTGGCCGCCCTGCGGGACAAGGTCATCCCGGCTACGCTGGGCAAGGTGCCCGGCGTCACGGTCGCGGTGGCCGGGCTGACGGCGAGCACCGTGGACTTCAACACCCTCATGGGGCAGCGCTCCGCCTGGATCTTCGCCTTCGTCCTGCTGCTGGCCTTTGTCCTGCTGCTCATCTCCTTCCGCTCCCTGGTCATCCCGGTCACGTCGGTGGTGCTCAACCTGCTGTCCGTGGGCGCCGCCTACGGTGTCGTCGTCGCGCTCTTCCAGTGGGGCTGGGGGCAGTCGCTGTTCGGCTTCACCAGCACGCATTCCGTGGCCAGCTGGCTGCCGCTGTTCCTGTTCCTGGTGCTGTTCGGGCTGTCGATGGACTACCACGTGTTCATCCTCAGCCGGATCCGGGAGAGCTACGACCGCACCCGCGATACCGACCAGGCGGTGGCGCACGGCATCAAGATCAGCGCCGGGGTGGTCACCGCCGCCGCCGTGATCATGGTGTTCGTCTTCCTGACCTTCGCGACCATGTCGATGGTGCAGCTCAAGGAGATGGGCGTCGGCCTGGCCGTCGCGGTGCTGCTCGACGCGACCATCGTCCGGGCCCTGCTGCTGCCCGCCACGATGAAGCTGCTCGGCCGCCGCAACTGGTACCTGCCCCGGTGGCTCCAGTGGCTGCCGCAGATCTCCTCGTCAACCCCGCCGCCCGCCACCGGGCGGCCGCCCAGGCAGCCGGTCACGGTGGCGTAGCGAGTGGAGTGGGACTGCACATCACCTGATTCAGACCGTTCGCTCGCTCCGGGTCTCGGTCTCCAAGGCGCTTCCCCCACTTGTCCCACCGGTCTCGTGAATTCCATCCAGACCATTCTCGTCCTTAAGTTCGAACAATTCGGTGTTTACCTGGGAGCATTCGGGCTTATGGGAGTATCAGGGGGGGCCGCACGAAAGGCTCCCCAAGCCTGGATCCTCCCCGACAATCCCCGGGCGGAGGCCTGTCAGGACCATCGACGGGACTAACGGCACTTGGCGCGCACACATCCGGGGTGCACCGTCAAAGTAGGGGATGGTGCAGATGAATGACGACGACACCACGCTCGTTCCGGACCACGACACCCCGCCGCTCGCTGACCATGAGCGGGGACTTCGAACGCCCGTGCCCCGCACGGTCCAATCCGTCGGGCGCACCGTGGCGTCTGCCGCCGGTGGCGCACGGGGGAAGATGCGAGCCTCTGACGCCGACCGCGACCGCGTGGTGGAACACCTCAACCTGGCCTACAGCGAAGGCCGGCTGTCCAAGGACGAGTACGACGGCCGCCTGGAGAGCGCCTTCTCCGCGCGCACCTACGCCGACCTGGACCAGGTCGTGACCGACCTGCCTGCCGCGCGTGCGGCCGTGATGGCCCCCGTGGCCAGGACCAACGGGCTCGCGATAGCGAGCCTCGTCTGCGCGCTCGCGCAGTTCGTGTTCGGGCCGCTGGCGACCATCCCGGCGATCGTGTTCGGCCACGTGGCCCGGCACCAGATCAAGCACACCGGAGAACAGGGGGCGGAACTAGCGCTCGCGGGCTTGATACTCGGCTGGGCGGCGCTGATCCTGGGCATCCTCCTCTTCGTCGGCGTGGTCATGTCCGCCGGGTTGCACGGCACCATGCACTGAGCAGGCTCACAGCCACTCGGCCAGCGCGAGGAAGGGCAGCGGGATCAGCTGTTGACCCTCACCGTGACCTTGGCTCCGATTCGTCTTTCTCAACGTGCGCCCGGGACGGCAGTGCGAGCAAGGCGATGAGGCATCCCGCCGCGGCCACGAACGCCCCGGTGGCCAGGCCTAGGTCCATCCCGCTGACGAAGGCGGATCGCGCCAGGTGAGCGAGCGCCGCGCCCAGGACGCCGCCGACGTGGGCGGCCACCGCGAGCGCCGCGCCCACCGACCCGAGGATGGTCTCCATGACCGCGTGCGAGACGTGGGGCGCCAGCGCGCTCGTCATCTGGTCCTGGTAGCGGGTGTTCAGCAGGCTGCCGATCACGGCCACCCCCAGCGCGCCGCCGGTCTGCAGGAACGCGCCGTTGGTCGCGGAGCCGACGCCGGTGTGCCCGCTGGGCAGCGAGCCCATGACCGACTCGGTCGCCGACGGGATGGTCAGCCCGGCGCCGACGCCGAGCAGGATGAGGCCGGGCAGGATGCCGGTGAAGGTGGTCGTGGCCGAGGCCGTCGACAGCTGCCACAGGCCGCCAGCGACGGCGGCCAGCCCGGCGGCTACCGTGAGCTTGGTCCCGATCGCACGGACCAGGATAGTGGACAGGGGAGCGACGACCGCGATGGCCCCGGCCGCGGGCAGCACCCGGATCGCGGCCTGCAGCGGCGAGTAGCCCAGGCTCAACTGGAGGTACTGGGTCATCACGAACAGCATGCCGAACAGCCCGAACGTGGCCAGGCCGACCGAACCGACCGCGGCGGAGAACCTCCGGCGCCGGAAGAAGTCAAGGTTCAGCATCGGGTGCGAGCTGGCCCGCTCCCAGAGCACGAAGACGGCCAGGATCGCGAGCCCGGCGACCCCCGCGGTGATCGTCAGGGGCGAGGACCAGCCGCGGACCGGAGCCTCGATCAGCGACCACAGCACCAGGCCGAGACCCGCGATGGACAGCAGCGCGCCTGCGAAGTCCGGCCGCAGCGCGGCCGGGTTCTTCGATTCGGGAATCAGCGGCAGCGCGCACGCCGCGCCCAGCACGGCCACCGGCACGTTGATCAGGAACACCGACCCCCACCAGAAGTGGGCCAGCAGCAGCCCGCCGACCATCGGGCCGAGCGCGATGCCCACTCCGCTGGTGCCCGCCCACACGCCGATGGCGCGCTGCCGTTCGGCCGGGTCACGGAATATGTCGGTGATGATCGCCAGCGTCGAGGGCATCATCATGGCGCCGCCGATGCCCATGCTGGCCCGGGCGGCGATCAGCATGCCCACCGAGCCCGAGAACGCCGCCCAGGTCGAGCCGGCCGCGAAGGCCGCCAGGCCGGCCAGGAACACTCGCTTGCGGCCGATCCGGTCCGCCAGGCTGCCCATGACCAGGAGCAGGCCGGCGAAGACGATGACGTAGGCGTCCACGATCCACTGCAGCTCGGTGGTGGTCGCGTGCAGGTCGCGCACCAGGGTCGGGAGCACGACGTTCAGGACGGTGTTGTCCAGCGTCACCATCAGGAGCGAGACGCAGAGCACAGCCAGTGCCAGCCAGCGCGTGGGGGAGGGCCCCTCTGCTTCCGGTCGTGCCGCAGGAATGTCGCGCGTGTGCGTAGTCATGACCACAGCCGACTCTGCGCCGACCGCGAGAACCAGAGCCGAAAGGCCGGGCAAAGGTCCTTTTCCGGGTGGTCCGCGGGATCTATCTTCATGCCGCCGCGCGACCAGGCTCGCCGCGCATGATCAGCACCGGGCAGTGCGCCCGATGCATGCAATACTGGCCGACCGAGCCGAGCAGCGCGTCGCTGGCCTCTGACATCAGAACCAGATCCTTCCGCTGTGCTCCTACAGTCAGCGTCTGCCGCGGGATCTGGCTTTATGTAGGGCCTTGAGTCATTGCCGAGGCCGGCCCTTCGGCCCTATCGGATCCCGGCGGCGGCGGCAATCCTGGCCTGGATTCGGGATCATGTGTCCCGGTCCGGACGCAGCTGGCTGCGCCGGAGCAGGAGAAAGGCTTGAGCAATGAAGCACATCACGGGAACGGCGCTGGCCGTCGCGTGCCTTGCCGTGATCGGCGCGGCTCTGCTCGCGGGCCAGGATGACATCCGCAAGTTCCACCGCATGCGCAGCATGTAGTACGCGACATCCCAGCGAGTACGCATATCGCCGAGACACAGGATAAGCAAAATTCCAGCGGAAGGCGGAACGACGATGAAATTGATCACCGCCATTGTCAGGCCGGAGAAGCTCGACGAACTGATCCTGGCCTTGATCAATCACGGGGTTCGCGGGCTGACCGTGACCGATGTGCGGGGTTTCGGGCAGCAGCACGGCCGGCTCGCCGGCGCGCCCACGAGGGTTACCGGCCGGCCCGGTGAGCACATGGCCGTGCTCCTGGCGAAGGTCCGGCTCGACCTCGTCGTGCTCGACGATGACGCCGAGACGATGGTCGAGGCCATCGCCAAGCACGCCCGGACCGAAACAATCGGCGACGGGAAGATCTGGGTGACGCCGGTCGACAGCGCTCTGCGCGTCCGGACCGGCGAACGAGATCGTGCCGCGGTATGACGCCCGGTTGACCAGCCGGGACCAGGGCGAGCGACCTGACTGTGCCCGACGCGCGGGACTTAGGTCCCCTAGCCACAAGAGAAACTCCGCTTCCAGGCAACATGCTGGAAGCGGAGTCTTCATATGGTGTGCGGAGCGGGCCTAGCCTTCGTGCTTGCCGCGCATGATGACGACCGGGCACGACGCATAATTCGCGCAGTACCGGCCGACCGAGCCGAGCAGCGCCTCGGCCAGTCCGCGGTGACCCCTGGAGCCCACGACGAGCAAGTCGGCTCCGTCGGCCGCGTCCACCAGCACCTGCCCAGCTCGCCCTTCCACCACGCGTGGGCAGACCTGGACGTCCGGGTCGATGGCGCACATCTCGGTTATCGCCTCGGAGAGGACGGCGAAGGCGTCCTCCTGGTAGTCGGGCATGTCAGCGGTCGATACCCAGCCGGTGCCCACCGGGACGTGCCAGGCGGTCACCGCCTCCACCACCGCTCCGGTCAGTTTCGCCTGGCGAATGGCCCAGCGCAGCGCGGCCTTGGACGACTCGAAGCCATCCACCCCGACCACGATGCGCCGCTCCTCATCGCCTTGCCTGCTGTTCATAGCGAACCTCCTCAGGGTCTGTCATGTGCCAGTACTTGATGGCCTGGATGCCGTCGCGGGCGGCGTGCGGGTCGAGATACTGACCGCCCAGGGCATCCGGGCGCAGGTCAGACCCGAGCTGGTAGACCAGCGGGATGCCGGTTGGGAGCTCCAGCTCGGCGATCCGGTCGTCCGAGATGGACTCCAGATGCTTGACCAGCGCCCGCAGCGTGTTGCCGTGTGAGACGACGAGCACGCAGCCGCTGGTACGCAGGTCCGGGACGATCGCGTCGTACCAGTAAGGCAGCAGCCGGGCGGAAACGTCCGCGAGGGATTCGCCGGGCGGCAGCATGTCGGGCGGCACCGCCTGATAGCGCGGATCGGCGGCCTGCCTAGACGCGGCCGCCGTATCGAGCGGTGGGGGCGGCACGTCGTAGGAGCGGCGCCAGAGCACGACCTGCTGCTCACCGTATTGCTGGAGTACCTCGGCCTTGTTCCTGCCCTGCAGCGCCCCGTAATGCCGCCCGTTGAGCCGCCAGGACCGGCGCACCGGGATCCAGTCTCGATCCGCGGCCGCCAGGACGAGGTCGGCCGTGCGGATCGTGCGCCGCTGCAGCGACGTGTGCGCGAAGTCAGGGAGCACGCCATGCTCGGCGAGCAGCGCCCCGGCGTGCGCCGCCTCCAGTTCTCCCTGGGCGGTCAGGCGGGCGTTCTCCCAGCCGGTGAACACCCCGGCCGCGTTCCACTCGCTCTGCCCGTGCCGCAAGACGACCAGGCGATACGGAAAGCCATGCGCGCTCATGGCTCTTCCAGAACGGCCAGGCCGGGCAGGGTCTTGCCCTCGACGAACTCCAGGCTGGCGCCGCCACCGGTGGAGATGTAGCCGAACGCGCCATCGCGGAAGCCGAGGGCGTGGATAGCCGCGCCGGTGTCGCCGCCCCCGAGCACGGTGAACGCCTCGCTGCTGGTCAGCGCCGAGGCGACGGCCCGGGTGCCGTTGGCGTACGGGGCCAGCTCGAAGACGCCCATCGGGCCGTTCCAGAAGACTGTCCTGGCCCCGCGGATGCTGGCGGTGAACACCCTGGCCGACTCCGGGCCGATGTCCAGCCCCATCCGGTCTGCCGGGATGGCGTTCGCGGCCACAACCTCATAAGGTGCGTCGGCGTCGCGCTCGGGCGCCACGACGACGTCGGATGGCAGGACGATCTCCGCACCTGCCCGGGCGGCCCGATCCAGGTAGCCGCGAGCCAGGTCAACCTGTCCGGCCTCCAGCAGGGACGTCCCGACCTTGTAGCCCTGAGCGACCAGGAACGGGAAGGCCATGGCCCCGCCGATGAGGATCCGGTCGGCCACGCTGATCAGGTCGTCGACTGCTTCGAGCTTATCCTCGACCTTCGCGCCGCCGAGCACGACCACATAGGGCCGCCGGATGTCAGTGATCAGCCGCCGGAGCGCGGCGGCCTCGGCCCGGACCAGGTAGCCGGCCGCGTGCGGCAGGCGCAGGGCGACGTCGTAGACGCTGGCCTGCTTGCGGTGTACTACGCCGAACCCGTCCGCGACGTACAGGTCGGCCAGCGCGGCGAGCTCGCCGGCAAACAGCCCCCGCTGAGCGTCATCCTTGCTGGTCTCCCTCGCGTCAAACCTCAGGTTCTCCAGCATGACCACGTCGCCGGGACGCAGGGAAGCCACCGCGGCCTGCGCGGACGG